>Ga0137412_10003923_pt1 | contig 11891 bp, 13 predicted proteins | sample CZODoug2_1_16fun_FD_122160 | JGI IMG/M metagenome (GOLD analysis project Ga0137412, IMG submission 122160) | Vadose zone soil fungal communities from Angelo Coast Range Reserve, California, USA - CZODoug2_1_16fungal (Hybrid Assembly) | ecosystem: Environmental > Terrestrial > Soil > Vadose zone...
GATCGGCGTCCCGCTGGAGAACGTCGCGCTCGCCACCGCGGGCAACCTCAGCTTCCTGACCGAGGTGATGATCAACGGCACGCCGCGGGAGCGGATCGGGAACTCGATCTTCGGCCAGTACGGTCAGCAGTTCACCAGTGGCGACGGGGCATCGTTCATGATCGTCGCACTCACCGGACGGCACTTCCGCGACCTGACCGAGATCACGGGAACCACGAAAGCCGTTGCCGCGCTTGGGGAGGCGCTCGGCGCCGACTTCACCGACGAGGGCGACCGGTACCGGCACCGCGATGCGCTCACCGGGCTGTTCACCCTATGGTTCACCGAACACACCAGCGACGAGGTGGCCGCCGCGTTGTCGGCGAGCTCGATCCTGTGGGAGCGCTACCGCACCTTCGCCGACGTCGTCACCGACGACAAGGTCACCGCCAACCCGCTCTTCACCGAGCTGGATCAGCCCCGTGTCGGCCGCTACCTCGCCCCCGGTCTGCCGGTGTCGATCGGCGGCGTCTATCCGCCGGCGGTCGCCGCACCGGCGCTCGGCGATCACACCGCAGCGGTGCTCAGCGACCGGCTGGGTTTGACCGCCGACGAGATCGACCGGCTGGTCGCGGCGGGCACCGTCGCATGAGCGCGCTTCTCGACCTGCTCGACCTGCTCGACGTGCGAGCCGATGCCGATGACGTTTGGCTGGGCCCCGCCAGCGGTCCCGAGGGCAAGCGTTCGTTCGGCGGCCAGTTCATGGCGCAGAGCCTGGCCGCAGCCTGCCGGACCGTCGATGCCGTGAAGTCGCCCACCAACATGCACCTGCAGTTCCTGCGTGGGGGACAGGCTGGCGATCCGGTCGAGTACTCCGTGGCGCGGGTGTTCGACGGGCGTACCGCCGCCGCCAGACGGGTCGACGCCCGACAGGACGGCCGCCTGTTGACCACCGCCACCGTCGCGTTCTCCACACCCCTGGCCGGACCCGAGCATGGCAGCCGGGCATCGCTGCCGGGTGACCCCGAGACACTGCCGCAGACTGGTCCCGCAGGCCCGGCACCGTCGATGCCGTTGGACGAGATCGACATTCGCATCGATGACGCGGGGGCGGGCGATGAGTTCGTCCGGCGACTCTGGTGGCGGGTGACGGTGCCCCTTCCCGACGATCCGCTGTTGCACACCATCGTCGCGGCCTACGTCAACGACGTGTACATGATCGACCCGGCGCTGCAGGTGCACGGCCACTCGATGAAGGGACGCACGCACCGCAGTGGCACGACGGATTCGTCCATCTGGTTCCACCGGCAGGTCGAGGCGGATCAGTGGAATCTGCTGGAGTCGCGTTCACCTGCGGCAGCGCGCGGGCGCGGCGTGATCACCGCCAGCCTTGTCGGGGCCGACGGCGCCATCGCCGCCACGCTGGTGCAGGAGGGTCTCATCGCGGAGCGGGAGCAGCCGCCGAGCTGACCCGCGTCGGCCTGATCAGCTCGCCTGTACTTCGCGTACGTCGGGCGCAGTCCTTCGCACCACCCGCCACACCCCCGCGGCCACTTCCAGTTCGCGTTCGCGGCGCTGGTCGCGATCCTTCAGATACCAGAGCCGGGTCGGCTCGTCGAAGTCGACGTACAGCGTGCCCTTGGCGTCCACGATCCTGGCGAACTCACGGTCGCCGTCGAGCACGGGGTCATGGCCGGACTCGCTTTCGCCGACGACGCAGCTGGTGACCCGCTCCGAGCTCCCCACCGGGGTGGAGTTGACGGGGAGCAGCAGGACCTCGCCGTGGCGAATCGGAATGCGCATGAATCTGTCCTCTTGGTGACGTTGGTGGCTGGCGTGTGGTGACGTTAGCGCGGGAGACCGACAAACGACGTCAGCGAAACAGGTTGTGTCCGTTGGTCGGCCGATGTGCGGCCGATCGCCACCGCTTCTCGACGACACGCCCGGTTTGCCCGAACGACGCGCACCGCGCCACCGGCCCTGCAATGATTCCCGTACCTCGGCTGTGACTGCCGGGGCAATCCGAGGGGAAGCACGCAATGACACTGATCAACACGTTCGTCCGCCGAGGCCTGGCCAGTACGTTCGCCGCCGCCGCGCTGGGAGCCGTCGTCGCAGGCGCCATCGCGGTACCGACGGCAGGCGCCGCTCCCGCATGCTCGGCCAGCGGACTGTCCACCACCGCCAGCGGCGTGCTGAGCGCGGCAGGGGCGTACCTGGACGCGCACCCCGGTGCCAACGACGTGCTGACCGCGGCGGGCACGCAGTCGCCGGAAGAGGCACGGTCGTCGGTGCGGGGCTACTTCACCGGCCACCCCGGCGAGTTCCTCGACCTGCAGGGCATTGCGCGTCCGCTGTCCGATCTGAAGAACCAGTGCGGCATCTCGGTGTCACCGAGTCAGCTCGCGCTGCTGTTCGAAGAGATCAGCTAACCCTTGACGAAGACGCCGGCGTCGACCGCCGCCATCGTCACGGCCACCGCCCGTTCGGCATCGGCAGTCGTCAGTGGCCGCGTATCGGTGAGGAACCGGTAGTAGAGCGGCGCCGACAACTGGCGGATGACCTCGGCCGGGTCGGTGCCCCGAGGTGCCTCGCCACGCGCGACGGCATCGACTACGACGGGTGATACCTCGTCGATGCGGTTGCGGTAGAAGTCGGCCAGCGCGTTCGCGGTGACCGCGTCACAGGTGGCAGCGGCGATGATCGCCTTGAACAAGCGGCCCTGCCGCCCGTCGGTCAAGGTGCGTCGGACGAGCTTCGCCTGGGCCAACAGGTCGGTCCGAAGCGCTCCGGTGGATGGTCGGGGCGACGACGTGTCCGCCATGTCGACCAGAAGATCGGCCACCAAGCCGGGCACCGAACCCCATCTGCGGTAGACGGTCGACTTGCCGACCCCGGCCCGTTGCGCAACGGCGGTCAGTTCGATGCCCTCAAGGCCGTCCTCGATGAGCAGGTCGGCCGCAGCCCGAAGCACTGCGTCACGGACGGCCGCCGTTCGTCCGCCCGGCCTGGTCGATGCTGGCACCCGGACATCATAACGGGACTGGGGTTTCATTAGTGGAACTCGCGTGCTACGTTTTGTTATCGGGAAGATGGTCTCTTTAAGGAGTGGCGATGGAATATCGACGGGTCGGCACCTCTGGTCTGGTGGTGTCTGAATTGAGTTTCGGCGCAGCGACGTTCGGCGGGTCGGGCGATTTCTTCGGCGCGTGGGGCAACACCGACGTCGACGAAGCGCGGCGAATCATCGACATCTGCATGGACGCCGGTGTCACGCTGTTCGACACCGCCGACGTCTACTCCGACGGCGCCTCAGAGGAGGTGCTCGGAGCTGCCCTGGTGGGCAGGCGGGATCAGGTGCTGATCTCGACGAAGGCGGCGCTGCCCGTCGGCGACGGGCCGGGGGACGCGGGTACGTCGCGGCCGCGTCTGATCGCTGCCGTCGAGAAGGCGCTGAGTCGGCTGCGGACCGACCGCATCGACCTGTTTCAGCTGCACGCCTACGACGCGCACACCCCGATCGACGAAGTCCTCGAGACGCTCGACGTGCTCGTCGCGCAGGGCAAGATTCGGTACACGGGCGTGTCCAACTTCTCGGGGTGGCAGCTGATGAAGTCGCTTTCGACTGCCGACGCCGCTCATCGCCCGCGCTATGTCGCTCACCAGGTGTACTACTCGCTGATCGGGCGGGACTACGAATGGGAACTGATGCCGCTCGGCCTGGATCAGGGTGTCGGCGCCCTGGTCTGGAGCCCGCTGGGATGGGGACGCCTGACGGGGCGGATTCGCCGTGGGGCGCCGCTGCCCGAACGAAGCAGGCTGCACGTGACGGCGGATGCCGGTCCGCCCGTGGACGACTCGCTGCTCTTCGACGTCGTCGACGAACTCAGCGCGATCGCCGACGAGACCGGACGGACGGTTGCGCAGATCGCGCTCAACTGGCTGTTGCGGCGCCCGACCGTGTCGTCGGTGATCATCGGCGCACGCGATGCCACGCAGCTGTCCGAGAACCTCGGCGCGGTGGGCTGGGCGCTGAGTGACGATCAGCTCGCGCGTCTCGACGCGGTGAGCCATCGCGAAGCCCCGTATCCCTACTTTCCGTACTTCCGGCAGGACGGTTTCGCGCGCCTCAACCCGCCCGCCTTTCCGGCAAGGGTTGGCCGTCAGGCCGAAACGAAGGTGTGCGCTTCATAGGTTTCGGGCTGAGCGTCGACGCCGACCTCTTGCAAGATCGGCGCGAGGAACTCACCGAACCGGTCACATGCTTCTCGTGACTGCCAGACATCGACAACCCGGAACCCCTGCGGGCTCTCCCCGGCCACATGCATCAGCAGACCTTCCACGGGCCAATCGGAAGGGGACTTGAGGCCGGTCTCGCCGTCGGTCAGTTTGCGGACTATTTCTTCGTATGTCTTCTGAGTAAGGCTCGGACCCTGATGGATCAATACAACGGACATGCCCTCTCCTTCTGGTTCAAGAACGGACTGCAACGTGCGGCTTGGGACGTCGCTATCGCACCTCCTTGCTTGGCATGAGGGGCACGGCACCGATGGGAGCGCTTGGTCCTTGGTGATCCGGTGCCATGACTGGTCCTTTGACCTGTCGAGGTCATGTGCGTGCCGGCCGTAGGTGTCCGGCATAAAAGTCTGCTGCGGTATGGAGCCTCGAACACTCGACCCTACAGCTCTAGCGTTGCTGGAAATCGCCTTTGGATAGAAAACCGCAGATATAGAGCATTGTGTGTTCGTTCTCGTCTTTACTGTCTGGTCAATATCGGGTACGACTGTGGAGGGCTCCGGCAGCCGTTACCCGGGTAGGTCGGTGTACTGGAATGTGTAGCCGTCGGCGCTGAAGGTGAAGCCCTTGCCGGTCTTTTCGCTCAGGCAGGAGATTCCCGAGGCTTCCTGAACGTTGCAGCGGAATGCTGCGACGGCCAACACCTCGCCGAAGGGGAGAACGGTCGCAGGACCGGGGACCAGGGCATACCCCGGAGGATCGAGCGACGCGAACTGAGCGTCGGCGGCGCCGTCGACCATGATGGCATTCGGCGCGGTGTCGGTGGCCTGCTGGCCGGGCACGCTGGTGGGTGCGCCCTTGACGGCGATGGCGGATCCGGTCGAGGACTGACAGCCCGCCGTCTTGCGCGGGAAGATCGCACACACCCATCGCTTGCTCGGGCTGGTGAAGTAGTAGCCCGTTTCGCCGTCTGCTCCGTGCGCGGCGTAGTCGAAGGCGTTCGCCAGGTGCTCGTTGCTTGGGGGCTTCGACGGCGACGGCGCAGTCGGTGAAGTGGCCGGTGCGGGTGTGGCCGCATCGTCGGTGTTCACGATGGTGCCGGACGAACAGCCGGTGCTGACGACCGCGGCGGTGGCCACGGCCAGAATCGCCACTCCCAACCGACCGCTGTTGCAGCGGAAGCCTTCTCGCGCGTTGGGAACTCGTGAGTGCATCAGGCCAATCATTGCATGCTGCGTCTGGCCGAGACCGAGCCTGTGGATGAACTGACGACTGTGCACAACCGCCGGGTCGGGGTGCCTGCGCCGTCCGTGCCGTCGGTGCGTTGTCCGTCGCACTCGCGATGGTGGGGCCATGACGGAGAACGTGGTGAGCCGCGCCCAGATCGGGGCGCTCGGTGAGCAGCTGGCGGTCGATCATCTGACGTCGTTGGGGTGGCGCGTGCTGGCCCGCAACTGGCGATGCCGTTACGGCGAGCTGGACGTGATCGCCGCCGAGCCCGGCGGTGTCGTGGTGTTCGTGGAGGTCAAGACGCGTACCAGCGATCAGTTCGGTGGGGTCGCGCAGGCGGTGACGCCCGACAAGGTGCGGCGGCTGCGGCGGCTGGCGGGGTTGTGGCTGGCCGGTCAGGACGGCAGCTGGGCGCAGGTGCGCATCGACGTCGTGGGCGTGCGCATCGGGCAGCGGCGGACGCCGGAGCTCACTCATCTGCAGGGGGTGGGGTGATGGCGTTGGGCCGGGCGTTCTCGGTGGCCGTGCGCGGGCTGGATGCCGAGTTGGTCGAGATCGAAGCCGACATCACCTCGGGGCTTCCTGGTGTGCACCTGGTCGGGCTGCCGGACGCGGCGCTGCAGGAGTCGCGGGACCGGGTGCGTGCGGCGATCACCAACTGCGGCAACAGCTGGCCGATGGCGCGACTGACGCTCGCGTTGTCGCCGGCGACGCTGCCCAAGGTTGGGTCCGTGTACGACTTGGCGCTGGCGCTGTCCGTGTTGTCGGCGCACCTGAAGAAGTCCTGGCCGCGGCTCGAGAAGACCGTGCTTCTAGGCGAACTCGCGCTCGACGGGCGGGTGCGTCCCGTCAAGGGCGTGCTACCCGCCGTGCTCGCCGCCAAGCGGGAGGGGTGGCCCACGGTGGTCGTGCCGATCGACAACCTGGCCGAGGCCGGCCTCGTCGACGGTATCGAGGTGTGGGGTGCGCGCACATTGCGCCAGCTCCAACTATGGCTCGAAGGGAAGGCGCCGCTGGATCACGAAACCGCCACCGCGCTGGTCGACCCGGATGGGGTGGCCGAACTCGCCGACGTCGTCGGGCAGACACAGGCGAGATACGCCGTCGAGGTCGCCGCCGCAGGCGCGCACCACCTGATGCTGACCGGTCCGCCCGGTATCGGCAAGACGATGCTGGCCCAACGGCTTCCGGGCCTATTACCACCGCTGACGCCTGACGAGGCGCTGGAAGTCACGGCCATCCATTCGATGGCGGGGCTGTTGTCCAAGGACTCGCCGCTGATCACCCGGCCGCCGTTGGTGGCGCCGCACCACACGGCGAGCGTGGCGGCCTTGGTCGGAGGAGGTATGGGCATGGCTCGACCGGGAGCGGTCAGCCGCGCCCACCGCGGGGTGCTGTTCCTCGACGAATGCGCCGAGTTCGGAGTGAGTGCGCTCGAAGCGCTGCGGACTCCATTGGAGGACGGCGAGATTCGCATCGCGCGCCGCGACGGCGTTGCGTGTTACCCGGCGCGGTTTCAACTGATCTTGGCCGCGAACCCCTGTCCCTGTGCGCCCGCCGATCCCCGCGACTGCATCTGCCCGGCAGCGGTCAAGCGCAAATATCTCGGGAGGCTGTCGGGTCCGCTGCTCGATCGGGTGGACCTGCAGGTGCAGATGGATCCCATTCGGTCCAGCGCCATGGCCGCCGAACACGGTGAGTCGACGGCCACCGTCCGCGCCCGCGTGGCGGCTGCACGACAAGCCGCCGCGGAACGTTGGGCACCGCACGGCTTCCGGACCAATGCCGAGGTGAGCGGTGTCCTGCTCCGCCGCCGCTTCCGGCCGGCACCGTCGGTGATGACGCCGTTGACCACTGCGCTGGATCGCGGTCTGCTGAGCATCAGGGGACTCGATCGCACGTTGCGCGTCGCGTGGAGTCTGTGCGATCTTGGCGGCCGGTCGTCGCCGAACCGCGACGACGTCACTACTGCCTTGAGCTTCCGACTAGCGGGGGCCGCGCGATGACGACCAACGATTGCTCGCGCGAGGAGAAGATTGACACCACCGAGCTTCATGCCTGGGCGTACCTGTCGCGGGTCGTGGAACCACCGTGCCCCGAACTGGCGGCATTGGTCGACGACGTCGGACCCGTCGAGGCCGCTGACCGCATCAGGCGTGGCGGGGTGGACGGGGCGCTGTTGAGTCGCAGTGAAGCGCGCCGCGAATTAGACTGCACAGCAGAGGATCTCGCAGTACTTGCGGGACTGGGTGGTCGACTGATCGTTCGTGGATCCGCCGAACTGTCGGGAGTCGCGTTCACGTCGTTCGCCGACGTGGCTGCGCGGATACCTCATCCGCCACTGGTGCTGTGGGCGGTGGGTCCCGAGCATCTGGCCGATCTCGCAGCGCGCAGCTGTGCGCTCGTCGGGACTCGCGCTTCGACCGGATACGGCGAATACGCAGCGGCGGATCTCGCTACGGGGTTGGTCGAACGGGAGGTGGCGGTGGTTTCGGGTGGCGCGTACGGCATCGACGGCGCGGCGCACCGGGCGGCACTGGCGGCCGACGGACTGACCGTTGCCGTGCTCGCAGGCGGTGTCGACGTGCCGTATCCGGCCGGTCACTCCGCGCTCTTGCACCGGATCGCCACGCACGGGCTGGTCGTCAGCGAGTATCCCCCGGGCATGCGGCCGGCCCGACATCGCTTCCTGACCAGGAATCGTCTGGTCGCGGCATTCGGCGGCGCGACCGTCGTGGTGGAGGCCGGGTTGCGCAGCGGCGCCGCCAGCACCGCGGCATGGGCAGAGGCTCTGGGACGACCGGTGTGCGCGGTGCCAGGACCGGTGACGTCGTCGGCCTCGGCGGGATGTCACGTATTGGTGCGCAACGGTGCCCATCTGGTCACCCGCGCCGACGAGATCGTCGAACTGGTGGGCCGCATGGGCGAATTCGCTGCCGAACCCTCCCATCAGGGCTCACCACTCGATGGGCTCACCGAGCAGGAGCTTCTGGTCTACGACGCGCTACCCGCACGCGGGGCCAGAAGCGTCGAAGAGGTCGCGGTGGCAGCGGGCCTGCCCGCGACGCAGGTGCTTGGTCCGCTCGCGTCGTTGGAGCTCGTCGGTCTGGTCAAACGGCAGGAAGGGCGGTGGAAGATCGCATCTCGGTAGATCGGCAGCGGGAACGGGCGCGCACACGTAGCCAGCCACCGGCTCTCACCCGCTCGTATAGTCAGTGAGGTCTACTAAACGTCTTGGGAGGTACACGTGGCAGGCCGTCCGGTCCACACGTTTCAGGTGATCAGCAGCGAGCAGCTCACCCCGCACATGATCAGGTTGGTGCTCGGTGGCACGGGCTTCGACACCTTCAAGCCCGTTGAGTTCACCGACTCCTACGTCAAGTTCGTCATCGTGCGCGACGACGTCGACGTCAGCGCTCTGCCAAAGCCGCTGACCCTGGACAGCTTCGGCGAGCTCCCCGAGGAGCACCGGCCGGTGGTCCGGACCTACACCATCCGGAACGCCGATCCCGACCGCCGTGAGATCACCGTCGACTTCGTGGTGCACGGCGAGCACGGCGTCGCCGGACCCTGGGCGGAATCGGTTCGGCCGGGCGACCCTGCCTATCTGATGGGTCCGAGTGGCGCCTACTCGCCGGACCCCGACGCCGACTGGCACCTGCTGGTAGGCGACGAGGCCGGTCTGCCCGCGCTGAGCGCCGCGCTGGAGGCGTTGCCGCCCAATGCGGTCGGGCAGGCATTCATCGAAATCAGCGGTCCCGACGACGAGGTTCCACTGTCGGCCCCCGACGGCGTCGAGGTCCGCTGGGTGTACCGCGGCGGGCGGGCCGACCTGGTGCCCGAGGAGCAGGCCGGTGACAACGCGCCCCTCATCGCGGCGGTGAAGGAGTCGGCCTGGTTGCCTGGTCAGGCGCAGGTCTTCATCCACGGCGAGGCCCAGGCGGTCATGCACAACCTGCGGCCCTACATCCGCAAGGAGCGTGGCGTCGACGCGAAATGGGCGTCGATCTCCGGCTACTGGCGGCGCGGCCGCACCGAGGAGACGTTCCGCCAGTGGAAGGCCGAACTCGCCAAGGAGGAGGCGCAGGCGCCGAGCTGAGACCGAGCTGGCACCCTGGGTGCCATGGCATTCGGTGATTATCAGCTAGAGATCTACCTGCAGGGCCTGTCCGGCATCTTGCCGTCGCTGCCGATGTCGTTCGCGGAACTCGAGGCCAAGGCGGAGGCGGCGATGTCGCCGTCGCTGTGGTCCTACGTCGCGGGCGGCGCAGGCGACGAGCGCACCCAGCGCGTCAACGTCACCGCGTTCGAACGTTGGGGTCTGATGCCGCGAATGTTCGTCGGCGCCAAGGAACGAGACGTGTCCGTCGAGTTGTTCGGACTGACGCTTCCCTCGCCGGTCTTCATGGCGCCGATCGGCGTCATCGGCCTGTGCGCACAGGGCGGCCACGGCGACCTGGCGGCGGCGCGGGCCGCCGCGCGCACCGGCGTGCCGATGGTGGTGTCGACGCTGACCGAAGACCCACTCGAGCAGGTCGCCGCCGAGTTCGGTGACACCCCTGGCTTCTTCCAGCTGTACACCCCGACGGATCGCGATCTGGCCGCGAGCCTGGTGCAGCGTGCGGAGGCGGCCGGGTACAAGGGCATCGTCGTCACCCTCGACACTTGGGTTCCCGGCTGGCGACCGCGTGACCTGTCGACGTCGAACTTTCCGCAGTTGCGCGGCAAGTGCCTGTCCAACTACACCAGCGACCCCGTCTTCCGCGCCTCGCTGGCGCAGACACCCGAGGAGAATCCGCAGGCCGCGATCTTGAAGTGGATCTCGGTGTTCGGCAATTCGCTGTCCTGGGATGACCTGCCCTGGCTGCGGTCGCTGACCAAGCTGCCGCTGCTGGTGAAGGGCATCCAACATCCCGACGACGCCCGCCGCGCCATCGACGGCGGCGTGGACGGGATCTACTGCTCGAACCACGGCGGCAGGCAGGCCAACGGCGGCCTGCCCGCGATCGACTGCCTGCCTGGCGTCGTCGAGGCCGCCGACGGGGTTCCGGTGTTGTTCGACTCCGGCATCCGCAGCGGCGCGGACATCGTCAAGGCCCTCGCCTTCGGCGCGACGGCCGTCGGCATCGGCAGGCCGTACGCCTACGGCATGGCCCTGGGTGGCGCCGACGGCGTCGTTCACGTGCTGCGGTCACTGCTCGCCGAGGCCGATCTGATCATGGGCATCGACGGGTACGAGACGCTGGCGGACCTGACGCCCGACACGCTTCGACGCGTCGGTTGGTGATTCCCCGTCGGTGGCCTCCCACCTTCGGTAACTTCGGGTCGTGCCCGATCGGTTGAACCGCCAGATCCTGTTGCGCCGCCGCCCGACTGGGCTCGTTGGGCCCGATGACACCGAGCTGGTCAGCGTGCCGGCGCCCGAGCTCGCCGACGGCGAGGCGTTGCTCCGCACCACCTACGTCGGGATGGACGCCGCCGCGCGGACGTGGCTCGACGGGCAGCCCGGCTACCTGCCGCCCGTCGAGCTCGGCGACGTGATCCGGGCGGCCGGTATCGGCGAGGTCGTCGAATCGCGGTGCGACGCCTATGCCGTCGGCGACGTCGTCACCACGCTGACGGGCTTCCAGGACTACTCGGTCATTCGCGACGATGTGTTCAGCACGCCCGTCATCGGGTTGACCGACCAACTGGCGGTGATGTCGATCTATGGCCCAACCGGAGCAACCGCGTACTTCGGCATGACCGGTGTCGGCAAGCCCAAGCCGGGGGAGACGGTGGTGGTGTCTGCCGCCGCGGGTGCGACGGGCTCGGTGGCTGGCCAGATCGCGAGGATTGCGGGTGCCCGCGTGGTCGGCATCGCGGGCGGTCCGGAGAAGTGCCGGGCGGTGGTCGAGGACTTCGGGTTCGACGCGTGCATCGATTACAAGGAAGCCGGCCTCGCGGCCGCGCTGAAGCAACACTGCCCGAAGGGTGTCGACGTCTACTTCGACAACGTGGGCGGCCCCATCCTCGACGCGGTGCTCGGTCGGCTGGCCGCCAAGGCCAGGGTGGTGCTGTGCGGCGTCATCTCCAGCTACCTCACCGGCGAGCACCCCGGACCGGCCAACTACGTGAACCTGCTGGCCAGGACCGCATCGATGCAGGGGTTCAACGCGCTCGATGAGTGGGGCCGCTTCGACGAGGCCTTCAACGCGCTGCGCGGGTGGGAGCAGGAAGGTCTGCTCGCGCACCGCGCGACCGTCTTCAAGGGTCTCGAGTCCTGCGTCGACGGGCTCAACGGACTCTTCACCGGAGCCAACATCGGCAAGATGCTCGTCGAAGTCAGCCCGCCCAGCCCGCAGCCTGCCTGACCCGAGGCCGGGTGTGTCAGGCTGCGGGCGGGTGGTCTTCATCCCGGTCTTGTGGCGGCCGTTCTTCGGGCGGGCAGAGGAGTTCGTTGGGGT
>Ga0137412_10003924_pt1 | contig 11891 bp, 8 predicted proteins | sample CZODoug2_1_16fun_FD_122160 | JGI IMG/M metagenome (GOLD analysis project Ga0137412, IMG submission 122160) | Vadose zone soil fungal communities from Angelo Coast Range Reserve, California, USA - CZODoug2_1_16fungal (Hybrid Assembly) | ecosystem: Environmental > Terrestrial > Soil > Vadose zone...
GCGCTGAAAGGAGCATAAAATGCGTACGTGGAGTGCTCTCAACAGACGGGTTGTGGCTTATGTTTTTTGGACCTTGGTGAGTGCGCTGGCTGTGAATGCCTTCCGGATTCAACGAGCCAATTTGAAAGCTGCACTTCTGCCTGCCAAGGTGGTGCCATACACCGTTGTACTACAGGAATTTGCCCTGCAACGAGACGGTACAGCCGTCCCTAGTTTTAAGTTGACACAGGCGATGCGCGGCGACGGCTCTCGGGCGAGTGAGATGACTAGCAGTAATCCCGCGAGCCCCTCCTCTGAGAGAATCTTGGACTTTTCATCGGGAAAAAAAATGTACATCATGCAGCACCAGCAACTGAAAACCACCACGTTTGACCCGGCTAAAAACCTGCCCGCCCAGTGGTTGCGCGATTCAGGAAACAATTGTTTGATTTCTGGATTCCAACAAAAGCCTGATGGTGAAGACGTCGTAGGCGGGTATCGAGCTGTAAAACTAACCTATGGATCTACGACTCAGTGGTTCGCTTTAGATTATGGCTGCGCGCTGATAAAGGACCGAGCTGAGTGGTCAGATGGGCAGATGAGCGAAAAGAGACTTGTCGCGCTTATGCCGGGAGAGCCTTCGCCGAGTCTGTTTGATGATCCCGCTGGATTTCAAGAGGTTCCTCCATCACGTCTGTTTCCGGATCGCCCGAACGCAACCGCAACTATCGAGGACGCATACTATGCATCTCACCGGCCACCTGACGGCGCTTCGCGCCCCCAATAACAGAATCGCGTCGCGCGGGGCCCGTTCATGGCATCCTTGGCACAAAACCGGAACAGCTTCAAGCGTCGGCTCGAGATCGGGTTGAACTCTCTATTATTAGTGGCCTGCTCGGTCCTGGTCCTCGGCGTGGTCTACACCTATCTGGTGCCTTCGAGAAATTTCCAATCCAGACTCGCTGCGCCCCCGAAAGGTGTGAAGATAAAAATCTCGGGAGTGGAATGGAGCGATTCCCAACGCACGGTTGTCTTGGCTCTGAGTAGTTATTGCCATTTCTGTACCGCCAGCGCAGGCTTCTACAAGCGTCTCCAAGAGGTCGCACGAACCCGCGGAGTCCCAATCGTAGCCGTGCTACCTCAGCCGACCGACGAAGCTCGATCGTATCTGGAGAACTTGGGCATCTCGATCGCTGTGGTCAGGCACGCCCCTCTAGACAGTCTCAGCGTCTCTGCTACGCCTACTCTGATGATGGTCAATTCAGAGGGCGTAGTTACTGACAGTTGGATTGGGCAACTTTCTCCAAAGATTGAGAAAGAGGTCATCTCTAAGCTGTAGCAAACCGGTTGGGTCCGGAAATGCTTTGTCTGTCCCTATTCTGTGGATTGCGGCCGCACTATTCCAATTGGGAAAAACCGAAGAAGCCACGACTACTCTTGAAGCTGCGATTCCACAACTCACTCGTGTGCAGTCTGACGCAAGCATCTTGGTCGGGATTCGGGATGATGCCGCTCGTTCTCTTCAAGACGCGCAAGCCTTCTTAAAGCGCCTTAAGGCAGCGCAGTAAGCATACTCCTAATCGAGAGCCTGACACGAAGCGCTCCGATTGGCGCGTCCCTTTTGGGGTAAACTTCCGTCGTGACACTTCGCGAATTCTTTTTCGAAAACTTTTCTGGCGACCTGGAATACCATCTGCGGCGCGCCGCGCTTTACTTGCGCCTTGCCACCGCTGCCCTTTGCTTTTGGGTCTTCTCGCCTTCCGAAACAAAATTTACCGCCATTCCGTTAGTCTTCGCACTCGGCAGCCTTACTCTACTACTCAAAGGCATATTTCTTCTGTGCAAGTCGTCTGAGGGACTCGGGCTTTCGGAGCAAAAACACGCCAATCTCTCCGGTCCAACCAATCGCAAGAGGCTCCCATCAATCGCCACTCAAGCCGCCCAAATCGTTGAGGATTTCGACACAGGCGCGTTCCTCCTTTGGCCCCTGCTCAACGTCGGTAAGGATATCGACAATTCCTGGAACAACCCGCCGCGTTTTCCCGTCTTTCTCACCGGCGCAATCCTCTTCTTGTTCGGCTGGCTCGTGCGCCACCTCACTTCTTCCCCGCCTCGATCGTAGTGGATGTGTTGCGTACTCGGAGAAGTGCCCCTCACTGGCCAGAAACGCGTTCGAGGAAGTAATCAATGCATTAGTGGCGGTGGAACTCCCAACAGATGCCCAGACACCGACTCACACGCGATCCTTAGGCATTCGTTCTTCCTAACCATTGGTGCCAAGCTTATTTCGCCCACAGTGCCCACGGTCTTTCTTTGTGCCTATCCCCGGCTTTCCGCAAAAAAATTTCGCGCCAGGATGGCCTACAAACGACGATCGCCAACTCGGTCGACCCCACTACATCTCCGTTTGCCCCTCCTCATGCGCATTTCCCTTTCCCAAAGTAGATCGCTCCCTGCATCGGATCGACACCGAGAAATCTTGGCGTAGAACGCCAAAGCAGCGTCCAATTGATGGTCGCGGCGTCCATCTGGCGTCCAAAATCGACCATTTCTAGGGGAGTTTTCAGCGACTCAGCCGCATAGAGGCAACCGAATCATCGAGACTTATGGAGCGGGCGATGGGAATCGAACCCACGTCCGAAGCTTGGGAAGCTGTGCCACGAATCATGCGGCTACCTCGCGAATTAGCACAAATCTGTAAGGCAGGACAAGAACTGGCGTGCTCGGAGCGTTGCGGACCCCGCAACCATGGGCGCTTACAAGGAAAATCCTCTAAGCGCCTTTCTTATTCCTGGCCACGCTTGGCGATCTCCTTCCCACCCTTCCGCCCAATTCTCTCCAAGCTCTCCTCTTGACAATCAGTAGGAGAGGTGTATTCTTCCTCTTGATCTTCAGGGGGGAATGAGTCTATGGCGGACAAGCCGAGTGATCTCGTCCAAGGCACTCTGGACATGCTCATTCTGAAAACGCTGGCGCTCGAAGCCATGCACGGATATGGGATAGCCGTCCGGCTCGAACAGATGAGCAAGGGCGTTTTCCGTCTCAATGCAGGTTCGCTGTTTGTCGCCTTTCAGCGGCTGCAACGGGATGGACTGATCCGAAGCGAATGGAAGGCCACCGAGAATAGCAGGCGCGCAAAGTATTACGCCCTAACAGAACAGGGACGAAAGAGGCTCAACAGCGAAACACGAGAATGGGGAAGGCAAGTGGCGGCGATCGCCAGAATCTTGGAGGCATCGTAGGGAGGTTCCATGTCGTTACTGCGAAGCATGACAGGCGGGCTCCGATCGCTGTTCCGAAAGGAGCAGGTGAGCCAGGAGCTGGACGAAGAATTAAACGGCTTCTTGGAAATGGCATCCGAAGAAAAGATAAAGCAGGGGATGAGCCGCAAGGAAGCGCTTCGCGCCGTGCGCTTGGAGCGAGGGAGCCTCGAAGTTACAAAGGAAGCCGTTCGCTCCGCTGGCTGGGAATCTTTTGTCGAGACCTTGTGGCAGGACCTACGCTTCGCCGTCCGCGTGCTGCGCAACAATCCTGGCTTCACAGCAGCCGCCGTGGTGGCGATTGCTCTGGGTGTCGGAATAAACGTAGGAATCTTCTCAGTCCTAAACGGCGCCGCGTTGCGTTTACTTCCGATCCCTCGAGCGGAACAGTTGGTCAGCGTGAGCCAGATCTTTCATCGGCGCACTATTCGCAACACTCACGGCGAAACCAGCATGTTCTCGTACTCGGAATATCTCGACTATCGCGATCACAATCACGTCTTTTCTGGACTTGCGGCCTATGAGCCGTTTCTCGAAGGAAGCCTCGGTGGCGGCAAGATGCAGCAGGTTTTGGGGGCGGCAACCTCATGCAACTATTTCGACGTTTTGAACGAGCATCCTGCAGAGGGCCGTGGCTTTGTCGATTCTGATTGCGCTGCTTCGGGCGAAAACGCCGTCGTCGTGGTTAGCGACCAACTGTGGCGGGACACTTTTGGAGGCGACCCAACACTTGTAGGCAAGAGAATCACTTTGAATCGCATGGCATTCGCCGTGATTGGCGTCGCTCCTCCGGGATTCACGGGTACAGAGCCTATTCCGAGCGCATTCTGGGTGCCCATAACCATTCAGAAAGTTCTGGACGCAGGGCGCGATCGCTTGGCGGATGACAATATGAGTTGGCTGGTCATGCTCGGCCGGATACGGCCAGGCGTTAAGATGGAGCAGGTGCGCGCGGACCTAGGTGTTATCGCCGGACGCATCGATCAACTGCAACCTGGTCGCACCACTTCGTTGGCGATCTCGACAGCAACATTTTTCGGTAGGCCAGAGGAGCGGGAAAGCCTGATCCCGGTGGCCCTCGTGATTCTCGCCGCTTTCGGACTCGTGCTGCTGATTGCGTGCGCCAATGTTGCCAATCTTCTGCTTGCACGCGCTTCCGCGCGCCACAAGGAAATCGCGCTGCGGCTATCGATCGGCGCGAGCCGGTGGCGTCTGGTGCGGCAATTGTTGACAGAGAGTCTCCTGCTTTCTATGTTCGGAGGAGCGCTGGGATCGCTGCTCGCGTTCTGGTCGTTCGCAAGCATCACGCAGTTTGTCACTTCTCACCTGCCCCATATGTTTTCTACTCTCGCGTTGAATGTTGCGCCGGACTTTCGTGTGCTCGCTTACGCGCTGGCACTGACTCTTGTAACTGGAATCATGTTCGGTCTGATCCCAGCCTTGCAGAGCACGCGACCCGACCTCAACACCGCACTAAAAGAAGACGGTGCGAAGTCTGGCCGCGGCAGAAAGAGCGGTCGGTTTTTGCGCAACACTTTCGTCGGCGCTCAGATCGCTGTGTGCATGATCCTGTTGCTGGCGGCTGGATTGCTGTTGCGCGGGCTTTACTACGCGCAGACGGTCGATCCCGGATTTGAGATGAAGGACGTTGCGGCCGCGTTCCTTTTTCCCAAAGCACAGGGTTACGATGAAAACAGATCAACCGCATTTATGGGCCGCTTGCGAGAGCGCATCGCGGGCCTTCCTGGCGTGATCGAAATTGCGCAAGCCGAATGCGCGCCCCTAAGTCACGACTTTAGCGCCGACTACTTCACGGCTCCAGGCCGGTCCGAAAAGATTGCGATCGAATACAACCATGTTTCGCCAGGATATTTTTCTGTGGTAGGCATTCCCATCGTGCGGGGCCGCGGCTTTCAGCCGGGTGAGGAGCCCAACTCGCAAGGGATAATCGTGTCTGAATCTACTGCGCAGCGCCTCTGGCCTGGCGAAGATCCTCTGGGGAAAACACTGCGCGAGGACACCGGGCGCGAATATTCGGTTATTGGAGTGACGAAGGACGCTCAAGTTTCGCACCTGGGCGACGTCAAGACGCCGTACCTCTATTTTCCGGCCGGGCCACAAGACAACGTGCGCACTTATGTGCTGGTGCGCATTGCCGGAAGCTTCACGCCGGTCGCCAAAGGCATTCGCGAGGCGGTGCGGTCCCTCGATCCTGACGTGCCCGTCGATGTGGTCAGACTCGAAGACTACTTGGACGTTTGGCGCTCGCCCTCGCGCATTGTAGCCGCGCTCTCCGGGGCGCTCGGCGCTCTAGCAGTGCTGCTTGCTTCGATCGGCGTATATGGAATGGTGTCCTATAGCGTAAGCCGGCGCGTGCACGAGATCGGCATCCGCATAGCTCTTGGAGCTGACCGCACCGAAGTCATGAAGCTTGTCCTTGAGCAGGCCATGCGCCCGGTACTGATCGGCGGGGTTGTGGGCGTGGCCGCGGGTGCTGTTGTATCCCATGTGCTTTCCAGCATGCTTTTCGGCCTCAGTGCGCACGACCCTATAGCATTCATTTCTGTTCCTTTATTTCTGCTGATTGTGGCTATGGTCGCGAGCTACATCCCGGCGCGTAGGGCCATGGGTGTCGATCCGATAGTTGCCTTGCGTTACGAGTGAGGGTCCATGTCACTGCTGCGAAACCTATCAGACGGATTGCGATCGCTGCTCCGAAAGGAACGGGTCGAAGGGGAGTTGGACGAAGAGCTGCGCGGTTTCCTGGAGATGGCAGCCGAGGAAAAGATCAAGCAAGGCATGAGCCGCAAGGATGCACTTCGCGCCGCTCGCCTGGAGAGGGGGAATCTCGAAGTTGCGAAGGAAGTCGTCCGCTCTGCGGGCTGGGAATCTTTTGTGGAGACCTGCTGGCAAGATTTGCGCTTTGCGATCCGCATGCTGCGCAAGAGTCCCGCTTTTACGGCTGTGGCTGTACTAACGCTGACCCTCGGAATCGGGGCAAACACCGCCATCTTCACGCTTCTGCACGCCTCGCTCTGGAGACCGCTACCGGTCAAGGACCCACAGGAAATTTTCCATTTAATGCGGACGTCTTCCGAAGGCGACTTCGCAGGCGAATTCAGTTATTCCTTTCCTCTCTTTCAGCAACTCAGCAAGATAGCAGACTCTTGGGGCGAGATGTTCGCTACAGAGACTGTTAGTTCGAGAAAATTCAGCCTTGACACGCAATCGACAGAACGAATAGTTGGAGAGGCTGTTTCGGCCAACTTCTTTTCCGTCCTGCATGTCGAGCCTATTCTAGGGCGCGTCTTAGAACCGCAAGACGACAATGCGCTCGGAGGAAGTCACTTTGCTGTTTTGAGTCACGGATTCTGGGTGCGTCGCTTCCAATCCGACGCTGCGATCCTGGGCAAGAGGATTTTCTACGATGAGATCCCTTACACCGTGGTCGGGGTTGCGCAGCCTGGATTCTTTGGAATCGAACCTGAGGTCTCAGTAGATGTATGGGTGCCGGTGACCGCTTCAGTTGACAAGGCATGGATGCCAGACCCGAACGTTATTTGGTTGCGGCTCCTCGCGCGCTTGCGACCTGGCGTTGACGTGTCCCAAGCCCAAGCCATGTTCGAGACCGCATTTCGCGCACACGTCGCTGACACGCTCATGCCTGGCGCGTCACCGCGCTGGAAATACATGCTGGAAGGACAGCACGTGACGCTTCGTCCCGCCCGGTCTGGTCTTGCGACCACGGGGCGGAAGTACGAGAAACCGCTACTCGTATTGCTTGCCGTAGTCATGGTGGTTCTCCTGATCTCGTGCGCGAACATAGCTAACCTTATCCTGGCACGCAACGCCGCCCGGAGACAGGAGATCATGGTCCGTCTCGCTCTCGGTGCCAGTCGCGGGCGAATTGCCTGGCAATTATTCACCGAACATTTTCTCCTCTCGTTCGCCGGCGCGGTCTGTGCCATCTTTTTGTCCGTATGGAGCAGCCGGGTTCTTCTCTCTCTGCTTCCACAATCGCCACTGCCGCTCGCGTTCGATCTCCGGCCGGACTTCGCGGTGTTTGGTTTTGCCGTGTGCACTGCGTTTGCGACCGCGACATTGTTCGGACTTGGACCTGCTCTGCGCGCCTCGAGTGAGAAGCTTGAAATGAGCTTCCGCGGCGGACATCAGATCACCGCCTCATCCTCTACAGGAAGGCTTCTCCTAGTGGGCCAGTTCGCGCTGACCTTGCCGTTATTGGTCGGCGCGGGACTGTTCCTCGAAACGCTGCACAACCTCAAGAGCAGCGACCTGGGTTTCCGTCCCGAAAAGGTCGTCACGTTCGACCTCTCCTTTCCCAAAGGAACTTCCGAGGACCGGCTTCGACAGGCCTACGCGGAGATCAGGGAACGCCTCGAATCCCACCCCGGCGTGCTCGTTGCAAGCTATTCGTCCCCGAGCGTGTACGGCGATGGCGGATGGTCGGGCCGCATCACTGTACCGGGGCACTCGACACCAGGCGAAGACAATGACGTGGGAATGATATCGGTGAGCCCCGGTTTCTTCGAGTCAATCGGGCTGGGACTTTTGCAGGGCCGCTATTTGAACTCTCAGGATCACGAGGAGAGACACCCCGTAGCCGCGGTCAACGAGAGCTTGGCACGATATTACTTCGGCGCCGATTCGGCAATCGGCCAGCGCATCAAACTGGCGGGTGAGCCGCAAATGGATCGAGAAATTGTCGGCGTGGTACGGGACGCGCGGCATTATGGGGTTCGGGAGAGAGTATGGCGCATGGTGTATATCCCGGCTGGGAAATCCTGGAAGGGCGGCAGTTTTTTCGTGCGCGCTAATGTCAGCGCGCAATTATTGAGCGGCGTAATACGGGCCGAAGTTGCGGCCAGCGACAAGATTCTGCAAGTCGAGAGAATCCAGCCCTTTGAGACGGTTGTCAATGACATGATTTCCCAAGAGCACCTAACAGCGCTGTTGTCGTCGGCATTCGCGGCATTAGCTTGTCTGCTCGCTGCGATTGGGCTCTACGGAGTTTTTGCCTACAGCGTTTCGCGGCGAACGAATGAGTTCGGCATTCGCATGGCTCTGGGAGCTCAGCGACGCGATATCCGAAGACTCGTGCTGCGCCAAACGCTGGGCGTGACCCTCGCAGGCGTTGCAATCGGAATAGCTGTGGCTTTAGGGCTGGCCAGGACGCTTGCCGCCACGATTGCGGGCATGCTCTACGGCATCCAGTCCACGGACATTGGCCTATTCGTGGCAGCGACGGTGTCGTTGATCGCAGTCGCATTGGTTGCCGCGCTTTTGCCTGCTCGCCGCGCAACGCGCGTCGACCCGATGGTGGCCTTGCGTTACGAGTGAGGGTTTATGTCACTGCTGCGGAGCCTATCAGACGGGTTGCGAGCGCTGTTCCGAAAGGAACGGATCGAAGGGGAGTTGGACGAAGAACTGCGCGGCTTTCTGGAGCTGGCAGCCGAAGAAAAGATGAAGCAGGGTATGAGCCGCAAGGATGCGCTTCGCGCTGTGCGCTTGGAGCGGAGCAATCTCGAAGTCACGAAGGAAGAGGTTCGCTCCGCACGCTGGGAATCCTTTCTGGAGACGTGCTGGCAAGATTTGCGCTTCGCCGTCCGCATGCTCCACAAGTCTCCCGGCCTCACTGCCGTCGCAGTGCTTACGCTGACACTCGGCATTGGCGCGACCGCCAGTATTTTCAGCGTAGTTGATGCTGTGTTGCTTCGACGTCTTCCTTATCGCAACGCAAGCCGCCTTGTTTCACTTTACGAGGACAGAAGCAGTACCGGGTTCCATCGCAGGCAGTTCACGCCGGCAAATTTCGCGGATTGCAAAGCGCAAACGGCCCTCTTTGAAGACGTCGCCGCCATCGATGCGGATCGCTTTTACAACCTGACCGGAAACGCAGGCACGCCGGAAAGGCTCTCAGCTGAGGGCACGACGCACAATTTGTTTTCGATTTTGGGCGTCCAGCCGGTGCTGGGTCGAGTTTTCTTGCCCGAGGAGGATACAGCGGGTTCTGAACACGTCGTGCTTCTCAGCTACAGGTTGTGGTTGAGCAGATTCGGTGGAGACCGAAACGTGGTCGGCCAAACTGTACTTCTCGATGGCGAGAAATATTCCGTTGTTGGTGTTATGCCTCCCTGGTTTTCTTTTCCCAACAAGGACGCGGACCTTTGGGTACCAACGGCTTTTACACCTCAGCAACTCGCTGATCGCGGCGCGCATTTCCTTACGATTATCGCGGCATTGCAACCGGGAGTGGGCGTTGCACAAGCTAACGCACAACTGCGGGTATTGTCTCAAAACCTCAGGCATCAGCACATGGACATCATGCGATTCGTTGACGGCTTCGTCGCTGTTCCATTACAGGACGTCTACACCCAAGACGTGCGCGGAGGACTCACGATACTCCTGGTCGCCGTCGCGTGTATTCTGTTGATTGCCTGCGCCAATATCGCGAACCTTTTGCTTTCGCGCGCCACGGTGAGACAACGCGAGATCGCTCTCCGCACTGCCCTTGGTGCAGGTCGTGCGCGCATTGTCCGGCAGTTGTTGACTGAGAGTGCCGTGCTAGCAACAGCGGGGGGTATGCTTGGCATCCTGCTGACAAAGGCGAGCTTCACCTTCCTTAAGGTTTTGATCCCAGAGGACCTCTCACTCACTGTTTCTCTGACGTTCAATCTTCCGCTACTTGCTTTTACGATTCTAATTTCACTCGTCAGCACGTTTCTGTTCGGGCTAACGCCCGCCCTTCGGGTCTCAAGAACTGACGTGAACGAGTCTTTGAAAGAGGGCGCAAGGGCAGGTAGCGGCCCCCGCAACAAGAGCTTGGGTAATTTGCTTGTAGTTGGCGAGGTTGCACTTTCTGTCGTATTGCTCGTGGGATCGGGTCTGCTACTGAAAACCCTTGCGAATCTGCGTGCAGTTGACCCAGGGTTTCGGTCCGATCAGGTGCTCACGGCTCAGATTGATGTGCCCGATATAAAATATCCGGATTTCGCTCGACGAACGCAGTTCTTCCAAGCGGTTTTGCGCCGCGTGAGGGCACTGCCGACCGTAACCAGCGCGGGCTTTACCAGCGTTCTTCCCTTTAATTGGAAGAGCGGCATGGGGGGCTTTCTCGGGATGGCTGGCTTTCAACCAGACGAAGTCGTGCTGCCCGACCTACAGTATGGAGCCCTTGATCGTGTAGTTTCCCCAGGCTATTTCGAGGCCATGCGGATTCGGTTGCTTCGCGGAAGGCTTTTTGATGACCACGATGGGCCGGATGCTCCGTCAGTGGCGATCATCAACGGGACGATGGCGAGAAAATTCTGGCCGAATGAAGATGCTCTCGGCAAGCGTTTCCGCTTCACCCTTGTTGGCGGAAGCTTCCGCCTATTCCAGATCGTCGGCATTGTAGACGATGTGAAGGAGATGGGCCTCGACGAGCCTCCGAAAGAAGAGATGTATTTCCCGTATTGGCAGGCGCAGGGAAACTACATGGTCCCCAGCACACTCGTTGTTCATACAAAAGGCGACCCCACAAGTCTTGCCGGCGCTGTGCGCGCGGCCGTGTGGTCTGTTGACCCCGACCAACCGGTCTCCAAAGTCGTTACCATGGACGGCGTTCTTGATCGCGAAGTGGGGCTGAGAGGCGTTCAGGCGGTGCTTCTCGGCGGGCTCGCTGCTCTCGCAATGACGCTTGCGTGTGTTGGAATCTACGGTGTCATGGCCTACCTGGTGACGCAACAGAATCACGAGATTGGAATCCGCGTGGCCCTTGGCGCACATTCCCGCAAAATTCTTGGCCTGGTTCTGGCGCACGGGGCAAAGTTGACAGCCACTGGCGTGGGTGTTGGAACCGCGGCCGCATTCTTGGTGACTCGGCTAATGCGCAGTCTGCTTTTCGGTGTAACCCCATTTGACCCGCTCACCTTCGCGACGGTGGCACTTGTGTTGACGGTTGTCGCGCTTGCAGCCTGTTACATCCCCGCGCGCCGCGCGTCACGCGTTGACCCGATAGTGGCCTTGCGATTCGAGTGAACCCATGTCGCTGCTAACAAGCCTATTACAGGGATTGCGATCGCTGTTCCGAAAGGAGCAGGTCAACAAGGAATTGGACGAGGAACTAAACGGTTTCCTCGAGATGGCAGCCGAAGAAAAGATGAAGCAGGGGATGAGCCGCAACGATGCGCTTCGCGCCGTGCGCTTGGAGCGAGGGAATCTCGAAACTTCGAAGGAAGTCGTCCGCTCTGCCGGCTGGGAATCTTTTGTGGAGATATGCTGGCAAGATTTGCGTTTCGCTGCTCGCATGCTGCGCAAAAACCTGGCTTCACGGCCACGGCCGTTCTCACGTTGGCTCTCGGCGATGGCGCGACAACCGCGATCTTCAGCGTTGTTTATGGCGTGCTCCTTCGCCCACTGCCATACCGAAACCCCGAGCAGCTCGTGCGCCTGTGGGAGCAGAGCGACGACGGCCGGCGGATGGCCTTCGCCGACCCGAATTTCGAGGATGTAAGGACGCAGAGTCACTCGATGGCGGGAATCGCCGAATACAATTCCTTCGAGCAAACAATTGTCGTACACGGAGAAGCCGCAACCGTTTCCACCGCGAATGTTTCTCATGATTTTTTCCATGTGCTGGGAGTTGAACCCATG
>Ga0137412_10003925_pt1 | contig 11891 bp, 9 predicted proteins | sample CZODoug2_1_16fun_FD_122160 | JGI IMG/M metagenome (GOLD analysis project Ga0137412, IMG submission 122160) | Vadose zone soil fungal communities from Angelo Coast Range Reserve, California, USA - CZODoug2_1_16fungal (Hybrid Assembly) | ecosystem: Environmental > Terrestrial > Soil > Vadose zone...
CGGTTGCGCGAGCGCATCATCGCCGCCCTGCCCTACAGCCTCACCGCATCGCAGGTCCGCGCGCTGGCCGATATCGCCGGCGATCTCGGCCAGCCGCATCGCATGCTGCGCCTGCTGCAGGGCGACGTCGGCTCGGGCAAGACGGTGGTCGCCTTGCTGGCCTGCGCGGCGGTGATCGAGGCCGGCCGCCAGGCCGCCATCATGGCGCCGACCGAGATCCTGGCCCGCCAGCACCTCGCCACGATCGCGCCGGTGGCGGAGGCAGCCGGCCTCAGGATCGCGCTGCTGACCGGCCGCGAGCGCGGCCGCGCGCGCAGCGACATGCTGGCGCGCCTCGCGGCCGGCGACATCGATCTGCTGGTCGGCACCCATGCGCTGTTCGAGGACGAGGTCGCGTTCCGTGATCTTGCGCTCGCGGTGGTCGACGAGCAGCATCGCTTCGGCGTGCACCAGCGGCTCGCGCTCGCCCGCAAAGGCGAGGCCGTCGACGTGCTGGTGATGACCGCCACGCCGATCCCGCGCACCCTGGTGCTCACCTATTTCGGCGACATGGATATCTCCGAGCTGCGCGAAAAGCCCGCCGGGCGCAAACCGATCGACACACGGACGATCCCGCTCGGCCGCATCGACGATGTGGTGGCCGGCGTCGGCCGCGCCCTGCAGGAAGGCCGGCGCATCTATTGGGTCTGTCCGTTGATCGATGAATCCGAGACCGTCGACTTGGCGGCCGCCCAGGACCGGTTCCAATCGCTGCAGGAGCATTTCGGCGCGCTGGTCGGGCTCGTCCATGGCCGCCTGAAAAGCGCCGAGAAGGATCGCGCCATGGACAGCTTCGCCCAGGGCGAGACCCGGCTCTTGGTCGCCACAACGGTGATCGAGGTCGGCGTCGACGTGCCGGAAGCGACCGTCATGGTGATCGAGCACGCGGAGCGCTTCGGGCTCGCGCAGCTCCACCAGTTGCGCGGCCGCATCGGCCGCGGGTCCGAGCACTCATCCTGCCTGCTGCTCTACCGCGCGCCGCTCGGAGAGACCGCGAAGGCGCGGCTCGCCATCATGCGCGAGACCGAGGACGGGTTCCGCATCGCCGAGGAAGACTTGAAGCTGCGCGGCGAAGGCGATGTGCTCGGGACCCGCCAGAGCGGCATGCCGGGATTCCGCCTCGCCCGCATCGAGACCCACGGCAAGCTGTTGCAGGTCGCGCGCGACGACGCCGCGCTCGTGCTGGCGCGCGATCCGGAACTCACCGGCGCGCGCGGCGAGGCGCTGCGGACCTTGCTCTATTTGTTCGAACGCGACGAGGCGATCCGGCTGATCCACGCGGGGTGAAGCGATGGCTGGGGGACGATTTTCTTCTTCGCGAAGAGCGCGGGAATTGGAGGCCCGACTTGGATTCGAACCAAGCTGCGAGGCCTTGCACAGCCTCTGCGTTCCCGCTCCGCCACCGGGCCGAATCCTTCCTACCAAATGACCGAGGAATGACAATCGCCGTGCCGAAGTAACCTAAACGCGCCTTCGCCAATGGCGCATGATCGCCTCGTGGCGCGCCACGCCAACGCTTCGCTATCTCACCGCAATCGGCGCGACGCTCGATCCGGTGCCGCCGCGCAGCTTGAGCGGTGCCACGATGAAGGCAAACTCGTTGGCCTTGTCGCGCGCGAGCGCCTCGAGGTCGAGGTTCTCGATCAGATAGATGCCGTTGACGTTGAGCAGATAGCCATGCACCGGCAGCAACAGCCCCCGGTCGGGATAGGGCCGCACCTCGACCGCCCAATTGTCGGAACCGACCATCATGACGTTGCGCTTGACCAGGAATTCCGCCGCCTCGAGCCCGATGCCCGGCTCGCCCTTGATGAAGCGGGCATTGTCGACCGTCCACAGCCGGCCCCATCCGGTGCGGATCAACACCGCGTCCCCCTTGCGGACCTCGACATTCTGCCGCGTCATCGCGGCTTCGATATCGGCGACCGTGATCATGTAGTCGTCGGGCAGCATGTCGACGCCCTTGAGCGCCGCGATGTCGAGGAGCACGCCGCGGGCGAAGAACGATCCGGCCTTCTCGACCCCGAGTTTCGTGAATCCGCCGCGCCTGACGACCTTTTCAGTCTCCACACAATTATAGAGATACGGCCCGAGCTGCTGGTGCGCGAGCCCGTCGAACTGCGTGCCCATCTGGCCGAGCTCGGTAAAGACGGTCTCCTCGTTGCCGCCCTGCTGGTTGCGGCCGTTCGGCCCCGAGGTGCGCTGGACGTTGAGCGCAAAAGTCCGGCCCGGCGACATCGGAATGGTGCCGTCGAGCACCTTGCCGAGCTCATAGGTCTTGCCGTCGCGGATGAGCCGCGCGGCCGCGAGCACGCTTTCGGCGGTCTGCAGGTTGGCGGCGCCGCGCTCGTCAGCCGCGCCCCAAACGGAGGGGCAGCGTTGTTCCGGCGGCGGGGGCATCCAGCCTTGCGCCGTCGCGCTGCGCCATGGCGCGCCGGCGAGGCCCGCCAGCAGCACGCACGCGCACGCGGCGCGGACGATGAATCGGCGCATCGAACTCCTCCCCTCGTTATCTTGGAGGCGGGGCGGTAAGCCCGCCGCTCACTCCGTCGTCACTGTCGCCGGCGACTCTCGCGGCGCGCGCGCCGCCCTGGCGGCATCGGCCATCGCGGACAATTTCTTTTGCTGGTCCGGCCCGCCGTTCGGCTGGATCAGTCCCGCCGTCATGATCAGCTTGGCGGCCGCCTCGACCGGGATGTCGAGCTCGATGATCTCGGCGCGCGGCACGTAGAAGAAGAAGCCGGTGGTGGGGTTGGGGGTGCAGGGCATGAAGGCCGACACATATTCGTCCTTCAGCGGCAGCAGCGCCGTGATGTCGCCGCCCGGCGGCTGCGACAGGAACACCAGCGACCACATGCCGGGCGCCGGAAACTGGACCAGGCCGACGCGGCGGAAGCTCGATCCCGATTCCGAGAACAGGGTCTCGAACACCTGCTTGAGGCCCTTGTAGATCGAGCGCACCAGCGGCATGCGATTGAGCAGGGTCTCGCCCGCCTCGACCAGGGTGCGGCCGACCAGGTTGGCGGTCAGGAAGCCAAGCAGGGTCAGCGCCACGAAGGCGATGACAAGACCGGTGCCCGGGAGCTTCCACGGCAGATAGGTTTCCGGCCGCAAGGCGACCGGCATGAAGGGCCGCACGAGGTCGTCGACCCAGGTGATGAAGGACCAGGTGAGATAGACCGTGATCGCCAGCGGCCCGGCCACGATCAGGCCGGTGAGGAAATAATTGCGGACCCGGTAGCCGACGCCGTGGTGGTACACGACCGGCGGCCCCGGCACGGGGGGCGGCGGCGCGGGGTTTCGCAGATTGTCGTTGAGCGTCATGCGCGCGATCTATCTCGCTGTTGGGGCTGCCGGCACGGCCGCGTTCCGGCGCAATATAGAAGAAACGGGCCGGTCTTCGCCAGTTGCGGCGCCTGCGGGAAAATAGCGCGCCGCCCTTATTCGACCGTCACCGACTTGGCGAGGTTGCGCGGCTGATCCACGTCGGTCCCCATGATGACGGCCGTATGATAGGCGATCAGCTGGACCGGGATCGCGTAGACCAGCGGGGTCACGGTCGCGGGCATCTCGGGCAGCATCAGGGTCACCAGCGACTGGACGCTCGCCTCGCGCGCGCCCTTCGGGTCGGTGATCAGGATGATGCGTCCGCCGCGCGCCGCCACCTCCTGCATGTTGGACACGGTCTTGTCGAACACGCGGTCGTAGGGCGCGATCACGATCACCGGCATGGTCTCGTCGATCAGCGCGATCGGACCATGCTTGAGCTCGCCCGCCGCATAGCCTTCGGCGTGGATATAGGAGATTTCCTTGAGCTTGAGCGCGCCTTCGAGCGCGAGCGGAAAGCTGGTGCCGCGGCCGAGATAAAGCGCGTCGCGGCTTTTCGCGAGATCGCGCGCCAGCTTCTCGATCGTCGGCTCGAGCGCGAGCGCGTCCGTCATGTGGCGCGGGACCTCGATCAGGGCGCGCACGAGCTTGCGCTAGTCTTCCTCGCCGAGCACGCCGCGCGCGCGCCCGGCCGCGATCGCCAGACACGCGAGCGTGGCGAGCTGGCACGTGAAGGCCTTGGTGGAGGCGACGCCGATCTCGGGCCCGGCCAGGGTCGGCATCACCACGTCGCTCTCGCGCGCGATGGTCGAGGTCGCCACGTTGACGACCGAGAGAGTGTGCTGCTTCTGCTCGCGCGCATGACGCAGCGTCGCCAGCGTGTCGGCGGTCTCTCCCGATTGCGAAACGAAGACCGCCAGGTTGCCGGGGTCGAAGGGGGATTCGCGATAGCGGAACTCGGATGCGACGTCGATCTCCACCGGCAGCCGCGCGAAGCGCTCGAACCAGTATTTGCCGACCAGGCCGGCGTAATAGGCGGTGCCGCAGGCCGAGATCGTCATCCGCTTGATGTCGCGGAAATCGAAGCCCAGCCGCGACGGCAGCGCGATCCGTCCGGCCGCCATGTCGATATAGTGGGCGAGCGTATGGCCGACGACCTCGGGCTGCTCGTGGATCTCCTTCGCCATGAAATGGCGGTGGTTGCCCTTGTCGACCAGCAGCGCGGAGGCATTGGATTTTTGCACCGCGCGCGACACCACGCGGCCCGCCGCGTCATGAACCTGCGCGCCGTCGCGCCGCACCACCACCCAGTCGCCGTCGTCGAGATAGCTGATGGAATCGGTAAAGGGCGCGAGCGCGATGGCGTCCGAGCCGAGATACATCTCGCCGTCGCCATAGCCGACCGCGAGCGGCGATCCGCGGCGCGCGCCCACCAGCAGATTCTCCTCGCCCTCGAACAGGAAGGCGAGCGCAAAGGCGCCCTTGAGCCGGGGCAGCGCGGCGGCGACCGCCTCGATCGGCTTGTGGCCTTTCTGCAGCTCGCTCGTCACCAGGTGAGCGATCACCTCGGTGTCGGTCTCGGTCGAGAAGGTGGCCCCGCCGGCCGTGAGCTCGTGTCGCAGCTCGTTGAAATTCTCGATGATGCCGTTGTGGACGACCGCGACGCGGTCGGTCGCATGCGGATGCGCGTTGTTCTCGTTGGGCCGGCCATGGGTCGCCCAGCGGGTGTGGCCGATGCCGATCGTGCCGGCGAGCGGCTCGCGCCCGAGCCGCTGCTCGAGATTCTTGAGCTTGCCCTCGGCGCGCCGGCGCGCGAGGTGTCCCTTTTCCAGGGTCGCGACGCCCGCCGAGTCATAGCCGCGGTATTCGAGGCGCTTGAGCGCGTCGACCATCAAGGGCGCGACCGGCTGACGACCCAGTATCCCGATGATCCCGCACATGTGTTCGGCGGCTGCCCCTGCTTAGGTCGCCCCTTCGGCTCCCGCAGAGGGTTAAGCCGATGGCACAACCTCCTGCAATCACGAAGACTTTCAGTACGTTTCAGCCCGTGAGCGGCGGTCTTGAGCCGCTCATTTGGGCTTCTTTGTGCCCGCGGATGTGAGGCTGCGCAAGCGCGTAACCCATCCTTCCTTAACGACCTGGCGGGAGCGGCCGATCGCCAGGGCGTCGGCCGGAACCTCGCGGGTGATCACCGAGCCCGACCCCACATAGGCGCGATCTCCCACCTTGACGGGCGCCACCAGGGCGGAGTTGGAACCGATGAAGGCGCCCTCGCCGATCTCGGTCCGGTGCTTGGCGGTACCATCGTAATTGCAGGTGATCGTGCCGGCCCCGATATTGGCCCCGGCGCCGACGGTGGTGTCGCCGATATAGCTCAGGTGATTGGCGCGCGCCCCGTCGGCGATCTCGGATTCCTTGACCTCGACGAAATTGCCGATCCGCACATTCGCGCCCAGGCGGGCGCCCGGCCGCAGCCGCGCATAGGGGCCGATGGTCGTTCCCTGGCCCACATGGGCGCCTTCGAGATGGGAGAATGACCGGATGACGGCGCCGTCCTCCACCACCACGCCCGGGCCGAAGACCACGAAAGGCTCGATCACCACGTCGCGTCCGAGTTTCGTATCCGCCGCCAAATGCACGGTCTCCGGCGCCACCATGTTGACGCCGGCCTCGAGCGCCGCGTCGCGCAGGCGCCGCTGCAACACCGCTTCGGCCTCCGCGAGCTGGCCCTGGCTGTTGATCCCTCGCACTTCGTCCTCCTCGGTTTCGATCGCGGCGGCGTCGAGCCCCATCTGGCGGGCGACCGCAACCGCATCGGTCAGGTAGAATTCGCGCTTGGCATTCTGGTCACCGATCCGATCCAGGATCGCGAGCGCGGCGTCGCCCCGCAGCGCCATCAGCCCGGCATTGCACAGCGGAATGGCGCGCTCGGCAGCGCTCGCGTCCTTGTGTTCCCGAATGGCGATCAAGCGGTCGCCTTCCATGATCAGGCGCCCATAGCCGGCCGGGTCGGCCGGGCGAAAACCCAGCACCGCGACGGCTTGGCCCTGCGCCAGCGGCTCGCGCAGCCGGGCGAGCGTGCGCGGGCGCACCAGCGGCGTGTCGGCGAACACCACCAGGATATCGTCCGCGCCGAGCGCGATCGCGTCGCGCGCCGCCAGCACCGCATGGGCGGTGCCGCGGCGCTCGGCCTGTACGAAGATTTTTGCCGCCGGCATCGCGGCTCCGACCGCCGCCGCGACCTTGTCCTGTCCGGGGCCGATCACCACGGCGGCCGCTCCCGCCGTTTCCCGCACGGTCGCCATCACATGCGCCACAAGAGGACGGCCGCCGATCGCATGCAGGACTTTGGGGCGAGAGGAGCGCATTCGCGTCCCCTCGCCCGCCGCCAGCACGATCGTCAGGCAGGTCCTCGCGCTCATTCGAATTTCGGCCTCGACCAAATCACTGCGCCGTCATAACCTGCGCCGCCAGGATGGAAAAGACGGCTGCCGCAGGAGGCGGTGGTTTCTGATAACTCTTCACCGGCGTGTTGGAGCGATTCGAACAGTCGATTCAAACACGCGACGCGCAGAATCCCGCAACATTGACAGACCTTTCGGGCAGGATCATGCGCAAAGGCAAGATATAGGGAGGAAGATCTCTTCGATTCGAAGCGATCCTGCTCTCGGGTGACAATTCCGGTGGCGCCATGACTCGCGATGACGACGAAGATCACATCGATATACGTCCGTTGCTGCGCATCGGCGCCTGGGGGGTCTGCGCGCTGGTTGCGCTCGGCACGGCGGTATTGGCGGGCCGCAGCGAGATCGGCGAGCAGCGCATCGGCGTCGCATTGGCGGCGCTCAGGTCGCCCGGCACCCCCAACGTCGCCGCGACACAGCCGGCCGGGCCCGACAGCGATGCGGCACGGCTCGCCGAGACGGTGCGGGATCGGCTCACCACGCGGGTCGCGGCGCTCGAACATTATCTCACTGAGATGACCGGATCGGTGGCGCGCGACCAGGCCGGCGTGCGCCCGGGCGCCGCCGCGCCCGCAACGTCCGCGCCGGGCCCCGACGACAAGGCCGACAGTTCCGCGCCCGGTCCCGTTGCGACCCTGGTGCCACTCCCGGCCCAATCCTCGATGCCGAGCGCGGGCGAAACGCCGCCGGCGGTGTCGCCCGAGCAACCCACGGTCGGCATGACCGTCAATGTGCCGTTGCCGCGGCCCGGGCCGCTCGCGCAGATCCAGTCCTATGTGAACTCCGCCAACAGCACGACGCCACCGGCCGAGCCCGAGAGCCGGGTCGCCGCGGCGCCCACCGGTGGCGAGGCGAAAGCCGAGCCAAATCCGGCTCCCGAGGCGGCGCCCCGCGAGTTCGCGATCGATCTGGCCGCCGCCTCCAACGTGAACGCGTTGCGGGCCCGTTGGGGCACGATCCGGGGCGCTCACCCGGCGTTGCTGGAAGGCCTGCGGCCGCTGGTATCGGTGCGCGAGAGCTCCCGGCCGGGGCTGACCGAATTCCACCTCGTCGCCGGACCGCTCCCCGACCCGAGCGTCGCCGAGCGCTTGTGCGCGGCGCTCACCGCCGCCCGCACCGCCTGCAAGGTCGCGGTTTTCGACGGGCAACGGCTCGATTTGCGCTAGCGCTTCGCCACCCCGATGAAACGCCGTTTCGTGCCCTCCTGCCGCCAGACCAACTGGCTCCTGGCCGTGGGCTTTGTCTCCGTCGGCTACGCGCTCTATCTGCGCTATCGCGCGATCGAATTCGCCCCGGTCTCGCTCGAATGCCAAAGCGGGCTCGACACCTGGCTGTGCGGGACGTTCCGCACCGTCATCATCCTGTACAACCACGCGGTCTTCGGCGCGGTCGCGCTCGGCGCCGCCGTCATCAACCTGCTGCGGCCGTCGGTCGCCATGTTCGCGATCGCGTTGGCGGCGGCCGGTTTCGGCATCGTGCTGCACAATCCGGGGCTCGCGGCGCTGGCCGCCGCGCTCCTGGTCCTCAGCCTGGCCCGGCCCGCACCCGAACCAGAGTGACGGCCAGCATCGCGAGCCCCGCGCACAGCAGCAGCGCCTGCCAGTTGGCGACCGACTCGTTGAGGATGATGTAGATCGCCGACCCGGCCAGGATGCCGGCCGCGAGCTTCTCGGCCGCCGGCCGCACGCCCTTTTCGGGCTCCGCCAGGATCGCCAGCGCCAGGAACGGGACTGCCGCGCCGAGCAGCGGCGCGAAGGGAAAATCCACGTAGCGCGGATCGAACACCAGCATCAGGGCGACCTGGAGCGAAAGCACGCTCAGGCCAACCAGGAGCGCGCCGGTGAGCAGCCCGACGGGATCGCGTGGACGCTCTTTTGGACGCCCCAGGACACGACCGAAGCTAACGACCGGGATGCTCCGGATGAGTCCCGCCGCGCAGGCGACGGGCGCCGCAAAGGCGAGCGCCCCCCAGGCGATCGACACCGCCCAGCCGCCGACGCCCAGGCTTTCGACCGGCACATTCACGCCCGTCCAGCCGATCAGCGTCCCGGAAACGATAGCGATCAATGTCACGCCCAGCCAGCGATCGAGCGGCGGCGCGACCGGGTGCCGCCTCGCCTGCACGCCCGCCACGCCGAACACCAGGCCGGCGAACACGACGCCGCCGGCCGCCTGCCAGGCCCAGAAGGGATGGTTGGAGACCGGCGCGCCCCAGGCGAATTTGGGCGCGCGCTTCACCGCGTCGAACAGCCCCCAATGACCGCCGACGGTTCCCTCGAGCCGGCGCTTCCAGGGCTGGTCGAAAGCTTCGATGACGTTGATGCGATAGTTCTGGCTGCGGGCCGTCGCGGTCACCTCCTGGAGGAACCGCGCCTGGTTGGCGGGCGACGGCAACGCTCCTTCGCGCATGCGTCCCGCGCTCGGCCAGCCCACCTCCCCGATCATGACCTCCTTGCCGGCAAAGCGCGCCACCATCTGGCGGCGAATGGATTCGACATGCGCGGCGGCGCTGGCGGCGGGAATCGGAAAATCCTCCCAATAGGGCAAAAGATGAATCGTCACGAAGTCGACCGCGCCGGCGAGCTCGGAATTGCGGTTCCAGAACTCCCAGACATCCGCGTAGGTCACCGGGCACGGCACCGCGGCTTTGACCTCGCGGATGATGGCGGCGAGGTCCACGGCCGACAGCTCGCCGCGCAGCAAAACCTCGTTTCCGACCACGACCGCGGTGACCGTCTCCGGGTAGCGCCGGGCCAGCGCGATCGCGCTGTCGATCTGGACGCGGTTTTTCTCCCGCTCGGGACTGAGCCAAAGCCCGAGCATCACCTTCATCCCCAGCGGCGCGGCGATCGCCGGCACCTGGTCGACACCGTGCTCGGTCGAATAGGTGCGGACACAGTTCGTGAGCTTCCGCAGGCGGCCCAGGTCCTCCTCGATCTGCCAGGCCGCCACATGGGTGCCCGGCTCCAGGGGATTCTGGTCCTGGCGGAACGGCGCATAGGAGACGCATTGCAGCGATCCGCCGTCGCCCCGTACCTGCGCCGGCATGTCGATCGGGCGTCCAAGCCACCACCACGCCGCGACGATCGCCGCCACGGAAGCCGCAAACAGGCCGAGGGGCAGTTTAATCATAAGCCTGGATAGGTCCGGCAAGTCGGTTAATGGTGCGGGTCGGCTTATCGCGCATACCCTTCTGTGCCAAGGGCTTGCGGCATTTTAAGCACGCCGCCGGGCTGTGCTGGACAAAACTGCCGGCTTCGGTTCATTTCAACGGTGGTGCGAGGAGGCGTCGTATTGCCGACCCAATCGGATGGTGAAAACGGCACAACGTCGAGACCCCAACAAGCAAAGTAACCATAGCAACGTCATGTCATTTCCAGGTGTGCGTAGCCTCGCCGTCCTGTTTTGCGTCACGCTGGTGGGCGGCCCATCGTGGCCGGCCCTCGCCCAGCAGGGGAGCGACGCAAAACCGGCCGATCAGCAAAAAGCCAACGACGCCAAACGCAGCGACGGGACGCGGCGGACCGACGAGATCGCCGAGGCCGCCCGGACGCTGACCGGCCCGGCGGCCAATCCGGAATGCGTGTGGCTGGGCGAGCGCGCCGTTAACCTCCTGTCGCGCGACGACCTGGACACCGCCTTCCGCCACCTGGAGCTGTATGACCGTTTCGGCTGTCCGGGCGCCCATATGCAGGCCAGCTTTCGCTGCCTGGTTCGCCTCGGCATTCCCGATCCCAAGGCGGCCGAAACCCTGGACGCCCGGATCCATGCGTGCTGGCTCAATCCGGCCGTGGTCGCGAGTGCGGTACCGGCGCCGGCGGCCGCCCCCGCGGCGGGAACCGGCGCGAAGTAGCCGCGTTACCTTCTTGCCTCCGACTTGCAGCAAGAATTTCGAGCGTGCGGCACGACTGCCATTGATTTGCCATGGGAAGCTAATAAATGTTTAATCGCCGCTCCCGGGAAATGTTGGATTACGACAGATTCCGGTCGGGCCTAGGGGACAGGCTCGGGTCTTCGCTCTCCCGCCCCATATGAGTATCGAGTCGATGCGCTCCGTCGCAGCCGTGGTCGCGCTTGCAGCGTGCCTGCACGCTGGCTTGTGGGCTAATTTCCAGACCACCGGAAACGCCCCGAATGTGAACAAATCTTTAGCCAGCGTTTCCTACGCCCCGTTCGAAGGCATCCGCAATTCCAACGACGCGCCGACGGCCGCGCAGATCCGCGCCGACCTCAAGGCGATCGCGCCTTATACCGACACCATCCGCACCTATCGGTCGACCCGCGGCATGGAGCTGGTGCCGGGGATCGCGGCCGAGTTCGGATTGAAGGTGACGCTCGGCGTCTGGCTCGACACCGATCTCGACCGCGACGGCAATCACGACCTCGTCGCCGACCCCGACGACCTCCGCAATCTCGACAAGCGCATCACGCGCAACGATGCGGAAATTCGCACCGCCCTCAAGCTCGCCCGCAGCTACAACAACATCAACGCCGTCGTGGTCGGCAACGAAACCACGCTGCGCCGCTCGCTCGTCGAAGCCGCGCAGGCCGACGAGGCCCAAAAGGCCTACGACAAACGGGAAGCGAACGGACAAAGGAAATACCCGGATTTCAAGACCGCGCTCGCCAGCGTCCGGGACACTTGGAATGAGGCGCTGCGCATCGAGGCCGCGAAGAGGCTCGAGAAGTTCGGGAACGAGAAGACGAGCTTCTCCAGCAAGGTCCCCACGATCACGGACCTAATCGAGGACGTGAAGGCGGAATGGAACGTCGGCGAGCTGATGAAGGTCCTCCAGCGCGTCAAACGCCAAAGCAACGTGCCGGTGACCACCGGTGAAACCTGGGACATCTGGATCAACTATCCCAAGCTCGCCACCGCGGTCGACTTCATCGCGGCGCACATCCTGCCCTATTGGGACCACGTCCCCTATACCCAGGCGGTCGATCACTCGCTCGGCGTCTATTACAAGCTGCGGCAGGCGCATCCGGGCAAGCGGATCGTGATCGCCGAGTTCGGCTGGCCGAGCGGCGGCTACAACCGCGGCGTCGCCGAGCCCGGAC
>Ga0137412_10003926_pt1 | contig 11890 bp, 8 predicted proteins | sample CZODoug2_1_16fun_FD_122160 | JGI IMG/M metagenome (GOLD analysis project Ga0137412, IMG submission 122160) | Vadose zone soil fungal communities from Angelo Coast Range Reserve, California, USA - CZODoug2_1_16fungal (Hybrid Assembly) | ecosystem: Environmental > Terrestrial > Soil > Vadose zone...
CTCCATCCTTGGTCAGCGCCTGCTGGCCAACCGGCTGTTGCTCACGCCCGAGGAGCATTTCGCCCCGACGCCGCTGCGGCAGGCCTGGGCCCATGCGCGCCATCCGGAACCGCCCCGCCAGTGGCGCGACACGTTGACCGACCCCTGGCTGTTCGATGTGGTGCGATCGGCGATGGGCCAGCGCAACACTGGCTGGGGCAGCCGCGGCAAGGCGCGCCGCCTGCTGGTGCGCGGCCTGCTGCTCGAGCGGGACACCGAGCGCTTGAGCTCATCGGATCGAATGCACCTGCTCAGCGAGCCGCAAAACATGGTTCGCCTGCGTGATCAACTCGCGGCCAACGCGGGCCTGGCGCGACGGCGCTGGACCGACCCGCCGTTGCCTTTTCAGACCAGCATGGCCTGCGGGCCTTCACTTGATTCTGCCGGTGGCGGCATGGGAGCCATCAGCGCGGGGTCCACGCCACCCAGCGTGGCCAGCTCCGGCGGCCAGGTGAACGGGCGATGCACGGACTCGCCCGCCTTGCGCGGACAGGTGGCACTGGCCAGCTTGTTCTCCCGGTGGAACAGCTCGACGCGCGCGCGCCGGGCCACCACGTGGACCCGGGCCGCCATCGACAGCGGTGCCTCGACGCACAAGGGCGACGGCACCTGACGCAGCACGTCGGCGACCTCGTCGGAAAAGCTCCAGCGCAGCGCCAGCTCGGCCAGGCCCGGCCCGCCGGCTATACTGTAAATAATTCCAGTAGCCGGCGCGACCGCTTTGCCTGCCCTCGAGGACCCGTGATGAACGCGGCCGATGATCCGCATGTGCCGCCGCTGCCGGCCTACCTGCGATCGCTGAACGAGGCGCAGCGGGAGGCAGTCGTGTTCGGTTGCGGCGACCAAGCCGGGCCGTTTGACCCACCGCTGCTGGTGATCGCCGGCGCGGGGTCCGGCAAGACCAATACGCTCGCGCATCGGGTCGCCCATCTGGTGGCGCGCGGCGCCGACCCGGGTCGGATTCTGCTGCTGACCTTCACGACACGAGCGGCCGATGAAATGGGGCGACGGGTGGCGCGCATCCTGGCCCAGCTCGCGGGCGCCAGGGCCGCGACGCTGGCGGTGTCGATCGGGTGGTCGGGGACCTTTCACAGCGTGGGCGCGCGATTGCTGCGCGAATACGCCGGACGCGTCGGGCTTGCGCCCGGGTTCACGATTCACGACCGCGAGGACTGCGCCGACCTGATGAACCTCGTGCGGCACGAGCTCGGCTGCTCCTCCAAGGACAAGCGCTTCCCGCTGAAAGGCACCTGCCTGGCGATCTACTCATCGATCGTCAACACCGGTGGCACCCTCGCCGAGGTGCTCGCGACGACCTATCCGTGGTGTGTCGAGTGGGAGCAGGATCTGAAGCGCCTGTTCCTCGGCTACGTCGAAGCCAAACAGGCGCAGCAGCTGCTCGATTACGACGACCTGCTGCTGTACTGGGCCCGCATGATGGCGGACCCGAAACTTGCGCGCGAAGTCGGCGAACGCTTCAGCCACATCCTGGTCGACGAGTACCAGGACACCAACCGGCTGCAGGCGGCCATCCTGCTGCGCATGAAACCGGACGGACGCGGCCTCACGGTTGTCGGCGACGACGCGCAATCGATCTACGCCTTCCGCGGAGCGACGGTGCGCAACATTCTCGAGTTTCCGACTCATTTCGAGCCGCCGGCGCGGCAGGTGACGCTGGATCGGAACTACCGTTCGAGCGCGCCGATCCTGGCCGCTGCCAACGCGGTGATTGCGCTGGCCAGGGAGCGCTACACCAAGGATCTGTGGACGGAGCGTCGATCGGCCGACAGGCCGCGCCTGGTGTCGGTGCGCGACGACGCCGACCAGGCCGGCTACGTGGTCGAGCAGGTGCTCAGGCGCCGCGAAGACCGGATCAAATTGCAATCGCAGGCGGTCCTGTTCCGCGCTGCACATCACAGCGCGCGCCTGGAGCTGGAGCTCGCTCGGCGCAACATCCCCTACGTCAAGTTCGGCGGACTGAAATTTCTCGAAGCGGCCCACGTGAAGGACGTGCTTGCGCTGCTGCGCTGGGCCCAGAACCCGCGCGACCGGGTGTCCGGATTCCGTGCAATCCAGTTGCTCGCCGGGTGAGGCCCGAAGACGGCCTCGCGCGTGCTCGATCAGATCGCTGCCTCGCCGCAGGGCTGCACGCGTGCGGTCGAACGGCCCATTTCGCCGGCCGCCACTGCCGCGGTTCCCGTCGCGGCTACGGTGGCCAGGGCCGCCCAAGCCGCGTGGGTGGAATTCGTCGCCTTGATCGAATCGCTGGCACGCCCGAGCGGCCCCTGGCCGGCTCAGTTCGAGCAGGCCTGTCGCTGGTATGAGGCGCAAATGGACCGCCTGTTCGACGACGCGCGCATCCGTGTCGGCGACATCCAGCAGCTCGCCCGTATCGCGGCCACCTATCCGAACCTCGAACGCTTTCTGACCGAATTGACACTCGAGCCGCCCCAGGCCACCAGCGACGAAGCCGGCGTGCCGTTGCTGGACGAGGATTACCTGATCCTGTCGACGATCCATTCCTCGAAGGGGCGTGAATGGACCGCCGTGACGCTGCTCAATGCGGTCGACGGCTGTTTGCCGTCCGACCTCGCCACCGGCAGCAGCGGCGAGATCGAGGAGGAGCGTCGGCTGCTGTACGTTGCGATGACGCGCGCGCGGGACCAGCTCGATATCCTCGTGCCGCAGCGTTTCCACGTTGGACACCCGTCCGGCCTCGGCGACCGGCATGTCTACGCGAGCCGATCCCGTTTCATACCCGATGCGATGCTCGATCACTTCGAGCAGCTGTCGTGGCCGACTGCGGCGGCGGCCTCGCCGGCGGCCAGGCCGCCGGCTGGTGCCGTGGTCGATCTGGCAGCGCAAATGCGCGCGATGTGGAGTTAAGAAACATCCGGTCGGCAGGGCTTCCCGCACGCACAGTCAGGGGTTTCCTGAACCCTTGGGCAATTGTTTGCCCTTCCTGCCACTTATCTGCGCAAGACGTGCTTGGCCGGATGCCACGCTTACCTGGCTGCGGCGTTGGCCGCGCAGGAGTGAACATGCGGACACCCGAGCAGGGCGAGCGCAAAGCACACCGATTCGTCGATAGCGACGGCATCAAGATCGACGTGGTCGCCATCACCGTGATCGGCACGCAGACCTATCTGGAGTTTGTGCGGGAAGGCGGCCGCCTGGTCTACCGGATGCGGCGCCCCGAGTTCGAGATTACGTTTTCGCCTGCTGGCGTGCACCGGATCCGGGAAGCGGCCAACCAAGATCTGGAGCACGCCGATCTTTTCGCGCTGCTGGAGATGCCTGCAGCGGCTTAGGCGCGGGATTCGTCCGGGACGCTCTATACTTTTTGTGTTGCGCGGTCCGAGGTCCGCAGGACGCATCGAGGTCGGATCATCGAAAGGATGGGCAAGCGGTCGGCTGGTAACGCCGTGCGGGCGACGCACGCCGACGCGGCGATGAGCCCGTCCAGGCAACTGGCGCTGGTCGCCGCCTTCGTGGCTCTCGGGGCCTGCGGCGCACCTGCGACTGCGGCGGTGGAGCGCCTGGAGGTCGTGGAGCGCACGCCGTTCGCGCCAGGTGCGAGCTTCGGTGAGGCAGGCGCCTACGAAAAAATCCGCGGGATCGCCTACTTCGCACTCGATCCGGCCGCCACCGCCAACGCCCGCATCGTCGACCTGGGACGCGCCCCGCGCGATGCGCGCGGCCGGGTTACGTTCGCCAGCGAGTTCATCATGCTGCGGCCGGTCAAGCCTGCGCCTTCCAGCCTTATCTACGATGTGAACAATCGCGGCAGCATCGCAATCCTGGGCCAGGTCAATGGCCGAAGTCCAGCCAACAACGATCCGACGACCGTGGCCGACGCCGGCGACGGCTTCCTGATGCGCCACGGCTTCACGCTGCTGTTCTCGGCGTGGACCTGGGACGTGGCCCCTGCCCCCGGCACGAAACCGCTCGTCTTCGCTCCTCCCGTTGCGAAGGGGCCGGACGGGGCCGCCATCAGGGGCCCGGTCGAAAACGAATTGATCGTGAACGCCCCGACCGAAGTCGCCACTTACGCTGGGATGCGCGGCCTGCCCTACGAGCCGGCGACGCCGGACGACCCGTCGGCCGCGCTCACCGAACGGGCGCGCCCGGACGACGCCCGCCGTCCGATCGCTCGCGATTTGTGGCACTTTGTCGCGCCCGAACGGGCAGGCGGCCCCGGCCGGGTGCAACTGGCTGGGGGATTTAAGCCGGGAACGATCTATGAGCTGACCTATACGGCCAAGGATCCCTACGTGACCGGTGCGGGCCTCGCCGGCATTCGCGATCTGCTGGCCTACTTCCGCGACCACCCGTTCGAGGGCGCGCCGGTGCCGCGGCAGGTGCTGATCTTCGGCATCAGCCAGTCCGCGCGCGTCATCGGGCGAATGCTGCACGATGGGCTCGATGTGGATGAGGACGGGCAACTGGTGTTCGATGGCGCCTACCTGCAGGTGCCGGGTGGCGGGGGCTCGGCTGGTTTCAACAGTCGGTTCGCTCAGCCCACGCGTCACCCCTCGATGCTCGAGGAGCACGATTACCCTTCGGACGCATTTCCCTTCACGACCTCGCCGTCTCACGACTCGGTCACTGGAGCCACCGCGTCGTACCTGGACCGCGCCCGCGACGCGCTGGGTCGAGCGCCCAAGCTGATGATTGCCAACACGTCGACCGAGTTCTGGAACCGAGACGCCTCGCTGATCACCACCTCGCCCGACGGCGAGCAGGACATCGCGCCTCCGGCGAGCGTGCGGATCTACGACTTCATGGGCGCTCAGCACTACGTCGGCCGCTCGCGCACCCGGGCGCCCTATGTGAACTGCGTCAGCACGACCGACCACTATTTGTCGATGCGGGCGCTGATCGTGGCGCTCGAGCGCTGGACCCGCCTGGGCACGCCGCCGCCTGCCAGCGCTTACCCCCGGATCGGCGACGGCACGCTGCTCACGGTCATCGCCTACCGCGCGGCTTTCCCGAAGGCGGTGGGCCTGGTCCCGCCCGAGCAGAACCTGCGCGAGCCACGTCTGGACTTCGGCCCGCGGTTCGATGACCAGGGCGTTGCCACGCGCATCCCGCCCGCGCATGGGCCGGCCTACGAGACGCGCGTGCCAGCCCCGGACGCCGACGGCAACGACCGCGGCGGCGTGCGGCTGATCGAACTGGAGGTTCCGCTCGGCACGCACACGGGCTGGAATCAGCGCGCGCCCGAAACCGGTTTCGCCTGGGCCACCGCGCGCTTCGACGGCAGCTTCGTCCCGTTCGCCCGCACCGAGGCCGAGCGGCGCGCCGCGGGCGACCCACGCCCGAGCCTGGCGCAGCGCTATTCAAGCCGCGAGAGCTTCGTCGCCAAGGTACGTGAAGCGTCCAACAGTCAGGTCGGCTCGGGCTTTCTGTTGCAAGAGGACGTCGAGCGCGCGGTGGCCGAGAACCTCGGACTGTACGACCGTATCCTGGCGCACGATCCGACGGACCGCAGCTGCGGTTACCTGTTCCCGGAATGACACCATCGAATCATCCAAGGTTGTGGCCGCTCGCAAGATTCATGCGGAAGCCTTGCCGCACGCCGCCCGGGCGTTATCCTGCCGCTGGCTTGGCGATCATCCGGGCGCTCGGACGAAGAACAATCCGGTCAGGGGGCAGAAATGAAGACTCGTGCTTTGTTGGCAGCGGCTTTGTGCACCGTGTCGGTGACGACGCGGGCCCAGGTGTGTGCGGGCATCACCAGCGAGATCGTCTCGGTCGACGTGCGCAATGGTGAGTGGACCGCCGCCACGACCAAGGCCAAGCCGGGCGATCTGGTCATTGTCCGGGCTGGGGGCCTGGTGAAGATCGCACACACGCTCCTGGGCGCGGTCCCCCCCAAAGGCAATACGGACGGCACCGGCAGGCTGGACATGAAAGTCGGGACGAGCGCGGTCGTGCCAGTCGGGGATCGCTGGGTCGGCACCCTGCACGATCCCGGGACCATCAAGTTCCGCGTCAACGCCGAGAGATACCAGGACAACTCCGGCGCCTATCGGGTGAACGTGATTGTGGTCCCCGCCGGCTCGCTTCCCTCGGCCGTGAAGGTCGACGTCGAGTAGACCGCGCAATTCGCGGGGCGGAGTCGGCGGAGCCGGCGGTTCGAGCCGCTGCGCCGGCAGTCGCGCGCAGGACGAAGTCGCCATCGGGTGCAGCGATCACGCGCCGGTGCGGTCGGAAGCACTTTGTTCTTATTATGTGGTATCAGGTATATCTCATGGGTGCCCCACCATCTCTGCCGCTGCTTTCGCACGCCAAGCGACCGCTGACCTTCGAAATCACGGCGGTCAACGAAAAGGGCGAGGCGTTGCCCGTCTCCGTCGCCGGAGAACATCCCCTCACTCTGTATGTGGATAAGCGTGAGATCGTCACGCTGATGACGCTGGGAGCCTGGCCCGAGGCGCTTGCGGTCGGGTATTTGCGCAATCAGCGGCTGGTCGAGAACCTCGAGCAGATCGCCTCGGTCCAGGTCGACTGGGACGTGAATGCGGTGGCGGTTACGACCCGGCGCGGCCTGGGCGGCGCGGCCAAGAAAATGGACAAGCGCACCGTCACCACGGGCTGCGGCCAGGGAACGATGTTCGGCGACCTGATGCAGGATCTGGAAAACATCCGCCTGCCGGCGGACGTGCGCCTCGACCAGGACCGGCTGTATCAGCTGACCCAGGATGTGCGGCAGCAACAGACGGTCTACAAGCAGGCCGGCTCGGTGCACGGTTGCGCCCTGGCCCGCAACAGCGCCGAGGGTATCCAGGTCCTGATGTTTGTCGAGGATGTCGGCCGCCATAACGCCGTCGACGCCATCGCAGGCCAGATGTGGCTCGATGGCCTGGAAGGCGGCGACAAGGTCTTTTTCACGACGGGTCGATTGACCTCCGAGATGGTGATCAAAACCGCCCAGATGGGTATCCCGTTCCTGGTCTCGCGGTCGGGACTGACACAGATGGGATGGGAAATCGCCCGGCAAACCGGCATCACCGCGATCGGCCGGGCCCAGGGGCGTCACTACCTGATCTACACCGGCGCGGAGCGGTTCTCGCGATGAACGATGATATTCGGATCGCGGGCGTCATCCTCGCCGGCGGGCTGGGCCGACGCATGGGTGGCGTGGACAAGGGCCTGCGAGAACTGCGCGGCAAGCCGATGGTGCAGTGGGTCCTGGAGCGCTTTTCCGGGCAGGTCGATGAGGTGCTGATCAATGCCAACCAGCATGTCGAGGAATATTCCGCGTTTGGCTGCCCGGTGATCTGCGACCAGATTGCCGGCTTCGCCGGACCCCTGGCAGGCTTGCACGCCGCGCTCTCGGCCATCTCGCTGCCGCTGCTGGCGACCGTGCCCTGCGATTCTCCGTTCCTGCCCGGCGACCTCGTCGCGCGTCTGCGCGGCGCCCTGCTGCAGCGCGCGGCGGACCTGGCGGTGGCCCGCACCCTGACGCAGTCGCACCCTGTGTTCTGCCTGTGCCGCCGCACGGTATTGCCGCACCTGACCGCCTTCTTGACGGGCGGTGGGCGCAAATTCGATCAATGGTATGACACGCTGGCGACGGTCGAAGTGAGCTTTGACGACCAGATCGAAGCCTTCAGCAACATCAACACGCCCGAGGAGCTCGCCCGCTTCGAGGGCTGAGCGCGGAGAACGGAATGTCGGATGAGTAAGCAACCGGTGGGGGCCAGCGTGATCCCGATTGCGGACGGCGATCGCATCCGCAGAAAAGTGCGCTCGACGCCGAAAGGCCGCGCCCTGAATCCCCAGGCCATGGCCGAGGTGCAAGCGCTGCTTGGCGAGGATCCACGTCGCGCCGACCTGCTGATCGAGTACTTGCACCGGATCCAGGATCAGTATGGGCACATCTCCTCGTCTCACGTCGTGGCCCTGGCCGCCGAGATGAAGCTTGCCATGACCGAGGTGTACGAGGTCGCGACTTTTTACCACCACTTCGACGTGATCAAGGACAGCGAGTCCGCGCCGCCCAGATTCACGGTGCGCGTGTGCGACTCGCTGGCCTGCGAGATGGCCGGCGCCCAGGAGCTGCTGGGGCAGCTCGCCAAGCTCGCTCGCCCGGATGTGCGCTTTGTTGCGGTCCCGTGCGTGGGCCGCTGCGAGGCCGCCCCGGTTGCAGTGGTCGGCCAGAACCCGCTGGAGCGCGCCTCGGCTGTGACGGTCGCCGCCGCGTTAAACGGCCAGCACACGACCGCACCGGTGCACGAGTGCATCGGGTTCGCCCGGTATCGCGCGGCGGGCGGTTACCGCCTGCTGCGTGACTGCTTGAACGGCACGCGCGATCCCGAATCCGTGCTGCGCACGATGGAGGGCTCCGGACTGCGCGGACTGGGTGGTGCGGGGTTTCCGGCCGGGCGCAAGTGGCGCATCGTCCGCGCCGAAAAAGCGCCCCGGCTGATGGCGGTCAATATCGACGAAGGCGAGCCGGGCACGTTCAAGGACCGCTACTACTTGGAGCGCGACCCGCACCGGTTTCTCGAGGGCATGCTGATCGCCGCCTGGGCAGCCGGCATCGGTGAGATCTACATCTACCTGCGCGACGAATACGCGGGGTGCCGGCAAATCCTGGCGCGCGAGCTGGCGGCGCTGCAGGCCGATCCGCCGTGCCCGCTGCCGCCGATGCATTTGCGGCGCGGCGCCGGCGCCTACATTTGCGGCGAGGAATCGGCGATGATCGAGTCGATCGAGGGCAAGCGGGGCATGCCCCGGCTGCGCCCGCCCTACGTGGCCCAGGTCGGGCTGTTCGGCTATCCAACCCTGGAGCACAACCTGGAAACCGTGTACTGGGTGCGCGATATCCTCGAGAAGGGTGCCGACTGGTTCACGGCCCAGGGGCGCCACGGACGCAAGGGATTGCGTTCGTTCTCGGTGTCGGGCCGGGTGCAAAAGCCCGGGGTTCATCTTGCGCCAGCCGGCATCACGGTGCGCGAACTGATCGACGAGTACTGCGGCGGCATGCTGACGGGCCACGAGTTCTACGCGTATTTGCCCGGGGGCGCTTCGGGCGGAATCCTGCCGGCCGCGATGGGCGATGTTCCGCTGGACTTCGATACGCTGAATGACTACGGCTGCTTCATCGGCTCGGCGGCCGTGATCGTGCTGTCGCATCAAGACACCGCGCGCGGGGCTGCATTGAATATCATGCGCTTTTTCGCCGACGAATCCTGCGGTCAATGCACGCCGTGCCGGGTCGGAACCGAGAAGGCGGTCCGACTGCTGGCGGCTCCGCGCTGGGATCAATCGCTGCTGGAAGAGCTGTCACAGGCGATGGCCGATGCTTCGATCTGTGGCCTTGGCCAGGCGGCGCCCAACCCGATTCGTTGCGTGATCAAGTATTTTCCCCACGAGATTGCTTGAAGAGCCGGATGGCAAGGTGAAGGTACCCACATGAATGTGATGCAGAAGGAACCCGCGCTGAACCTGGTCGAGTTCACGCTCAACGGGCGGTCCGTGAAGGCGCCGCCGGACGAGAGCATCCTGGAGGTTGCCAAACGGCAGGGCATCGAGATTCCGCATCTTTGTTACATGGAGGGCATGCGGGCGGCGGGCAACTGCCGTGCCTGCATGGTGGAGATCAAAGGCGAGCGTGTGCTGGCGCCCTCCTGCTGCCGTTATCCGAAGGCAGGCATGGAAGTCACGAGCGATAACGCGCGTGCCGTGCACTCCCAGAAGATGATCCTGGAGCTGCTCAAGTCCGACATGCCGGAGCGCTCCTACAAGCTCGACTCCGAGCTGGACTACTGGGCCGACAAGCTGCAGGTGTCAGATGCGCGCTTCGAGCCGCGCCTGTCGCCCGGGCCCGACCTGTCGCACCCCGCCATGGCCGTGAACCTCGACGCGTGCATCCAGTGCACGCGCTGTGTGCGTGCCTGCCGCGAGGAGCAGGTCAACGATGTGATCGGCTACGCATTCCGTGGCCACCACTCGCAGATCGTGTTCGACCTGGACGATCCCATGGGCAGCTCCACCTGCGTGGCCTGCGGCGAATGCGTGCAGGCCTGCCCAACCGGCGCCCTGATGCCGGCCAACGGCGTTGGCATGGTGGTGGCGGACAAGACGGTGGATTCACTGTGCCCCTACTGCGGCGTCGGCTGCCAGCTGACCTACCACGTGAAGGAAAACATCATCCTGCGCGTCGAAGGGCGTGACGGGCCGGCGAACCACAATCGCCTGTGCGTCAAGGGTCGTTACGGCTTCGATTATGTGCACCACAAGCAGCGCCTGACCAAGCCGCTGATCCGCAGGGCGGGAGTTGCGAAGTCGGCCGATTTCGTGGTCGACCCCGACCATCCGTTGTCGGTTTTCCGCGAAGCGAGCTGGGAAGAAGCGCTTGATCTTGCGGCCGGCAAATTGCGCGAAATTCGCGATTCCCACGGTCCGCAGGCGCTCGCCGGTTTCGGCTCGGCCAAGGGTTCGAACGAGGAGGCTTACCTGTTTCAAAAGCTGGTGCGCACCGGTTTTGGCACCAACAACGTGGACCACTGCACGCGGCTTTGCCACGCCTCCAGCGTGGCGGCGCTGCTGGAAGGGCTGGGCTCGGGGGCCGTCTCCAACCCGGTCATGGACGCGATCAAGGCCGAGGTGGTGTTCGTCATCGGCGCCAATCCGACGGGAAATCACCCGGTCGGCGCCACCTGGATCAAGAACGCGGCGAAGAACGGCACCAAACTGATCGTCGCCGATCCGCGCGGCTCCGACCTGGCGCGTCACGCGACGTATTTCCTGCAGAACAATCCGGACAGCGACGTGGCGATGCTGAACGCGATGATGTACACCATCATCGATGAAGGCCTGGTCGATCAATCATTCATCGCGAACCGGACCCTCGGATACCAGGAACTGAAGAAGAACGTCGAAGGATTCAGCCCGGAAGCGATGGCGCCGATTTGCGGCATTGACGCCGAAACGCTGAAGGAAGTCGCGCGGCTGTACGCCACCTCGAAAGGATCGATGATCTTCTGGGGTATGGGAATTTCGCAGCATATCCACGGCACTGACAACGCACGCTGCCTGATTGCCCTGGCCATGATGACCGGTCAAGTCGGCCGCCCCGGCACCGGTCTGCACCCGCTACGCGGCCAGAACAACGTGCAGGGCGCCTCCGATGCGGGACTGATCCCGATGATGTATCCGGACTACCAGCGCGTAGCCGACGATGGGGCCCGCGCCCGGTTCGAGAAACTCTGGAAAACGAAGCTCGATCCCAAGCCGGGTCTGACCGTGGTCGAGATCATGCATGCGGCGCATGCCGGCGTCATCCGCGGCATGTACATCATGGGTGAGAACCCGGCCATGTCCGACCCCGACGTGCGGCACGCCCGCCAGGCGCTGGCGGACCTGGAGCACCTGGTGGTTCAGGACATATTCCTGACCGAGACCTGCTACCTGGCGGACGTGGTGTTGCCGGCGACCGCCTTTCCGGAGAAGACCGGAAGTTTCACCAACACCGACCGGATGGTGCAGCTGGGGCGCCGCGCGCTGGACCCGCCGGGCGATGCGCGGCAGGACATCTGGATCATCGAGCAGCTGGCGCGCCGCCTGGGGCTGCCCTGGAACTACCGCGACGTGGCCGAGGTGTTCGACGAGATGCGCGCCGGCATGGACTCGATCGCCGGCATCACGTGGGAGCGACTGCAAGCGGAAAGCTCGGTCACTTACCCGTGCGTACACGAGGGAGACGCCGGCGACCCGGTCGTGTTCACCGAGGATTTCCCCACCCCGACCGGGCGCGGCAAGTTCGTTGCGGCCAAGCTGATTCCAGCCAACGAGTTGCCCGACGCCGAATACCCGATGGTCCTGATCACCGGCCGCC
>Ga0137412_10003927_pt1 | contig 11888 bp, 9 predicted proteins | sample CZODoug2_1_16fun_FD_122160 | JGI IMG/M metagenome (GOLD analysis project Ga0137412, IMG submission 122160) | Vadose zone soil fungal communities from Angelo Coast Range Reserve, California, USA - CZODoug2_1_16fungal (Hybrid Assembly) | ecosystem: Environmental > Terrestrial > Soil > Vadose zone...
GGGCTGCTGAAGTGGGTTCTAGACGACTGGTCACTGACGAGTCCCGGCCTCTACCTCTACTATTCGAATCGGCACCATCCTCAACTTGCGCTCCGCGCCTTCATTGATTGCCTGCTGGACCGAGACGAGATCGCGTCCAAGCGACGGGGCAGAAAGATAGGTGCGTGAGATGCAGCGTCTTCGGGTCAACGGCCCGACAGTTTTTATCTCCGCCGCTCATCGCTCAGGGTGGTAGGTTCATCCCCAGTTGATCGAACAGGAAGGCGTAAGCATCGGCCATCTGATTGACCCGGATCGACAGCGAGCTGCCGATCCCGTGCCCGGCGTGCGCGTTGATGCTCAGCAAAATCGGGCGACCCGACACCGTGGCCGCCTGCAGGCGCGCCGCCATCTTGCGCGATTGCATCGGGTTCACGCGTCCGTCGTGTTCGCCGGTGGCCATGAAGACGGCCGGATACTTGCTGTCGTCCGTCACCTGGTGGTAGGGCGAATACGCGAACAGTGCCCGGAACTGGTCCACATTCTTGACGGTCCCGAACTCGGTCGTGTTGAACGTGCCGTTCGGGTCCAGTTCGACCCGCAGCATGTCGTAGATACCGACCCGGGATACCACGGCCCGGAACAGCTCCGGATGCTGGGTCAGGGCCGCGCCCATCAGCAAACCACCATTGCTGCGACCGACGATCGCCAGATGCTCGCTCGACGTGTACTTCTGGGCGACGAGATGGCGGGCGGCCGCCGCGAAATCGTCGAACACGTTCTGCTTGAACGTCAAGGCGCCCTGGCGATGCCACTGCTCCCCGTATTCGCCGCCACCGCGCAGGTTGGCGATCACGAACACTCCGCCAGCGTCGAGCCACAGGCGCACGTCGGGGCCGAGAAAGTGCGGCGTGAGGCTGACGCCGTAGCCGCCGTACCCGTTCAGCAGAGCCGGGTGGGTTCCGTCGAGCACCAGACCCTTGCGCCGCACGATGTTCAACGGCACCTGCGTCCCGTCCTTGGAGGTGGCGAACTCCCGGACGACCTCGGCGTCAAGGAAAGACACCGGGCTGGTCTGCGCCAGCTTGGTCTCGACGGCGTTGCCGCTGGCCTCGCTGTAACGCGAAAAATAGGCCGGACGCAGGTAGGTCTTGATTGAATAAAGCAGCGTACCGTCGCCCAGCGGCTCGACCTCGTCCACGCTCGCCAGGTCGGGCAGCGCAACGGTGCCCAGCGCCGCGCCCTCGTGGTTGAACGCCGCCACGCGCGAGGGTCCGCCGACCAGTTCGCGCACGTACAGGGCGTTGGCCGTGACGACAACCGGTTCGCCGCCAAATTCGCCACCGGTCTGCATCACATACTCGGACTCCGGAACAATCAGCTTGGCGTGCGCCAGTTCCAGATCGCCCGGCTCGAGCTTCAGAAGCTTGCCTCGCGGGGCGTCCTTGCGCGAAACCAGGTACAGGCAATTGTCCGGGCCGATGGTCGCCGCAACAACCCGATCCTCGAAATGCGTGACCTGCCGGGCAACGCCGTCCTTTCTGATCACGTAGTGTGCGAATTCGCCGCCATCGCCGTTAGCCACCGTCACCAGGGTGACCGACGGGTTGAATCGGTTGTCCACATATATCTCGGCGACCTTGGGAAGTTCCTGACCCAGGACGATCGCGTCCCGGGACGGCGGGTCGCCCAATCGATGGAAATACAACTTCTGGAAGAAATGCCGCTCCTCGGGCGGTCGTTCGAGTCCCGGGTAGCGCGTGTACCAGAAGCCCTTGGAGTCGGCGCGCCAGGCCAGGCTGCCGCCGGCCGTTGGATATTGCGCCCGGGCTATCACCTCGCCGACCTGCGCGCGGCTGGCCACGTCGAAGATGTGGATCGACCCGTCCTCACTGCCGTTGTCGGACAGCGAGACGGCGACCAGCGAGCCGTTGGGCGAAGGTACGAACCAGTCGATCGCGGTGGTGCCCTTCGGATTCAGCGCGTTCGGATCGACGATGACGCGCACCTGCGCAGGGTCGGCCGCGCGCGTGAGCACCGCGACCATCGGTTGCTGTCGCGGTGGCTGACTGTAAAGGGCGAAGATCTTGCCGCCGACCGCGTGCAGCGAAGAAAACGAACTGGAGGTCTTCGAGATCTGCCTCCAGAGCCGATCGAAGATGGGTTTGCGCTGCGCCAGGCCGTCCAGATACTTGCGCGTGCGCGCGTCCTGCTCCGCGCTCCAGCGCTTGACGGCGGGATCATCGGCATTTTCCAGCCAGCGATACGGGTCATCCACACTCACGTCGAAGTAGGTGTCGAGCACGTCATGCGCCGGGGTGGACGGGGCCTGGGAATCGGCCGCGTTCACGCTGCCGGCGCACGCGATCAAGCAGGCCAACGCGAGCGATTTCAGGCATTCGACAATCGAGGCTTTTTCAGTCATTTTTGCCTCCCTCTGTGGTAGGTCAATGGTTTCCGCGTGCTGTATTGTAAAAAGGGTCAGGACCCGCCTGTAAAATAGTTAGCCCAGATGTTCGCAATGGAGCTTGCGCGACCCGGGCAGTCATTGCGTCCGACCACGCGCGCCGATCCGATTCCGGGCCCCGGCCAGGTCCTGATCCGCGTCGCCTGCTGCGGCGTATGCCGCACGGATCTGCACATCGTCGACGGAGAATTGCCGGCACTGGATCATCCGGTCGTTTTGGGTCACGAGATCGTCGGCCGCATCATCGCCCGCGGCGCCGCGGTCGCACACCCGGCCGTTGGCGAGCGGGTCGGTGTGCCGTGGCTCGGATGGACCTGCGGCCAATGCGACGCGTGCCTGTCGAACCGCGAAAACCTATGCGCGAACGCCCGCTTTACCGGCTACCACCTGGACGGGGGCTATGCGGAACTGGCGCTGGCCGACGCCCGCTATGTATTCGCGCTGCCCGACCGTTTCACCGACCAACAGGCAGCGCCATTGCTGTGCGCGGGATTGATCGGCTACCGCGCGCTGCGTTTTGCCGGGCAGGCCAGGCGACTGGGCATCTACGGATTCGGGGCCGCCGCACACATCGTAGCGCAGGTCGCGCGACACCAGGGCCGCGAGGTCCTCGCCTTCACCCGGCCCGGCGACAGCCAGGCCCAATCCTTCGCGCGCTCTCTGGGCGCGGTCTGGGCCGGCGGATCGGACCAGCCGCCGCCTCGCGCGCTGGACGCTGCGTTGATTTTCGCGCCGGTCGGAGCCCTGGTCCCGGCAGCGCTCAAGGCTCTGGCTCCGGGCGGCACCGTCGTGTGCGCCGGTATCCACATGTCGGACATCCCGGCCTTTCCCTACTCCGCGCTGTGGCAGGAACGGCGCATCGTATCGGTCGCCAACCTGACCCGCAACGACGCGCGGGAGTTCATGGCGCTGGCTGCCACGACGCCGATTCAGACCCACACCGAGACCGTGCCGCTGGCCGAGGCCAACCAGGCGCTCGAGCGTCTGCGCGCAGGACGCCTGCAAGGGGCGGCCGTGCTGCGGCCCGACTAACCGGAAACGCCGAACTCGCGCGCCAGCTTCTCGAAGCGGGAACGCAGCTCAGCCACCTCGCCCTCCAGCCTTCCCACGTGCGCCCTGAGGGCAGCGATTTCCGAAACACTCACGTCGGCCGTTGCCAGCACCTCGTCCGATGACCCGCTGTCGTCGATCGGAGTCCCGGACAGGCAATGCATCCAGCGCGCCTCGCGCTCGCCGGATCGACGCGTCAGGCGCTTGACCAGCGGCCCGCCCTGCTCAGGCGCACGGGCGGCCAGCTCGTCCAGGAAGGCATCGACCGAGGAGATGTCGGCAAACCGATGCAGCCGCTCGGTGCCGGTGCGAAGCTCGGCGGCGGTCTGGGCGCCGCGCAACATCAGCGCAGCCAGCAGCGCCACGGCCTGGTCGGGCACGCGCAACACGCGGCCGACGTTGTGCGAATAGCGGGCCACGCGTGCGCCGCTGGATTCGATGACCAGGGTGCGCGCCTTCAAGGCGTCCACCGCCGCTTGCACCTCCGCCTCGGTCGCCTCGATCAGGGGATCCCGGTTGCTCTTCTGGTTGCAGCCCGAGGTCAGCGAATTCAGCGACAGCGGGTAGGTGTCGGAGACTGTGCGTTCCTTTTCAACCAGCACCCCCAGCACACGGGTTTCCAGGAGCGACAGCAGTGGCAACGCCGTGGCCATCTATCCTCCAGCTATCCACCGATGAACCGAGGCACACGGCGCGCGCGGAATGCGGCAACGCCCTCGCGATAGTCGAGGCTGCCCCCAAGCTCGCGCATGAACGCACTTTCGAGGTCGAGGCTGGCTTCCATCGACTGCGCCGCAGATGCCTGGATCGCTTGCTTGGTCCGGGCAAACGCCAGCGTGGGCCCGGCGGCCAGCTGCGCGGCGAGCTCGTCTGTGCGCTCCGCCAGCTTCTCGTCCGCCACGCACTCCCAGATCAGCCCCCAGTCCCGGGCATCGGTGGCCTCAAGCGGCTCGCCCAGCAGCGCCAGTCCGATCGATCGTGCCGGGCCGACCAGCCGCGGTAGCGACCAGGTGCCGCCGGCGCCCGGCAGCAGTCCCAGACGGCAAAACGGCTGGATGAAACGCGCCGATCGGGCGGCGATCACGATATCGCAGGCCAGCGCGATATTGGCGCCCGCGCCGGCTGCCACTCCGTTGACCGCAGCCAGCACCGGAACCGGCAGGTCGCGGATGCCGAGCACGACCGGACGGTAGGCGAGCTCGATCACCGAGCCCAGGTCGACCGGCCCCAGCGCCGGATCGACCGACTCGTCGTCCAGGTCCTGACCGCTGCAGAAAGCACGCCCTGCGCCCGTGAGCACCAGGCAGCGCACCGAAGCGTCCAGCCTCACCACGGCCAGCGCGCCGGCGATTTCGGACAGCATGGGGCGCGTCAGGCTATTGAGGCGGTCCGGCCGATTGAGCCGAAGCGTGGCAACGCCCTGTGCAAGCTCGAGCTGAATCGATTCGAACGGCTGGGACATGGGAATGCAGCGGATGGGGCGCCATCTTATCGGGAATTGACCGCGCCCAGTGATCGATGTGATCACGCGGTGCAGCGGCCAGGCGGGATGCGTTGATAGAATCCACGATCGTGCGCCGCGACGCAACTGGGATGACCCATGGACATGGAACTGGCCCGGCTGAACATGATCGAGCAGCAGATTCGTCCGTGGGACGTGCTGGATCAGTCGGTCCTGGATCTGCTGTGCACGGTCCGGCGCGAGGACTTCGTGCCTCCCGCCCTGCGGGCGCTGGCATTCACCGACGTCGAGCTGCCGCTGCGGATCGACGGGGTCGACACCGGCGAAGTGATGATGACGCCGAAGGTCGAGGCACGGTTACTGCAAGAACTCGGGATCCAGGCCCACGAGGTGGTGCTCGAAGTCGGCACCGGCTCCGGCTACATGGCCGCGCTGGCTGCGCATCGCGCCCACTCGGTTCTGTCGATCGAGATCGACGGGCGGCTGTTCGCATTCGGTATGGCCAATCTGGCGCGAGCCGGGATTCGCAACGTCCGGATCGAGCAGGCGGATGGCGCGCTGGGCTGGCGCGAGCGGGCACCGTATGACGTGGTCATCATCTCCGGATCGCTGCCTGTGCTGCCCGATCCGTTGCTGGCGCAATTGAAAGTCGGCGGGCGCCTGGCAGCGATCGTCGGCGAGGCCCCTGTGATGACCGCGCAGATTGTCACGCGCGCCACCGAGACAAGCTACGACACGCTGCCCCTGTTCGAGACTTATCTGAAACCCTTGCGCAATGCCTGGCGCCCCGACCCATTCCGCTTTTGACGCAGCGCGTACATCGAGCCGGGTTCGAGAGCCATGGGAGTTCGAGACCAACGAGGCGCCCGGTGCTGCCGGCGGGGAGAGATGTGAATGTCCGAACAACGCGCGATGCGCTCGTGTTTGATCGCCTTGGCCGCAGCCCTTGCTGTACCCCCCGCCGCGGGTGCTGCTTCCAACGACCTGTCCTCCATCTTGAACGACGCTGTGGCCAACGATCCGGTGTACGCGTCGGCCCGCTTCGCCCAGCAGGCCTCGGCCGAGGCCGAACCCCAGGCGCTCGCGGCGCTGTTGCCGAACGTGAGCCTTTCGGCCGGCGCCAACGCGACCAAGTATCGATTGACGACGGAAAGCGAGGAGCTGGGCGCCAACAGTTTCAAAGCCACTTTCACCAGCTGGGGTCCAACGCTGCAGGTCGCGCTTCCGCTGTACCGCCCCCAGCTGTGGGACAGCCTGTCCCAGTCCCGCCTGACTGTCGAGCAAAGCGAGGCGCAATTCGCGCAGGCGCGCGAGGATCTGATCGTACGGGTGGCGCAGGCTTATTTCGACGTGTTGGCATCCAACGATGCGCTGGGCGCCATCCAAACCAACAAGCAGGCGATCTCGGAGCAGCTGGCGCAGGCCAAGCGCGAATTCGAGGTCGGCACCAAGACGATCGTCGACACCCATGAGGCTCAGGCCCGCTACGATCAGGCGGTCGCGCAGGAGCAGGTGGCGCTGGGCGACCTGATCGTGAAAAAAAGCGCGTTGCGCACGATCGTCGGGCACGACGTGGGCGAGCTCGCGACGCTGCGCGATGCCCCTGACCTGGTGGCGCCCCAGCCTGCCGACATGGAGGCGTGGGTCCGCAATTCGGAGCAAAACAACTTTTCGGTGCTGGCGGCGCGGGCGGCCTCGGAATTCGCGCGCCGCGAAACCCGGCGCGCGCGCGATGCCTACCTGCCGACCGTGGACCTCACCGGCAGCGTGCAATGGCAGCGCAGCACGGGCACTCCGAATATCCAATTCGGAAACATATCGGAGGCGAGCGCGATCGGACTGGTCGCCACTGTGCCGCTGTACACCGGGGGCATGTTGCAGAGCCGGATACGGGAAGCGCACGCCAACGAGTACCGCGCCGAACAGGATCTTGAAACCGCCCGTCGCAATGCCGCACAGTCGGCCCGCCAGGCCTACACCGGCACCGACTACGGGCTGGCGCAGGTCCGGGCACTCGAGTCGGCCGAGATTTCCTCCAAGAGCCAGCTTGACTCAACCCGGCTCGGCTACCAGGTCGGGGTGCGGATCAATCTGGACGTTCTGAACGCCAATACGCAGCTGTTCAATACCCAGCGCGATCTGAAAAAAGCCCGCTACGACTTTCTGGTCAACGGGCTGCGCCTGAAGGCGTCCTCCGGCGCGCTGGAAAGCAAGGACGTGCAAGCGGTCAACGCGCTGCTGCAGCGCTGAGGACGCGACCGACCAGCTCCACCGTGCGTTCGGCTGCGCCGCGGTGAGCCTGCGCGAAGCCGAGCGCTGCTTTTGCCATTTTGTCACGTCGGGCCGGATCAAGGGCCAGCGAGCGCATCGCCCGTAGCGCCGACAGCGCGTCCTGCACCTGAAGCGCGCAGCCCGACCGCAGCGCGTCGCCGGCGGCCTGTACGAAGTTGAACATATGCGGTCCGAACACGACCGGACAGCCGCACGCGCAGGCCTCGATCAGGTTCTGCCCACCCAGAGGAAGCAGGCTGCCGCCGATCAACGCAACGTCGGCCATCGCGTAATACATCGGCATCTCGCCCATCGAATCGCCGAGCAACACCACGCTTTGGTCCGACATCGACGCGAACGCTCGGCGGCGCACGACCCGGCTGCCCAGCGTCGACAGGACCCGCTCAACCTCGTCGAATCGCTGGGGATGGCGCGGCACGAATAAGAGCACCGGAAGCGGTTCGCTGCAACGGTCCGGTCCGCCGCCCAGGCTCGCCAGCGCCTCGAGGATCACTCGTTCCTCGCCTTCGCGTGTGCTGGCGAACATCCAGACCGGTCGCGCACCCAAGCGGGCGCGCCAGGCACGGCCCGCTTCGATCAGCGCTTGGGCCGGCGTGACGTCGAACTTCAGGTTACCGGTGACGTTGACCGGGCCGTCATACAGCAGCGCCCAGCGCGTCTTGTCGGCCTGCGTCTGCGCGGCCACTGCAGCCAAGCGGGCGGCGGCCGGACGCATCAGCGACGGCCAGCGCAGGGCGCGCGCCAGCGAGCGCTCCGACAGACGCGCATTGACCAGCATCACCGGCACACCCGCGCGCTGAGCCTCGAATTGCAAATTCGGCCAGACCTCGGTTTCCAGCAGAATGGCGATCGAGGGACCTACTTCCGACACGAAGCGACGCACCGCGCCCGGCAGGTCATAGGGCAAATAGCGCTGCGTGATGCGCCCGGACAGCGCGTGCAGCACCGGCTGTGCGGCCGCACGCCCGGTCGGCGTCATGTGTGTCAGCACGAAATGAGCCTCGGGATGCTCGGCCGCCAGCCGTTCAATCAGAGGTTGCGCCGCACGCGTCTCGCCGACCGACACGGCATGCAGCCAGATGATCGAGGCGGCCGGCCCGGGCCGCGGACCGCGACCGGCGAATCGTTCGCGCCAGAATCGCCGGTACTCGGGCTGGCGCAGGCCGCGCAGCAGCAGGTAGACGACCACCCATGGCAACGCAACGTACCAGCCAAGCGTGTAGGCAGTGCGTGCCGCGGCTGGAGTCATCCGGGTTTCACGGCGCCGGCCGCAAGCACGTGTCGGGCTGCATCGATCGCGTCCTCCGAACTGGGAGGATCGGACACGCCGCCCAAATTGACCCGACGTTCATCGGCCTTCAATCCGACTCGCGCCGGATCGAAATCGCAAAAAATGCCGATCGTCGGCGCGCCGACCGCCGCCGCCCAGTGCGTCAATCCGGTATCCAGGCCGATCACCAGGCTGGCCTTCGAGAACACGGCGGCCAGCGTCTCGAGGCCCGCCGGCGGAGCCACCCGCGCCGAATGCATGGGCGCGGCCCGATGCACCGTTGCGATTCGTTCGCGATCCGTGCCCCAGACCAGCACACTGTGCAGTCCCTGCTCGGCCAGCCACGCCTCCACCGCACGCCAGTTCTCGTCAGGCCAAAGCTTGCTCGCGCGGCTGGCGTTGGTGAGCAGCATCGCGAACCGCTGCTCGCCGATCCACGGCCGCAACGCACCCGCAGGGGTCGCAGGCACGCGGATTCGAAAATCGACCGCAGCGGCTCCCACCGCGTAGCCCAGGGCCTCGGCGGTCAGAAGGCGATTGCGGTCGATCGCGTGCAAGCCCGGATCGACGGTGATGCGGCGATCGTAGAACCACGATGCGGCGCGCTCGCGCGCACTGCGCCCGCAAAGACCAACGACCGGCCCGTGCGCCCAGCGCGCCACGAAGGCGCTTTTGACCAGTCCTTGCAGATCGATTATCCGGTCGTATCGGTACCGGCCCAGCGCCTGCCGAACGGCCCGGATCTGCTTCCACGTGGTCAACAAATGCAGCTGGTGTCGCCAGCGCCGCAGGCCAATCGGAATGACCCGAGCGACGTCTCGGTGCAGCCGCGGGATCTCGGCGAAGCGCTCCTCGACCACCCAGTCGATGCTGACCCCGCGCTGATGGCGCGCCAGATCGGAGATGGCCGGCAGCGCGTGGACCACGTCACCCATGGACGAGGTTTTGACGATCAGCACGCGCACCGGGTCACCAGAGGCATCATCCAGTAGCCTCTAGAACGGCAGGCGAGCTCCGGGGGCTACCTCCAGAATGGCGCGGCGAAAATCCGCCTGAATGCGCGCCAGCGCTTGGCGATCGTCCGCCTCGAAGCGCAGCACCACCACCGGAGTTGTGTTGGACGGGCGCGCCAGGCCGAAGCCGTCTGCGTACTCGACCCGCACGCCATCGATGGTGATCACGTCGCGTGCGCCCTCGAAGCAAGCCCGCGATCTTAACCGCTCGACCAATGCGAAGTTTTCCGACTCCGCGGTCTTCAGGTGAAGCTCGGGCGTGCTGATCGAATCAGGCAATGCATTCAGAACTTCCGACGCATCGGGCGCGCGACTGACAATTTCGAGCAGGCGCGCGCCGGCATATACGCCGTCGTCGAAACCGTACCAGCGATCGTTGAAGAACAGGTGTCCGCTCATTTCGCCGGCAAATGGAGCGCCGGTTTGCCTGAGCTTGGCCTTGATCAGCGAATGCCCGGTGCACCACATGGTGGGGCGGCCTCCGTGCTGGCGAATCCATGGCGCCAGATGGCGAGTGCACTTGACGTCGAAAATGATCTCGCCTCCAGCGTTTGCGGCCAGCACGTCCCTGGCAAACAACATGATCTGGCGGTCCGGAAAGATGATCTGACCGTCCTTGGTCACCACGCCCAGACGATCGCCGTCGCCGTCGAATGCAATTCCCAGCTCGGCATCGGTCTGCCGCAGGCAGGCGATCAGGTCCCGCAGGTTCTCCGGCTGCGCGGGATCCGGGTGATGGTTGGGGAAAGTTCCGTCGACCTCGCAGAAAAGCTCGACGACCTGGCAGCCCAGCGCCCGGAAAAGCGCAGGCGCCACGGCGCCGGCGACCCCGTTGCCGCAGTCGATCGCGATTTTCATCGGCCGGGCCAGCTTGACGTCGCCGACGATGCGGGCGATGTACGCGTCCAGCACATCGGCCGAGCGCAGCGGTCCGGGCACGCCGGCCTGGACCAGGTCGCCGCTGTCGATGCGCCGGCGCAGGACCTGCAGGCCTTCGCCGTACAACGCCTGGCTGGCCAGCACGAATTTCATGCCGTTGTATTCCGGCGGATTGTGGCTGCCGGTGATCGCCACACCCGCCGCGGTGCCGAGATGAAATGTGGCGAAATACAACATCGGTGTGGTCGCCAGGCCGATGTCGCACACCGCCATCCCGCTGGCACGCAGGCCCGCGATGAGCGCATCGCGCAGCACCGGGCCGGACCGGCGCCCATCGCGGCCGACACATATTTCTTGCACGCCGCGGGCGCGGCCCTCCAGCCCGAGCGCCGCCCCGATCGCGCGGGCAGCCGCCGGCGTCAACGTGCGATCGACCACGCCGCGAATGTCGTAGGCCTTGAAGATCGAGGCGTCAATGGCGGTGATGAACGGCACAAAATGATCTTCGGCAGCCACGGCAATATCGATGACGGGTCGCGATTTGCAAGGCGCAGCGCCGGTGCGCGCCAGGACAAGATGAGGATACGGGATGCGCCGCCGGAACGCATAGGAGAAGTCAACAGAATCAGAGCCGGCGCCGATTGCGTCGCTACAATCGGCGCCGGCGTGCCGTGTGCTGTGCGTTCAAGTCAGCCCGACGGACACGCGCGGCGACCGAGCCCTTATTCGGCGATTCGCAGTTTGGAGAGCCCGTCGATGCTTGTTGCCGTGATCTTGTCGGGTGGCTCCGGAACCCGACTGTGGCCGGTTTCGCGTGAAAGTTCGCCCAAGCCGTTCATGCGCCTGGCCGGCGGCGCATCTTTGCTGCAACGAACTGTGATGCGGGCCAAGCACGCCGGCGTCGACGAGGCGTTGATCGTTACCAACAAGGAATATCGCTTTCGCACGCAGGAGGATCTGGCGCAGCTTGCCGGCACCGATCGACCGACGCGCATCACGCTCGTGCTGGAGCCTATCGCTCGCAATACGGCGCCCGCGATCGGCGCTGCCGCGGCGCTGGTGGCGCGCACGCGCGGCGCCGATACCGTGCTGTTGGTGCTGCCGGCAGATCACCTGATTCAGGATGAGGCGGCATTTGCTGCCTGTGTCGCGAGCGCACGCAGCGCGGCCGCCGATGGTCAGCTGGTGCTGTTCGGCATTCGGCCAACGATGCCGGTGACCGCGTTTGGCTATATCGAAACAAGCGCCACCAAGTTCAGTGCAACCGCGAGTGCGGCTCCGAGTACGAACAGCTCGACGCTGTCGGTGCGCCGCTTCATTGAAAAACCGGACGCCGAACGCGCCGCGCATTTCCTTGCGGCCGGCAACTACTTCTGGAACAGCGGCATGTTCGCATTCACAGCCGGCACGGTGCTGGACGAACTGCGCAGCCATGCGCCCGCTGTCCTGCAGGCGGTCACCGCGGCCCTGCCGCAC
>Ga0137412_10003929_pt1 | contig 11886 bp, 10 predicted proteins | sample CZODoug2_1_16fun_FD_122160 | JGI IMG/M metagenome (GOLD analysis project Ga0137412, IMG submission 122160) | Vadose zone soil fungal communities from Angelo Coast Range Reserve, California, USA - CZODoug2_1_16fungal (Hybrid Assembly) | ecosystem: Environmental > Terrestrial > Soil > Vadose zone...
CTGCCCGGCTGCGTGAGGTCGCCAGCGGCGCCCCGCCGGCGCGTTCCGCGGTCGTTCCCGGCCCGACCCCCGGCCTGCAGGTCGAGGGCGCCAACATCCACGTGGCCAGCGCCCATCCGCTGCGCGATCCGGCCGGATTCACCGGCGGCGCCGGGCACCAGACGGTGGCTTTACGCTACGGTGCGGCCCATCACGTTGGGTTCGCCGATGGTACGAACGGCAGCACCTCGTGGGAGTCGTGGACCGCCGCAGGTGAAGGTCGCGGTGTCGGTCGTACGACCGTCGAGTTGTTGGCCGCGCTGGGTGTGGGGGTGTTGGGTGTTGTTGCGGCCAGGCGCCGGCGTCGATCCGGGCGCACCGCGATGGCCGCAGCCGACGTCGATCCGACCGCGTTGGCCGCATCCCGCCCGGCCCGGACCGGTGCGATCGGTGGGGTGCCGGCCCGGTTGCGCGGCGGTCGGATGCACAGCGGCGCGGCCTGGCGCACCAACCTCGCGCACACTCCAGGCGCATCCAGGCCCCTGGGTACGGCGCGGCCACTGGTCGGGCAGGCCGCCGACGCACCGGTCGTGGTCCAGGCCAGCTCGGCGATCCGCCACCGCGGCCCGATTGCTGAGAGCGCGACCTGACCTTCTAGTGGGGATGCATGCCCGGCGACCCCGCTGACTGGTTCGCGGAGTCTGCGGACGCGCCGTCGGAACCCGAATTCCAGCCGACCAACGAGTTGGAGAACGTCCTCCTGCGCTGCGTTTTCAACGGTGCCCGGGCGACGCTGTTGCGGGCCCTGGCCCGCTCGACCGTGTGCGTACTGGCCGATCCGCCGGCGGCGCTGGGTTTGGCCGCGGTTGCCAGCGGCGGCGTATCGGTGCCGTGTGTCGCCGATACCGAGGGGCGGCACGCATTGATCTATACCTCGTACCGGCAGCTCGCGGCTGCCAACAAGCTTGGTGCCGACGATCCGTGGGTGGAGGTGGCGACCGCGGAGCTCTTTGCCCGCTGGCCGCGCGACGTCGACGTATGGCTCAATGCCGGCGGGGAGCTCGGTTTTCCGCTGGATGCCGCGGACGTGTCGACGACGGCGGACATTGCGGCCGGGCTGGAGGTGGATGAGGCCTACGAAATCGGTCCGGACGATGAGTTCTCCGATTTCCCCGGGCCCACCGTGCCCGACCAGGTCGACTGCGCTGTAGTGCTGGCGCTATTCGAGATGGCACCAGTGCTGGAAATTGTGCGCATATTCCGCCGGTTGGAGGAGCCCGCCGGACGCACCTGGCGCATTGTGCTGGTATTGGTTGACCAAACTATCGACCATGAACCGCTTACCACGGCGGCAGTTGCCGCCGTGAATGACGCGTCGGATGAATGCTGTGAGGTGCACATTGCGGATGTGCACGATGACGAGGTGTTCGAGGCAGTCGCGCACGTCATGCAGATCGGCATTCCATTGTGGAGGCGCGAGGGATTCACGATCCCGGATACGTTGGAGGGCCTGGATGATCTCGATATCGACGGTCCAGCTGGCCCATCGGAAGATGGCGACGCGGCGAATTAGCCGTAGCCAAAGACGATTAACTGTCGCATGTGGACCGCCTGTCGGCGTGTCGTCGGCGTGTCGCAATTTTTGACTCTAGCGAGGTGTCAAAACGCGACGGTAGGGTACGGCCTCATCGAACGGGGATCGGCGCTGTGTGTGCCGCTTCGTTTGATGCGTGCTGCGGGTTGGTGCGCATTCTGGGCTCGACAGCAGGGTCGGGTCCGGCCGTCTGACAGACGAAGGGAACGACGATGGGCATCTTCGACGACGCGAAGGACAAGGCTCAGGATCTCATCGGGGAACACGGCGACCAGGTGCAGCAAGGCTTGGACAAGGCCGGTGACTTCGCGGATGACAAGACCGGTGGGCGTTTCTCCGACCAGATCGACCAGGGCACCGAGCAGGCTGGGAGCTTCCTCGGCAGCAGTGACGGTGGAAGCGACAACAGCGGCAGTGGCGACTCGGGCGGTGGCTACAGCGACAGCAGCGGTGGTGGCGACGACAGTGGTGGCAGCTACGGCGACAGCAGCGGTGGCGGCGACAGCAGCAACAATTTCTGATCTCTAACAACATAAGGCCGGTCCGGAGCGATGCTCTGGACCGGCCTTTGTACGTCTCCTATGTGGACAGATCAGCGGTGGCCCTGACCAGGCTCGAGTAGAGCCGCCGCTCGTACTGGCGGGCGAGCGCCGGGTCGTGCTGCAGGAAGAGCGCGTCATTCAGCCCGGGTAGCTTCTGCGTCCCGTAGCCCTGGTTGATTCCCGGCGCATAGATTTGATGCCGATACCACGGTCGGGTCGGTAGCCCGGCGCCGGTGAGCAGGGCGCGTTCGTCCATCGCCAGCCGCCGGTTGAGCGGGGCATATGCCGCCGCCGGTGCACCGGCGGCCAACAGCCGATCCGCCTTCTCCTGTAATTTCTGGGCCGCCAATTGCCATTTCTTGGCCTGCGCGATATCGCGCTGTACGTCGACCGGTTGGTCGCCGAGCTGCTGCTGCTCCTGGCCGGCGAATGCGGTCAGGTAGTCGCCGACCTCACCGGCGTACGGGCTGTACCGCAGCGGTGCAACGTCCGCGTCGGCTACCCGCATGGTAAACAGTCCCACCTCTTGGGCGATCGCCTTGTGATAGTGCCAGCCCGGGTCGATGTAATGGCTTTCCATATAGTAGTTGTCGCATGAGCAGTGGTAGTCGCCGCTCGGTGTTGACGACCCGATGTCCACCGCCGGCACGCCATAATGGTCAATAAACGCGGTGTAGTCCGAGCCGCTCCCAAGTCGTGACACGGTCGGCTGCTTGCCCTCGTTCGCCGCCGACCACGAGTCGTAGATGGTGCCTTTCGTCCCCGGCCAGTCGACTTCCTTGGTGGTGTCATACAGCAGATGGTCGAGTGATGGCATACCGCTCGCGTCGAAATCCTTGCCGGCGGCGATATCCATGTTGATGTATGCGACCGCGTTGTTCAGCCGGCTGCCCTGGTCCTCGGCGTATTCGGTCGAGCCGAACAGCCCGTATTCCTCGCCGTCCCAGGTGGCGAGCTTGATCGTACGTTCCGGCCGCCAACCCGATTTCATCATCGTGGCGAATGCCCGGCCGAGCTGCAGTACCGATTCCGCGCCAGAGAGGTTGTCGTCGCTGCCGTAGGTCCACGAATCGCGGTGTGCGCCCACGTAGACGGTCTGTTCTGGATGGTTGCGGCCGGGAATCTCCGCGGTCACGTCCCAGATCGGCGTCACCTTGTAGTTGATTTTGAGATCAACGTGCAGCGTCGCCGGACCTGCGCCGAAGTGATAGCTGAACGGGAGGCCGCCCTGCCAGCTCTTCGGTACGGTCGGGCCGCTGAGGTTCTTCAATACCGGTGTGGCGGCGCCGTACCCGATCGGGGTAGTGGGAATTCGAGCCAGGTTGGCGTTCGCCGGGTCGATTCGTGGTGCATTCTTCGTTGCCGGATATCCGGGGGTAAGCGGATCTCCGCCGTACTTCCACAGCTCTTGTACGCTGCCGCGCTGAATTCCTTCGGGCGATCGCCACGGTCCGTCGGGATAGACCGCGCCCTTCGTGTTGCCGTCGTCGGCGGGGTCGGAATACAGTACGGCGCCGATAGCGCCGTGCTCCGCGGCCAGATTTGTCTTCACCCCACGAAATACCTTGCCGTAACGGGCGAGCACGATCTTGCCCTGCACGCTGATCCCATTTTGAGCAAGAACGGCGTAGTCGTCGATGGTGCCGTAGTTTACGTAAACCACCGGAGCCGTGATATCCCCCGACGGTGACAGCGCGTTGTACCCGGGCAGCTCATTGGCGCAGTCATGCTCGAATGAGTAGCAGGGCTCTTTGTTGGGTAGCGCCTGCCGAGTCGGCTCGGTCAATGACAAGCTGACCTTCGCCGGTGACGAGACGTATGGGTAATACGTCGCAACCTTTGGGTGCAACCCCCAGGACCGCAACTTATCGACGACGTAGTCCACCCGCCGTCGGTCGCCCGACGTTCCGACCACGCCGGTCTTGTCGGCCAAATAGGCGTCGAGCTCCTGCGCGAGCGACGTAGACGGCAGCTTGAGGAATTCCGTTTCGGCCTGCCGTTCGGCCGCGGAATGCGCCGCGGTGAAGCCGTCGATCCGCGACCCGGTCGGTGCACCACGTGCCGGCTGGGTGACCGCGGCGGTGACGCCGATGGCCAGTGAGATGGCGCTGAGCGCCGCCAGTCGAACGAATGCCCGCCCCGCCATATCGGCCTCCCCACCCACGGAGTCATTCCAGTGGGCACTTTAGGTGGGCCGAACGGGCCTGTCCATGGCGCCTAGGTGCACTAGTGTGTCCGGATTCGGTCAGTAGCCGAGCAGCGCCGGACGCCGCCGAGACCATTCGAGCGACTGCCGGATGCCATCCTCGAGCGACTGCGTGGCGCGCCAGTGCAACAGCTTGGCCGCCTTGTCGCTGCGGGTGAACGCGCCAGGCACGTCGCCCGGCCGGGCCTGGGATTCCCGGACGTCCGGCCGCTCGCCGACGACGGCCTGGAATGCATCGACCAACTCCCGGACCGTCGTGCCAGATCCGGTGCCGAGATTGATCACGCCGTAGGTATTTCCATCGAGCGCCTCGTTGAATTGTTGCAGCGCCGCAATATGGGCGAGGGCGAGGTCCCAAACATTGACATAGTCGCGAATTCCGGTGCCGTCGCGGGTCGACCAGTCGGTACCCGTAATCGTGAAGGCCTGGCGGTCCTGGTACGCCGCGATCAGCTGCCCCAGCGCGTGTGTCGGCTGCCTGCTCTGCAGGCCGGTGCGGTATCGCGGGTCCGTGCCGATCGGGTTGAAATACCGTAACGACAACGCGCGCAAATCAGTTGCCTTGCTCACGTCCTCGAGCATCAGCTCGACAATCATTTTGGACCGCGAATACGGATTCGTCGGATTGAGTGGCGAGTCCTCGTCGACCGCGAAGTCTGCGCCCGGCGCATACATTGACGCCGATGAGCTGAAAACGAACGTGTGACATCCAATGCGATCCAGATGTTCGAGCAGTCGCTGCGTCTTGAGCACGTTCTCGTTGTAGTACCGCATCGGCTGGGCCACGGATTCCGGTACGACAATGCGCGCCGCGAGGTGTACGACCGCCGATATTTCGGGGTGGTCGAAAAAGATCCGATCCAGCAGCGTCCCGTCGGCGATATCGCCTTGATAAAAAGCTCGATCGCGGGTGAATTCTGCCCGACCGGCGCTGAGGTCGTCAAGAATAACTGGTGTGATCCCGCTATCTATACACGCCGATGCGGTGGTCGCGCCGATATATCCGGCCCCTCCGGTTAACAGCACCTTTCCGATGGAAGACGTCGCTGGTGTGGGCACGGCCCGAGCATAGCCGCATGCTGTGCTCGGACGCGGTTTGTTCGTATGATGACGCCTCAACAGTAAGGGGCGGGGCGGCATGCACATCGACGCGGACGCGCTGGTCGAGTTCACGCAGGCGCTGGTACGGGTTCCGAGCGTCAACGAGCCCGGCCGTGGCGAGGAGCCGGCGGCACGGTTGGTTGTGGAATTGATGCGCTCATGGGGCTGGCAACCGGTCGTCGACGAGGTCGCGCCGGGCCGGCCGAATGTCATTGCGGTGGTGGACGGCGGCCGGCCGGGCCCGACGCTGCTGTTCGAGGGTCATACCGACGTGGTGACCGAGGGCGATCGGGCCGGCTGGACGGTCGACCCGTTCGGCGCCGAGATCCGCGACGGCCGGCTTTACGGGCGGGGAAGCGCCGATATGAAATCCGGCCTGGCGGCGATGTTGTTTGCCGCCCGCGCCGTGCAGATTAACGGGCCATTTCCGGGCCGTATCAAGCTGGCCGTGCTGGTCGACGAAGAGGGCATGATGCTCGGTGCCAAGCATTTCGTCGCCGCCGGTCATGCCGCCGACGTGGCCGCCGCAATCGTCTGCGAACCGGAGGCCGAGGAGGTCTGCCTCACCGCGAAAGGGGCGCTGCGTATCAGGATCGACTTCCACGGGGCGATGGCGCACGGTGCGATGCCGCAACACGGCCGCAATCCCGTGCCGGCGCTGGGTCGGATGCTGGCCTGGCTGGCCGAATTCCAGGACAAGCTGCAGCGTACGCATGGTGCGCATCCGCATCTGGGCCTGCCGTATGTGACGCCGACGGTGATCCGGGTGGGCGACCTCGACCAAATAAATGTGATCAGCGCCGATGCGGTATTGGCCGTTGATATTCGTACGACTCCCGCGGTCGACCACAGTGAGGTCATCGCAGCCGTGGAGAAGGCGGCGGCCGACATCGTTGACGACGTCTCGGTGACGGTCACCGTGATCGACGACCGCCCTGCGACCGAGACGAGCCCGGATTCGGCCGTGGCGCGGGCAGTTTTGACTGCCCACAATAATGTGGTCGGTGTTCCGGCGGACATCGGTGGCGTGCCGGGGGCCACCGACGGCACCATTTTGTGGCGGGACGCCGGGCTGCCGATTGTCGTGTACGGTCCCGGTGGTAAATGGATCGCGCATCAGGTCGACGAATTTGTCGAGGTCGCCGACATCGTGCGCAAGGCAGCGGTCTATGCCGAGGCGGCGCGCCTTTTCCTGGGTGGCGCTGGATGATTGACGGTGTCCTGATCGGACAGTACGAACGCGTAGGTCAGGGTTGGCTGACCGGCACCACGGTTGTGTTGTGCCCGGAGGGTGCCGTGGGCGGCGTTGACTCTCGGGGCGGCGCGCCCGGCACTCGTGAGACCGATCTGCTCGATCCGCGCAATCTGGTCGACCGCGTGAATGCGGTCGTGCTCACCGGCGGTAGTGCATACGGGCTTGCCGCGGCGACCGGTGTGGTGGATTGGCTGGAAGGCCGCGGCATTGGGTGGCCGGCCCGCGGGGGTGTGGTGCCGATCGTGCCGGGCGCGGTGGTCTTCGATTTGGGCCGCGGCGGCGAATTCGGCAACCGGCCGACCGCTGAATTCGGGCTGGCGGCGTGCACCACAGCCGCTGCCGGCCCGCCGTCGCAGGGGAATTGCGGTGCCGGCGCGGGTGCGATTGCGGGTGGCTTCAAGGGCGGGGTCGGGTACGCGGCCGCCACGACCGCCAGCGGGTTCGCGGTTGCGGCGGTGGTCGTGGTCAATGCGGCCGGATCGATCATCGATGTCCGGACGGGCCGGCTTTTCTCCGATGTGGCCAACACCTTGCCGGCGCCGGATCCGGGCGAATTGAGCGGCGCCCCGACCGTCGCACCGGCGCCACTGAATACCACGATCGGCGTGGTCTTTACCGACGCCGCTCTCACCAAGGCGCAGTGTCAGCGGATGGCCGGCTCGGCGCACGACGGCCTGGCGGTGGCGATCCGGCCGGCCCACACGATGTTTGACGGTGACAGCGTATTCGCGCTGGCCACCGGTGTCGTGCCCGTGGAGACCCAGGAACGGTACAACGAAATTCTGGCGGCGACGGCCGAGACGTTCACCGAAGCGATATTCAACGGCGTGCTGGCCGCGACCGGGACCCATTCGCTGCGGTCCTATCGGGATGTGTTTCCGTCCGTGTTCGCCGGAACCACCGCATGAACCGCCGGCTGGTTGCGGCGCTGGCCGCCGTAATCCTGGTGGCCCCGGCATGCGGCAGCTCGGCGGCGGATAACCCGGCCACGACGCTGTTGGTCGGCGCGACGGCCGAGCCGCCGACGCTTGATCCGACGGCCAGCTCGGCCGCCGCGATTCCGCAGGTGCTGCTCTACAACGTCTATCAGGGTCTGGTCAAGCTGAACGGCGCCGGCAAGATCGCGCCCTTGTTGGCCCAGTCCTGGACAGAATCCACCGACCGCAAGACGTATACGTTCACGCTGCACAGCGGCGTAACGTTCAGCAACGGCGACCCGCTGACCAGCGCGGACGTCGTCTACAGCTTCGACCGCGTTATCGCGCCGAAGTCGGCGCACCCGTTCAAGGCGCAGATGGCGCCGGTGCGGACGGTGACGGCGGCCGGGCCGGACACGGTGGTCATTCGGCTGAAGCAACCGAGCAACAACTGGCTGTTTTCGCTGACGGGCACAGTCGGCATGATCTTCGATCGCAAGGCGATCGGCTCGATAGCGACAAAGCCGGTCGGCAGCGGCCCGTTCGTCTTCCAGAAGTGGGTGCGCGGCGACAGCATCACGCTGACTCGCAATGACGACTACTGGGGCACGAAAGCGAAGTTGGGCAAGGTGGTCTTCCGGTATTTCACCGACCCGAACGCGATGAACAACTATATGTTGACCGACCAACTTGATGTGATCAGCAACGTGCAGGCTCCGCAGACACTGCCGGAATTCCGCGACAAGTCGAAGTTTGTCATCGCCGACGGGAGTACCAATGGCGAGGTGGTGCTGTCGTTCAACAACACTCGCGGTGCACTGAAGGACAAGCGGGTACGGCAGGCGATCAATTACGCGATCGATCGAAAGGGCCTCGTCAAGACGGTCTGGGCCGGCTACGGACAGCTGATCGGCAGCATGGTGCCGCCGACCGACCCGTGGTATCAGAATCTCTCCAATCGATATCCGTACGACCCGGCGAAGGCGAAAGCACTGCTGGCCGCGGCCGGGTACCGGAAAGGTCTGACGCTGCAGCTGAAGCTGCCGACATTGCCGTATGCGACCGGCGCGGGCCAGGTCGTCGCCTCGGATCTCAAGCAGGTCGGCATCAATGCCCATATCAGCCAGCTCGAGTTCCCGGCACGCTGGCTCGACGTCGTTTTCACCAAGGGCGACTACGACATGTCGATCGTCGCGCACGTCGAGCCCCGCGACATCGTGCAGTACGGGAACCCGGCCTATTACTGGCACTACAAGAACCCGCTGGTTATCAAGTGGCTGCAGCAGGCGGATGTAGGTACGCCACAGCAGCAGATCACGTTGATGCGCAAGGTGGCCCGGCAGATTTCGGATGACGCCGCCAGCGACTGGTTATTCCTGCTGCCGAATCTGATGGTCCGTAAGAAAGATGTGACCGGGATACCGGTCAACGCCGTGTCGCTGTCGTTCGACCTCACCGCGGCCGGAAAGAGCTCCAATGGCTCTTAACCTGGCGCGGCGCCTGGGATTTCTGGTGCTGACACTCGCGGTTGCGTCGGTAGTGATCTTCGCGGTCTGTGCCTGGATTCCGGGTGATCCGGCGACGACGCTTCTGGGCACCCAGGCGACGCCGGCCGCGGTCCACCAGCTACGGCACCAACTCGGCACCGATCGGCCGCTGACCTCGCAATACGGATCGTGGATCAAGAGCCTTTTCACCGGCGATCTCGGCACCTCGTACGTGACCAAGCTTCAGGTATGGCCGCAGATCCAGCCGCGGCTCGGCGTTACGTTCAGCCTGGTCCTGGTAGGAATGGTGCTCGCGCTGTTGATCGCCGTTCCGGTTGGAATCTTCGCCGCGGTACGCCATCGTCAGGTTTCCGGCGTGGTCGTGTCGGGGCTCAGCCAGATCGGGCTGGCACTGCCGGCGTTCTGGATCGGCATTCTGCTCGCGTTCGTCTTCTCGGTGAAGCTGGACATCCTGCCGCCCGGCGGGTACGTCTCGTTCCGGCAGGACCCAGTGGAATGGCTGCGCCATCTCGTCCTGCCCGGTATTTCATTGGCGCTCGTGCAGGGCGCGGTGTTGAGCCGCTATGTGCGCGGCGCGGTGCTCGACGTGATGAACGAGGACTACATTCGCACGGCCCGAGCCGGCGGCGCGACGTTCGCCAAAGCGCTATGGCGGCACGGTTTGCGGAACGCCGCCATACCGGTGGTGACCGTGCTTGGCCTGCAGCTGGCGACATTGCTGATCGGCGCCATCGTGATCGAGAGCGTCTTCACCATGCCGGGGCTCGGCCTGATGCTCTTGCAGGCGGTCGGAAACCGCGACCTGGTGTTGGTCGAGGGCACGGTGATGATTCTGGTCGCGGCGGTGCTGGTCCTCAACTTCCTGGTCGATCTGCTCTATTTGCTGATCGATCCGAGACTGCGGAGTTCGCGATGACCGTTCCGACGATCCCGATCGATGAACCGCGGCGGCGGGGCCGGCTGCACCATCTCACCGTCGGTCTCGGCTTCGTGTTGGTGCTGCTGACGATTGTGATGGCGCTCGTCTCGTTTGTCTGGACGCCGTACGACCCGACATTCGTCAACGCGAACGAGACGCTGGACGGGCTCGGTCAGCACGGGCATCTGCTCGGCACGGACGCCTTTGGCCGCGACACGTTCAGTCAGCTACTCGTCGGTGCCCGGGTCACGCTGTTGGCCGGTATTATCGCGGTCGCGATTGCCGCGGTCGTCGGCGTGCCGGCGGGAATTCTGGCCGGAATGCGCGCACGCTGGCTGGGTGAGCTGATCATGCGCGGCAACGACATTCTATTCGCGTTTCCGGCGCTGCTATTGGCGATTCTCTTCGCCGCCGGCTGGGGTGCCTCGACCTGGACCGCGATGGTCGCGATCGGGATATCGACCGTGCCGGTATTCGCCCGGCTCGCCCGCGCGTCGACGCTACAGGTCATGACGACCGAGTATGTGCTGGCGGCGCGGGCGGCGGGTCGGGGCGGCTGGTGGATTGCCCGCCGGCACGTGCTGCCCAATATCGCGTCCGTGCTCGTCGTGCAGGCGTCGGTGGCTTTCGGCCTGGCGATTCTGGCCGAGGCCGCGCTGGCGTATCTCGGGCTGTCCACCCAGCCGCCGACGCCGTCATGGGGTCGCATGCTGCACGACGCGCAGGGCTATTTGTTCACCGCGCCCCGATTGTCGGTATGGCCGGGCATCGCGATCGGCCTGGCCGTGCTCGGCTTCAACCTGCTGGGCGACGGATTGCGCGATCTGCTTGATCCGCGGTTACGGGAGCGCCGCCGATGACCGTACTCGAATTGCGCGAGCTGACCGTCCACATCGGATCCGTCCCGGTCGTCGACCGGGTGTCACTGTCGCTCGGCGCCGGCGACCGGGTCGGGCTGATCGGCGAGTCCGGGTCGGGAAAGACGTTGACCGCGCTGGCGGCGCTCGGCCTCCTACCCGAAACGGCCCGGCCCGGCGGTGGCATCGAGCTGTGTGGACAGTCGGTGCAGGATCTGTCCGAACGGCAATGGGCGCGCTTACGCGGTGATCAGATCGCGATGGTCTTCCAGGAGCCGATGACCGCGCTGGATCCGGTAATGCGAGTCGGCAAGCAGGTGGCGATTGCGTTGCGGCGGCATCGAGACCTGAGCCGGCGGGCAGCATTTGCCTCCGCCGTCGATCTGTTGCGGCAGGTCGAGCTGCCCGAACCGGCGGCGATCGCCCGGCGCTATCCACACCAGCTCTCCGGCGGGCAGCGGCAGCGGGTGGTGCTGGCAATGGCGCTGGCCAACGAGCCGGCGGTGTTGGTTTGCGATGAGCCGACGACCGCGTTGGATGTGACCGTGCAGGCGCGGATGCTCGCGCTGATCTCGAGGCTGGTGAGCGACCGCGGCATGGCGCTGCTGTTTATCAGCCACGACCTGGCCGTGGTGTCGCAGGTGTGCGAGCGGGTGCTGGTGATGTACGGCGGCCGAATTGTGGAGAGCGGGCCGGTGGATCGGGTATTCGGTGCGCCGCGGCATCCTTACACGGCCGGGTTGTTAGCCGCCTCAGATATCGCGGATGTCGCGCCGGGTGCCGCCTTGCGTACGATCGGCGGGTCGGTACCGGGGATGGGCGAGTTCCCGTCCGGCTGCGTATTCCGTAACCGATGCGACCGTGCGTTGCCCGAGTGCGCGGAGATTCCGCCGCTGGTACCCGACGGTCCGGATCGACTGCTGGCGTGCATAAATCCGGTCCCGAGGGCCGACTCATGAGCGACGAGCCGATCATCTCCGTGCGCGGGCTGGTTAAGCAGTTTCGTAC
>Ga0137412_10003930_pt1 | contig 11885 bp, 15 predicted proteins | sample CZODoug2_1_16fun_FD_122160 | JGI IMG/M metagenome (GOLD analysis project Ga0137412, IMG submission 122160) | Vadose zone soil fungal communities from Angelo Coast Range Reserve, California, USA - CZODoug2_1_16fungal (Hybrid Assembly) | ecosystem: Environmental > Terrestrial > Soil > Vadose zone...
GCAATCGCCTTCATCGACTCGACGGCCGTGGTGTTGGCCGTGGTCAGCGCGGCGAAGTTCTTGCGCGTGGCCTCGACGATGGTCTCGACATTGATCATCGGGAACTTGAACTCGCCGGCAATCTTGCTGAAGTCGAAATCGGCGAACGGATTCTTGAAGGCGCCATTGGCGTACATGGAATTCTCCTGAAGGGCGAAACGCGTGAAACTAGGGTCTGCCCCGCCTTGTTGCGGTGCACAACGAACCCCTATCTACGCTCGCAGCGCAGCAAGTCAAGGGCTATCATGGTGCACTGCACAAAAACTTCACGGAGCAGGCGAATTCTCGCTCGGCGCCGGATCCGCCGATTTGGGCGATTTCATATATTTATCAAAGAATTGCGCCCATCTTTCCGCCATTTTGAGACGGCTGTCCAAAGCGGCCATTGTCTTGGACAAATCGGCCGTTTCGTCGCGGTCGAAGACGCGGGAAACGGCATAGTGAATCGCCAAAAGACCGTTCTGCCGCAATGCACCACCAAGGCCGTCGCTGGGCACCGAGGCAGCTTCCAGCATCGCCGCCATCGAGCGGCGAAGCGCCGGACCCATCGAAAGCGCCAGCAGGGGGTCGCGCGTGCCGGCGCGGCGGATCGCGCCCAGCGCCGCGCGATGGGGACGCAGCGCGTCGTAGCGGCGCATCATGACGTCGAACAGCCGGTCGCGTGCGGTCTCCTCCGGATCGTTGCGGGTGGGTGTACCCGCCAGCACCTCGGCGTCGAGTCGCGCCATGAAGGCCGCCACCAGGGACACCTTGTCGGGATAGACGCGATAGAGATCGGCCATGCCGACGCCCGCGGCCTCGGCCACATCGCGCAACGCCACGGCGGCGAAGCCCTTCTCCGCGACCAGGCCGAGAAAGGCGTCGAGGGCAGTGTCGTTGATGGATTTCACCCTGCGAGCTCCTTCGATCGCCGCGAGGCCGCCGCCAATGCCTTGTCGAACACCGGCTGGATACCGTCGTCCGCCATCAATACCTTCAGCGCCTCGGCCGTGGTGCCGCCGGGGCTGGTCACGTTAACGCGCAACTGGGACGCCGGTTCGCTCGATTGCTTCAGCAGCTCGCCACTGCCTGCGACCGTCGTGCGCGCGAGCTGCATGGCCATCTCGGGCGCCAGCCCGAGCTTGGCGCCAGCCGCCGCCATCGCCTCGACCAGCAGGAAGACATAGGCCGGTCCGCTGCCCGACAGCGCCGTCACCGGATCCATCAACGCCTCGTCGTCGACCCACAGCACCTGGCCGACCGCCTCCAGCAGCTCGTGGCAGCGCTTCTTCTCCGCCGCCGAGACGTCCTTGGCCGTCGTCGCCACGGTGATGCCTTGGCGGACGGCGGCCGGCGTGTTGGGCATGGAGCGCACGACCTTGGCCGCGGCGCCGAGATGGGCGGCGAAATATTTCAGCGTCTTGCCGGCCGCGATCGACAGGAACACCGAGCCTTCGTCGGCAAAGCGTTTCAGATCGGGCAACACCGCATCCATCGATTGCGGCTTCACCGCCAGCACGACGACCTCCGGCCGCTCGCTCACGTCGGAGGTCGAGGCGACCGCGCGCAGCCCGGGTTTCTTCGGCCTGAGTGCATCGACCGGCTCGGCCACGATCACATCCTCCGCCGCGAGGCCGCGCGCCAGCCAGCCGTCGAGCATGGCGCCGCCCATCTTGCCGCAACCGACCAGCAGCAGCTTGCCCATCGTCTGGCCCTCACCTGCCCTTGAATTTCGCCGGCCGCTTCTCGCGGAAGGCGGCAGCGCCTTCCTTGCGGTCCTCGCTGCCGGCGATGCGCTCGAGCTTGTAGCGTTCGGGCACGAAGATCTCGGCCGGACCGCGCGGCAGCGTCTGGTTGGCGAAGTCGCGCAAGGTGCGGATCACCAACGGCGCCGATTGGGCGATGATGCCGGCCATGCGGCGCGCCTCGGCACGCTCTTCGCCCAGCGGCACGACCTTGTTGACGAAGCCCACATCGTAGGCCCGCTTCACGGAGATCTCTTCTCCCAGGAGCAGGAGCTCCATGGCGACCTTGTGCGGCATGCGCGACACGATGCCGGGCATCAGGCCGCCGAACACGCCGACCTTGGCCTCGGGATACATGAATTTGGTGGTGTCGGCCGACACCATGAGATCGCAGGTCATGACCATGCAGATCGCCCCGCCGATCACCCAGCCCTGGGTGGCGGCGATCACCGGCTTGCTGAGCTTGTGGCTGACATCGGGCACCGCCTTCCACATGGCGGACGGCGGGTCCTTGAGGTCGGCGCCGACGCAGAAGGCCGGCCCGTCGGCCTGCAGAATGGCGACCTGGTCGCCGCCCGCCTCGAAGCCGCGATAGGCGTCGTAGAGCTCGTCGCACAAGGCCTGGCTCAGCGCATTGCGCTTGTCGGCGCGCGTCATGGTGATGGTGGTGATGCCTTCGCTCGACTCGACTTTGACCAAACCCACTGGCGTCCTCCGGTCCTTCTTGCGCCCGATGCTAGCAGCCGCCCATACTCGCCGCATCAGGAGACAGTCATGCAAACACGCAACCCTTTCATCGACGATCTCACCAAGATGGCCAACGGCGCCATGGGCGCATTGAGCGGCGTGAAGGACGAGGTCGAAGCCCGCGTCCGCGACCAGATCGCCAAGATCCTGGACGGCATGGACATCCCCCGCCGCGACGAGTTCGACGCGGTGAAGGCCATGGCCGCCAAGGCGCGCGAGGAGAATGAGGAACTGAAGAAGCAGATCGCCGAGTTGCAGGCCAAGCTCGGTGGCGATCGGTAAATCTCAAGTCAAGGCGAGTTGCAGGCGGATCGCCCGGTCCACCTGTTCCATGTCCGCTGCTCCCAGCCTGCCAAGATATCCGACCAAACGACTGCGACTCGCGGTGGTCAGCTGATCCGCCATCGCCTTGCGCTTTTCGCCGCGCAACGTGACGAGCGCCTCGGACGGATAAACGCGCGCGGTTTGGCTGGTGAGCGGAACGACCTGTAGATGGTTGAGCGCGGTATTTGCAAAGTCATTGCTGACCACGACCGCGGGGCGCGTTTTTCGAATTTCTCCGCCGACGGCCGCCCCGAAAGCAACCCAATAGATTTCTCCGCGACGCGGCGGTCGCCGAAGTTCAAATGGTCGCGTCGGTTCACTCAGGTTGCGGCGCGGCATCTTCGATCAGCCCTTCGATCCAATCCTGCGCCTCGTCTTCGCGCGCTCGGTCTTCCGACATCTGTCGATAGGCCGTCAGCAGATCGTCGTCGACGACATGTGGCCGCGCCAGATCGTTCAGAAATCGGCTGATACGTCTCGGTCCGACTTTCTTCTTCAAGCCGCGATAGACATCGTTATCGACGGTGATTGTAAGTTTTTTCACGGGCGCCTCTTAATACGACTAGTATACGTATTGCGGGTCTCCTAGCATAGCGCCCAAGGAGGAGAGTATCGGATGCGCGTTGGCGTCGAGGTCGGCGGCACCTTCACCGATCTGGTGGCCGTCGAAGGCAGCAAGATCGTCGTCACCAAGGTGCCGAGCACGCCGCGAAGCCCGGATATCGGCGCGTTCGCGGCGCTCACCGCCTCGGGCATCGATCTCTCGCGCATCGAAGATCTCGGCCACGGCTCGACGGTCGCCACCAACGCGGTGCTGGAACGCAAGGGTGCGGCGGTGGCCTTCATCGCCACGGCGGGCTTTCGCGACCTCTTGTTCATGCAGCGCCACGACCGGCGCAACATCTACGACCTCTTCTATGCCAAGCCCGCGCCGCCGGTGCGCCGCAAGGACTGCTTCGAAGCGACGGAGCGACTCACGGCCGATGGCTCGGTCGACAAGGCGCTCGATGAGGCCGCGGTCAGGAACACGCTGATCCCGGCACTCAAGGCCGGCGGCTATCGCGCGGTGGCGATCTGTCTGCTCAACGCCTATGCCAATCCCGTGCACGAAAAGCGGCTGGCGGCCCTGATCGGCGAAGCGCTGCCCGATGTGCTGGTCACCTCGAGCCATCAGGTGGCGCGCGAGTTCCGCGAATTCGAGCGCGCCTCGACGACGCTTCTGTCGGCCTACGTGCAGCCGGTGATCGACGGCTACCTGCACCGCTTCGAGAGCAAGCTGGCGGAGTCGGGATTCACCGGCCGCTTCACGGTCATGCAATCCAACGGCGGGCGCCTGCCGGCCGAGGCGATGCGCCAGAGCGCCATCACCGCGCTTTATTCCGGGCCGGCCGCCGGCGTGGTCGGTGCGACGCGGCAGGCGGCACGCTCGGGCTTCGCGGACCTCATCACCTTCGACATGGGCGGCACCTCGACCGACGTCTGCCTGGTGCAGGACGGACGGCCGTCGCTCGCCTCGGAGAGCGAGATCGACGGCCTGCCCATCCGCACGCCGGTGCTCGATATCGTGTCGGTCGGCGCGGGCGGCGGCTCGATCGCCTGGGTCGACGATGGCGGCATGCTGCGGGTCGGGCCGCAAAGCGCCGGCGCCGATCCGGGGCCGGCCTGCTACGGCAAGGGCGGCAGCGAGCCCGCCACGACCGACGCCCACATCGTCATCGGCACCATCCGCCCCGGCGCATTCCTGGGCGGGGCCATGAACCTCGACGGCGAGGCGGCGCGCCGCGCTTTCGAGCCGTTGGCGGCGCGCTTCGATCTCAGCATCGAGCAGGCCGCCGCCTCGGCGCTGCAGCTCGCCGACGCCAACATCGTGCGCGCCATCCAGCTCGTCTCGACCGAGCGCGGCCGCGATCCGCGCGACTACGCGCTGGTGCCGTTCGGCGGCGCCGGGCCGCTGCATGCCGCGCGCATCGCCGAGGAGCTCGGCATCTCGACCATCGTCGTGCCGCCCAATGCCGGCGTGATCTCGGCCTATGGGCTGGTCGCCTCGGACTACACCAAGTTCGACGCCGTCACGCGCAAGATGAAGCTCGACGAGGCGGCCGCCATGGAAGCAGGACGCATCTTCGGCGAGATGCGCGCGCGGCTCGCCGCCCAGTTCGCCGACATGAAGCTGCCCGGCGACCTCGTCTATACGCACACGCTCGACATGCGTTTCGTCGGCCAGGCCTTCGAGGTCGGTGTGGAGATTCCCGCCGACCGGCTGGGCTCCCTCGACTCTGCCTATCTCGCCGAGCTGTTCGCCGACGCCCATCACCGCACCTTCATGCACGGCGCCACCCTCGACCGGCCGGTGGAGATCGTGACGCTCCGGGTCGGCGCCACCCTGCCGATCGGCGCGGCGCCGCGGCTCGACCGCGAAACGCTGGCCGCGCGCGAACCCGAGGCCGCCAGGATCTTCCACGGCGAGGCATGGATCGACTGCGCGCGCTACACGTCCGAAGCGCTCACCGCGGGCCAGAAGATCACCGGCCCCGCCGTCATCGAAGGCTACACCGCCACCACCTGGGTGCCGCCCGGCTGGACAGCCGAACTCGACCCGGCGGACAATATGATCCTGCGGAGATCGACATGAGCCCACTAAGTCCCCTCGACTATGCGGTGATCAGCCAGGCGCTGATCGCCTCGGCGCGCGAGATGGGCGTGAAGCTGATCCGCTCGGCCTACTCGACCATCCTGCGCGAGGCGCGCGACGGCTCGGCCGGCCTGATGGACCGAAACGGCAACACGGTGGCCCAGGCCGAGCTCATTCCCATGCAGTTGGGCCCGATCGGCGAGACCCTGCGCGCCTGCCTGAGACGCCATCCGGTCGAGACGCTGAAGGAAGGCGACTTCCTGATCAACAACGACCCGTTCGAGGGCGGCCAGCACATTCCCGACGTGTTCATCTTCACGCCGATCTTCGTTGCGGGCCGCGTCGTGGGCTTTGGCGCCTCGGTGGCGCATCATCTCGACCTCGGCGGCGGCGCGCCCGGGCTCAACATCCATGCCTCGGACGTCTACCAGGAGGGCATACGCTTCCCGCCCTCGCGCTACAGTTTCGAGCACGACTGGAACGGCGGCTCCTTCGAGCGCCTGGTGACCGCCAACGTGCGCGTGCCCGACCTCACGATCGGCGACTTCAACGCCCAGTTCGCCGCCAATGCGATCGGCGTGCTGCGCGTAAAACAGCTTTGCGAGCGTTATGGCGCCGACAAGGTCGAAGCGGCGATGGCCGAGATGCAGGACTATTCCGAACGCCGCGTGCGCGCCGCCATCGCCCAGGCGCCCAAGGGCACCTTCTACGGCGAGGACGCCGTCGACGACGACGGGCTGACCGATGATCCGCTGGTGGTGAAGGCCAAGGTCACCATCGGCGAGGATTCCGTCGAGATCGACTTCGAGGGCACCTGCGCCCAGGTCAAGCGCAACCTCAACTGCCCCTACTCCAGCACGCTCTCGGCGGCACTGAGCTGCGTGAAGTCGGTGCTGACCAGCCCGGACATTCCCTACAACGAGGGCATGGCGCGGCCGATCAGGATCAAGGTGCCCTATGGCTCCCTCCTGAACCCCCGGCCACCGGCGCCGGTGCGGGCGCGCATGATCCCGGCCTACCGCGTCTTCAATGCCGTGATGAAGGCGATGGCGCAGGCGCTGCCCGACAAGGTGATCGCCACCGGCTTCGACTGCACGACTGCCTTCTGCCTCTCCCAGCTCGGCGAGAAAGGCTACAGCGTCTACTTGGAAATCTTCGGCGGCGGCTACGGCGCCTCGAAGGGCGCCGACGGCTGCGACGCCGTCGATTCGCCGCTCAGCAACTGCTCCAACGCGCCGGTCGAATCGCTCGACATCGACTACGATTTCTTCCGCATCGTCGGCTACGAACTGGCGCCGGATTCCTTCGGCCTGGGCGCACGCCGCGGCGGCGCGGGCTTCACCCGGCGCTGCGAGATCCTGAAGGACGATGTGCAGCTTGCCATCTATTCCGACCGCTTTCGCCTGGCGCCCGAAGGCCTGCAGGGCGGCGAGCCCGGCCAGCGCGGCTATTGCCGTATCTTCCGCGCCGACGGCACGGTCGAGGAGCTGAAGAGCAAGGCCGCCGTCGATCTCGCCAAAGGCGACGTCGTCGAGATGTTCGTGGGCGGCGGCGGCGGCTTCGGCCGGATCTCGGAGCGCCCCGATGCCATGATCGACCGCGACCTCGCCGACGGGCTGCTCACGCGCGATCCGAGGGCCGCGCGCAAGTTGGCGGCGGAGTAGTCACGGCGCCTTTTTCTTGTGTCTTGCGCTGGTACGTCCGACGCCGCGCAACATGACTGGCTCCTGCTCCGGAAACTCCACGATCAGGTGAAGCCGGCCGCCCATCGCGTCGATGTATTTCGTCAGGGTCGACAATCGCGGGTCTTCGCGACTCTCGAGGCGCGAGATGCTGACTTGCTTGACGCCAAGGCGTTTTGCCATTGAGACTTGGGTGCGATTGCGTGCTTGTCGCAGCTCGCGCAAAGCCATGTGACGCTTGGCGATGCCGGCCGCCGTGCGCCGGATCGCGGCGCGTTCCGCCGGGGAGAAAAGCTCCCGCATCATGTCTTCGAACTTCACCGGCATAACTACCTCCTCTTGCCGCGTAACGCCGCGAGATGCACATCAAGTCGTTTGTCCGCCGTCGCGATCAGACGCCGATAGAACCGATCCGACACAACACCCGATTTGCTCGCGCCCACCAGCAGGATGGCTTGTCGGCCTGGATCGAACGCAAAGGCGATACGCCACTCGCCATCGCCTACGCTGAACCGCAGCTCCTTCATGTTGCCATGCCGCGACGCCTTCAGCGTATCGGCGTGAGGGCGTGCCAGCGTTGGGCCGAGAAGCTGAAGCGTCGCAATCGACGTCGCAGCTGCTTTCTGCACGTCATGGCGCCAAGATCGAAACTCCTCGGCGAATTCGTCGTGGAACTGGACGACCCAGGCCATGCGAATCAATATAGCTTATAAGGTATAATGACTCAAACGCCAAAGGGACGGCTGCCGTCAACGATCCCGGGGGAACTAGTACGTTTTGTAGCCTAAAAACTTGCCCGACATGCCGATCTTCACGCGGTCGCCCTTCTGGTCGGGCTGGCGCTCCAGGGTCATGTCGAAGTCGATGGCGCTCATGATGCCGTCACCGAACTCTTCCTGGATGAGTTCCTTCCAGGTCGTGCCGTAGACTGCCACCAGCTCGTAGAAGCGGTAGATCAGCGGATCGGTCGGCGGCACCTGGGGCAGCGAGCCGCGGTACGGCACTTCCTGCAGGAGCAACGTCTCCTCCTTGCCGAGCCCGAACAGCTTGGCGGCCTTGGTCGCCTGCTCCTTGGTCATCTTCATCTGGCCCATGCAGGCCGCGGTGACGATGATCTTCGAGGCGCCGCCGATCTTCTTGGCGATCTCCTCCCAGGTGAGCTCCTTCATCCGCTTGGCGGTGAGGATCTTTTCCGTGACTTCAGCCCGTTTCATTGTCGTCTCTCCTCGTCTTGCTTCTTCAATGCGAGTGCCTGAACGGCACGATCTCGGCCGGCGGATTGACCGCCGCCAGGCCCGGCTTCACCAGTTTCACGCGCCGCGGATCGTAGGCCGTCTCGGCGATCTCCTGGTCGAACGCCTTGGAGCGGTTGACCAGGAACTCCACGAGGTGGTTGCGGATGGCGTAGTACTGCGGATGGCGATGCAGGTCGTTCCGGTGCCGCTCGTTCCTCGGCATGGTGTTGACCACGATCTCGGCGATCTTGGCGCCCGGCCCGTTGGTCATCAGCACGATCCTGTCGGCCAGGAGGATCGCCTCGTCGACGTCGTGGGTGATCATGAACACCGTCTGCCTGGTGGCGGCGCAGATGCGCAGAACCTCGTCCTGCAGCATGCCGCGGGTCAGCGCATCGAGCGCGCTGAACGGCTCGTCCATCAGGAGCATCTTGGGCTCGATGGAAAGCGCGCGGGCGATGCCGACCCGCTGCTTCATGCCGCCCGAGAGCTGCGACGGCTTCTTGGTCTCGGCGCCCTTGAGGCCGACCAGCTCGATGAACCGGCGCGCATGGTCCTGCACCCGGGCGCGGTCCCAGGCCGGCCAGCGCGAGGAGACGGCAAAGGCGATGTTGCCCATCACCGACAGCCACGGCAGCAAAGCATGGCCCTGGAAGATCACGGCGCGGTCGAGGCTCGGCCCGTCGATCTCGCGGTTGGCGACGATGACGGCGCCCTCGCTCGGCCGGTCGAGGCCGGCCAGCACGTTCAGGATGGTGGTCTTGCCGCAGCCGGAATGGCCGATCAGGCAGACGAACTCGCCGCGGTCGACGCCGAACCAGATGTTCTCGAACACCGCCGGCTGGGCGCCATCGCCGAAGCGACGCGCCAGGCCCTCGACGCTGATCAGCGGACGTTCCATGCCGGCCTACTCCGGGTAGGTCACGAGCTTGGTGAGCCACGCCAGGCCCTGGTCGAGCAGCAGGCCGACCAGGCCGATCAGCAGGATGGCGGTCACGATGTTGGCGATCGAGAGGTTGTTCCACTCGTTCCACACGAAGTAGCCGATGCCGGTGCCGCCCACCAGCATCTCGGCGGCCACGATCACCAGCCAGGCGATGCCGATGGAGATCCTCATGCCGGTCATGATGGTGGGCGCCGCCGCCGGCAGGATGACCTTGAAGGCGGTGCGGAACGGCCCGACCTCGAGCGTGCGCGCCACGTTCAGCCATTCCTTGCGCACGCTCGCCACGCCGAACGCGGTGTTGATCAGCATCGGCCAGATCGAGCAGATGAAGATCACGAAGATCGAGGAGATGGCGCTGTCCTTGATGGTGTAGAGCGCGAGCGGCATCCAGGCGAGCGGCGACACCGGCTTCAGGATCTGGATGAAGGGATCGAGCGCGCGATAGACCAGCGGCGACATGCCGATCAGGAAGCCGAGCGGCACCGCCACCAGCGCCGCCAGAGCGAAGCCCAGCAGCACGCGACCGAGCGAATAGGCGAGCTGGATGCCGATGCCCTTGTCGTTGCTGCCGCGCACATAGAACGGATCGCTGAGGTGTTTCCAGATCGTGGCGCCGATATCGGCCGGCGTCGGCATCGCCGACTTCGAGCCGCTCGCCGCGGCCGCGCCCACCAGCTTGGCGTATTCCGGGTCCATCGCCGCGCCGCTGCCGGCCGTGGGCATGGTGGCGACCTGCCAGACCGCCACGATGCCGACCAAGATCAGCAGCGACAGCAGCGCCGCCCGCAATCCCAGTGACCCTTTCGACGACGGCACTGGATCAGCTCCGCTTGATGGCGAAGCTGTTGACGTATTCGTCGGGCTTGGCGGGATCGAACGCCTTGCCCATCACCACGATCGTCTTCTTCGTCGGATCGGGCGGCGTGAGCCCCATCTCCTTCATCATGGCGGCGGTATCGGTGGCGAGGAAGACTTCCGAGGCCACCTTGGCGTAGTCGACATCGGCCTTGAGCTGCCCCCAGCGCTTCATCTGGGTCAGGATCCAGATCGCGAACTGGTTCCACGGGAACGGGTCGAAGTCGATGCGGCTGGGGTCCTTCTTCACTGCCCCCAGGCCATCGGCGTAGGTGCCGGTCAGGATCTGCTCGAGCACCGTCTCGGGCTGGTTCAGGTAGTTCTGCGGCGCGATCGCCTTGGCGATGTCCTTGCGGTTCTCGGCCTTGGACGCGAACGTCGTGGCCTCGATGATCGCCTTCAGGAGCGCCCGATAGGCATTGGGATTCTGGCTCATTTTGATATATAAATTACTGAATGTATTGTCGAAAGGCAACCCCCTGCATTCAGGTCACGAAACTACAAGTCACCTTTTCCCCACCTCCATGAGTCGTCGACTTTGCCGAGATGATTCCGCCACCAGGTCCTCCAGGCTCTTTGAGTAGAGTAATTTCCTTTACTGTGTAGGCCAATTTTGAGATCTCCTATATACTGTATGACCAAAACATTTACGAATCGGTTGTACCGTATTGGCAATACCATGATGAAATATGGCCGTTGATGATTCGTAGTCGTAGTGAAACTCGCTAATGCTTATCGGGGTGACTAAGCGTGAGCCACTGCCGCTATTATCTTCAATTCAAAGAAAGTTCTAGTGTGTCTTTGGAGGGAGGGCGGTTTCGGGAACGACTGTATTTCTGCAACACTTGCACTACTAGCACTTCGAAACGCCACATCGAAATGCCTCTTGGACCGTTTATTCTCGATGTAACTTGACACTGACGACGAATCAGGAACCCCAGCCATCTCCCAGGGTAATGCATTCATCAATCATGACCGAATTTTATCTTATCTCGACCTCGTCGATCCCATCTTCCTCTTTCCCTTCAGCAGATGCGCCGGCAACGACGCCGTCTCATGCCGATCTCCTTTTGGACCTGGTCTCAAGCGCCCCGACGGCGTCATGGGCACGTCTTAACCAAGTAAAGACTTCGCGGTCGATCTGCTTTGGGTCGTGGATGCGGACCCGATGTGTAATCATGGCGCGTTCCAGCTGCCCGCCGCCTCGAAACGCTCGTCTGTCGACACGCCTTAAGCTTAATCCCGATATCGAGCCGATCAGATGAGGAGGGTTGAAGGCGCCTCTGCCCAGCCGAATGGAAGGCCAGGAAGGTGACAATGCCCAATGATGAAGCCCAGACCAATAGGTTTTCGTTTCGGCCGCAGCCGGAAAGCAGACACATGCTGGTGAAGGCAGAGAGGCTGGTGCGAGCCAATTAGCGCGCCACGCTGAACCCGCGTCAGTCGGGCAGCTTCTCGTCTGGCCGTTTGTGATATATCGCGATGGCGATGAAGCCGACGTAGCCGATCACGTTGAGCAAGAGTTCCATCCATGGAGGCATAGGCCAACCTCATGTTCAGCGATCATGCCGATCTCTCTCTTTTGCGATCATGACCGCCCATGCCGCTGATCCCGAGGAAAGCCGCGCAGACGGGACGACTTCGAAGGAAGCCCGCCATTCGCGACGGGCTCAAGGGCTAGGGAGAAAGCGCCTAAAGTAT
>Ga0137412_10003932_pt1 | contig 11884 bp, 12 predicted proteins | sample CZODoug2_1_16fun_FD_122160 | JGI IMG/M metagenome (GOLD analysis project Ga0137412, IMG submission 122160) | Vadose zone soil fungal communities from Angelo Coast Range Reserve, California, USA - CZODoug2_1_16fungal (Hybrid Assembly) | ecosystem: Environmental > Terrestrial > Soil > Vadose zone...
CAGTACAAGGTCGCCCAGCAGCTGTTGCCCAAGGGCCAGCTGGCGATCGACCTGGACGGCTCGTGGGTTTCGCACAATTGGTTCCCAGGTAACGCCAGCCCGTGGCCACAGTGGGACACGGTGCTGGGCACCGCGGCGATGCCCACCCAGACCGGGCAAGCTCCGGGCCGGGTGAGCATGTCCGGCGGCTGGACCTGGGCGATCCCGAAGAACGCGGCGAACCCGGACAAGGCCTGGGACTTCGTCAAGATGATCAGCGACCGCGAGCACCACGTGAAGTTTGACATCGTCAACACACAGATCCCGGTGCGCACCGACGTGGCCAAGGACCCGAGGTACCTCGCGGCCAACCCGACGAACGAGTTCTTCTCCTCGCTGGTCCCGATCACCCACTACCGTCCCGCCTACGCGCTGTACCCCCGGATCTCCAGCGAGATCCAGACGGCCATGGAGTCGGTGATGACCGGGACGGCCGACGTTGCGACGGCGGCCAAGACGTATGACGAGCGGGTGAAGGGCATCGCCGGCGACGCGGTGATGACCGCGGCGGGGTCGTGAGCTCGGTCGCGGTCGGGCCTCGCCGCGGCGCTGGTCCCAGCCCTGCTCCTGGCAGCACGGGTACCCGCCGCAACCCGGCGGCGGTGACCCTGCTGCGGGGCATGCCCTTGGCGCCCGCCGTTGTGCTGCTCCTGGTGTTCCTGGCCGGCCCGATCCTCTACTGCATCTGGTCGGCGTTCACCGACATGGCGCTGACCGGCTCGTCCGGGTCCCGGTTCGTCGGCCTCGACAACTTCATCCGGGCCTTCACCAGCGTCGAGTTCGGCCAGTCCCTGCTCTACACGGTGTTCTTCACGGTGGTCTCCGCGATCATCGGGCAGAACGTGCTGGGCATGGCCCTGGCGCTGCTCATGCGCGCCGGCAACCGCATCGTGCGGGCGATCGTGAGTGCCATCGTGATCGGGGCCTGGGTGCTTCCCGAGGTGGTGGCGGGGTACATCTGGGTGGCGTTCTTCGGGGTGGACGGCTCGCTCAACCACTTCCTCGGCTCGCTCGGGTTGTCCCCGCAGGACCTGCTGTTCAGCACGCCGATCCTCGCCGTGTCGATCGCCAACATCTGGCGCGGCACCGCTTTCTCCATGCTGGTCTACTCCGCCGCGCTCTCCGAGGTACCCAAGGAGATCGAGGAGGCGGCCGTCATGGACGGCGCGAGCACCTGGCGCAAGCTGATCTCGGTCATCCTGCCGATGGTGCGCCGCTCGATCGCGACGAACCTGATGCTGATCACGCTGCAGACGCTGTCGGTGTTCGGCCTGATCTGGACGATGACCAAGGGCGGGCCCAGCAACAAGAGCGAGACGCTGCCGCTGTTCGCCTACCAGCAGGCCTTCCAGTTCTCCCAGCTCGGCTATGGCACCGCGCTGGCGCTGATCCTGCTGTTCATCGGCGGCATCTTCTCGCTGATCTACCTGCGCACCCTGCGTCTGGGGGACAGCCAGCCATGAGCACCCACGTCCCGCTGTCGCCCGCGCGCTCGGCCCCGGCGACAGTTCCCGGCGCGGCCAGGCCCACCGCCGCACCTCGAAAACGGCGTGCCGCCTCGCCGCCGGTCCGCCGGGGCGTGGTCAACCTGGTGCTGCTGCTCATCGCGGCCTGCTACCTGGTGCCGATGCTGTGGCTGCTGTTGGCCGCCTTCGACGCCACAGCCGGGTCGTCGCTGGCCTGGCCGAGCCCGTGGACGGTGAACAACTTCCGGGCCATCCTGAACGAGGACGTCACCTACCGGCCGATGGTCAACGGGCTCATCCTGTGCGGCGGCGCCACCGTGCTGACCATGGTGTGCTCGGTACTGGCGGCCTATCCCCTCTCCCGGTACCGATCCCGGTTCAAGCGCCCGTTCCTGCTCACCGTGCTGTTCATGACCGGCCTGCCGATCACCGCGATCATGGTGCCGGTCTACGGCCTGTTCGTGCAGGTCAACCTGATCGACACCTACACCGGCACCATCCTGTTCATGGCCACCACGGCGCTGCCGATCTCCATCTGGTTGGCCAAGAACTTCATGGACGCGGTACCGATCGAGCTGGAGGAGGCCGCCTGGACCGAGGGCGCCACCGCCATGCAGGCGCTGCGCCGGGTGGTGCTTCCGCTGATGTGGCCGGGCCTGGCCGTGGTCGCGCTGTTCACCTTCATCGGGTTGTGGGGGAACTTCTTCGTCCCGTTCGTGCTGCTGCTGGACGAGAAGAGCTTCCCGGCGTCGGTCAGCGTGTACACCTTCTTCGGCCAGTACGCCGAGGTGGCCTACGGCCAGCTCGCGGCGTTCTCCATGCTCTACGCGCTCCCGGCGGTGCTGCTCTACCTCGTGGTGGCCCGGCGGCTGAGCGGAGCGTTCACCCTCGGCGGCGCGGTCAAGGGCTGACCACGCCCCACTCTGATTGCGGGCGCAAGCTCTCGTACCGAACGTCACAGCACAAATACCCAAATCAGTGAATCAAGCTCAATCGTGCTCCCACCCATTCGGGTTGATCGTTGCACGGTCGTGGAGCCAGGTCTCGTCATTGCTGGCTCCACGCTCGTGTCAGGACAACTTGATCGAAAGGAAGCTCGATGAGCCGTACTAAGCGCCTTGCCGTCACGCTGCTGATCGTGGCGGCAGGATCCGTGGGCCTGGTGGGTGTAGCCAGCGCGGACGACTACAACAACTCGGTCGACGTGGCCGGTCTGCACCTTGGCGGCGTCGTCCACACCGTGGTCCACGTGGTCAACGGCCTGCTCTGACCCGCACCCACGGCGGCGGCCCCACCCAGGCCAGCCGCCCGAGGATTGAACTCGCTCCCTGATAGACCGATCCAGACCGGCGGCAGCGACGCACCCGGTGGCTCCCCATGGACAATGTCGTCTTTGTCTGTTGGGTGAACGGCTTGCGTCTGACGCACCCGGGCACCGCCCGCCGTGTCGACCCGGCGAGCCGTTCACCCAACCGCCTCTCACAGATGGAGCATTTCCCGTGGGTCGGAAGTGAGGATCATGGATATGGGCAGCGGTGGACAGCCGTTCAGCGTGTCGGGGCAGACCGCGTTGGTCACCGGCGCCCGCACCGGGATCGGCCGGGCCGCCGCGCTGGCCCTCGCCGACGCCGGCGCCGACCTGATCCTGTGGGGCCGCACCCAGGAGGGCCTCGCCGAGCTGGCCGAGGAGATCCGCGGCCGCGGCCGGACCGCCTCGACGGTGGCCGCCGACCTCGCCGACACCGAGGCGGTACGCGCGCTGGCCACCGACCTCGCCGCCATGCACCGGATCGACCTGCTGGTCAACAATGCCGGCACGATCCGGCGCGCGGACGCGGTGGACACCTCCTGGTCGGACTGGCGGCACGTGCTGAATGTCGATCTGGACGCCGCGTTCGTGCTGGCCCGTACGTTCGGCGAGCGGATGCTGGAGCGCGGCGCGGGCCGGATCGTGAACGTGGCGTCCGTGCTGTCGTTCCAGGGCGGCGTCCGGGTACCGGCCTACGCGGCGGCCAAGCACGCGCTCGCCGGGCTGACCAAGGCCCTGGCAAACGAGTGGGCGTCCGGCGGCGTGAACGTCAACGCGGTTGCTCCAGGTTACGTCGCCACCGACAATACCGACGCTCTGCGTGCCGATCCGGACCGGTCACGGGCGATCCTGGACCGCATCCCAGCCGGTCGCTGGGCTCGCCCTGAGGACATAGCTGGAGCGATTGTGTTCCTCTGCTCGCCGGCCGCCGATTACGTGCACGGCCACGTGCTCGCCGTGGACGGTGGCTGGCTGGCCCGGTGACCGCTCACCCTAGGTCGGCTCCGGCTCCTTGTGTTGCCACGGGACATAGGAAATGCCGACAATGACGCCTTCCCCGGTCAACACTCGCACTATCGTCTGACCCCACGGTTCGGTGCGCGTCGGGTGCAATAGAGAGTATCCGCGTTGTTCCAGTTCCTCCCCGGCCTCGGCAACCAGGTCTTTCGCAGCGACCTCGAATTCAACGCAGGCCTGCGGTACCGTTCGATCGGCTGGCCACTCCGGCGTGCCGAAACACGCCTGAGCCGCGTAGGAAAGTGGCCAGATCCCGAAGTGATTGCTACCCGGGATTCCTTCGCTGAAATAGTATTCGTCGCCCTCGTGGGGATCCAGCGGCAGCCCGAGGGTATCGACAAATAGCTTTTTGTTCGCCGCCTGGTCTCGAGTGACCACGGCGAAACTTGCAATCGAGACGACCTCCATGTCGAGTCTCCTATCTCATCGTCGAGATTCCCTCGGCGAGGGGCTGTTGAGGCAGACGAGCATGCAGGCTAGGACCAGTGCCGCGGTGATCGGTACAGCCCAGCCCAGTTCTTCGCCGAGCAGTAGGCTCGACCAGGTGATCGCCAGAAACGGTTGAGCAAGGTTGAGCTGGCCGATACGGGCGGTGCCGCCGACCGCGAGCGCGCGATACCAGAGCACAGATCCGAGGAACATGCTGGCGACCCCGGCATAGCCAAAGCCGACCCACGCCTGGGCCGGGATCGGTGGGAAAACCCGGGTGGATACCGACACCACCATGACCACCGCGGCGGCGGGCGCGAGCAGGATCATCGCCCAGCACAACGTCTCGGCGCCGCCGATCTGGCGGGCCACCCGGGCTCCCTCGACGTAACCGATCGCCGCACTCAGCACCGCCGCGACCAACCAGGCGTCCGCGACCTGCAGCCTCCCGCCGCCCGCCGCGATGGCGAATGCGGCCACCGATGCCGAACCGAGCAGGCAGGCAAGCCAGAACCGCGGCCGGAGTCGTTCCCCCAAACGCAGCGCCGACAGCGTGGCGGTCGCCGCCGGGGTCAAACCGATCACCACGGCCCCGTGATAAGCCGGCACCCGTTCGACGGCCAAGGCCAGGAAGAGCGGATAGCCCACCGCCTGCCCGGTCCCCGCGATCAGCAGGCCGACAATTGTGGGACGCTCCGGCCACCGCCATCGTCGCATGATCAGCAGGGTGAGGACGCCGAGTGCCGCCGCGATCAAGATACGTCCAGCGGTCAGCGCGGCGGGGCCGAACACCGCCGCGGCGACCCGAGTGGCCGGCGCGGTGCCGCTGAAACACAACACGCCCGCGCAGCCCGGGAGTAGACCATCAGCCCACCGAGGCCCTTCAGCCAGCGCCGACGCGCGAGTGTCGGCCCCTCCGCTCATCTCGCACCCGTGGGCCGCGCGGTTCGGCGCGCCCGGTGCTGCCGCACGTGCTGGCGGTTGCCGCACCGGTCTTGCGCGCACCACCGGCGGGTCCCTGGCCGCGAGGTGTCAACAAACAGGAACGCACAGTCCGGCGCGGCGCACTCCCGGACTCGGTCGGCCAATGGGCCGGCAAGCAGCTCGATGCCGTCGGCGGCCACGGCGGCCAGCGCGGCGTGCACCGGCTCTCCCGCCGCCCAGACGACGCCCCCCGATGATGTCAGCCGAGGAAACCGACCAGCTCGCTCGGCCGCCTCATTGACCACGGCAACGTCCGCCGCACCCAACGATTCATCAGCGAGGCGCTGGCAAAACAACCGATGGACCGCCTCGCGCAGGGCACGCGCCTCCCCCAGCTCGGCCTGACTCACCTCGACCGGCTCCACGCACAGCCCGGCCGCCACCAGCCACCGAGACAAATCCTCGGGTCGCCGCAGCAACTCGACCGGCCCAACATGCCGCCACAACAGGGTCGAGCAGAGATCCAGGCTCCACCGCTGCGCCCTGAACCGAAACTCGTCGCCGTCAGCCGTCCTCCGCTGGACCACCCGGCAAATGTAATGCCTTTAACCCATTACGCACAAGCGGCCAGGAGGCAGCACGGGGCCCGCCCGCCAACGACTCGGCGCCGCCCCGCGCGACCGACCAGCCCGGCGTTACCGAACTACACACCAGGCATGTCGCTTGCGTCCCGGACGTGCTCGCTGTGCAGCTCGGCAACAACAGGCCGGGCCTTGCCGGGCTCCGCGTCGCGGCGCCCGACCAGCAGCGTCACCGGGAGCGCCACCGTGGCGATGATGGCCGCGCACAGGAACGCCGCCCGGGCGCCAGCGACGTCGACACCGCCCGCCGCCTGCGTGGAGGCCAGCGCCATCACGGTGATGAACAGCGCGGTACCGGCGGCGCCGGCCACCTGCTGCAGGGTGGACAAGATCGCGCTGCCATGCGAGTCGAGCTCACCCGGCAGTTGCCCCAATGCGTCGGTGATGAGCGGGGTGAGCATCAGCGAGAGCCCGATGACCAGCACGACATGCATCGCGATGATCACCCACAGCCGGGAGGACGCGTCCAGCGTGGTGAACGCCCAGAGCGCGGCGGCGAGCACCACCCCGCCCGGGAGGACCAGCGGACGCGCGCCGACCTTGTCGTACAGCCTGCCGATCACCGGCCCGAGCAATCCCATCACCAGACCGCCGGGCAAGACGGTCAGTCCGGTGACGAACGGGTCCACCCGCAGCACGTCCTGCAGGTAGAGCGGGAGCAAGATCAGCACGCCGAACAGCGACATCATGCTGAGCACCACGAGCACGATCGAGACCGCGAACGGCCGGTGCGCCAGTGGCCGCAGGTCCAGCAGGGCCCGCCCGGCGCTCTGCAGCCGCAGTTGCCGAGCCACGAAAACGGCCATCGCCACGGCGCCGATCACGGTCGGCAGCCACGGCGGAACCGGAGCATCGCCCCGCGCCGCCTCGCCCACGCTGCTCATCCCGAACACCAGGCCACCGAAGGCCACCGCGGACAGCGGCACCGAGAGCACATCCAGCGGCACCGCCGGGTCTCCGCCGCGATCCGCAACCACATGGCGCCGGCCGTCAGCGCGAGCAGCGCGATGGGCAGCACCACCCAGAACATCCACCGCCAACCGAGCATGGTGAGGATCACGCCCGAGAGTGTCGGGCCGATTGCCGGGGCGACGGCGATGACCACGGTCATCGTGCCCATCGTGGACCCTCGGCGCTCCACGGGCACCAACCTGATCACCGACGTCATCAGCAACGGGACCATCACCGCCGTCCCGGCGGCCTGCACAATTCGTCCGGTCATCAGCACCGGGAACCCGGGGGCGAGCGCGGAGATCAATGTGCCCAGGCTGAACAGCGACATCGACATCAGGTAGACCAGCCGGGGCGGGAAACGCTGCAGCAGGAACCCGGTCACCGGGATCACCACCGCCATCGTCAGCAGGAACCCGCTGGTCAGCCACTGGGCGGTGCCGACTGTGACGCCGAGGTCCGCGATCAGCGCGGGCAGCGCGACACTCATGATCGTCTCGTTGAGGATCATGACAAACGCCGACGCCACCAGCAGCCAGATCACCAGAGACGGGCTGGTGGGCGAGGGTGCGCCCACGCTGTCGCCCGCTGGCGATGCCGCTGAGTTTGCGTCGGTGCGGCCGGTGGTGGGGCCGGTCATCGAGCCGTCTCCTGTCGTCGCCGAGACCCGCGCAAGCTCCAGCACGAGGCGGCCGGACGGGATTGCGGCCCGCACGCTACCCACGTCCGGCCGCTGTCGGCCACGGAGTTTGCGACGAGCTGAACTGCCGCGGCGGTGGGTCAGGTGAGGACTTCGTTGAAGAGGTCGAGCATGGCTCGCCAGGAGCGTTCGTCGGTGAGCTGGTGGTACTTGATGCCCGGCAGGACATTCGCGCCCGGGTCGGCGGTGCGCGGGTGGGTGAAGCTGTGCTCCGCGCCGCCGTAGATGTTCATCCGCCAGTCGACGCCGGCCGCGCGCATGTCCTCCTCGAAGGCCAGGCGCGTCCCGGCGGGCACAAACGGGTCTTCCGCGCCGAGGCACACCAGCACCGAGCCGCGAATGTTGACGCTGTCCCTCGGCCGTGACGGGGTCAGCCCGGGGTGGAAGCCGACCACCGCCTTGAGATCGGCGCCTGCCCTGGCCATCTCGAGCACCATGGTGCCGCCGAAGCAGTAACCGATCCCGGCCAGCCGCGCCGGGTCGGTGCGCGGCTCGCTGGTGAGGATGTCCAGGCCGGCGTTGCCCAGTTCGCGCACGTAGTCCAGGTCTGCCCCGAACTTGCCGAGCCTGTCCATCATCTGAGCCGGGTCGGTGAACACATGCCCGCCACCGTGATAGTCCAGCGCGAACGCCACGTAGCCCAGCTCGGCCAAGCGCTCCGGTCTGGTCCGCTGGAACTCGTCCAACCCGTTGCCCTCGTGCGCAATCAGTACCCCCGGCCGCGCACCCGTGCCGTCCGGAACGGCCAGCCGACCACGCATCGTTGTGCCCCGCACGCTGTACTCGACGTCCTTGGCGATCACCATTCGTCGCGCCCCTCTCCGGTAGTCGAGGCGAACGTTAGGGCGCCCGAGCGCCGGCCAGCACCGTCTTTCGCTGCCAGCGCACATCGCGCGGGCCGGACCGGGCCGGCGGTGCCTCGCCCGAATCGCGCCGATGGCCGATGCAACCAAATGCCCGGCGCGCTCCGTCCTAGGGTCTGCACAGACATGGCGAACGGAGATCTCAGATGAAGCGTCCTCTGGCCACCGCGGCCATCCTCGCGCTCGGCGCGCTCGTGGTCACCGCATGCTCCCGAGGCGTCCCGCCGACCAGCGTCGGCGATGCCAGCGGCCTGGGTATCACCGCCCGCGGCCAGGGCAGCATCACCGGCGCCCCGGACACGGTGACCGTCGTGCTCGGCGTGCAGACGCAGGGTCCCAGCGCCAAAGGCGCCCTCGACGCCAACACCCAACAGGCCACCGCACTGATCAACATGCTGAAGGGCAGGGGCGTGGCGGAAGCCGATCTGCAGACCAGCCAGCTGTCGGTGAACCCGTCCTACAACCCCGCCAACGGGCGGATCTCCGGCTACGAGGTGACCAACCAGGTCACCGCCACCCTGCACGATGTCGCGGGCGCCGGCGGGATCATCGACGCCGCCGGGGACGCGGCCGGCGACGCCGTGCGGGTGCAACAGCTCAGCTTCTCGATCGACGACGACAGCGCACTGCGGGCCAAGGCGCGCGCCGATGCGGTGAAGCAGGCTCAGACCCAGGCGAAGCAGCTGGCCGACGCCGCCGGCGTGCGGCTGGGCCGGGTCCGGTCCATCACCGAGTCCCCCGCCGGCCCGCCGCCCAGCCCGCTCTACAAGCAGTCCATGGACGCCGCCGGGGCCGCGCCGGTGCCGATCCAGCCGGGCTCGCAGAAGCTGTCGGTCTCGGTCGAGATCGTCTACGACATCGACCAGTGACCTCGGGCCAGCACTAACGTGGTTGAGGTAGCCGGCGACCTGGAGGACAGATGACCACACCCACCCCGCTCGTGCCGTTCCACCTGGCGATCCCGGTCGACGACATCGAGGCGGCGCGCGAGTTCTACGGCACCGTGCTCGGCTTCGGCCGGGGTCGGTCGGACACCCGCTGGACCGACTGGAACTTCCGGGGCCACCAGGTCGTCACCCACCAGGTCGGCGACGGCACGAGCACGAGGCGGGACGGCGTGGCCGGCACCAACCAGGTGGACGGGCACCAGGTGCCGGTGCCGCACTTCGGCCTGGTGCTGCCGATCCCGGAGTTCCAGGAGCTGGCCGCGCGGCTCGAGGCGGCAGGTACCGAGTTCGTGATCAAGCCCTATGTGCGCTTCGAGGGCGAGCCCGGCGAGCAGTGGACGATGTTCTTTCTCGACCCCGCCGGAAATGCGTTGGAGTTCAAGGCATTCGCGGATCTGGAGCAGCTGTTCGCGGTGTGAGTCACACTCGGCGAAGCCGGCGGCAGCGCCGCCGCCCGGCTCACCCGAAGAGTAAGGGCGCGGGCAGAGAGGGGGTTGCTGCCCGCGCCAATTCATGTCTACTCCTTCGCCCCCGCCCCGGGAGAGTGATTGGTGCGACTGCCACCCATTCGGTGAACGGCCGGCGCTCAGGAAGCGCCCGAGCCGGGTCGCCGACGCCACCCCGGCAAGCCGGGTAGGGGCACCCCTACCTGCATCGGGGTGCCCGGCCCCCCACTGCGGGGGCTCGCACCCTGGCTCCGAATTCAGCCCCGGTGACAACCTGGTTCGGGCTAATTCCGCTGGTCGACGGCCGGCAATCAGACCACTATGGCAATAACGCCACTGGATGGAACCGGGGACCGAGATGACCGAGCCGACCGACCGCGTCACCCCGTTTGCCGGCAATCCCGAATCCCCCGGCTCTACCGGTTTTGCCGGGTTGCCCCACTATCCCGCCTCTTCCGGCGCACCCGGTTTTGACGGGGTGCCGGTGGGTGAGCCACCGTCGGGCTTCCAGGTGCCGCACCCGAGGTCCGAGAACGACTGGGTGCACCACCCCAACGCGGCTCCGCCGCCCTATCCCGGTGCCGCCGTGCCTCCCGCCGGCATGGGCGCAGCCTGGGGCTGGCCGGCTCCGCCGGTACCCAAGCCGGGGGTGATCCCGCTGCGCCGGCTCGGCATGGGCGAGATCCTGGACGGCGCGATCTCCTACATCCGGGCCAACCCGGTGGTCACCCTCGGGTTGGCCGCGGTGGTGACCACCATCGCCCAGCTCGTCCAGGTGCCCGCGGCCGCCGTCACCCTGCGGAGCCTGCAAGCCCCGGTGACCGGCCTCGGGAACCAGGTGTTCAGCCAGATGCTGCGCGCAAGCAGCAGCGGCGCCGCGATTCTCGGCGGGGTGGTCTCGTTCGCCGCCACCACGGTGCTCACCGGCCTGCTGATCGTCGTGCTGTCCCGCGCGGTGCTCGGCCAGCGGCCCTCGTTCGGTGAGGTCTGGACGGCCACCCGGAGCCGGATCCTCGGCCTGCTCGGGCTGGCCCTGCTCAGCGGGCTGGCGATGGGCGCGGTCTTCGCCGTCGCCTTTGCGCCGATGGTCGTCGCGCTGGTGGCCGGCTCGTCGAGCGTGGTGGCGGTGCTGCTCGGCGTCGCCGGTTTCCTGGTCGCGGCGTGCCTCACGGTGTGGCTCTGGGTGTCCTGGTCGCTGGCCGCGCCGGCCTACATCCTCGAGGGTGTCTCGGTGGTCGGTGCACTGCGCCGCTCGTTCCGCCTGGTACGCAGCCAGTGGTGGCGGGTGTTCGGCATCCTGCTGCTCAGCTTCATCATCACGGTGGTGCTCGCGGCCATCCTGCAGACCCCGTTCACCATCGGCGGCACCGTGCTGGCGGCGACGCTGGGCGCGAAGGGCGGCACCCTGCTGCCAACGCTCGTGGTCACCGCGATCGGCACGATCATCGCCAACACGATCGCCCAGCCGTTCCGGGCCGGCGTGGTCGGGCTGCTCTACTTCGACCAGCGGATCCGCCGGGAGGGCCTCGACCTCGAGCTCGCCCAGGCCGCCGAGACCGGGTCGGGCTGGGGCGCGGTCACCCCGAGCCAGGCCTAGCGGGTGGGAGTGCTCGGGCTCGGTGCGACGTTCGGGGCCGGCTCGGTGCTGATGGCCAGCTCGGGGTTCGGGGCCGGCTCGGGGTTCGGGGCCGGCTCGACGATCCCGATCGACATCGGGCGGGACGCGGCCCGGGCGGCGGCGGAGCGGGAGCTGGCCCGGCCGGAGTACGCGGCGGAGCAGCCGTCGCTGCTGGCCAGGGGCGTGCTCTGGCTGCTGCGCAAGCTGGGTGACCTGCTCTCCCAGGCCGCCGAACTGACCCCGAGCGGCTACGGCGGGCTGGTCGCGCTGGTCGTTGTGCTGGTACTGGGCGCGGTGGCGGTTCGGCTCGTGGTGGGGCGGGTCGGCCGGGCGGCCGGGCGGGCGGAGGGCCTGTTCGACGCCGCCCCGGAGAGCGCCGCCGACCACCGCCGCGCCGCCGACGCGCACGCCGAGGGCGGCCGGTGGGCGCTGGCGGTCCGGGAGCGGCTGCGCGCCGTGGTCCGCGAGCTGGCCGAGCGCGAACTGCTCGACGAACGCGCCGGACGCACCGCGGCCGAGGTCGCCACCGAGGCG
>Ga0137412_10003934_pt1 | contig 11883 bp, 11 predicted proteins | sample CZODoug2_1_16fun_FD_122160 | JGI IMG/M metagenome (GOLD analysis project Ga0137412, IMG submission 122160) | Vadose zone soil fungal communities from Angelo Coast Range Reserve, California, USA - CZODoug2_1_16fungal (Hybrid Assembly) | ecosystem: Environmental > Terrestrial > Soil > Vadose zone...
CAGGCGTCGCCGCTACGCCATCGGAGAAAATCCTCCCGATGGGGCAGCGCTCTACTACTACCTGAAGGAAGAGCCCAAAGCGCACATCAAACTCGAATTACTCGATGCGCAAGGCAAAGTCATCCGTTCTTTCACCAGCGAAGAAAAGAAAAAAGAAGGCGGCTCCGACGAATGGGAAAGAGACGGCGCCGAAGAGCACATTCCCGCGAAGGCCGGCATGAATGAATTTACCTGGGACCTGCGGTACGAATCGCCCAAGAAAATTCCTGCCGCTATTTACGATGAAGGCGATCCGACCGGCCCGCTGGTTCTTCCGGGCAACTATCAAGTGAAGCTGACCGTGGGAGGCAAGAGCCTTACCACTCCGCTTGAAGTGACGATGGATCCCCGCGTGAAAACTTCTGCGGAAGACCTGCGCAAACAATTCGATCTGATGCTGAGAATGCGCGACCGCCAGGATGAAATGAACAAAGCCATTCTGGCAATCCGCGACCTTCGCGGCCAATTGCTGGCGCTCGAAAAGCGCATCGGTTCGAGCGAACCAGCGAAGCCGGTCATCGCGGCGACCGCCGATCTGCGCAAGAAAATCAGCGCCATCGAGGAAGAGCTGATTCAGGTGAATTCGAAAGCAAGCGAAGACGAACTCAATTACCCCACGAAGCTCAACAGCAAACTCGGCTACCTACAAAACGCGGTGGATAGTGCGGACGCGCCACCAACCGAAGGTGAAATCGGCGTCTACTCCGAACTCGACCTGCAACTCGAATCGCAACTAGCAAAGTGGCGTGAAGTTGTGTCGAAAGACGTTCCCGCGCTCAACGACACGATGCAAAAAAACAATGTCCCGCTGATAGCTCCATCCGCGGCCAAAGCCAACTGATTGCGGCCTCCCCCGCACGCCAAATGGCTAGCGGCAAAATGCGGCGGCGATGGGCGCGGCCCAGTGCGAGAGGTGGTTGAGCGATTTCGTGTGCGTGGGGTCGAGGTGCAGCGGAGTGATGGAAACGGCGCCGGAAAAAATCGCGGCGTAATCCGTGTCGGGCTCGACGTTCTTGTCGAGCTTCTGCTCGTATAGCCAGAAGTAGCTGCGGCCGCGCGGATCCTTTCCTTCCGTCAACTGGTTGCGCGTGATTTTTTGTGATTGCCGCGTGAATTTCACTTCGCCGTTCCAGGGCTCCGGCACATTCACGTTGAGCAAAACCTGGTCCGGCAATCCTTCCTTCAAAATCATTTCTGCCGCGGCGCGGGCGATGCGCGCCGAGTTTTCAAATTTCGCTTCCTTTTTTTTCGAACTCAGTGACATCGCCAAAGATGGAATGTGGTGCAAGGCACCTTCGCGCGCAGCTCCCACAGTTCCGGAGTAATAGACGTTTTCGCCGAGATTCGCGCCGTGATTGATCCCGGAAATGACCATGTCCGGTTTTTCCGGCAAAAGCTTGTGCAGCGCCACGATCACGCAATCCGCCGGCGTCCCATCAATGGCCCACTCGCGCTCCGCGATCTTGTTGCAGACAATCGGTTGCCGCAGCGTCAGCGACTGCGCCGCCCCACTCTGCTCCCGGCTCGGCGCGACAATGCTAACGGTGGCAAAACCTTCCAGCGCCGCAGCCAGCACGCGCAGCCCTTCCGCCTGGTATCCGTCGTCGTTGGTAAGCAGAATGTGCATCATAAGTGAATGCTCTCGATGCGCCGTACCTTCAAGAAAATCGGAGTACGCGGTTTAGCGCCTGCGAGAGCGAGGGGCAGCTGTTCGGTGTCCGAAGAAGAAATGGTCGGGACGACTGGATTTGAACCAGCGACCTCACGCACCCCAAGCGTGCGCGCTACCAGGCTGCGCTACGTCCCGACCGGTAAGCTGACCGCGACAGGCCAACGAAATCAGAAGGCCGAATCGGGGAAGGAATCAGCATCTCCAAGGTATCACCGCCGTTCGAGCAGCGTCAAGAAAGCATGGAGTGTATCGCGCAGATCAAGCAGCATTTTGCGGCTGAGAAGCTGTCCCTTGGCTTCCGTCGCATGATTCGCGCTTGCGCTCTCCATTTCGAAGTTTCCTTCATGTTCGCGCAGAAAGCGGCGCGCCCCCGCAATGGTGAATCCTTCATCGTAGAGCAGGCGCTTGATGCGGAACACCATGTCCACGTCTTCCTGGCGGTACAGGCGATGGCCGCTGGAACTTTTGACTGGCTGAAGCATGGGGAATTCGGTTTCCCAGTAGCGCAGAACGAACGGTTTCAAATCCGCGAGGCGGCTGAGTTCGCCAATGCGGTAGAGGTTTTTCTCCGAGGCGACTTGCGTTGCTGTGCCGTTGTTTGGCATCAGAAAGCCCTGTGGGGGACGGGGCTATCGTAACAGTTTGCGCATGATTCCTGTAGAGGGTCCTTCCCAACTTGAGCTCAGATCAGGAACAGCCAAATCTGAGTTAGGAGAATGCGCACACGTTGAGATCCTTCGGCTCCGGACACCTGTTTCTCGCGGCGATGGATGTAGAGGGAGATATTCATTCGTCACGGTCGCCGGGGCCGCCGGTGTTGCGCTTCTCGCGTTTGCGGAGGCGCTGTATGAAGCGGACCGGTGTGCCGAGGTAGTCGAATTTGGCGCGCAGCTGGTTTTCAAGGAAGCGCTGGTAACTGAAGTGGAGCGGTTCCTTCTGATTGGTGAAAATGAGGAACGTGGGCGGAGCGATTTTTGCCTGGGTCATGTAATAGATGCGCACGGGGCGAGCCTTGGGCGTCGTGCCGCGCTGGAGGTCGACTTCGTCCTTGAGCCAATTGTTGAGGATCGGCGTCGGGATGCGTCGGCGGCGCGCTTCCCAGCATTGATTGATCAGCGGGAAGAGTTTGTCGGCACGCTCGCCGGTTTTTGCGGAGAGAAAAACGATCGGCGCGTAGCTGAGGAATTTCAATTTGGCGCGAATCATTTTTTCGTAATCGAGCATCAGCCGACCTCTGTCGACGTCTTCCGTCCTGTGGCGTTCGCCGGGAGCACGTTTGGCTTTGCCTTTCGCGGTCGCCGCATCGCGTGACGCGGCATCGCGCGCGGCGGCGACCGCGAGATCCCACTTGTTGATGACGATGACGACGGAGCGGCTGGATTCTTCGGCGTAGCTGGCGATTTGCGCGTCGCCCTGGGTAACGCCTTGTTCGCCGTCCACGACAAGGAGGGCGACGTCGCATCGTTCCAGACCGCGGCGGGCCATGACCACACTGAGTTTTTCCGCAACCAGCGTGGTTTTGCCCTTGCGGCGGATTCCGGCGGTATCCACGATGCGATACGCGCGGCCGTCGCGAGTGAATTCGGTATCCACGTTGTCCATGGTTGTGCCTGGAATGGGCGAGACGATCGAACGTTCTTCGCCGACCAAGCGGTTGAGTAGCGTGGATTTGCCGACGTTGGGCCGGCCAATGATGGCGACCTCGATGATGTCCGGTTGTTTTTCTTCCTCGACGGATGCCACGACGCTGACCTGCGCGAGGGCCGCATCGAGGAGATCGTCCACGCCGGTGCCGTGCTCGGCGGCGATGGGGAAGACCGGAACGCCGATGCGATGGAAAACATTGGCGTTGGATTCTTGCGACATGGCGTCGACTTTGTTGACGGCGACCACAAACGGTTTGCCGGTGGTACGAAGAAGCCGAGCCAATTCTTCGTCGAGCGGCGTGAGGCCCGCCTGGCTATCGACAACCAGAACGAGCAGCGCCGCTTTCTTGATAGCCACATGCGCTTGCCGCAGGATTTCCTGCGGGATTAGCGCCTTATCGTCCGGGACGAGGCCGCCGGTATCGACGATCTCGAGAGCGCGGCCGCGCCACTCCGCCTTGCCGTAGATGCGGTCACGGGTGATGCCCGGTTCGTTGGTGACGATGGAGCGGCGCGTACCAGTCAAACGGTTGAAGAGCGTGGACTTGCCCACGTTGGGGCGGCCGACGATGACGAGCGATGGGAGAGTTTCGGGCATTAGTTCCTGGGCCGGACGCACAATGGACGCCGCAGCGTGCTGTTCAACCTTCCAATGTAGCGCATTCCGCGTCGCATCGGAAGGAAGCGGGATGCACGGGGTGAACACATGAATCAAGGGCCACGGGCCAGGTGAACTGCCGCGCCTGCTGTCCCAAAAGCAACGCAATTGACAGTCTTCTATATTTCTGCAAATATAGAAATATGGAAAGCGGGGCAAGCAAAAAGCGAGCGGCGGAGCGAGTGGCGAAGTATGCGGATATGTTCTCAGCGATGGGAACAGAGCCGCGGCTGCGGATTATGCAACTGCTGTTGTCGGCGCATCCCGAGGGGCTGGTGGTGGGGGAACTCCAGGGGGAACTGGAGATTCCGAATTCGACGCTGTCGCATCATCTGGACAAGCTGAAGAATGAAGGGCTTGTTAACGTACAGCGGGAGAGCACGTTTCTGCGTTACACGGCGAATACGGAGGCGTTGCAGGAACTGTTGCAATTTCTTTATTCAGAGTGCTGCACGCGGGACAAGGCGCTGAAGCTGCAGGATATCGTAGAAATTTGCAAATAGGAGAGCGAGATGGACAGCACGAACATTAAGGAAATCGTAAAGGAAAAATACGGGCAGGCGGCGCTGCGGGGGACGAGCGGGAGCTGCTGTGGGGCGGCGGAGCCGAGCGGGACGAGTTGCGACCCGATCACTTCGAATCTATACGATGCGGCCCAAATGCAGCAGGTTCCGGGAGAGGCCCTACAAGCTTCGCTCGGATGCGGGAATCCGACAGCGCTGGCCAAATTGAATTCGGGGGAAGTGGTGCTTGATCTCGGTTCAGGCGGCGGGATCGATGTACTACTTTCGGCGAAGCGGGTTGGGCCGACCGGCAAGGCTTATGGATTGGACATGACGGATGAAATGCTGGCGCTTGCGAACGAAAACAAGCGCAAGGCCGGAGCCGAAAACGTGGAGTTCTTGAGGGGCGAAATAGAGAATATTCCACTGCCGGACAATTCGGTGGATGTGATCATCTCGAATTGCGTGATCAATCTATCGGCCGATAAAGACGCGGTGCTCCGGGAGGCATTTCGCGTGCTGAAACCAGGTGGGCGATTTGCTGTTTCTGATGTGGTGACGCGCGGGGAAGTGGATCCACAAATCCGGCAAAACATTCTGCTGTGGGTGGGCTGCGTGGCGGGGGCGCTGGAAGAGAACGAATATCGCGACAAGCTGGTAGCCGCGGGATTCGAGCAGGTGGAGATCGAGCCGACGCGCATTTACCGGGTTGCAGACGCGCGCGAGTTTCTGACGGAAAAAGGACTGGATGTGGATGCGCTGGCGCCGCAAGTGGATGGCAAGTTCATGAGCGCTTTTGTGCGGGCGACGAAGGCAAAAGCGTCCAAGAGCGCGGATGCCTGTTGCGCGCCGGGCTGCTGCCAGTAGAGGCATCGATCCATTCGACGCTGAAGGAGATGGCTATGCAAGGACGCTACAACGCTCTGTTCCTGTGCACGGGAAATTCGGCGCGTTCGATCATGGCGGAGGCGATCCTCAACGGCAAAGGCAAGCCGTTCTTTAAGGCTTACAGTGCGGGAAGCCATCCTTCGGGAGTAGTACGTCCCGAGGCGCTCAAGATGATTGAGTTCGCACATCTGCTGACGGAAGGCTTGCACAGCAAGAGCTGGGAAGAGTTCGCAAAGCCTGGCGCGCCGGAGATGAATTTTGTCTTCACCGTTTGCGATAACGCGGCGCAGGAAATGTGTCCCGTGTGGCCCGGGCAGCCCATGACGGCACATTGGGGGGTCCCCGATCCTGCACTGGCCAAGGGTAGTGCGGAACAAATCGAACGCGCGTTTCGCGAGGCGTACTTACTGCTGGAGCGGCGAATCAGCTTGTTCCTCAGTTTGCCGCTTTCGAGCCTGGATAAACTGACCATCCAAAAGGAAATCAATCGGATTGGGCTGCAAAGCCGCGCCGCGGTTTAGTGGAAGCGGACCTCCGGCAAATTTTTTACAAACAACCATCCATCTTGTACACCTTCCTTTTTTGCCAGGATGCGCCGGCCCGTGACCTTTTGTTGTGAGGCATTTGCGCGGTAATGTATACGCGGCAGAGGAGGCGGGGATGAACAGGCAAATTTGTGTGGTGGTGGCGGCCGGAGCTTTGTTTGCGGCGCAGGTCCAGGCGCAAGTGCGGCCGGAAGTGCCGGAAAGTTTGAAAACGCCGGCGGGCGAACAGGTGGTTCTGGCGGCGCATGCGACCGGGGTGCAAATCTATGTTTGCCAGGCGGGAGCAGAGCAAAAGTTTGGCTGGGCGTTGAAGGCGCCGGAAGCGGACCTTTCTGATTCGGCAGGGAAGGTGATTATTCACCATTCCGCAGGACCGACCTGGAAGCATGTGGACGGCAGCGAAGTGAAGGGCAAAGTGGTGGCGAAACAGGATGCGCCGAAGCCGGACGCCATTCCCTGGCTGCTGCTTGCGGCGGCCAGTCACTCGGGGGAAGGGATTCTCAGCCGCGTGACGAGTATTCAGCGAATTCATACCGAGGGTGGACTGGCACCGGCGGCGAACACGTGCGATGCTTCCGCGAACGGCAAAGAGACGCGCAGCGCGTACGCGGCGGATTACTATTTCTATGCGCCGGGGCACTGAATAGCCGGGGCAGGCCTTCCAGCAATATTGCTGGAAAGGACCTAATGGGGGTAAAACCTCAAGCCTGAAGGCCTGAGCTACCGGCTAAGTGGCTGAGTTACAAGTGGGTTAGAGGCGAGTGGTTGCTGGGGGCGGGATTTGCAATGTGTAATATTTGCAGGCCCGCGTGCGTACTAGTCTATGGGAACGCTGAGACCAGGCCGGATGAACGCGCCGGGAATAACGGAACCGACGGAGGTAATCACCCGTGCCAGGGCGGGTGACGCCGACGCTTGGGGCGAGCTTTACCATGATTACGCGCCCGCGATATTCCGCTTCTGCCGGCGCGCGTTGCCGACGCGGGAAGATGCCGAAGACGCCACAATGGAAATTTTCATGAAATTGAAGGGCAAGCTGGTGCAGTACGATGCGACGCGGTCGTTCTCGGCCTGGCTTTACAAGGTGGCGGCGAACCACTGCTGGGACATGCTGCGGCGGCGTAAGATTCGCCAGGACAAAGAAACCGATGACGTGGAAAATGTGCCGCTGGAGCATCCAGACCCCAGCCAACTGGAACAATTGATTGAGCAGCGCACCAGCGAAGAAGTGCGCAAGGCACTGGACAAGATGGGCGGCCGGGCGCGTATGGCGCTGGTGATGCGCTATTACTCGGACATGAGCTACGACGAAATTGCGGATGCGCTGGGAGTGCGGCGCGCCTTTGTGGGCGTGGTGCTGCTGCGTGCCCGTCATGAACTGCGGCAAGCGCTGGAAGGCAATGCGGCGCTGGCAGCGGGAGGGGCTTCATGAGTGAACTGCCAGAAAACAAGATGAAGCATCTGGACGAAATGACGCTCTTGCTATACGTCGAGCGGCAAATGGACCGCGCGCGCGGGCTGGAAGTTTCCGCGCACACGCAGGAATGCGACGCTTGCCGCACATTGCTTCGCGCGCTGGAGCGCGAATCGCGGCTGCTGACGCGTGCGATGCTGGAGGAAGACGAACCCTTGCCTTCGCGGCTGGCGCAATTTCAGGAACGGGCGCGGCGCTCCATGCAATGGATTTGGGGATTGGTTTTCGGCCTGGCGGCGACGGGAGTTTACGCACTTTATACGGGATATATCCAGCCCTGGCAGACGCAATTGGAACAGGCAGGCTTCGGCGGATCAAATTTGCTAGGACTGCTGATTTTTCAGGGCGCAATGTGGAAAGGATGGCAATCCGTGATGACACTCCTCGAGGTACTGGCGATGTTGACGCTGGCGGGATTGGGAGCGATGTTCTTCCGCCGGCGAATCCGGCGCGGATCGGCGCTGGCGCTGGTCTTCGCGGGATTGTGCACTTTGCTGGCGCTGCCCACCGGAGCTTCGGCGACGGAATTCCGAAAAGGGGACGTGGTTACCGTCTCGTCAGAAGAGACCATCAAGGGGGACATGTACGTCACGGGAGCGCGACGAGTGCGGATCGAAGGCACGGTCGATGGGGACCTTATCGTCTTCTGCGAATCGCTGGACATCAGCGGCCATGTGACCGGAGACGTGATCAATTTTTCGCAGAGCGCGCGAATCAGCGGCCGAGTGGACGGAAATGTGCGTGGCGCTAATAACAATCTCACGATCACCGGGACGGTCAGCAAGAACGTGCTGACGTTTGAAGAGACGTTGACGATCGATCCGGCGGGAAAGGTCGGAGGAAGCTTGACCAATTTTTCCGCGAACCTCGGAATGGAGGGAAGCGTCGGACGCGATGCTCTGCTATTTGTGGCGCATGCCCACCTGGAAGGCAAGATCGGTGGAGGAGTCCGAGCCAGAGGGGATTCGTTGTCCATAGGCTCGGGGGCGGTGATTGACGGGCCGGTGCACTTCGAAGGGCGCAACCGGCCGGAGGTTTCCTCGTCGGCGAAATTGGCGTCGCCGGTAGACTTCAAGCAGATGGAAAAGAGGGCGAGCTACCGGGAGAGCAGCTATTACGTGTGGCAAGTAATCTGGGTTGCAGCTTTCATATTGTTCGGGTTGGTGCTATTCGCGTTGATGCCGAAGTTTGCGCAGGATACCGTGGCGGCGGCGGAACAGATTGGGGTTACCTCCGGGTTGGGCGTGCTGGTGCTATTTGGCGTGCCGATCGCCGCGTGCATTGCGTGCATCACGGTGGTGGGCCTGTTTATCGGCCTCTCGACGTTGTTCGTTTGGTACGCTTCGCTGTATTTCGCGCAAATCATCGTGGGAGCCGTGGTCGGGCAGTGGCTGATGGGCCGGACGAGTGAGTTGTGGCCGCTGATCGGGCGGATGGCCGTGGGGCTGGCGATTGTGCGGCTGTGCACGACGATTCCGCACGTGGGCGGCTGGGTGAAGTTTGCGGCGATCCTGTGGGGCATCGGCGCGATTTCGCTATCGCTCTATCGGCGCTTCGAGCCGGTGATCGCTCCAAGCGGTCCGGCTGCGCCGTATTCGCCGCCGATGCCACCGAATACCACGGTGGGGGGAGTGGTGCCGGCGTAAGAAGCAGTTTTTAGTGGTTAGTTGTAAGTGGAAAAAAAGTCGGACGAACTAGTCTAATTTAGACTAGTTTGAACTAGTCTAAATTAGACTAGTACGAATTGAAAACTTCGTTCAGGAAAACAGAACGGGCCGGGCTGAGAATATCAGACCGGCCCGTTGCCTTTTGCGGAGGCGGGGAAAATGGTTCAGGTTAGTGCTGGCGCACTTTGGCGGCGAAGAAGGCCGGGACGGCCGAGTTGGAAGGGTTCTCGAGAAAGAGCGTGCGCAGCGCGACCGGCTTACTGGCGTTAAGGCCTGAAGCGTCGGTAATACCGTCGAAGTTAGTGATGCCGGGAGTGCCGGGAGTACCTGCGAAGTCTTGCACCTCGGCTGTGCCGGTGGCGGCCAAGAAGGATGGGAAGCTGGTGAGATTGAAGATGTTGGGGGAAAACGGAGCGACTGGCGTGGCAGTGATCCGGGACCAGCGGAGGGTAACGGTGTCGGAATTGGCGGAAGCGAGCGTAGTTCCGACGGCGGCAGTGAAGGGCGCGATGACGTGAACGGTGACGGTCTGGCCCAGGTGTAATGCGGTGGTATTGGTTTGACCAACAAAATTGCTCAAGTTGCCAGCGAGTACCGACAGACCCTTAGTGTCGACCAAGAATGTAGGGCTGGCGACGAGATTCACGACCAACCCGTCGCCGACGTGGAGAGTGCCGATCAGGGAGTTTGTGGCCGCGGGAATCAGATCGGTGACAATCAGGGTGAACTGGGTAGTGTTACCCGTGTTGATCACTATAACGATGCCCTCGACGGTGTCCTGCAACGTTCCCAGCAACGGCTCGATTTCCTGGATGGCCAGCGTTCCATCTGATTTGAGGACCACGTCCATACTCGCGGCTTGATTGCTGGATACGCAGGAGGACACCTGCCCTGGAGTCGGACTTAGGCAAAGTTTTTGGGCGGGGTCGGAATTGAGAATGGTGTTGGAATTCGCGGTAGCAACAAGGGAACCGCGCCCGGTGGCAGAAGCGGAAGCGATGGTGACGGCCGGGTTGCCGATGCTGACCACGCCGGTAAAGTCCTCGATCAGATCCAACTGGCCGGAGGCCAGGTTGGAATTCGCGCGCGGCAGAGTAAAAGCGCTGAGGACGTTGTTGTTGCTGAAGTTCACGGCAAGGTTAGCGCCGGAGATTGATACGGCGTTGGCGAAATTCAGATCAATCCCGACGCCTGTCACCGCATTCTGCGAAAGAGTAAAAGAAACAGAGGCAACGGGGTTGCTGGAAGCAGCGACGCTCAGCGGACAGATGTGATTTGCCAGACAGCCGGACAGTGTGGAGGCCGTATCGTTTAGAAAGGTGATATTGGCATTGCCGGTGAGGATCAAAGTGACGCTGCTGTACTGAGCAGCGGGGATGTTTGCAAAGGTTCCGAGAAAGACGGTGTCCGTTTGGAGGCGCATCAAGTCCACGGTGAGCGCAGGGCTGAGGTTCACGGTTGTTGAAGTGCCAGTGGAGGTGGTGAACTTAATGGACGTAATCGTGACCTGAAACGTTAGGAGCGAAGGATTGGCCGGGAGCGTATCCGCGACCATGGTGACGGCGACTGTGCCATTGCCGGATCCGCATGCTGCGCCGACGCAACCAACGCCACCCTTCGGGCCGCTGCAGGCGGAAGCAGAAAAAATGGCAAACACCAGGACAGAAAAAAACGAGAGAGATTTATTGCGATTCATTGTGGCACCCCGCGCCAGACTAGTCTGCGTTTGCCTTCCTGGGAAGCAAAACGCTCTCACGCCCAACTCGAATGTAACCCGAGAGCCGTGGCGGATGCACGCCAAAAGGAGTTGGCGTGTTCAAGTCCTAAATGCTGTGGATCAAGCAAGATAGCGAGGTCCACCCACTGCGGCCGTGCCACAAGCCAACCAAGAGGGGAGGGTATGTTATCGTAACTGGTCTCTCCGTTTCGATGCGCGAGAGGAAGGCGGATTTCTGGCCAAGCGAACGACCAATTCGGCGGGAGATTCGGCACCTGCGAAGGCAAAGCGCACGGCGAAGGCTGTCGAACGCGAGTATGTGCCTCTAGAAGACGACCCCACCGCGGCCGGATCCGCTCCGGAAGGCGCCGTGGATGCGCCTGCAACGGAATCGAAGAAGCCTTCCATGCGGGAGGTTTTTGGCCCCGGAGGATTCCTCGAAAAATGCATGCAGGGCGGGTTTGACCCCTCCACGGTCAGCTCCGACTACGAGCACCGGCCCGGGCAGCTGGAGATGGCGGAAATGGTGCACGATGCTTTCGAATCGCACCATCACGTCATCGTGGAGGCGGGAACGGGCACGGGGAAAACGCTGGCGTACCTGCTGCCGGCGATTTGCAGCGGGCGGCGAGTGGTGATTTCGACGGCGACGAAGTCGCTGCAAGAACAGCTCTACCAGAAAGACATTCCCTTTCTACAAAAACACTTTGCGCCGAATCTGAAAGTGGCAGTGATGAAAGGACGCTCGAATTTTCTTTGCCTGACAAAGCTCCATCAAATCGCCGATCAGGCACTGCTGCGGGGCATGGAGGAACTGGATGCCTTCCGGCAGATCAAGGATTGGGCGAAATTGACGGAAACCGGAGACCGCGCGGAGCTGACTTTTCTGCCGGATGATTCGGAGCTTTGGGGGAAGCTGGACGCGAGAAGGGAAACCTGCACGGGCAAGAATTGTCCCTCGTTTAATCCCTGTTTTTTGACGGGCATGCACCAACGCGCGCAGGAAGCCGACCTGATCATCGTGAATCATCATTTGTTTTTCGCCGACCTGGCGCTGAAACAGGACGATTTCGG
>Ga0137412_10003936_pt1 | contig 11882 bp, 11 predicted proteins | sample CZODoug2_1_16fun_FD_122160 | JGI IMG/M metagenome (GOLD analysis project Ga0137412, IMG submission 122160) | Vadose zone soil fungal communities from Angelo Coast Range Reserve, California, USA - CZODoug2_1_16fungal (Hybrid Assembly) | ecosystem: Environmental > Terrestrial > Soil > Vadose zone...
CGCGCCGGGCAGCTGAAACACGGGGATCGCCACCGCCGGGCCTCCATCGAGCATGCTGCGCAGGGCGTAATTGTCGGGGCCCAGTTCGAGCCGCGCCACATCGCGAAGGTAGGTGGTCTCGCCGTTGGCGCCATTCTTGATGACGATGTTCTCGAACTCCTGCTCGGTCTGCAGGCGGCCCTGTGCATTGACGATGTATTGGAATTCAATCCCCGGGAGCGACGGTTGACCGCCGATCTGACCGGCCGCCACCTGCACGTTCTGTTCGCGGACGGCCGTCAAGACCTCATTCACGTCCATGTTGCGCGCTGCGATCTTTCCCGGATCCAACCACAGGCGCATGGCGTAGTCGCCCGAACCGAATACCCGCACATCCCCCATGCCGGGCAGGCGCGCCAACACGTCGCGGATTTGGATCAGGGCGTAATTCCGAAGATACAACGAGTCGTAGCGGCCGTCGGTGGACTTCAAGAACACCACCATGGTCAGATCGGGCGAGCGCTTCTGGGTCACCAACCCCAGTTGCCGCACCACCTCGGGCAGGCGCGTCTCGGCCTGACTCACCCGGTTTTGCGTCTGCACCTGGGCGATATCCAGATTGGTCCCGAGTCTGAACGTCACCGTGATCGTGAAGTTGCCGTCGGGAGTGGACGAGGAGTTGGTGTAAATCGCATTCTCGACGCCGTTGATTTGCTGCTCGAGCGGCGTGATGACGGTCTCGGCAATGGTCTTCGGCGACGCGCCGGGATACTGGCCGCTGACCACCACCGTGGGCGGCACGATTTCCGGGTACTCGCTGATCGGCAGCACCGGCATCGCCAATATTCCGGCGGCGGTGATGAGGATCGCGAGCACGGTCGCAAAGATCGGCCGCTCGATGAAAAACGACGAGATGTTCATCGGACGCGCCTTACGGGGAGCCGGCCGGAGCCGATGCGGTGCCGGCAACGGCCGCGTCGGTGCCCATGGTCACCGTCTGCGGCGTCACGGTGACGCCGGGATGCACGCGCTGGGCACCGTTCACGACGATGACGTCTCCCGCCTTCAGGCCCTCGCGAACGATGCGCAATCCGTCGATCACGCGGCCGAGCTTGATGCGGCGATACTCCACTTGGTTGTTTGCCCCCAGCACGAAAACGTACTTCTGGTTTTGGTCGGTGTTGACGGCACGATCGTCGATCAAAATGGCCGAATACTCGCTGCTGCCGAGCAGCTGCACCCGTGCGAACATCCCAGGCGTGTACACGCCATCTTTGTTGTCGAGAACCGCCCGCGCCCGGATGGTTCCGGTCTGAGGATTCAGCTGGTTATCGACGAAGTCGACCTTGCCCGTGTGCGGGAAGCCTTCTTCGTTGGCGAGACCGACGCGCACCGGATTGGCGGCATCGCGTGAACTGGGCCGTTCGCCGCTGCGCGACATCTGCCCATAGCGCAAATAGGCCTGCTCGTCGCCCTCGAAGTACAAATACATGGGATCCATGGAAACGACGGACGTCAGCAGGGTGCCGCCATTCGTGCCGCCGGTCACCAGATTTCCGCGCGTCACTTCGGCCCGGCTGACGCGTCCGGCTATCGGGCTCGTGACCCGCGTGAAATTCAAATTGAGCCTCGCTGCTTCCAGCGCGGCCGCCGAGCCGGCCGAATTGGCCTCCGCCTGCGCGACGGTGCTCTTGCGCTCGTCCAATTCTTCCTCGGATACGGCTCCGCTGTCCTTCAGCCGCTGCACGCGTGCCAGTTCGATTCGCGCCAGGTCGAGCGAAGTCTTGTATCGCTTCAAGTCGGCCGCCGCGCGATCGGCCTCCGCTTGATAGGGCCTGGGATCGATGACGAACAAAAGGTCGCCGTTCTTGACCTGGCCGCCCTCCGTAAACGCAACCCTATCGATGTAGCCGGATACGCGAGGGCGTATTTCCACTGTTTCCACCGCCTGCAGCCGGCCGGTGAACTCATCCCAGTCCTTCACCCGCCTTTCCAGCACCTTGGCGACGCTGACCTGGGGCGGCGGCGGGCCGGATTGCGCGCCGCCACCGGAGTTACCGCAGCCGCAGACGGCAAGAGCGACACACGTGCCGACGCCGATCGTTCCGATCTGAAGAATTCTCCTCATCAACCCTCTCCCTGTCGACCGCCATCCCGGCATCTGATGCCGTTTAACAGTTGCAGACAGTATCTGTCGCATGTTGCGTTTACAACCCACGTTGCATTTCGTGCACGCGAGGGTATAAGCACAGGGTAAAAGAGCGAGAAATTCCAATAAGTTGGGGGAGGCGATGCTGACCGTGCCAAGAATGCCGTCGGGCCTCGCGGCCGCCTGGGATCAGATGGACTGCCTTGAAAGCGATTCGGATTGGCGCGATTGCGTCAACCAGACCGTGTTCGATCGCGGGGCCGTCGGCGTGAGCGGCCGATCGGTGCCGCAGCGGTCAGGCGACCGCTGTCTTCACTCCGGCCACCAAGCCGGCGATTTTCTGACGCACGTCTGCCCGGGTGACGCGGTCGCGCGAGTCTTCGATTTCATCGGCGGGAAACCAGCCGCTGATGGAGTTGCCTTCCGCGGTCACGGTCAGGGTCGCACCCTGCGGCAGGGGCTGCGAGCCATGGACGTCGAACATCACGCAGTGATATTCGACGCCGATTCGCCTGAGGGCGGCGCGTGCCTCGGCCATGATCCGGGTCTTGCCAAATTCGAATTCGCTGATCGTCATTGAGGCAGCTCTCATTGAATGGTGATGTAGGGGGCGCATTTGCCGGTTTGCGAGAGGATCTCGAACCTCGCTCCCGCACCGAAGTACTCGCAAATCAGCAGCGGATCGCCCGCGAAGTCGCGCTTCACATGCTGTCCGACCAGCGTTGCCCGCGAGGTGAATGGCGCGTTGGCGGATACGGCGACCAACAGACCCATCAACAGTGTCAGTATCTTCAAGGGGGCTACTCCCGCGTTACGACCGGTGCGGGATATTGTGCGCATCTTGGGGTCATCCACAGCGCAACGGATGTCACACCTGGGCGCTCCGGCCGCGTGTCCTGCGTCACTGTTTTGAGGAGCGGGATTTTGATGCAACGGGACCGCCGGCCGAGGACCCCAATCCCTCGGCCGACCGTGCGTCGGGCGGATCAGCCCGCGGGACTACCTTCGACCTGGATCTGCAGCTTCACGCCCATCTTGAATCCGTACTTGTCGCCAAAGTTGACTCCGAAGTCGCCGCGGTCGAAGGATGCCGAGGCATCTGCGCCGCAGACTTCCTTCTTCGTCATCGGGTTCGGTTTGCACATGAACGAGTTGATGACGAGCGTCACCGGCTTGGTCACGCCGTGCATCGTCAAGGTCCCCTGCGCTTCGGTTGGCGCGGCCCCGTTGAACTTGGAGAATTTCCCGGAGTAAGTCGCGGTGGGATATTTTGCCGCATCGAAAATTTCCGGCGATCTCGCGTGCTCGTCCATTTTGCCCATTCCGAACTCGACGGAATCGACCTTCACCGTGATGTCGATCGATCCCGATTTCGCTTCCTTGTCGTAGACGACCTTGCCGGCCGTCTCGGTAAATTTGCCGCGCCAAACGGACAATCCGCCCATGTGATCGGCCTCGAAACTCGGATAGGTGTGATTCGGATCGAGGACGTACGTGACGGGCGCCGCAAATGCGGATGCGCTCGCCAGCGCGGCGATGGACGCCAAAACAAGTCGGTTCATAGACGCTCCTTGGGAAAAACAACGGATATACTTCGAGCGCGAATCATAGCCGAAATGAGGATTTTTGATGGAACTACTGGCCGCCATTGACACACGGTCGTCTGCGGCACGCTTAGGAAGGCCCGGCCCGACGCCCGAGCACCTCGCGCGCATACTCGACGCGGCCGCCCATGCGCCGGATCATGGCCGCCTGCGCCCCTGGCGGTTCATCGTGGTCGATGCCGGTTTGAGGGACGGGTTCGCGGTGGCGGCGGCAACCGCCAAGCGGGTTAGATTGCCGTCGATGAGCGAAGAACAATTTGCCGCCGAATGCGAGAAGATGCGGAACTCTCCAACCATCGTCGTGGTCGGCTGCACCGTGCGCCGCGAACAAACCAAGATCCCGGAGATCGAACAGGTGATCGCCGCCGCCGCGGCCGCCGAAAATTTATTTTTGGCGGCGCACGACTTGGGTTATGGCGTGATGTGGAAAACCGGTGCGGCTGCCTACGATACCGGGGTCAAAGCGGCGATCGGATTGCGCGCCGACGATCATATCGTGGGCATCCTGCATCTGGGGACGCGGCTGAAGTAGTTACCGGAGAGGCTCCGCGGCCGGAACCGCGAAGGAGTGCCCGCGCAGGGACACGGATTTCACCAGTGCCCAGGCGTTCATTTGCGGAGTCAACGCCAGTTCGTGCGTTGCCGCCTTGGTGATTCGCGCCACGATGACCGCGCCGCCGATGTCGATGGTGACCAGGTCCGAGCCCGGGTCGTCGTCTTGAATGCCGGTCACGAGTCCGGCGAGACAATTGCGCACGCTCAGGCGCTGGGGGATTTGCGTCGAAACGATGACGTCGCGCGCCAGGAGCTGTACGCGCAGAGGCGTCCCGACCGCAAGATTCTTGGCTTCCACGCGCAGTTCACCGTGACCCACGCGAACCTTCGTCAAGCCGCTCGCGGAGTCGAGACCGAGCACGACGCCGTCGATGATGGCGCCGACCTGATCGGGGCCGATGAGGGACCGGAGGTGCGGATCCAGGCTCATTTTGGCGACGTCCCCCTGGGCGACGACCGCGCCCGATTCCAGCAACACGATGTGGGTGGCGAGCCGCAGAACTTCATCGAAATCGTGAGTGACGTACACCATCGGAATGGCCAATTGGTCGCGCAGTGTCTCCAGGTACGGAAGCACTTCCTCGCGCCGTGCGCCGTCGAGCGCCGCCAGCGGTTCATCGAGCAGCAGCACCCGCGGCTGCGTCAGCAACGCGCGGCCGATGGCGACTCGCTGCCGTTCGCCCCCGGACAGTTGATGCGTGCGTCGGTCCATCAACGAGCCGAGATCGAGCAGACCGGTTACCGTATCGAGGCTGACATAAGTGCTGCCTGCGGCGCGCCTTTCCGCATATCGCAAATTGGCGGCAACGGAGAGATGCGGAAACAGCCTGGCGTCTTGAAAGACGTATCCCATCCGTCTGCGTTCCGGCGGTACATCGATATGCTGCCGCGTATCGAGCAACACCGTCCCGTCATGCACGATCCTGCCAACATCCGGCTTGAGCAGACCGGCGATGGTGTTGACCACCATGCTCTTGCCGGAGCCGGAACGTCCGAAAAGGGCCGCCACGCCGGGCGTCGGCAAGTCGAAACGAACGTCCAATGCGAACGCACCACGCTGCTTTGCGGCGGCGACGGCAAGCATCAGCGGCCCAACATTCGGCGCACGCGCCGCGCAAACCATTCGGACAGCAACAGACCGCCCAACCCCAGTCCCAATGAAAGCCCGGCGAGGCGCGCGGCCGCGTGCTCGCCGCCCGGCGCTTGCAGCGCGGTATACAGTGCCAGCGGCAGCGTACGGGTTTCGCCCGGAATGTTGGAGACGAAGGTAATGACGGCGCCGAATTCGCCGAGGGCGGCGGAGAACGCGGTGATGACTCCGGCGATGATGCCGGGCAGCATCAGCGGCAGCGTGATGGTCGCAAAGCGGTCCGCGGCGCGCGCGCCCAGAGTGCGGGCCGCGTCCTCCAATCCGCGATCGACGTTTTCCAGGGAGATTCGCATGGCCCTGACCATCAGCGGAAAGGACATGACGGCGGTGGCGAGCGCGGCGCCGTTTCTCGTGAACACGAGTTGGATGCCGAAGGCATGCTGCAGCCAGGATCCGATGAACCCGCGGGTCCCGAACAACAGCAGCAGAACATAGCCGACCACCACGGGCGGCAGCACCAGCGGCAGATGCACCAGCGCATCCAACAGGGTTCGCCCGACGAATCGAACCCGAGTCAGCACCCAGGCGATGAGGATGGCGGCGGGCAAGTTGAATGCGACGCTCCGCGCCGCAATACTCAAGCTGAGACGCAGCGCTTCGCTCTCATCGGCGGTCAGCCACATCATTAGATAACGGTGCGGGGCTTCATTCGTGAGGCAGTATACTGTGTGCGCGAATTATTGAAGGATTTGGATAAATGCCCTATTACCGCGCCGTGGCGCACGCGGACGCTGCGGCGGCGTCGACCCCGGAACGTATCGGCGTGTTGATGGTCAATCTCGGCACTCCGGACGCTCCGTCCTATTTCGCCGTGCAGCGCTACCTTCGTCAGTTCCTGGGCGATCGACGCGTCATCGAGACCTCGCGGTTGATCTGGCTACCGTTGCTGTACGGCGTCGTTCTGCCGTTCCGCCCGATCAGGACGGCGCGGAATTACCGCAAGATCTGGATGAGCGACGGTTCGCCGCTGGCGGTGTACTCCAGGCGGCTCAGCGCGAAAATCGGCGCGGTGCTCAAGGCTCGGCTGGGGGACGGCATACGGGTCGAACTCGGCATGACGTACGGCAATCCGAGCCTTGCCGGCGCCGTCACGGCGCTTGCCGAGCAGAACGCGAAGAAGCTTCTGGTTTTGCCCCTGTATCCGCAATACTGCTCCTCGACGACGGGTTCGGTGTTCGATGGGACCGCCAAGGTTCTGCAGCGCTGGCGCTGGCTCCCGGAGACCCGTTTCGTGAACGACTATCACCGGGATCCGGGGTATATCGACGCGCTGACCGGCAGCATCGAGAATCACTGGAGGCAGGCCGGCGAGCGCTCGCACCTGATGTTCTCATACCATGGAATACCCGCGGCGTACGTGCGGGAGGGAGATCCATATCAAGCGCAAGCCGAGACGACGACCCGGCTGGTCGTCGCGCGGCTGGGACTGGCTGCGGGGGACTTCTCTCATTGTTACCAGTCCCGCTTCGGCTCCGTGGTTTGGCTGCAGCCCTACACCGAAGATACCTTGAAAGAACTGTCCCGGCGGGGACTGCGCAAGTTGACCGTCGTTTCCCCATCGTTTGCCGTCGATTGCTTGGAGACGCTGGAGGAAGTGGCGATCGGGTATCGCGCCAAGTTCCTGGAATTTGGCGGCGAACAGTTGACGCTCGTGCCTTGCTTGAACGACGACGATCGGCATGCCGAGGCGCTCGCCGACGTCGTGCAGCGTCAACTCGGGGGCTGGTTCGGACAGGCTCCAAGGATGCCGCGTTGATCCCGTTGTTGTCGTTAGGCATCTGGCTGTATCTTTTTTTCGCTCACGGCAGATTCTGGCAATCCGGCCCGGAGTTGTTGCCGGCGCTGCCGAGTGAGACCCCGGACGTCGATATCATCATCCCGGCGCGCGATGAGGCGGAGACCATCGGCCCCGTGATCGCCTCGCTGCTCGACCAGCAATATGCCGGCAATTTCCAGGTGATTCTGGTCGATGACGATTCCAGCGACGGTACCGCGGAAATCGCCCGAGCGGCCGCCGCGGCGCGCGGCAGCAGGATGCTGCGGGTGATTTCGAGCCCGCCGAAACCGGCTGTATGGTCGGGAAAATTATGGGCGGTGAGCCAGGGCGTCGCGTCCGCCGAAGCCGCGGTTCTGTTGCTGGCCGATGCGGACATCGTGCACGACCCACGGCACCTCGCGACGCTGGTGGCGCGGCTGAACGCGCCCCGCGTCGACATGGTGAGCGAGATGGTGCGGCTCAATTGCGCGAGCCGTGCCGAACGCTGGCTGGTGCCCGCGTTCGTGTATTTCTTTCAAATGCTGTATCCGTTCGCCTGGGTGAACGATCCGATGTCCAAGGTTGCCGCCGCCGCCGGCGGCACCGTGCTGATTCGCCGCGAGGCCTTGGAGCGAATCGGCGGCATCGCATCCATCAAGGGCGCGCTCATCGACGACGTTACCTTGGCCAAAGCCGTCAAGAGGGGCGGGGCGATCTACCTCGGTCACTCAGGGTTGGCCGTTTCGATCCGCCGTTATCCACATTTTGTCGATATTTGGGACATGATTGCGCGTACGGCGTTCACTCAGTTGAATTATTCGGCCGCGCTTCTCGCGCTCACGCTGATAGGTCTCGCGCTGGTTTGGTGGGTCCCGGTCGGCGAAGCGCTGTTCGGGTCCGGTTGGCAACGGCTGTGCGGGTTGGCCGCGTTCGTACTGGGTGCCGCGAGTTACCTGCCGACGCTGGCACGCTACCGGCGCCGCGCCCTTTGGTCGCTGGCGCTGCCGTTGATCGCGCTATTCTATATGGCAGCGACTCTGTGGTCCGCTCTGACATATTGGCGCGGCATCGGTGCGCGCTGGAAAAACCGCACGTACGAGGGAACCCGATAACGGGCAAGGAGGGCGATCCCTGCTTGCATTAGACGCGTTACCAGTGCTAGATTCCGAGGCTATGTACTCTACCCAGAGCAAGCTTTTCGCCGTGCCGCGTTGCGCGCCGCGCAGCGCCTTGCGCGTGGGTTCGCTTGCGCTGCTGCTGCGCCGCTAGGCGCCACATACTCGCGCTAACGGTCGGCGCTTACAAGACCGGAAAAATCCCTCAAAGACGCCTTAGTTGAACGAAGGCTTTGAATCCGTGCCGCGCGAACCCGAGTGAGAGATAACCCATGTTGCGTAATCCGTCAACCAAGTACCAGTCCTTCAAACCCATCGATCTCGCCGGCCGAAGCTGGCCAAATCAAGTAATCAAGGCCCCGCCCACCTGGTGCAGCGTCGACCTGCGGGATGGCAATCAGGCGCTGATAGAGCCCATGGACGCCGCGCGAAAACGGCGCATGTTCGACATGCTGGTCAAGATCGGTTTCAAGGAAATCGAAGTTGGTTTTCCCGCCGCCTCGCAAACGGACTTCGATTTCGTCCGCGAAATCATCGAGCAGCGATTGATTCCCGACGATGTCACCATCCAGGTACTGACTCAAGCCCGACCCGAGCTGATTGCGCGCACTTATGAATCCTTGAAAGGCGCACGACGTGCCATCGTGCACGTGTACAACTCCACTTCCGTCGCGCAGCGGCGGGTCGTCTTTTGTACGGACCGCGCGGGCATCGTCGACATCGCGCTGCGTGGCGCGGCTGCCGTGCGCGAGCACGCCGAGCTCGATCGCGGCACGGAGTGGATATTTCAATACAGCCCGGAAAGCTTTACCGGTACCGAACTCGATTTCGCGGTGGAGATATGCGATGCCGTGAATTCCGTTTGGGAACCGACGCCGCGGCGTAAATCCATTCTGAACTTACCGGCGACGGTCGAGATGGCCACGCCCAACATTTACGCAGACCAAATAGAATGGTTCTCGCGGCATGTGGGCCGGCGGGACTCGGTGGTCCTGAGCGTCCATCCCCATAACGATCGCGGCACCGGCGTGGCGGCGGCGGAACTCGCCGTCATGGCGGGGGCGGAACGCGTCGAGGGTACCTTGTTCGGCAACGGCGAGCGCACCGGAAACGTCGACATAGTGACGTTGGCTCTCAACCTTTATTCGCAAGGTATTGATCCAGCTCTAGATTTTTCCAATATCAACGAAGCGGCCAGATGCGCCGAAGCCTGCAATCAGTTGCCCATTCATCCGCGCCATCCGTATGTGGGTGATCTTGTCTTCACCGCATTTTCAGGCTCGCACCAGGACGCCATCAAAAAGGGTCTCGCCGCGCGCAGCGAGGCTGACATTTGGGATGTGCCGTACCTGCCCGTAGACCCTTCGGATCTCGGGCGCTCGTATGATTCGATCATTCGCGTCAACAGCCAGTCAGGGAAGGGTGGTGTTGCCTATCTTCTCGAACGCGACTATCAGCTGGTAATGCCGCGGCGGCTGCAAATCGAATTCAGTCAGGTAGTACAAGCTGCCGCGGATATCACAGGTAAAGAACTGAGTTCGCAGGAATTGTGGGACCTTTTCGCGCGGGAGTATCTTGCCCCGCGTGAACCCTTCGTCTACCGCTCGCACCAATTGGCAGCCTCCACCGATGGCGCCGACTCCGAGCGGCTGTCGCTGCAAGTCGAACGCGACGGACGGGCTGAGACCTGGCACGGGCAGGGATCGGGGCCCATCGATGCAATGGTCAAGGCCATCGGCCTGCCGTTTGACGTACTTTCCTACGAGGAGCACTCGCGCGGCGAAGGCAGCGGCGCCAAGGCTGTCTCTTATATAGAGATCACCACGCGCGCGCGCCGTACTCTGTTCGGCGCCGGCATGCATAGCAACATCATCACGGCGTCCCTGTTGGCCATTCTCTCGGCTGTGAATCGAGCGGTTGCCCAAGGTGCGTTGCCGGCGCGCGCCGACGCAGCGCTTACCGGGACCTGAGGCTTATCGGGACCCGAAGGCTTACCGGGGCCTCATAACGCGGCGTTTTTAGCCGGGCAAGGGGCTCAGAGCCGCTAGACTGCACTTGATCTGTGTATTCTAATCTATTGATTTTAAATGGTAAAAAAATCGTAATCTTGAAATGATAGTTTGGCGCCCCGAATGCTGTATAAGCGCAACGACGGAAATTCGTCGTACTAGTTGAATGCCGGACAGAATCCGATATAGTGCGCAGCTTCATGCACCGGGCCGATCGATCCTATTGATTTCAAGGGCTTTTCTCTAACAATGAGCGAACGCGAAGACGAACATTTTGATATCGACGATGAGTTTCTTGGCGAAGCCGAAGAATCGCATGACTTCGATCCTTTGATAGAACGCGCCGAACGGCGGCCTAAAGCCGCTGCTGTCGGCAAACGCGGGAAGGCGGCCTGGAGCCGTGTCGAGGACGTGCTCGCCGAACGGCAGTTGGAAAAAGAGCTGCGCGACATTTTCGAAGACGATTAGTAACTGTTCGAAGCGCCGTTCCGTCGGCGCGTCGCGATTCCACATGTGCGTTCATATCCGTGTTTGAAAACAGCGAAGACTGGGTCGTCCTGAAGTTCGGCGGCACCAGCGTCTCGTCCGCTGCCAACTGGCACAACATTGCCGCTGTGCTGCGCGAGCGTATGGCGGCAAACCTGCGGCCGGTGGTCGTGCATTCCGCGATGTCCGGGGTCACCGATCGCCTCGAGTCACTGTTGTCAGCCGCCATCGGCGGCGGCCATCCTGCGGTACTCGAGCAGATCGAGCGAGGACATCGCGACCTCGCGCATGAATTATCCATCGTTCCCAGCGCGCAATTCGACGGATTCATAGCCGACCTCAAGCGCATGGCGGATGCCATCGCGGAGACTCGGGAACTCAGCGATCGAGTTCGCGCCCGGGTAATGGCGATGGGCGAATTGCTGGCCACATGTCTAGGCGCGACATTTCTGAACGCCCAAGGAATCGGCACGGCCTGGGCCGATGCGCGCCAGTTCCTGCGCGCCGAACAACGTCACGGCACGAATGAAAAGGCAAGCCTGTTATCGGCGACTTGCGATTTCGCACCGGACGCGCGCCTGCAAACCCACTGGCGGGGCCTCGATCGCGTGGTGATCACGCAGGGGTTCATTGCCGCCAACGACGATGGCGACACCGTGCTTTTGGGACGCGGCGGCTCCGACACCTCCGGTTCCTACTTCGCCGCTAAGCTCGCCGCTGTGCGCTTGGAGATATGGACCGACGTTCCGGGTCTCTTCAGCGCCAATCCGCGGCTGGTGCCCACTGCACGGCTGTTGCGTGCCTTGCATTACGATGAAGCTCAGGAGATCGCCAGCAACGGCGCCAAGATTCTGCATCCGCGTTGCGTCCTTCCGGTGCGGCAATACAAGATTCCGCTGCACGTATACGCGACCCACGCCCCGGGCCTCAAAGGAACGATCATTTCGGCGAACGTCGCGGATAGCGCTGCGCAGGTCAAAGCGATCGCGATCAAGAAAGGCATTACCCTGATTTCCATGGAAAGTCCGGGAATGTGGCATCAGGTCGGGTTTCTGGCGGACGCGTTTCAAGTATTCAAG
>Ga0137412_10003937_pt1 | contig 11881 bp, 11 predicted proteins | sample CZODoug2_1_16fun_FD_122160 | JGI IMG/M metagenome (GOLD analysis project Ga0137412, IMG submission 122160) | Vadose zone soil fungal communities from Angelo Coast Range Reserve, California, USA - CZODoug2_1_16fungal (Hybrid Assembly) | ecosystem: Environmental > Terrestrial > Soil > Vadose zone...
CCAGGTTAGGGCCACGAGATTTTGTCCTCATCTGAAATGCCGGAGCCAATAAATTCCAAAATGGTCCGATGCGATTCGTGGTTGAAGCGGCGCGAGAAGGCCGAGAAATCCTGGCGAAAGACCGCGTAAGAGCAAACTGCAACCACAAATAGAGCAAAAGAGAAGACTTCAGCCGGAACGACGCCTGCGGTCAACGCGAGCTCGTGTGCGCCAATCGGTTGGCAAGGCAATTGCCAGCTCTTCCCGAGGTTTCTAGCGGAAGAGCGAGACGCCCTGAGTTATCGATTCGCTTTTATCATAGCCATGTTCGCAGCGACGTTGTTGGCGTCGGCCAGCATGGCACAAACGACTGCACCCGATTCAGTACCAAATTTCTCCGCTGCCACTAGGTTATGGACTTCATCAGACTTGAAAACACCACTGCGCGGGCGAAATCCGGTAAGGGGAATTCTTGAGCCAAAGGCAAAATTCGCAGGGCGGTTCTCCAAAAAAAAGTTTTTCGTTCTCAGTGCGGCTGTCTACGGTGCGGGTTTGGCTGACATGCATCAAACGCTTGAAGCGAAGAAGAATTCCTGGTGGTATGAAACCGCGATCCCCGGGCAAGACCGTGTGCGCCATCACTATTCGCCGCCGCCGCCACCCCCCGCCAGCTCTACGGCCAGTGGCACATGAACGAACCCGGCAACCACCTGATCGCGACGTTGATCGCGGAGAAGCTGCAGTGAGCTCAGCGCTTTCATCGCTGGGAGCGCGCCACTCCAGTGGCGCATCTTCATCGCAAGCGAGCACTCCCCCAAGGCCACAGTCGCGCTTCCTCGACCAGGCCCGCCTTGACGGGATTGAGATCGATATAGCTCTCCGTCGCAGCGAAATGGTCCTCGTTTCGGATAAAGCGATCCCAGTAGTCATCCTGCCAGAACGCCCCGGTTCGACCGATGTCACTGTTCGCTTTTCGCGCCGTGAAGCGCTTCCACGAGCTGACGATCGCGCTGAGCGACTTGCCGGGAAGGACCGTGAAGAGAACATGCACGTGGTTCGGCATGATCGTCCACGCATGCAGGCGATAGCGCTCGCCGTCGAAGACGAGAAAGGCATCTTCGACGAGAAAGGCATCTTCGACTATTCGAGCGATCGAGTCGGACCTCAGCCAACAGGCACTCCATCCCTGGTCGAGCAATTCGTCCCGAAGGCTTTCCGGCCGTGCTGCGCCGCGCAGCTTGACCACCGCTTCCTGCGGCAGGCTATCCGCAAGCCTGAACGTCACGAATTGGACGACGTCCTGCGAGTCGAAGTGCGGGAGATATCCGCGTGAGTGCCAGCCCTTGTGGTCCATGGCTGGACGCTAATCGGCGGACAGAAGATGCGCCACTGGAGTGGCGCGCTCCCAGCGATGAGATCCTTCGCTGCGCTCAGGATGACGGCGGGCTTCGCCCGCCGTCACATCCCGACGCGGTAGTTCGGCGCCTCTTGCACGATGTCGACGTCGTGCACGTGGCTCTCGCGCAGGCCGGAGCCGGTGATGCGCAGGAACTCGCGGTTGGTCTGCAGCTCGCCGATGGTGGCGCTGCCGGTGTAGCCCATCGCCGCGCGCAGGCCGCCCACCAGCTGGTGGATGATGTTGCCGACCGAGCCCTTGTAGGGCACGCGGCCCTCGATGCCCTCGGGCACCAGCTTCAGCGAACTCGCGACCTCCTGCTGGAAGTAGCGGTCGGCCGAGCCGCGCGCCATGGCGCCGATCGAGCCCATGCCGCGGTACGACTTGTAGGAGCGCCCCTGGTAGAGGATCACTTCGCCGGGCGCCTCGTCGGTGCCGGCCAGCAGCGAGCCGATCATGGCGCAGTCGGCGCCGGCGGCGATCGCCTTGGCGAGGTCGCCGGAATATTTGATGCCGCCGTCGCCGATCGCCGGCACGCCGGCGGCGCGGCAGGCCTCGGCCGCCTCGAGGATCGCCGTGAGCTGCGGCACGCCCACGCCCGCCACCATGCGGGTGGTGCAGATCGAGCCCGGGCCGATGCCGATCTTGACGGCGTCGGCGCCGGCATCGATCAGCGCCTGCGCGCCCTCGCGCGTGGCGACGTTGCCCGCCATCACCTGGGTGTAGTTACTGAGCTTCTTCACCCGCGTCACGGCCTCGAGCACGCCCTTCGAATGGCCGTGCGAGGTGTCGACCACGATGACGTCGACCTCGGCGTCGATCAGCAGCTGGGCGCGGCGCACCCCGTCCTCGCCGACGCCGGTCGCCGCAGCGGCGCGCAGGCGGCCCTTCTCGTCCTTGCTGGCGCCGGGGAACTTGTTGGCCTTCTCGATGTCCTTGACCGTGATCAGGCCGATGCAGCGATAGGCGCTGTCGACCACCAGCAGCTTCTCGATGCGGCGCTGGTGCAAGAGCCGCTTGGCCTCGTCCGAGCTCACGCCCTCGCGCACCGTGACCAGCTTTTCCTGGGTCATCAGCGCGCTCACGGGCGTGGCGTTGTCGGTGGCGAAGCGGACGTCGCGGTTGGTGAGGATGCCGACCAGCGTGCCGTCGCGCTCGATCACGGGAATGCCCGAGATCTGGTGCGTCGACATCAGCGCCAGCGCGTCGGCCAGGGTCTGCTCGGGATGGATGGTGACGGGGTTCACCACCATGCCGGATTCGAACTTCTTGACCTTGCGCACCTCGTTGGCCTGCGCCTCGGCGGTGAGGTTCTTGTGGATGACGCCGATGCCGCCGACCTGCGCCATGGCGATCGCCATGGCCGCCTCGGTGACGGTGTCCATCGCCGCCGACATCAGCGGGATGCCGAGCTCGATGGTACGGGTGAGGCGCGTGCGCGTGTCGGTCTGGTTGGGCAGGACCGACGAGGCGGCCGGCTTCAGGAGGACGTCATCGAAAGTGAGCGCTTCCTGAAACTGCATGCCAACCTCCGGGCGGAGAAAAGAAAAACCGGCGGCCCTGGGTGGGACCGCCGGGTTGGCGAGCCGTTATACACAGTGCTGCGCGTAAGCCAAGCGCGGCCACGCGCAGCCGTTATGCACAGGCGTCCTTTGGAGGTTGCCTACAGGCCGCCCAGGAAGTCCCGTTTCCCGATTTCGACGCCGGACTGGCGCAAGATTGCGTAGGCGGTGGTGCAATGGAAATAGAAGTTCGCCATGACGAAATGCACCAGATACTGCTGGCCGGTGAATTTCAGCGGATTGCCGCCGATGGTGAGCACGATCTCGCGCTCTTCGCTGCCGTCCAGCTGCTCGGGCTTGAAGCCCTTGATGTAGGCCAGCACGGCGGCGATGCGGGGCTGCAGCTCGGCCAGGGTCTTCTCGGCGTTGTCATGCGCCTTGGGAACTTCCAGGCCGGCCAGCCGCGCGGTGCTCTCCTCGGCGAAGCGGCAGGCGAGATGGACCTGGCGGATCAGCGGCAGCATGTCGGGGATGAGACGCGTGCCGCCCAGGACGGCCTCGTCGACCTTCTTGGCGGCGGCCCAGGCCGAGCCCTTTTCGAGGACCTTGGAGAGGGCGCCGAGCTGGCGCTGAAAGACGGGAACAGAAGCGGCGTACATGCCGAGAGCCATGGAATTTCTCCGGTTGGGGCTGAAGGCGGCGAACTTAGCCGCGAAAGCCCGTCCCGACGACATACATTTCCGCCGAATCGGCGCGGCTCGCTTCCGGCTTCACATGGCGGACCTTGGCGAAGTCGCGCTTCAGCCGGTCGAGCAGGGTTCGCTCCGTGCCGCCACGCAGCACCTTGGCGACGAAGGTGCCGCCGGGCTTCAGCACCTGGCGGGCGAAGTCGTGCGCCGTCTCGGCCAAGCCCATGATGCGCATGTGGTCGGTCTGGGTGTCGCCGATCGCCGCCGCGGCCATGTCGCTCAGCACCACGTCGGCCGGTCCCGCCAGCAGCGCCGTCAGGACCGCGGGCGCATCCTCGTCATAGAAATCCTTGGCCAGCACGGTGGCGCCGGCGACCGGCTCGACCGGCGTGATGTCGATGCCGATCACGATGCCCTTGCCGCGCTCGGGCTTGACCCGCTCGACGGCGACCTGGGTCCAGCCGCCGGGCGCCGCGCCGAGATCGACAACGCGGGCGCCCACCTTGAGAAAATGGAACTGGTCGTCGATCTGCAGCAGCTTGAAGGCCGCGCGCGAGCGGTAGCCGCGCTTCTTGGCTTCGGCGACGTAGGGATCGTTGAGCTGGCGCTGCAGCCAGCGCTGCGACGACGTCGTGCGTCCCTTGGCCGTCTTCACGCGTACCGTGGCGCGCCGGCCGGTCGGCACACTCCCCTTCCCCTTGGGCATGGGTCAGGCCCCGGGCCGGCAGAACGGATCGGCCTCGCGGTCGGCCTGGCGCATCAGGTCCATCAGCACGCCCTCGCGCAGGCCGCGGTCGGCCACCCGCACCATGGGCGCGTGCCACTGCCGGCACACCGCCTCGAGGATGGCGCCGCCGGCCAGAGCAAGGTCGGCGCGATCGTTGCCGATGCAGGGCAGGTCGGTGAGCTCGATCACCGACATGACGGAGAGCTGGTCGCAGATGCGCAGGATCGAGTCGCGGCCGATGCGCGAGCCGTCGACGATGGTGCGGTTGTAGCGCTTGAGGCCGAGATGATGGGCGCTCACCGTCGTCACCGTACCCGACGCGCCCACCATCTGCACCTCGCCGCGGGCGATGGCGTGGCCGATGCCGTGCTTGGCGCAGAACGGGCGGAGGTCGGCGCGGATGCGCTCGACCATGTCGTCGTAGCAGGCCCGCGTCACCGGCTGCTCGCGCGGCTGGCTCTTGACGCAGGACTCGGTGAGCGTGACCACGCCCCACGGCACCGAGGTCATGTCCAGCAGCTCGGTGGCGACGCCGCCCTGGCGATCCTGGCGGCGCGACACGCGGATCCAGCTCACCTCGGTCGAGCCGCCGCCGATGTCGATCAGGAGGCCGAACGGGATTTCCGGATCGAGCAGGTTCTCGCAGCTCGCCAGTGCCAGGCGCGCTTCCTCGCTGGGCGGGATGACTTCGAGGCAGAGGCCGGTGCGGTCCTTGACCATGGCCAGGAAGTCCTCGCCGTTGCAGGCGCGGCGGCAGGCTTCGGTGGCGATGTGGCGGGCGCGGGTCACCCCGTTGCGGCCGATTTTGGCCGCACAGACGCTCAGCGCATTCAGCGTGCGCTCGATCGCGTCGCCGCACAGAGTGCCGTTCAACGCCACTCCCTCCCCCAGCCGGACCGGCCGGGAATAGGCGTCGATGACTTCGTAGCCGTCGACCGACGCCCGTGCCACCAGAAGCCGGCAATTGTTGGTGCCGAGATCGATGGCGGCGAAAGTGTGCGCAAAACGACCGCTGTGCCAGCCCCCCTTGGGCGTGGAATCCCCGGCCATTTCGAACTCTTTCCTTGGTCCGATGGTACCCGAGGAAAGGCCCCGCGGCGAGCCCGCTTGCCAAGCCCGCCCGGCGTCGCTAAATCCAGCGCCCGGCCTGCATTGGGGGATAGTTTAACGGTAGAACAACCGGCTCTGACCCGGTTAGTCTAGGTTCGAATCCTCTTCCTCAACATCTTCTGAGAAGAGGCCGCGGCTCACGCTCAAGCGCCGAAGCGCGCGAACGTCTCCAGCCCCCGCCGGCCGGCGGGGCTCACGGTGTAGACGCCGCGTTCGACCCGCTCGAACCAGCCATAGACGTCCTGCTGCAGGATAGTGGCGGCGCGCGGTGCATCGGCCGCCAGGCGCAAGGCCGCGAGCTTCATCGGCCCGTTGCTGGCCAAAAGCTCGGCGCAGCGTAGCGCCTCCTGCCGGTAGGCCGTCATCATCGGCACCTTGGTCGAGGAGCCGCCGCGGTTGGGGTCGCCGACGCGACGGGCATGCTCGCCCAGCAGGCGGCCCGCCTTGCGCTTGTCGAGCCGCGGTCGGTAGGGCACGGGATCGAGTACGATATCGGCGCGCGCGGTCGCCACGACCATCAGGCCGAGCCCCAGCCGGCGGCAAAGCTTCTTGACGTTCCTCATCCGCTTGGGCCACTGGCCGATCGCGAGATAGACGCGATCGCTGAGCGCCAGCCGATCGACGCCCTGCAGGACCAGCCCCAAGCCGAAGACGCGCTTCAGCTCGACGATCACCGGCGGCTCGCCGGCGCGCACGGCTACCACATCGCAGCCGCGCACCTCGCCCTTGACGACATATCCCTGTCCCTCGAGCAGCGCCTTCACCGGCGCATAAAGGTCGCTCTCCAACGGCATGGCACCGCACCGTATCATGCTAATAAGACCACAACGGGGGATAACGAGATGACCGAGTTGCTGGATCAGGGCGCGGCCGCCATCGCCGCTGCCGTGCGGACGGGCAAGACGAGCGCGCGCGACGTGGCGGAGGCCGCCATCGCGCGGGTCGAGGCGCGCAACAAGGTGCTCACCGCCATCGTCGACTTCGATCCCGCCGAGGCACGTGCCGCCGCCGATGCGATCGACTCCCGGCGCAAGCAGGGTTTCGACGGCCCGATCCTGGGCGTGCCCTATACCGTGAAGGATACGACCTGGGTCAAAGGCCGCCGGGTCACCAACGGCTCGCTGCTGTGGAAGGATTTCAAGCCGCCGCGCGATGCCGTCGCGGTCGAGCGTCTCAGAAATGCCGGCGGCGTCTTTCTCGGCATGACCAACACGCCGGAAATGGCCGCCAAGGGCCACACGGAAAACAAGGTCTATGGACCGTCGCGACACCCGATGAATCCCGCGATGACTCCCGGCGGCTCGTCAGGTGGCGCGGCGGCGGCGCTCGGCGCGGGCTTCACGCCGATCGCGCTCGGCACCGACGGTGGCGGCTCGGGAAGACGCCCTGCCTCGCATTGCGGCGTCGTCGGCCTCAAGACATCGGCCGGCGCCATCCCCTCGCCCTTCGGCTTCGGCGGCGCCTACGGCCCACTGTACGGTGTCGTGGCGCCGATGGGCCGCTCGGTGGCCGACGCCAAGGTGGCGTTCGAAGTGATGGCCGGCCCCGACCGCCGCGATCCCCATTCGGTGGCGACCCTCGACGTGCCGCCGCCCGCCAACCCGCGCATCGCCGTGAGCCCGCGGCTTGGCCTCAACGTCGCCGTCGATGCCGACGTCATGGCGGCCTTCGAGGCCGCCATTGCGAAACTGCGCGCCGCCGGCTGGCGCATCGAGGAAGCCGACGTCAGCTGGCCCGAGAATACGACCGAGACCGCCTTCACCGCCGTGAACGCCGCGGCAAGCGCGCTGCTCTATGGCGAGCGCCACGCAAAGGACAAGGACCTGTTCGGCGACAACGTCGCCGGCCTGATCGAGCGCGGCCGCGTCGTGCCCGGGACCGACGTCGTGGCGGCCTTCCGCTTCGCCGACGCCTGCGCGCGTGCCGTGGCTCAGTTCTTCACGGAGTACGACTATCTCCTGACACCGACCACGGCCTGCGTCGCCTGGCCGGTCGAGCAGGTCTATCCCAAGGTGATCGAGAACAGGGAAGTGAGCCCGCGCGGCCACGCCGCGTTCACGCCCCTCTTCAACTTGGCGCTGGTGCCAGGCATCTCCGTGCCGTGCGGCACAGGCCGCGACGGCCTGCCGGTCGGCCTGCAGATCGTGGCGCCGCGACTGCACGATCGGCCGCTGCTGGCGATGGCGCAGCGCGCGGAATCCGCACTTGGCTAGGGGCGACTTTCTTTCCGCCGATGCCGCCCGTCGAATCGCTCTCGCCGCGCAAGGCTTTGGCGTAGCGCGCCCGGACGGCGGCACCAACCTCGGTCACGTCAGGCGCGCCATCGATCGCCTCGGCCTGCTGCAGATCGATTCCGTCAACGTGCTGGCGCGCGCGCACTACCTGCCGCTGTTCTCGCGGCTGGGAAACTATGACAGCGATCATCTCGACCGGCTCGCCTGGGGTCGCAAGAGCCAGCGCGGCCTGTTCGAATTCTGGGCGCACGAGGCCTCGTTGCTGCCGCTCGCGGCGCATCCCCTCTTCCGCTGGAGCATGCAGCGCGCCCGCGAGAACCAGGGCAACGGCAAGGGCAAGATGCATGTCTTTCGCCTCGAAAAGGCCAAGTACATCGACGAAGTGCTGCGCGAGATTACCGATCGCGGCCCGCTGGCGGCTTCCGAGCTCTCCAACGGCGGCGAACGCCGCGGCGCCTGGTGGGGCTGGAACGACGGCAAGCTCGCCGTCGAATGGCTGTTCTCCGCCGGGCTGGTCACCACGGCAACGCGGCGCGGCACCTTCGAGCGGGTCTACGACCTCACCGAGCGCGTGCTGCCGGCCCATGTGCAGGCGCTGGCGACGCCGTCGGCCGAGGAAGCGCAGCGCGAGTTGCTGCGCATGTCGTCCCGGGCGCTGGGCGTCGCCACCGAGTTCGATCTGCGCGACTATTTTCGCCTGGGCGTCGCCGACACCAAGGCGCGACTGGCCGAGCTGGTCGAGAGCGGCGATCTGCTGCCGGTCGCGGTCGAAGGCTGGAACAGGCCGGCCTATCTCGACCCCGCCGCGCGCCAGCCCCGCAAGGTCGAGGCGCGGGCGCTGCTGGCGCCGTTCGATCCGCTGATCTGGGAGCGCGATCGCACCCACCGCATCTTCGACTTCTTCTATCGCATCGAGATCTACACGCCGGTGGCAAAACGCAAGCACGGATACTACGTGCTGCCGTTTCTTTTGGGTGACCAGCTCGTGGCGCGGGTCGATCTCAAGGCCGACCGCGCCAATTCGAGGCTGCTCGTCCACGCCGCCCACCTCGAGCCGGGGCAGGACGCCAAGCGAGTGGCCGGTCCGCTACGCGAAGAACTACGGCTGATGGCGGATTGGCTGGGCCTTGAAAGCGTATCCTTGCCGCGCGCCGGAGCGCTGGCGAAAGCCATGGGCAGGATGCGATAAAGCGCACCATGAATGACCTGGTTCTCAAAGGCGGACGGATCGTCGATCCTTCGCAGGCGCTCGACAAGGTGACCGACATTGCCTTCGCGGGCGGCAAGGTGGCGGCGATCGGTGATGGGCTCACGGGCAAGGACGTGCGCGACGTCGAAGGCAAGATCGTCTCGCCCGGCCTCATCGACCTGCACACCCATGTCTATTGGGGCGGCACGTCGCTTGGCGTCGAGGCCGAGCTTCTGGCGCGAACCGGCGGTGTCACCACCGTCGTCGATGCCGGCAGCGCCGGCCCGGGCAACTTCCACGGCTTTCGCAAGCACGTGATCGAACCCTCGCCGGTCCGCATCCTGCCCTACCTCAACGTCGCCTTCCCCGGCATCTTCGCGTTCTCCAAGACGGTGATGGTGGGCGAGAACGCCGACATGCGCCTGATCGATGCGCGCGAGGCGGTGCGGGTGGCGCGCGAGCACAAGGACCTCGTGCTCGGCATCAAGGTCCGCGTCGGCCGCTCGGCCAGCGGCGATTCCGGCGTGAAGCCGCTCGACATCGCGCTCGACGTCGCCGAGGAGGTCGGCCTGCCGGTGATGGCCCATCTTGACGCGCCGCCGCCGTCGCGCCGCGAGGTCGTCGATCGCCTGCGGCCGGGCGATATCCTCACCCACTGCTTCCGCCCCTTCCCCAACGCGCCGGTGCGGCCCGACGGCAAGGTGCGCGAGGAGATCCTGGCGGCGCGTGCACGCGGCGTGATCTTCGACATCGGCCATGGCGGCGGCTCGTTCGGCTTCGGCACGACGCGCGGCATGCTGGCGGCCGGGTTCCTGCCCGACGTCATCTCGTCAGATGTGCACGTGATCTCGATCGAGGGGCCGGCCTTCGACCTGCTCACCACCATGTCCAAGTTCCTCTGCCTGGGCGTCGACCTACCGACGGTCATCAAGCTCGCGACGGCCAACGCGGCTGCCGCCCTCAAGCGGCCCGACCTCGGCACCCTGAAGGTGGGCGGCATCGGCGAGGCCACGGTGATCGAGCAGGCGAGCGGCACATACGACTATGCCGATTCGATCGGCGAGCGCATGATGGGCGACAAGCGGCTGCTTTCGGCCGGCGTGGTGCTGGCGGGCCGCTGGTGGCATCCGGCGTGACCCAGGAACCCCAGGACGAACCCAAGGAGCCTAGTTCTGCCGCCTGCCTCGCCCACGAGGCCGACGACGCCTACATGGGTTTTGCGACCAAAGCAGAGATCGCCGCCTTCCTGAAAGCGCTGGCGGAGGCCGAGAATGCTGGCCGGCCCCATGGCGAGATGCTGCGCAAGATGCTGCCCAAGGTGCGGAACGATGGTCTCCATCGCGAGCTCAGCGCCAAGCTTGAGGCGCAAGAGTCCGTCGAATCAGGCACTTAGCCTCTGGAAAAGATTCTTGGCAGCCGCGGGCAACCTTCTTGGACCCTGGTCGTTGAAAAGCTACTGGTCGGGTATCGGTATCGCCCTGCCCCCGCTCAGCGATGCCACTCTCCCCACTCGACCTATAGCCCGCCCCCGAGAAATTGGGGGCGGGCTGCCTGCTTCAGGGGGCGGATTCCAAGTAAGTCACCGCAAATAGCCGGTCCGGATCGGTCCAGGTATGCTCAATGGAGAAGCCGCCGCTGCGGGCCAGCGCGTCGATGCCGGCATCGTCGTATTTGTAGGAATATTCGGTATGGACCCGCTCGCCTTCCGAGAAGGTGAAGCTGCGGCCGGCGACGGTCACGGTCTGGGGGCGCAGGCTCTTGAAGTAGATCTCGATGCGGCCTTCCGCGGCGTTGTAGAAAGCCTCGTGGGCAAAGCCCGCCAGGTCGAAATTGGCCTCAAGCTCGCGATTCATGCGGCGCAGCAGATTGAGGGTGAACTCGGCGGTGACGCCCGCTGAGTCGTTGTAGGCGGCGTGCAGGCGGCGTGGATCCTTTTTGAGATCGACCCCCATCACCAGGCAGCCGGTCGGCCCGAGAAGCGAGCGGGCACGGCGCAGGAAGGCGGTGGCCTCGGCGGGTTCGAGGTTGCCGATGGTCGACCCGGGGAAAAAGCCGAGCCGCGTCGCGCCGTTCACATCCGCCGGCAGATCGGTGAGCGCCATGTAGTCGGCGCAGACCGGCTCAACTTTCAGGCCGGGATAATCACGGCGCAGCCTGGCCGCCGTGGCATCGAGATGCTGACGAGAGATGTCGATCGGCACATAGGCCGAGAGATCGCGCAGCCCCTCGAGCAGCACGCGAGACTTCACGCTCGAGCCGCTGCCGAACTCGACCAGCGCGCAGCCGGGGCCGGCCAATACGGCAAGCTCGGCGACGCATTGGCGGAGAATTCCGGTCTCGGTGCGCGTCAGGTAATATTCCGGCAGCTCGCAGATCTGGTCGAACAGCGCCGAGCCGCGAGCGTCGTAGAGGAATTTGGCGGGAATGGCGCGCGGCGTGCGCGCAAGTCCCGCCAGCACTGCTTCCCTGAATTCCGCGCGATCGTCAGCCTCGGATCGCTCGAGGACAAGAGCCGGCCCGTTCATTGCAGATCCTCCGCCAGACGAAGACCGCCGAACATCCAACGTGCGTCCGGCGGAAAGAAGTTCCGATAGGTCGTGCGCGCATGGCCGGCCGGGGTCGCCGCGCAGCCGCCGCGCAGCACCATCTGGTTGGCCATGAACTTGCCGTTGTATTCGCCGATCGCGCCCGCCGGCTCGCGATAGCCGGGATAGGCGACGTAAGGAGAGGCGGTCCATTCCCAGACCTGGCCGATGCCCTCCACCGCGCCCGTGCCGGTTTCCCATTCCTGCTCGCGCGGCAGGCGCTTGCCTGCCCATTTGGCGAAGGCCGCAGCCTCATAGGCGCTGACATGGCACACCGGCCGGGCCGGATCGACCGGCTCGAGGCCGGAGAGCGTGAAGACTTGCCAGCCGTCGCCGTCCCTCTCCCAGTAGAGCGGCGCCTGCCAGTCGCGCTGGCCGACGCAGTCCCAACCTGCCGACAGCCAGAACTCCGGCCGCCGGTAGCCGCCGTCTTCCATGAAAGCGAGATATTCGCCGCAGCTCACCGGCCG
>Ga0137412_10003938_pt1 | contig 11880 bp, 13 predicted proteins | sample CZODoug2_1_16fun_FD_122160 | JGI IMG/M metagenome (GOLD analysis project Ga0137412, IMG submission 122160) | Vadose zone soil fungal communities from Angelo Coast Range Reserve, California, USA - CZODoug2_1_16fungal (Hybrid Assembly) | ecosystem: Environmental > Terrestrial > Soil > Vadose zone...
TTCGTTCCGGAAGGCAAGCTCCGCATTTACCGCAGCAAGTCCGGCGGCAACGAGTGGGAAGCTCTCACCAAGGGCCTTCCGCAGAGCGATTGCTATGTCAACATCCTTCGCGACGCGATGGCGGTCGACTCGCTCGATTCCTGCGGCGTATACTTTGGCACCAGCGGCGGCCAGGTGTATGCTTCCTCTAATGCGGGCGATTCCTGGGCGCCAATTGTACGCGACCTGCCCGGAGTCTTATCCGTTGAGGTGCAAACGCTGCCATGATTCGCGTCGTACTACCGGCGCATCTCCGCACGCTGGCTCATGTGAACGGCGAGGTCACGCTCGAACTCGCCGTTCCACCCACAATGCGGTCTGTGCTTGATGAACTCGAAGCGCGCTATCCCATGCTCCGCGGCACAATCCGCGATCACGACACGCTACAACGGCGGGCGTTCCTGCGATTTTTCGCCTGCGCCGAAGACCTCTCGCACGAGTCTCCCGACACCCTGCTTCCGCCGGAAGTGGCGGCCGGCACCGAACCCTTCCTCATCATCGGCGCCATCGCCGGCGGCTAGCTTCTGGTTTTTTCTGTCATCCCGAGGCCAGCGTAGTTTGCTGGCCGAAGTGGAGGGACCGTGGCAAAATCTATCCCCGCCTAGTTCACCGAAACACCCACCCAACGAACCCCAACTCCTCTTCGGTTCCTGTTATCTGTTCGCTGCTATCTGTTATCCCTCTTTGTGCTTCTTCGTCCGCCGCAACTCCACAATCAGGTACGCCACCACGGCGATATTCACCAGCAGCACCACCACTCTCGGCCAGCTCGCGTGTATGTAGATTTCGTAGAGTTCCAGCGGCATCAAAGACGCCGTCGTTACGATCGTCAGATATTCCGCCCAGCGTTTTGCCAGGGCCAGGCCCGTTCCCTCGGACAGAAACAACACCGAGTAGAAAAACGTGCCGACGCTCAACTGGCGCAGCCGGTGGTCATCCACGTTGGAAAGTTTCTCTACCAGCCACAACAGGTAACGGTTATGTGGATCGGCGCGCAACAATTCCATCCAGTGCGCGAACTCTTTCGGCAGATCTCCATTCAGGAAGTGCAGCGCCCCAAAGCCCAGCGCCAGCAACCCGAATCCGTTTACGAACTTCAGAGCCGCGATGGCCATCAGCCCGCGGTGCCTCTTGTGCCCACTTTTCTCCGTCATCATCTATAGATGACTCTAGCATGCCCCTGGCTCTGGCGTTTGCGCGCGCACGTTCAGTGTGCTGGCTCGAAACGGGCCGCAGCCGGCCCGCAAGCCAACCTGGTGAGTTATACCAATGCTGCGCGGCGCCCTGAGCATGCCGCGGGAGATCTTCGAGCCTTTAAGCCTAATCTTGCTCGTCTGAGTCATCGCCTCTTGCGCGCATCGCGTGTTTGGACACGTAATCCGCCACGGCTCTGCCCAGCGTGTTTGCGCGCACGCATGAGGTTCGAAAGTGAATGCCTCCAAAGACGCGCGCGTTGGCGATTTCCGCTACCGCATCCGAGAAACTAGCGAACGAACGCAACTTTCCGGGAGTTGGATTTGTCTCCGAGTCGACAGTAAACGCCGTGTTCTCTCCAAACGCGGCGGCCAGAATAAACGCGGCTGAACCACTCACAGTGGAATGGCCCGAGGGATACTCGGGATGCGCTGGAGTGCCGCCCGGAAAGAAGTCCAGCCAAGGTATCCAGGCTGGGTCTGAATCCGCAGGGGTGAACCCGTCCCGGATCGCGGAGATCGGCCGCCAGAAAACGTAGCGATACTTGCCGTCCCAGCACGCGATTCCGGCGTCGGCCATCGAGACATTCAGCAAGGCAAATAGGTGTGCATTCTCGTTGAACGACAACCCGCGTTCCACAGAGAGCTGGGCGGCAATGCGATTCCAGTAAAGTGGTGTGTTCCCCGCCCAAAACAACGCCAGATCCGACTGATCCTGGTTGCGCCCCGATCCAGAGTAGACGCCCATCTTAAACAGTTCGTCGAGATCATTAGCGTAGTCCTGGCTGTCGAGCGCCGGTGGCGGCGGCAAACGGAACTGCGAAGGCCGCGTCAGCACCCACGGCGTCATCGTGGCGAACTGCGGGCCCGCCCCGGACACTCCAGGCAATTGGTTGGGCAACCCCTGCGGCGTTGGCCGCCAAGCGCCGATGGCGGCGTGTGTCCCGACGATACTCTGCACACCAAGGAAGGGAGGCGGTGCAGGCGCGATCCCATCGGTTAGCCTCCAGGCCCAAATGGCGTCCGCAACGGTTTGTCCCCAGGCGACGCCGGCGGCGATGGATTGAGCCTTTTCTGTGGAGGCAAGCGCCGCAATCGATGCGTCGCGCTGCGCCTTGAGCGTTGCGCTCTGCTGTGGTTGATACAAATCGACCAGGATGACATAGGCGGCCTGAATAGCGGCTGCGCGCTGAGAGGCGTTGTGCGGTGCGGCCGGTTTTACATGCAGCGGCTGAAAGCGCGGCTCGATGCCGTTAACCGCGTCGAAAACTGACGCAGAAACAAGCGCAACCACGCGCGTAGACACCAGCGGATTCGTGCCGCCCGCAAGGACCGTCGTGTTCATGATGCCGATCCACTCAAGCACCGTGTCGGGGGCGGCAGCCGACACCGGCACGGGACCAGCCGCGAGCAGCGCCACAATCAGCAGAAATACACTCCAGATCATCGCGCCGGCCCCACGCCGGCGAAGGAACAGGAATAGGCCCAAAGCAAACGCAGTTACATTGCGATTCATATTTCCTCCTGGGGACGGAGGCAGCGTTATTTGCGGGCTAGCGGGCAGTTTGCGTTGACCTGGCAAATCGCGCGTCAGCTGGTAAGCGCTACCGGGGGCACCAACTCGTCGGTAGCAGAGGCGAGTTCATTGCTTTCTATGCTTCTCTACCGTTCAAGTCAAGTTAATTTCTTACTACTCCCGGCTCCGACGGTTGGATACGGGGCGTCGTCTTCATTCGCGCCGGCAAACGGCGAAATGGCGCCATCACTAAGCCCCTCTTGAGAGAGCTTCGGACTGCTGATTACTAATTACCGACGCCATCTCGGCACGACCAAATCTACTCCTCGCGCTCGTGCTAGGATTTTCTTATTCAACCGATCCCATGAATCCCGACGAGCTTCCCAGCTTCAATCCCTCGCTCTACCCGCGCACCTATAAGCCGTCCACCGGCTATCTATTCTTCCTGGGGAGTGCCAGCTTACTCTGTGCGGCCGGTGGAATCGCGGGAGTGCTTTATTTTGGCACCGGGCATGAGGTCAAGAGTTCGCGAGATCAATTTATGCTTGTTGGTCTTTCCTCCCTCTTCCTGCTGCTCGGAATTTTCCTGATCAGCTCAGTGTTGACCTCTCGGCTGATTGTTTCCGCGGATTCCATCGAACTGAAATACCTCGTGTCCTCCAAACTCTTTCGCCGCTCGGACATCGCGGGGTTCCGCATACTTCCCACGCAATACATTCCCACGCTGGTCTTGCAGCCCAAGTCCGCCGAGCAGAAAAAACTTAAAATCCCGCTGTACTTCCGGACCGACGAGGCGTTCGCGGAGTGGTTCACTGACATTTCAAATCTGGATCGTGAAGATCTCCAGAAATCCAAAGCCGAGCTCGAAGCCGCCGCCACTACTGTTGAAAGCCCCGGCATGGAGACGAGCGAGGAGCGTATCGGCAAAGCGCGAAGCGTCGTCAAAATCTTGAATTTAGCCGCGGGAATCACCGCCGTGTGGGCGTGGATTTATCCGAGCCCGTACCCGCTCGCCATGCTTGCGGTTGGCGCGCTGCCATTCATCGCCATCATACTGCTCGCGCGCTCGCATGGGCTTTACCAGATCGAGGGCCGCCGCAATGACGCGCGCCCGAGCCTCGCCGGGGCCTTTATTTTTCCAAGCTGTATCCTGGCCTTTCGCGCGATTCAAGATCTCCATTTCCTGGAATGGAAGCCGCTGGTGCTGGCATCGCTGGCATTCGCGGCCGTGCTGACCATTTTCTTGGCCCAATCCGATCCGCATTTTCACAATCGCACAGTTGCCGCCATTTCGTTATTTTTCATCGGGACGGCGCTCTCGTATGGTGCGATTGCGCAGTTCGACGTGCTCGCGGATCGTTCCGCTCCCACCAATTACCAAACCAATGTCCTCGGAAAGCGTGCCGACAACGGCCGCAGCACCACGTACTATCTCCGAGTTGCCCCCTGGGGCCCGCGCCAGGACGCCCAAGAAATCGCAGTGCCCCTCGCGCTTTATCGCATTATCAGACCCGGCCAGCCCGTGAACATCCATCTCTTCTCCGGCGCGCTTCACCTTCCCTGGTATTCCTTAAGCCCAGGCACTACGTCTGCTGCAGACCGTTAACGCTTCCTATTCCTACTCTCGTCATTCCGACGGTACCATCGGTGTCTTTTGCCGTTTATGGTGGGTTTAGGTTCGGGCGACTAGATTTTCGTGCGTCGGGAGCCATGCCATGAAGAAGCTTTTCTTGTTTGGAATAACAGTTGCGCTTTTCTTTTGCGCGGCGGCGACAGCGTTTGCGCAGGACGCGCAACCGTTGAAGCTGGTGCAGACGATTCCCATGCCCAATGTGAAAGGGCGCATCGATCACATGGACGTGGATGTGAAAGGGAAGCGCCTGTTCGTTGCGGGGTTGGAGAATGGCTCGGTGGAAGTGGTGGATTTGCAGGCGGGCCGTTGGACGAAAAGCATTCCGGGCTTTCTGAAGCCGCAGGGGATCGCGCATGTGGCTGCTCTGAACAAGCTGTTTGTGGCGAGCGGCGACGACGGGATGGTGCGCGTGTTCCGCGGCGACACGCTGGAGCTGCTCGATGCGATCAAGCTGGATCTGGGGCCAAATCGCGTGGCGTACGACGCGGGTAAGCAGGTTTTGTATGTCGGCTATGGCGGAAAGGACGCCGGAAAAGATTACGGCGAAGTCGGCGCGATTGACGCGCGGACGGACAAAAAGATTTTCGACGTGCAGGTGGCGGCGCATCCTTCGGAAATTCTGCTCGATAAGTCCGGTGAGACATTGTTTGTTTTTATTTCCGTGGCCAGCAAGCTCCAGGTGATCGACCTCAAGAAACGCGAAGTGCGCGCGACCTGGCTGGTGAGCAGCCAGCGGCCGGGAGACGCCGCGTTGGACGAAGCGAGCAGCCGGTTATTGATAGGGACGCGGACACCGCCGGAGCTGGTTGCCATGGATTCGAAGACCGGAAAAGAAGTGGCCCATCTACCGACCACCGAGGGAATGGACGGCGTGTATTTCGATGCGGTCCGAAAGAGGGTTTGCATTTCAGGCGGGCGCGGCGAGGATGTCGGCTCGGTTTTTGTTTATCAGCAGAAAGGTCCCGACAGCTACGAAATCGCGGGGAAGATTCCGACTCGGCCGGGCGCGGGAACTTCGTTCTGGTCGCCGGAATTGAATCGTTATTATGTCGCGGCTCCCGCAAACGGCGCCGAGCAGGCGGCGATATTGGTGTTTGAGCCGATACCATAGTTGCGTGATCGAATCGGGGCTGCTGCGGAATTGCGAATACCAGCAAGATCCTTTTGAGGAGGAACGATGAAGAAGTTGCTGGCAATCGGCGTCATCACATTCGCCGGACTTGGAATTGTTGTTTTGCGCGGCGAGCGCACCGCCAAGGCGCAATCCACGGGACGCGATATTCTGCCCCTGCAACTGGAGGAGCAGATTCCCGTTCACGGCGTTGCGGGGCGGCTGGATCACTTCACCGCTGATGTCAAGCGCAAACGCCTGTTCGTGTCCGCGCTCGGAAATAACACCGTCGAAGTGATCGACACTTTTGCGGGCAGAGTGATCCGCTCCATCAAGGGCCTCAGCCAGCCTCAGGGGCCGCTGTATGTTCCGGGCTTCGACAAGCTGTACGTGGCGAACGCCGAAAATGGAAAAGTGAATGTGTACGACGGCGCGACGTACACGCTGAAGAAGACGATTGATTTTGGCGTGGACCCAGACAACGTCCGCTACGATTCCGCCAGCAAGAAAGTCTTCGTCGGCTTCGGCGAAGAAGACGGCGGAATCGCGATGATCGATCCCGCAACCGACGAACGCGTCGGGCAAGTCTACAAAACCGAAGGCCATCCCGAGTCGTTCCAGGTGGAAGCCTCCGGCGAGCATATTTTCGCCAACGTACCGGACGCGGGGATGGTCGTCGAATCCATCGATCGCAAAACCGGCGCCGTCACCAAGTGGCCGCTGGAGGGCCTGAAAGGAAATTACGCCATGGCTCTTAACGAAGAGGATCATCGCCTCTTCACCGTTACACGCAAGACGCCGATGCTCGTCGTTCTCGACACGCAAACCGGTAACGAAGTGGCGCGGCTGCGCGCGGCGGGCGAGTGCGACGACGTTTACTTCGACGCTTCCCGCAAACGCATCTACGTTATCGGCGGTGAAGGCATCATCAGCGTGATCCAGCAGCAAGATCCCGACCACTATGAGCTGATTGCCAACGTGCCTACCACGGTTGGCGTTCGCACCGGCTACTGGTACACCAAGCGCGATCGCTTCTACGTTGGCGTTCCGGCCAAGGGCAATGAACCTGCCCAGGTCTGGACCTTCGAAGCTGAAGACTAACGCGTGGCGCGCTGCCAGTAGGTGTCCGTGCCGGTTGCCGTGGCGATCCGTTATCCACGATCGGTAATCAGCCCCCCGCTCATGGGAACGCCATTCTCCAGAATGGCGTTCCCGCCTCCCTGCACTCGACCAGTTACGGAGTACTCACCTTGTTGACCCATTGGACGCCTGTTACACTGGCGCCTCACTAGTAGAGACGAGAAACTCGCAAGACCAAACCGGACCGGAACTACCCGGATGCTGGAGGGTGACGTGCCCCCCGAACTCACAACTCGTTCCAACCCCAGCCCCCAAGAGCGTCATCACGTCCAAATGATCGAACCAGTTCTTCCAAGCACGCCCCCGATTTCCGCCGTCGAAGAAATCTCCAACTCCTGGCGCCGTTGCATGGCCGACTACCACGTCGATCCACAAGACCCAGCCGAGCCAAACGTCGTCACCCAAAACGAACTAAAAGCCTCGAAAGAGCCCGTCGCCGACATCATCGTTCACGCAAGAGAAGAGATCGATCGTCTTTACGCCATCGTCCGCCAGCAAGGCTACGTCGTTCTCTTGTGCAACAACACGGGAGTCGCGATTCACCATCGCGGCGATGAATCCCGCGCCGACGATTTCAAACGCTGGGGCATCTGGCTCGGCGGCGTCTGGTCCGAGCAAATCGAAGGCACCAACGGCATCGGCACCTGCATCACCGAACAACGCCCCCTGCTCGTCCATTGCAGCCAGCACTATCGCTCTCGCCACAGCAAACTCACTTGTGCGGGTGCCCCGATCTTTGATGCTCTCGGCAAACTCGCTGGCGTGCTGGACGTCTCCGCCGTCGCCACCGAAGGCCCGGATCGCCCGCAACAGTTGGCCCTCGCCGCAACCATCGCGTCCGCGCGCGCCGTCGAAGAGCGTCTCTTCCGCGAGCACTTCCGCCATGCATGGATCGTCGCCGCTTTGCCGTCCGACGACACCGCGCCCTCGTTGCTCCTCGCTGTGGACGAAGACCAGCGCCTCATTGGTGCGGACCGGGTGGCACGCGGCGCGTTCGCTCTCGACGACAAAACTCTCGCCGCTGGCATGCCTCTCTCCTCCCTCTTCGACTACAGTCTTTCCCTCTTCCGCAGGCGCGGTGGCCAGGACATTCCCGTTTTGCTCGCTCGCCCAGGTCGCAATGACCATTGGCGTGCATTGATCACTCCGCCCCTGGCGAAATCGAATCTCTCGCGCAACTGGCCCGAAGCAGTCGTTCACGCGCAACCCCGGTTGAGCATGCTCAGTTTCATGCCGATGCCCGAAGCGCCAGACCTGAACCGAGGCGGCCTTTCGCCCGCCCTGAAAAATCGCGTTTGTGAATTCATCGAGTCGCACATCGGCGAGAAGATCAGCCTCGATTCTTTGTCCGCCATGGCCGGCCTTTCTCCACACCATTTCGCTCGCGCCTTTCAGCAATCCGTTGGTGTGCCGCCGCACAGATATCTTCTCCGCCGCCGCCTCGAGCATGTCGGGCAAATGCTCCGCGACACCCAACTCCCGCTCTCCCACATCGCCCTCGCCGTCGGCTTTTCCGACCAGAGCCACCTGAACCGTCACTTCCGCCGCCTCACCGGCATGTCCCCAAGCCTCGCTCGTGGCCTCGAGCGATAGTTCCTGAGTACCCGCCCGTGTAACCGATTCATTTTAAAAATGTTACCTCCAAATCCCTCCGATAAATGTTCCCTCTGGATTTAGCGTTGGCTGCCAAAACTCAGCAAGATTGTACAAATCGGACCTAATTCGTCCAAGACGCCGCCGGCCCTCCCCAGGCAATATGCCCGCAGGATTCAGGATTTCCTAGCACCCAAGCAAACGAAACACTAACCAACCAGGGAGGAACGACCATGACACACGAAACTACAGGTATTCCGCCATTGGCCCGGCGAATCCCGGGATATTTCACTCTGTCCAATACGCATGAATCCACCCGGGAACACATTCTTCTTCAGGAAGAACGCCGCCTCGAACGAACCCGCATCGCACGCGAACTCCACGACACATGGCTGCAGGGACTCCTCAGCGCCTCGATGCAGCTCCAGGTCGCCGAAGGCTGGGTCCCGCCCGATTCCCCCGCCAAGCCGCTGCTGAGCCGCGTCCGCAACCTGATGCGCAAGGGAATCGACGAAGGCCGCGCCGCCCTCGAAGGACTTCGCTGCGACGATGCCCCGGCCACAAGCCTCGAGCAGGCGCTCGCCGATTTTCAGGATGAACTCCCGCCCGCCGACCGCGCTCGCCTGCGAATCGCAAAAATGGGGTGCCCAAAACCAGTGGACCCAGGCGTCCTGCAGCAAATCTTCCTGATCACCCGCGAGGCGCTTCTCAACTCCTTGCGCCATTCCCAGGCCAAAAAGATCGAAGTCGAAATCAAATATTCCCCCCGCAAATTACGCGTAACCGTCCGCGACAACGGCACAGGCATCGACCCGCAACTCCTCCACTCCGGCCGCAAATCCCACTGGGGCCTAACCGTCATGCGCGAACGAGCCGCCAACATCGGCGCCCACCTCCGCATCTGGAGCAAACCCAAAGCCGGCACCGAGGTGGTTCTCTCTCTTCCTTGTTCCCTGTAGCGCTGACTTTTTCTTCAGGGGGTCGGAGCTTCAGCTCCGACATTTCCGCTCACTACTCCGTCATCCCGCCTGCCCTGAGCGCAGCCGAAGGGACTGGAGTGGCCCACTTTTTCTTCCGTTCGCGCCGCGTGAACGTCGGCCACGGAACGGAGGGACCGTGGCAATATGCAAAGTCCTACTCCGCTCGATGGAACCCGTTACAACGCGAACCCAGAACTCTCTCCACCAACTACTGCTCGTAATTCTCCACAATCTTTGCCGGACGCACCTTCGCCTTGTCCGGGTCTTCCCCAAACTCCCGCAAAGCTCGCCGCTGCCGCAGCAGATCCCAGCATTGGTCCAGCGCCACCTTCACCTCGCCCAGTCGCGCCTGGTCCTCCTCCGTAAGTCCGTTCTTCGCGTACAACCGCTCTTCTTCCTTCACCAACTGGTCAATATGGCTCAACACAGATTGGTCATTCTTCTCGTTTGCCATGCAAAGTCTCCTCTCAGTTCACAATCCAGCATTTCGATGCTCAGCACCGTCAAAAGCACACAGCCCCCGCGAATCATTCCCGCTAGTTGCCAGTAGATTCGCTTACTGGGACCACTCCTGCGAACTATGAAGGACGCGCACGATGTGCACGCCGCCGGCTCTAACCTGATACACAAAAACATACGGCAGCGATGGCATCACCAATTCTCGTGTGCCTTTCTTTTTGCCTTCGCGGCCGCGATTTGGAAAATTCTTCAGCCTGGAGGGAGTGCGATAAATTTCACGTATCAGGCGGGGTGCGTTTTCGGGTGTCTTCTCGAAGAGGTAATTCGCTATGTTTTCCAGATCGTCCGCTGCGGCCGGGGTCCAGCGAACCTGCATCAGTCCCGGCGCTGTTTTCGCGAGATCAGATTTTCCATCCGAGCCGCGACTTCATTGTCTTCCAGCAATTCACCGCGATCCGCTTGCGCGAGGCCAATTTCAACCTGGCGGAGGAACCATTCGTCATAACCCACCAAACGCTCCACCGCTTCGTGCACCAGGGACTTACTGTCGCGCCCCTGTTGCGAGGCAATCCGGTCAAGCTTTGCCTGCAGTTCCGGCGAAAGTTCGATTTCCATAGCGCCAGTGTAGGCGCGCGCCATGCCTCTGTCAAAACGTTTCCGGGTGGAAGGAATTCGACAATCAGCCCGCCACACCGCAATCCAAAGCGCTGGAGGCGCGACAGACCGTAGCCCACTGCGTAAGCGGTGGGGGGAGGGTCTACCGTAACAAATGGTATGTGCGGGCCCCTCCCCCCCATTTTCCTGAAATCGATAGAAAACAAACGGGTTAAAAGTTGGGTGCGCAAGTGTTGGAAATGCAGGGGTTAGCAGGGAGTCGAAAACCTTGAGCCTGAGACCTTTGGCTGTTCGCTGAAGGTGGGAAGAGTTATGCATGGCCATTTTTGTCTTCGTTGTCGAGGAGGGAAGATATGAAGCTCCAGTCGGGGTCGCGGGGGTCTGTGGGGAGGTCGTCGGCGGCTAGGCGGCTGCACTGGATGAGCACGGAACAAAGGTGGTTCAAGACGCGGAATTGGCTGAGGGAAATGGTCCCGTCGGCTAAAGCGATGGGGAGTTTGGCGAGGACGCGGTGGATTTTTGCGGCGGGGATTGGGGCGCCGTAGGGGGAGGCGAGTTCGCGATTGAGATCGGAGGGGCGAAGGCGGCGGTGCGGGGCGTGAGCATGCGGGTAGCAGAGGCCGTCGCCTTGGGGATGCGCGGGCAAAGCACATCGGCGTCCATCGGCGAATCGAAGCTGGCAACGGTTTTCAGAAGGTTCGGTGCGTTTCGTAGTCATGCGGGGAGAGTAACGCTGTGTGTATATAGCTGTCTAGTTACAGGAGGTTACGTGCAGTTTCGAACGGCGGTGGTGAGCGTTCGAATGCGAACGTATGTGGGGAGCAGCAATCAGCGATCAGCGAGCAGGAAGCGTGGAGGGGATGCGCCACGTCCCAGGGTTCACGCCGAACCCAGGCTCCGCTGGATTGGAGAGAAAAGGGAAATAGGAAAATCGAAAATGGGGGAATCGCGGAGGACAACCACCTCCGGTTCTGGCCTCTCGAAAGCGAAGAGTGACCCACCCTTTAAAATCGAAAGGGTAAGCCACCCAAGAAGGTTTCTTAGGATGCGCCACCCGCGCTTATCCCCGATCGAACGACTCCCCATCGCTCTCTACTTTCCTGGGAATTGTTGAAGTGATATCCTCTCGCCAGTTCTATCTCAACAAAATCCAAACCTTTCAATCCGGTCCACCGCCGTACCCTGCACTACAATAGGAGTCGGTTACGATGACAAACGAGCATCAGGCGGACAAAGCGGAAAAGGCAAAGCGCAAGGCCATTGAAATTGCCCAGGAAATCTCAGGTAAGTATCCGGATGGCGACTGGAAGCCGCGTGCTGCACAATTGATCTACGTACTGCAACAGGGACTCACGACGTACACGGCCGACAAATCCAGCCGCTAGACTCATTTTTTTACAATCGCTAAACCGGGGGAAGAGTTGAACGAATATCTGCTGTCTGTGTTTCTAGGCATTGTTGAAGGGCTCACGGAGTTTCTGCCGGTAAGCTCCACGGCGCACCTTCGCATCTGCGAAAAGCTGCTGGGACTGGACCTGGGCGATGGCTACTGGAAGATGTACTCGATCGTGATCCAGTTGGGCGCCATTCTCTGCCTGCCA
>Ga0137412_10003939_pt1 | contig 11878 bp, 8 predicted proteins | sample CZODoug2_1_16fun_FD_122160 | JGI IMG/M metagenome (GOLD analysis project Ga0137412, IMG submission 122160) | Vadose zone soil fungal communities from Angelo Coast Range Reserve, California, USA - CZODoug2_1_16fungal (Hybrid Assembly) | ecosystem: Environmental > Terrestrial > Soil > Vadose zone...
GCGCGGCACCCAGTCGCTGGTGTTCAAGACGTTTCAGGACGTCGGCGGCGCGCAACGCGTTCGATCGGGGGCCGTGGCCGCAGCCGCACCGAAGGGAAAGGTCGAGATCGCGACGGTCTCGGTCGCGGGAGCCGGTCTGCCGTAAGGCATCGCGCTGCTTACTGTTGCCTATCGCGTTATGATCGGCCCGGTGGCGCGGCCGAAAAGGGCCTCATGGCGGCGATCATTGCGGCGCACAAATCGGCGGAAGCGTATTTCGACGCCTATCTGCGGGAGCTGCGTGCGGCGGGAAATCGATCCGAGCGCAGTGGAGGACTACCTGGCACTCGGATATGTGCCCGACCCGAAGAGTATTTTCAAAGGCATTGCCAAGCTCAGTCCCGGCATCCTGCTGGAAGACAAGGGCTATTCGCTGGCGCTGCACTACCGGCTGGCGCCGCATGCGGAAAGGGCGATTTACGAGGCGGTGTCGCTGATCAGGGCCGATCTGCCGAACGCGCCGATCGAAGTGCTGCCGGGAAAATGCGTCTGTGAAATCAAGCATTCCGGATTTAACAAGGCCTCGGGTGTCCGCGAACTGATGTCGCATGAGCCGTTTAAGGGCCGCCGTCCTCTGTTTGTCGGCGATGATGTCACCGACGAAACCGTGTTCGCACTCATGCCGGACATGGGCGGCCTGGCATTTTCCGTAGGCCGTCGCGCCAAGGGCGTTGCAGGCTACTTCGACGATCCCGGCGACGTGCGGGCCTGGCTCGCGCACCTGCTTGACGAGCTCGGCGCGGCCTGCGGCACTGACATGGGCTTCCAAATCGGTCATGGACGTCCCCTTGGAGCGATTCGTTGTCGGCACAGCGTTCCCCGGTCATTCGCGCCCTGGGCGGGCCTCCTAAACCTTACGATCAGCTCCACGGAAACGGGCTGTTGGAGGTCGGATGCAGTCTACCCTCGGCGAAGCGTGAGAAGCGAAACGGCTGCAGCAGCTCGCTCGGCCGGCCGCAGAGGTCCTCGGCGACCAGCTGGCCGACACCGATCATCTTGTAGCCGTGGTTCGAATCGGCGATCACGTAGACGTTATCGCAGAAGCGGTCGAAGACCGGAAAATTATCGGCGGTGAAGGAACCGATGCCGCCGGAGGGCTCGCGCTTGAACTGCGCCAGCTTGCCTTCGAAGCGCTTCTGACAGAAGGCGAGCGCGGAGCACCACATGTGCGCAAAATCCTCGCCCACGACGAAATCCGGCGATTCCGGCCCGTAGGGGTCGATGTTCACCTTGGCCGGATCGGCCTTGACCTTGAAGGGCATGGCCCCGCCCTGCACTCCGCCGAAATGGAAATCGGGCTTGTAGTAGATGCCCCAGAGCCGATCGGTGATGACGGAGCGATCGACGTCGGAGTAGAGCGTCGCATCCGTGTCGACGTGGATCACCGGGGGCATGTTGCCATCGTTGGTGCGTTGCAGCTGCGGGTCGACGCCGAGCGTACCTTCCTGCAGCGACCAGAAGGTCCACATCGGAACGTTGTCATGCAGCTTACCGTCGCGCCCCTTGATCGTGATGGCAGGCGGCAGGCCGAGCATGTCCCAGATCTGCTTGATCCAGGGACCCGCTCCGACGATGACGCAATCGCAGTCGATGTCGCCTTGGTCGGTGATGACGGTCCTGACCGCACCGCTGTTGTCTTTCCTGAAGCCCGTCACCCTGACGCCGGTCAGGATCCTGACGCCTTCGTTCTCGGCTTTGCGCGCCAGACCATGAATCGAGGCGCTGTTATTGGCATAGCCGCCCTTTTTCTCATGCAGTACCGAGGTGATGCCCTTGGCCTGCCAATCGTCGAACAGGCCTTTCATGTAGGCCGTGGAGTCCTTCTCGCCCTCGATGAACACGGACTGGTAGCCGATTTCCCTCTGTTGCCGGGCAATGCTCGCCACCTGCTCGTGCATCACTTCGGGGCTGATCTGCATGTAGCCCACGGGGTGGAAACTGAAAGCCTCGGGGTCGCTTTCCCAGACCGAGACGCTGTGCGCCATGAGCCGGCGCATGGCCGGTTGGTAGTAGTTGTTGCGGATGACTCCGCACGCAATGCCCGAGGCACCCGAGGCGATACCGGACTTGTCGACAACCAGAATGTCGCGGCCACTGCCGCGGCCGGATCGCCGCAGGGCCTCGCCCAGATGCCAGGCGGTGGAGAGGCCGTGGATGCCGGCTCCGACGATCAGGTATCGGGTGGCAGTGGGAAAGGCCATGGTGGACTCCGTGCGCCGGACCGTCGCTTGCAGGACTTGACGCGGCCGAGCGATGGTGGCACATACCTTAAACCGATTTCAAACCAATCTTGACCCAATCCTCGCTTCTGGGCCTCGCAATGTCTAAAAGTGGTCAGACCAGTTTTGACGCCGCGGCGATGGTGGAGGCCGCCGCAGAGCTGGCGCACGCCGGGTCGGCCGATCCGGTCCGCGGGTCCGCGTGGATTACCGGTCAGCTGCGACAAGCGATCCTCGCGGGACGCTATGCGCCCGGTGAGAAGCTTCCTGCGGAGCGCCAGTTTGCCGCGGCCTTTGCGGCATCGCGCGCCACCATCCGCACCGCGTTGAGCCGTCTCGAGACCGAGCAGCTCGTGATGCGGCGCCCCGGCGCAGGCACTTTCGTCCACGTCGCCGCCGGGGGCGGGAATGACGAGGTCGCAGAGCTCACGAGTCCGCTCGAGCTCATCGAGGTGCGCCTCGGGCTCGAGCCGAATATGGTGCGGCTCGCAGTGTTAAACGCCACGGGGCGCGACATCGAGCGCCTCGCGAGCGCGATCGAACGCATGGAGGCCGCGGGCGGCGACAGCGAGAGCTTCACCCTCTGGGACGAAGAGTTCCACCAGCTGATCGCTGCAGCGACCCGCAACCCCCTCATGGTGTGGATTTATCGCAAGATCAACGATGTGCGTACGCACAGCCAGTGGAACGCCATGAAGTCCAAGGTCCTCACGCCGCAGAGGATCGCCGAATACAACGAGCAGCATCTTGCGCTCTACGAGGCGATCCGCACGCGTGACATCGAAGCGGCGGTGGCGATCGTCACCAATCACCTGCACGCCGCGAGACGCCAGCTGATGGGCGCCAATTTGGCGCAAGCCGCGCAGCCTCAATGAATTGCCGGCACCCGCGTTGATCACCGGTGAAGCAGAGGCGCATCGCCCGCCGGCGCCTGGCCGCGGTCATACGGCTTTGCGGCGACCATGTACAGCGCCCCGAGCGCAATGACGCCCGTCGTGGTCACGATCATCCCGTAGTTGCTGTACCAGGGATCCTGAGGGTTGCGCGGCCACACCATGTCGATGATCGCGAAAACACCGTAGCCGAGTGCCACGACGTTCACCGGCCACCCCCAGCGTCTCAGCGTGAACGGGCCGGCGGGCTGCCAGCCCCTGGCGCGCGCGACCAGCGCCGCGAGCACCACCATCTGAAAGGCGAGATAGATGCCCGCCGAGGCGAAACTGATGATCGTGCTGACTGCGTTCTGCAGCCACAGACCGCACAGCGCGATCGTGGCGGCCAGCAAAGCCCCCGTGAGCAATGCCGCCACCGGTACGTGGGTGCGGGGGGAGATGCGGCTGAAGAACTGACTGCCGGCGATCATCTCGTCGCGCGCGTAGGCGAACAACAGCCGGCTCGCCGCCGCCTGAATACTGATCAGGCACGAGATGAAGGACACGAGAACCACCACGATCACCGCCCGGAATCCCAGCTCACCCCCGGCGGCGCGCAGAACGCTGGCAACCGGATCCGGGTCCTTGCCGGCAAGCACTGAGCGCATGTCGGGCACGGCGAGTAACAGCGCAAGACACACCAGCATCGCGGCGGCGCCGCCGACGTAGATGGTCATGCGCATGGCCTTGGGAATCATGCGACTCGCGTCCGGGGTCTCTTCCGCGACGTCGCCACAGGCCTCGAATCCGTAATAGCAGAACATCGCCGCGAGCGCCGAGGCCAGGAAAGCCGGCAAGTAGCTGCCGCCGTGCGAGACCCCGAAGGTGTCGAACAACGCGCTGAACGGGTGGTGGCGATGGAACAGCAGCAGCCAGGCTCCGACTGCGATCGCGCCGATGAGCTCGCAGACGAACCCGAACATCGCGACCCGCGCCAGGAGCCGCGTGCCGCTCACGTTGCAGACAGTCGCGACCGCGATCATGCACAGCGCCACGGTGGTCGTGGTCGCGGGCTCGGCCGTGAACCCCAGTAACTGCGCGAGGAACGGGGCACCGCCCGTGGCGACCGCAGCGATCGTGACGATCAGCGCACAGCCGTACACCCAGCCGGCCATCCACGCCCAACGCTTGCCCACCAGGCGCCGTGACCACGGGTACAGCCCACCCGATATCGGAAACTGCGAGACGACTTCACCGAACACCAGGCAGACGAACATCTGACCGATGCCGACGAGCAGATACCACCAGAACATCGGCGGACCGCCCGCCGCGAGCGCGAAGCCAAACAGGCTGTACACGCCCACCACGGGTGACAGATAGGTGAACCCAAGCGCGAAGTTCTCCAGCTTGCTCATGGTCCGGTCGAACTTCGAGGTGTAGCCGAGCGCCTTCAGCTGCGCGGCATCGGCCTCCAGCGTGGCCCGGGTCCTGACATCGTTCATGCGGATGCTCCGCTTGCGTAGATGATGATCGAGAGCATGCGGATCGGCATCTTGACGAGCCGCTCCGGGCCGTGGGCGATGTCACCGCGAAAGGTCAAGGAATCGCCCTCCTTGAGCAGATAGCTCTCCCTGCCGTGGCGGTAACGCATCTCCCCGGACAAAATGTAAATGAACTCGGTCCCCGAGTGCTGAAAACCCGGGAAGACCTCGCTCTTGTCGGTGAGGGTGACGAAGAACGGCTCGAATTCCTTACGCGGCCCGCGCGGAGCGGCCAACAGCTGATAGGCATGTCCGCGCCGCGTGCCGCGCCGCACGACCTCCAGGCCTTGACCTGCCGGGGTATGTTGCGCCGCCTCTTCCGGCGAGCCGATGTCCTGCAGCAGCAGCGCGGGACGGATCCCGAGCACCTCCGCGAGCGCCACGATCGTCTCGAGACTGGGACTCACGCGACCGGTTTCCAGACGACTGAGCATGCCTGGGCTGATGTGCGCTTGCTGCGCGACGTTGGCGAGCGTCAGGCCGAGCTCGTCGCGGATGCGCCTCGCCACGCGACCGATGCTCGCGGCATGGTGGGAGCCGCCGGCCGGCACGCGCGCCGTCTGAGTCTGGCGACCCGCACGCGATTTGCGACGCGCCGTCATCCGCCCCCGGTTCTTCGTTGTTTGATCATCCATACGAGCACGCCGCCGCATTCTATCGTGTCGGCTCCGGCGGTCGGTGCGCCCATTCTTACCACGCAAGTCTCTTGCATGCCAGTAAAGCGGTGAAGCTATAATCGGTGCCTCGCGCGTAAGGTCAGAGGGTGACGCGATCGCAAGCGGCGGGCACGGACGATCGCTTCCACCACGCAACAACGTCTGGCGCTCGAGTGGTCGATGCCGCTACGCCTCATAAAATTCGCCCTCTCGCGCAAGCATCCGGAACCGCGGATGTTCACTCGCCACGAGCGGCTGAAGCCGAGCTACGACGTGGTCATCATCGGCGCCGGAGGTCACGGCTGCGCGGCGGCCTACTATCTGGCGCGCGACCATGGGATCTCCGACGTCGCCATCCTCGAGCAGGGTTACCTCGGTGGCGGCAACACCGGTCGCAACACGACCATCATCCGTTCGAACTATCTGACGCCCGAGGGCGTGCAGTTCTACGACGAGAGCGTGCGGCTGTGGCAGGACCTGTCCCAGGACTTCGATCTGAATGTGTTCTACTCGACCCGCGGTCATTTCACGCTGGCGCACACCGATGCCGCCATGCGCACGATGCGCTGGCGCGCCGAGGTGAACCGGCACTTCGGCGTGGCCAGCGAGGCGATCGACAGCCAGGCGGTGCGCGAAGCGATCCCGATGATGGACATCACCTGCGGCGGTCACGCGCCCGTCGTCGGCGCGCTCTACCACGCCCCCGGCGCGATCGCCCGCCATGACGCGGTGGCCTGGGGCTACGCCCGCGGCGCCGACCGGCGCGGCGTCGAGATCCATCAGAATACGCAGGTTCTGGCCATCGAACTCGAGGATCACGGCTCCGGCGGGCGCGTGGCCGGCGTCCTCACCAACCGCGGGCGCATTGCGACGCGCAAGGTGTTGTGTGCGGTCGCCGGCTACACGCCGCGGCTGCTCGCCATGGTCGGGCTGCGTTCGCCGATCTACGTCCATCCGCTGCAGGCGATGGTCTCGGAGCCCCTCAAGCCCTGGCTCGATCCGATCATCGTGTCGGGCTCGCTGCACGTGTACGTCAGCCAGAGCGCGCGCGGCGAGCTCGTCATGGGTGCATCGCTCGACCCCTACGAGCTGCATTCCACGCGTTCCACGCTGGACTTCGCGGAAGCTCTCGCGGCACACATGCTCGAGCTGTTTCCCTTCCTTTCGGACGTGAAGATCAATCGGCAATGGGCCGGGATGGCCGACATGACGCCCGACTTCGCGCCGATCATGGGATTGACGCCGGTGCGTGGCTTCTACCTCGACTCGGGGTGGGGTACCTGGGGCTTCAAGGCGACCCCGGTGTGCGGCAAGACTATGAGCCATACGGTGGCGAAGGATGCCGCCCATCCGCTGATCGGAGCTTTCGCGTTCGATCGCTTCGCGCGCTACGCCCTGACGGGGGAGAAGGGCGCGGCCTCGGTGGGGCATTGATCGGTGAAGCGCTGACATGAAACTCATGACCTGTCCGATCAACGGTCCGCGGTTGATCAGCGAGTTTGCCTACGGGGGCGAGATGCGCGAGATGCCCGACCCGGTCGCGGTCAGCGATGCAGCCTGGGCCGACTACGTTTTCAACCGCAACGGGGTGCCGGGGGTGAAGAAGGAGTGGTGGTGTCACACGCCTAGCGGCGTGTGGTTTATCGCCGAGCGCGACACGACCACCGACACGATCCAGCGCACCTATCTTTACCAGCCTGGCGCTCGGGTACGAGCGGAGCGGGCCGCATGAGGCGCTTGCCGCCCGTCGCAGGCGAGCGCATCGATCGCAGTCAGGCGGTCGAGTTCGCCTTCGAGGGCAAGCCGCTGCGCGGCTATCGCGGCGACACGATCAGCTCCGCGCTCGCGGCAAGCGGCGTGCGAGTGCTGGGACGGTCGTTCAAGTATCACCGTCCGCGGGGCCTCCTGAGTGCCGCGGGCCACGACGCCAACACCCTGGTCCAGGTGCACTGCGGCGAACGCAGCGTGCCGAATGTGCGTGCCGATGTCGTGCCGGTTGACTCCGGCTGGCGGGTGAGCGCGGTCAATACCCGCGGCGGTCTCCAGCATGACCGACTGGCCGTGCTCGACCGTCTGTCTGCGTTCCTGCCGGTCGGGTTCTATTACAAGGCGTTTCACAGCAAGCGCTGGTTTCCACGCTGGGAGCGTATGTTCCGCCGCTTGAGCGGGCTCGGCGAGGTCGACCTGCGCGCCGGCCGGCGCGGCACGCCGAAGCGTTACGATTTCTGCGACGTGTTGGTCATTGGTGCCGGACCGTCCGGCCTTGGCGCGGCGTTGGCGGCAGCCGGCCGCGGTGCGAGCGTGCTGCTCGTCGATGAGAATCCGACCGCAGGGGGCAGCGGATGGTATGCGCGCGGCGGTGCGACCGCGACGCTGGAGAAGACCGCGGCACTGCTCGCTGCCGTGCGGGCAGATTCCCGGATACGGTTGCTGACGAGCACCTACGCGGCCGGCTATTACGCCGATCACTGGGTGGCGCTGGTGGCGTCCGAGTACCTGGTGAAGGTTCGCGCGCGCAGCGTCGTCATCGCTCAGGGAGCCTGCGAGCAGCCCGCTGTCTTTCGCGGCAACGACCTGCCCGGCGTGATGCTCGCGAGCGCCGCGCAGCGCTTGCTCTACCATCACGCCGTCGCGAGCGCGCAGCGCGTGGCCGTTCTGACTGCCAACGCGGAAGGCTATGCCGCCGCGCTCGATGCGCTGAGCAACGGCCTGGAGTTGGCCGCGGTGCTCGATCTGCGCGCCACAGCGGGTCCGCTCTCGATGCCCGCGGCGCAGGAGCTGACGCGGCGCGGGGTGGCGGTGCACTACGGCGTCACCCCCATCGAGGCGCTGGCGCGCGCGGGCGGAGATGTGGGCGGCCTGCTGTTCGAGAGCACCGCGGGCGCGGCGGCCCAGCCGCAGCGCATCGGGCTCGATGGGATCTGGATGAGCGTTGGATTCGCTCCGGCCAACGCCCTGCTGCAGCAGGCCGGTGCGCGTCTGTCGTACGCGCACGCCGCAGAGCAGTTCCTGCCGCAGACTCTGCCGTCCGGGGTGTATGCCTGCGGCAAGGTCAACGGCGTGTATTCATTCGCTGAGCGCCTTGCCGACGGGGGCGCGGCGGGCGAGCAGGCGGCGGGCCGGCTGGGATTCGGCGCCGAGGCGGCGCGCGGCCCGTGGGTCGCACCGCTCGAGTGCCCGACGCACCCCTTTCCGGTCTTCCGTCATCCACGCGGCGGAGAGTTCGTCGACTTCGATGAAGACCTCACGGTGAAGGATCTGGAAAACGCCTGCCAGGAGGGATTCGACAGCAGCGAGCTGCTGAAGCGCTTTTCCACGCTCGGGATGGGTCCGAGCCAGGGCAAGCATTCCAACATGAACGCGCTGCGTATCCTCGGCAGGATTCGCGGCGAGTCGCTCGAGTCCCTCGGCACGACGACGGCGCGACCGATGTTTCATCCCGTGCCCCTGTCGCACCTGGCGGGACGGGGGTTCGAGCCGCAGCGGCGCACCGCCCTGGACGGGGAGCACGAGGCGCTCGGAGCGGTGTGGATGCCCGCGGGCAACTGGCGTCGCCCGGAGTATTACGCCGTGCTCGGCCAGACCCGCGAACAGGCCATCCTTGCTGAGGTAGGCGCGGTGCGCACGCGTGTCGGGGTCATCGATGTGGGCACGCTCGGCAAGATCGAGGTGCACGGCCGGCATGCGGCGGAGTTCCTCGAGAGGGTGTACACGGCCCGCTACGCCAACCTCAAGCTCGGCATGAGCCGCTACGGACTGATGCTCGATGAGTCGGGCGTCGTGGTGGACGACGGGGTCGTGGGACGGCTCGGCGTGGAATCGTTTTACTTCACGACCACGACCGGTAACTCCGCCACGCTGTTCCGCGAGTTCGGCCGCCTCGCGACCTGGTGGGGCCTGTCGGTCGGTCTGGTGAACCTCACCGGACACTACTGCGCGTTCAACCTCGCAGGCCCCGACTCCCGTGCGCTGCTCGCCGAGCATACCGCGCTCGATCTCGCCGACGAGGCGTTCCCCTACCTCGGGATCCGCGAGGGACTCGTCGCCGGGGCGCCCTGCCGCATCATGCGCGTGGGTTTCGTCGGTGAGCTCGGTTACGAGATTCATCTCCCGGCGGACTACGCCGTGGACGTCTGGCGGGCGCTGCGGGCCTCCGGCTCGCGCTTTCAGCTGCAGGCCTTCGGCGTCGAGGCACAGCGCATGCTGCGCCTCGAGAAGGGCCATATCATCGTCGGCCAGGACACCGATGGGGTGACGAACGCCCTGGAAATCGATGTGTCCTGGGCGCTCCGGATGGACAAGCCATTCTTCATCGGACAGCGCAGTCTCGCCATCCTGCACAAACAGCCGCGCCGCCAGTCGCTGGTGGGTTTCACGCTGGCGCCTGAGGCGCCGCTGCGCCCGCGCGAGTCGCATCTGGTCCTGAGCGCGGGCCAGATCGCGGGCCGCGTGACGAGCACCGGCTGGTCGCCGACGCTCGCGCGTTGCATCGGTCTGGCTCTGGTGACGCCGGCGCTGGCGGCGGGCCAGAAGCTGCGCATCCGGATCGAAAAGGGACAGGAAGTCGATGCGGATATCGTCCGGCCGCCGTTCTACGATCCACAGGGCGAACGGCAACGATCCACGAGCCCGGGCACGTCCGCTGCGCACGCTGCCGGCCAGCGTACCTCCCTCGTCAGCGCCCGACGCCGTAACCCGCTGGAAACCTGCTCCACAGGGGCCTCGTCCGCGCGAGGGGACCCCGCGGGCGCTCGCTTGCGCTTCGAGGTCCTGTCGCGACGCGAGCGCTTCGGGTGCAAGGGCCCGGGAGCAGAGGCGTGGCTCATGGCCGCGGGCTTTGCGGTGGCGCCTGCGCCCAACAGCGCGCAGGTTGACGCAGGCGGCGTGCTGGTCGCACGCTTGGGGCTCGCGGAGTTCCTCGTCGAGTCCGTGGAGGGCGGAGCGGAGCGCGTCGAGTCGGCACGGCGGCAGCTCGGATCCGCCCTTCGGCCGGCGGATGTTTATCCGGTCGCGCGAGCGGATCTGGTGATCGGCATCGGCGGCGCTCATCTCAACCTGCTGTTGCGTCAGATCTGCAGCGTCGATTTCGCGCCGGGGCTCGAGTCGTGCGCGGCTGACTTCGGCCCGGTCACCCTCACCTCCATGATCGGGGTGGGGGTGGTGGCGTTTACCAGAGGCGGCTGCGACCGGGAACCCGTCCTCACACTGTGGGTGGACCCGAGCTTTGCGCATTATTTCTGGACGACGCTGCTCGAGGTGGGACGCGACCTCGGGGCAGTCGCCGTCAACGAATGAAGCGGGCTCGAGGCGCGCATCGTCCTCGAGCCACACAAGACGCCACGAGAGGGGATAGATATGGCACGCGATCCGAAGCACGACGTACTGTTTCAGCCCATCAAGATCGGGCCCAAGACACTGCGCAACCGGTTCTACCAGGTGCCGCACTGCATCGGCGCGGGCTCCGACCGGCCGGGCTTCCAGGCGGCGCATCGCTCGCTCAAGGCGGAAGGGGGTTGGGCCGGAATCAACACCGAATACTGTTCCATTCATCCCGAGTCCGACGACACGCATCGCCTGTCCGCGCGAATCTGGGACGCGGGCGACGTGCGCAACCTGCGGGCGATGACGGACCACATTCACAAGTACGGCGCCCTGGCGGGCATTGAGTTGTGGTATGGCGCTTCGCACGCGCCCAACATGGAATCGCGGGCCACGCCGCGCGGACCGAGCCAGTATGCCTCGGAATTCGAGACCCTGACGTACTGCAAGGAGATGGATCTCGATGACATCGCCATGGTGCAGCAGTACTACGTGGATGCAGCGCTGCGCGCGCGCGATGCGGGCTTCGACATCGTCTACGTCTACGGCGCGCACTCCTATCTGCCGCTGCAGTTCCTGTCCCCCTACTACAACAAGCGCCGCGATCAGTATGGCGGCTCGGTGGAGAATCGCGCGCGCTTCTGGATCGAGAGCCTCGAGAAAGTGCGCAAGGCCGTCGGCAAGGACTGCGCCATCGCGACCCGCTTCGCCGTGGACACCCTCTACGGGCAGGCCGGCATCGAAGCGGAACGCGACGGCGTGAAATTTGCGCGACTGGCCGACCCGCTGGTCGATCTGTGGGACATCGACGTCGGCGATATCGCCGAGTGGGGCGAGGACGCCGGTCCTTCGCGCTTCTATCTGCAGGGACACCAGGTGCCGTGGACGCGGATCATCAAACAGGTGGTGACCAAGCCCGTGCTGGGAGTCGGGCGCTTTACCGACCCGGAGAAGATGACGGAGGTCGTCACCAAGGGAATCGCCGACATCATCGGCGCCGCGCGTCCGTCAATCTCCGATCCCTGGCTGCCGAAGAAGATCGAAGAAGGTCGCCTTGACGACATCCGGGTGTGCATCGGCTGCAACGTCTGCATTTCCCGCTGGGAGATCGGCGGTCCGCCCATGATCTGCACCCAGAACGCGACCGCGGGTGAAGAGTATCGGCGCGGCTGGCATCCGGAGAAATTCCCGAAGAAGACTTCCGAGGACTCCATTCTGGTGATCGGTGCCGG
>Ga0137412_10003940_pt1 | contig 11878 bp, 10 predicted proteins | sample CZODoug2_1_16fun_FD_122160 | JGI IMG/M metagenome (GOLD analysis project Ga0137412, IMG submission 122160) | Vadose zone soil fungal communities from Angelo Coast Range Reserve, California, USA - CZODoug2_1_16fungal (Hybrid Assembly) | ecosystem: Environmental > Terrestrial > Soil > Vadose zone...
CGACTTCGTCGACCACTATCGAATGAGCGGGGCGAGTTTCGACTATGCGCTCGAGGAACGCTGGGTGCGCGACGAGTCGCTGCTGCAACTGATACCGAGAGCGGTGACGGCACTGCTGTCGGCGGCGGGTGTCGGCAGCGACGCCGTGCGGCATGTCGCCCTGCCCGTCGGCGCCGCCCCGGCGAAGCGCATCGCGCAGGTCTGCGGCCTGCAGACGGCGCAACGCGACGAACGCATTCTCGCCGAATGCGGCGATGCCGGCGCGGCGCTGCCCTTGTTGATGCTCGCGGGCTCGCTCGAAGCGGCGGCGCCGGGCGACCTGATCGTGTTGATCGGCCTCGGTCAGGGCGTCGATGCCGTGCTGCTGCGGGCCGAGGCCGGCGCGCGCGAGGCCGGGCGGGCGCTGACCCGCGCGCTCGCGAATCGGCGCGACGAGCCGAGCTATGTTCGGTATCTGTCGCATCGCCGCTTGATCGACATCGACTTCGGCATGCGCGCCGAACGCGACCAGCGCACCGCACACACCGTGGCTTATCGCAAACGCGGCGCGTTGAGCGCCTTCAAAGGCGGCCGCTGCCAGCGCTGCGGCACCGTCCAATTTCCCCAGTCGCGAATGTGCGTCAATCCCGAATGCCGGGCCACCGATAGCCAGGTGGCGCATCGTCTCGCAGAAACGCGCGGCCGAGTGAAGTCATTCACCGAAGACTGGCAGGCCTACGCGGCCCGGCCGCCCTACTCGTACGGCAACGTCGAATTCGCGGAGGGCGGCAATCTGTTGATGGAATTCACCGACGTCGAGCCGGGCGAACTCAAGGTCAATGACGCGGTCCGGTTCGTGTACCGCATCAAGGATGAGGACCGTGCGCGCGGCTTTCGCCGCTATTTCTGGAAAGCAACCACCGCCTGAAGGCAACGGACGAGAAATGGCGAGCGGAATAAAAGACAAAGTGGCGATACTCGGCATGGGCTGCTCCCGGTTTGGAGAACGCTGGGACTGCGGTCCGGACGACTTGATGGTCGAGGCCTTCGGCGAGGCGCTCACCGACGCGGGCATTGAGCGCGACCGCATCGACGCGGCATGGCTGGGCGTGTTCTTCGACGAGCAGAGCACCGGCAAGTCGTCGCTGCCGATGTCCATGGCGCTTCGGCTGCCCAATGTGCCCACGACGCGCGTCGAGAATCTGTGCGCCACCGGCACCGAGGCGCTGCGGGGCGCCGTCTACGCGGTGGCCGCCGGCGCCTGCGATATTGCGCTCGCGATGGGAGTCGAGAAGCTCAAGGACACGGGTTTCAGCGGACTGCCGGAGCGCACCAAGGGAACGTTCGAGGATCTATACCTGCCCACCAGCACGGCGCCGGGCGCCTTCGCACAATTGGCGAGCGCCTACGCCGAGCGCTACGGTTATTCGATCGCCGAACTGAAGCGCGCGATGGCTCATATCTCGTGCAAGAGTCACGAGAACGCCGCCCGCAACCCCAAGGCGCATTTGCGCAACCGCATCACTCCGCAGCAGGTGCTCGACGCGCCCGCCATCGCCTATCCGCTCGGAGTTCTCGATTGTTGCGGCGTCAGCGACGGTGCCGCATGCGCCATCGTGACCACGCCGAATATCGCTCGCAGCCTCGGCAAACGCGATCTGGTGTCGGTGCAGGCGATGCAGCTTGCGCCCAGCAACGGCGTCGAAATGGGGCACCAGTCCTGGGACGGAAGTCATACGTTGACCACACCGATCGCCGCCAGGCGTGCCTACGCGGAGGCCGGCATCCGACATCCGCGGGACGAGATCGATCTCATCGAGGTGCACGATTGCTTCTCAATCACCGAACTCGTGCTGATGGAGGATCTGGGCTTCTCCGATATCGGTCGGGCGCCGCACGACGTACTGGACGGCCGTTACGATCACGGCGGCGCCATTCCGTGCCAGGTCGATGGCGGCCTGAAGTGTTTCGGCCACCCGATCGGCGCCACCGGTCTACGCATGGCCTACGAAATCTATCTGCAACTGCTCGGGCGCGCCGGAGATCGGCAGCTGCGCGGCCGCTCCGGACACGGTCCCGCGACCGGTCTCACCCACAACCTCGGTGGAATCCCCAATCGCAACATCGCCAGCGTCACCATTCTTGGATTGCTCTCCGCATAGCTTCGAGGGACATCATCATGACCGACACGCTTTTCACCCGCACCGACCGCGACCATATGGCGAAGCCATGGCAGCCGGCCTGGGACATGCTCAACAAGCTCACCGGCGATGCCACCTTCGTCGAGGTCTTTGCCCAGGCCCCCGACTTGCTCGAGTTCGTCATGCAGCAGTTCTATGCCAAAGTGTTCTTCGGCGGCCAGGTCGAGCAGCGATTCAAGCAGCTCGCGCGCCTCAAGCTTTCATTGATTCACGGCTGCCGTACGTGCAACAAGCAGAACGTCCCTGGAGCACTCGAGGCGGGCTTCACGCAGACGCAGATCGATGCTCTCAGCGAAGGGGACGCCGGCCCGTTCGCCCCGGCCGAGCGTGCAGTCATCGAGTACGCGGAGCAGATTGCACTCTCGAATATGGACGGCCGAATGACCCCGGCGCTCTTCGATGCGCTGAGGGCGCATTTCTCCGAAGCGCAGATTCTCGAACTCGGCACGGCGATGGCAGTGATATCGGGAATGGCCAAGCTGTCCTTCGTACTCGACCTGGTCGAGCGCGAGAGCTATTGCCCCTTCGCGGCCGCGGCAACATCAGCAGTCGCTGCTGCATAGGCCAGGCGGGCGATGCCGGCACTGGGCCGTCGAAGGCGCTCGGTCGAATCGCTCGGTCGAATTGCACAGTCGAATTGCTCAGTCGAATTGCTCAGTAAGATGCGTCAGCGCCCGCGCACTCGAAAATAGTCGGGAATGCCTCCGGGCCAATCCTCGCCCCAGTTCTGTCGGCCGCCGTCGACCGCCAAGACCTCGCCGGTGATGAACTTTCCGGTGGGCGCGGACAGATAAACCACCGACTGAGCGATATCCATGACGTCGCCCAACCGCTTCATGGGATTGGAGATCGCGAACGCCTCGGCGGCTTCGCGCGGGTAGACATTGAGTCCGTCGGTGGCGATCGATCCCGGAGCCACGCAATTGACCCGAATGTTGAGTGGTGCCCATTCCACGGATAGCGTCTTGCTCAAGTAGATGACGCCGGCCCGCGCCGCCGCGGTGTGCGCCACCTGGGGCATGCCGCGCGAGACCACGGCGACGATGTTCACGATCGAACCGGCGCTCTGATGATCACGCCAGTGCTGCGCTGCGGTTTGCATCATGTACCAGGTGCCGTTCAGATTCGTGTCGATCACGGCGTTCCAGCCCTTGACGCTGAAATCGATCGCTGCCTGAGGGTATTGTCCTCCAGCACTGTTGACCAGCACATCCAGGCGTTCGTATCGTTCCCAGGTCTCCCTGAACAGCGCCTGCACCTGCTCCGGTTCGCGAATGGTCATGGCACGGGTCATGATCTTCTTGCCGAAATGCTTGTCGATGCCGGCGGCGGTTTCCTCGAGTTTGTCGGCGTTGCGGCCGCAAATCACCACAGTAGCCCCAAGGCGGGTCAGAACATAGGCAATGGCTCGTCCCATGCCGCTGCCCCCGCCGGAGACCAGGCACACCTGGCCGGCCAATGCATCGTCGCGAAACGACAGCGGCCACGCGGCGAGTTCGTCATCGGTCATTCCCCACTGTTTTGGCGGATCTAGAGGCAGGCGTATGCTCATTTTTAAATTTTGGCGAAAGACCGAATTCGCGGACAACTGCCGTCAGTATAGGCAGCGTGCGGCATAAAAGAAACAGTACTGACTGTTTTTTTCGTGACCCGACCGTGTTACTGTTCAAGTTAACATCTGCCTCGCGCAGGGACACTATGGCTGGATCAAAAAAGACTCGGAAAGCGGTCCCCGGCGGCGAAGATCTCGCGGCGCTCCGAATATCGGTGACGACCATGGGCGACTTGCTGCTAACCGCCGCCGACCGCTACCCGGACACCCTGGCGCTGGTCTTTCCCGACGCCCAGTACACCTATCAGGAACTCGCCGCGGCCGCGCTGCGCCGCGCCCGCAGCCTGCAGGCGCTCGGGGTGAAACCGCGCGATCACGTCGGGATCTTGATGCATACCTGTCCCGCGTTCGTCGAGATTTTCTTCGCGGCCGCCCTCTGCGGCGCCGTGGTGGTGCCGATCAACGCGCGCTACCGGGCCCACGAACTCGCCTACGTCCTCGAAAACGGCGACATCGCGACGCTGGTTACGACCGACGCCATTGCGGAGCAAGTGAGTTTCGTGGAGCGCCTGTCAGGCGCCCTGCCCGATCTCAAGTCCCAAGCCGATCCGCGCCGGCTGCAGCTGAAGGCGGCGCCGACCCTGCGCAACGTCGTGCTGCTGGGCGGCACGAGCTCGCCCGGCTACGTGCCGCAGGGCGAGTTCGACGCTCTCGCCGAAACGACGCCGGAGCGGAACGTGCACATTTCCCGTCTCGGCGTGCGGGTGCGCGATGTGGGCCTCATGCTCTACACCTCGGGCACCACCGCGAATCCCAAGGGTTGCCTCATCACCCACGAAGCGCAGGTCCGCAACTCCATCGCGCTCGGACGTCATCGCTACCGCCTCACGCACGAAGACCGTTTTTGGTCGCCGCTGCCGATGTTCCACATCGCCTCGGTCCTGCCGATGCTCGCCATCTTCGACGTCGGCGGCACGTATTTGACGATGGGCTACTTCGACGCCGGCGTCGCTCTCGACATGCTGGAACGCTACCAAGTAACCGCAACCTATCCCTGCTTCGTCACCATCATGCAGGGCCTCATCTACCATCCTAATTTCGCGCGTACGGATCTGTCGCGAGTCAAGCTGATGAATTCCAACTTCGCCGTGCAGCCGCCCGCGGTGGCAGAGTTGATCATGCGCGCCATGCCCCAGGCGCTGCAGGTCGGCAGCTTCGGCATGACCGAAACCGCAGGAACCGTGTGCACCGGTGCGCCGGACGAAGAGGAGTCGTTGCGCATCACCCGGCTTGGCAAGCCGCTGCCAGGCCTCGAAGTGCGGATCGTCGAGCCTGAATCGGGCCACGACGTGCGCACCGGCCAGCGCGGCGAAGTACTGGTGCGCGGCTACAGCGTGCTCGAGGGTTATCACAAGGACGCGGAGAAAACCGCGCAGGCCATCGACCGCGACGGCTGGTTTCATACCGGCGACATCGGCTCCCTGGACGAGCACGGCACCATCATGTTTCACGGCCGCTACAAGGACATGCTGAAAGTCGGCGGCGAGAATGTGGCCGCCGCGGAAATCGAGGCGCTGCTCGGCCGCCACCCGGCCGTGAAACTGGCTCAGGTGGTCGGCATTCCGGATGCCAAATACGTCGAGGTGCCCGCCGCATTCGTCGAACTCAAGCCGGGCAATAGCGCGAGCGAGGCGGATCTGGTGAGCTTCTGCAAGCAGGAGGTCGCGGCATTCAAGGTGCCGCGCATCGTGCGTTTCGTCGACGATTGGCCGATGTCCTCGAGCAAAATCCAAAAGTTCAGGCTTCGCCAGGCACTGGTCGCGGAACTCGGACTGGCATAAGAGCCCGCCATGCCGCCCCTGCTGCCGTACTTTGGACCCATCGTGCAAAACGCCTTCGTCGTGCGCGACTTGGAGGCGGCGGTGGAGTATTGGTCCGCCAAGATCGGCGTGGGTCCCTTCTATCTGCTCGACCACATCCGCTACGGAGCCGTATATTTTCGCGGCGCACCCTTGGCGATCGACATGTCGGTCGCGATTGCACAGTGGGGCGACGTGCAGATCGAGCTGATCGTGCAGCACGACGGCGCCGCATCGATCTACTCGGAATTCTTGGCGCGCCACGGCGAAGGTTTGCAGCATCTCGGCGTGATGACCGCATCGCTCGATGAGCACCTCGAACGCCTGCGTCCGCTCGGCATCGAGCCGGTGCAGTGGGGCGCAACCGCCAACGGCATGCGATTCGCCTACGTCAACACGGACCGGCAGGCCGGCGGCATGATCGAATTGATCGAAACCGGTCCCGCAGTCGAAGCCTTCTTTGCGAAAGTCCGCAGAGCGGGCACCGATTGGGACGGCAGCCGGCCGCTGCGGCGTCTTTGACGGCGGCGCATCGCCGCAGCGCGCCACCGACGCCCGTGCCTGTCAACGCCTTAAAGCCGGTCCAGATCGCGTACCACGTGCCCGACCCCGAACGCGCGGCGCGCGCATACGCCCGATCCTTCGGCTGGGGTCCGTTTTTTTTATTCGAGCACATTCCGCTGTCGAGATGCATCTACCGCGGCGCGCCGGCGGCATTCGACCACAGTTCGGCCTATGGACAGGCGGGCGACCTGATGATCGAGCTCATTACCCAGCACGATGATGCGCCGTCCGTGCTGCGCGACTTGTATGCGCGCGACGCCGTCGGCGTGCATCACGTCGCGCACTTCGTGCCCGATTTGGCCGAGGCGCTGGACCAGGCGCGTACCGCGGGACGGGAAATCGCCCTTGACGCATGCACGGCCACCGGCACGAGTTTTGCGATGCTCGACACATCGCGTGAACTCGGCCATATGGTGGAACTGTACGAGCCTGCCGGCGGCCTGCTCAAATTCTACGGCCACGTGCGCCGGGCCGCGGAAGGGTGGGACGGCGCGGAACCGCTGCGCCGCCTTCGCGCCTGACGGCAACGATCATTCAGCCCTCGCAATAGGATTCAACATGGGACGCATCAACGGCAAAGTCGCAGTGATCTTGGGTGCCGCGGGCGAAGGCAACATGGGGCAAACGATAGCGCGGCGCTTTGCCGCCGAAGGTGCGCGACTGGTGGTCGCCGGCCGCGCGGGCGCTAAGCTCAAAGCGCTTGCCGAAGAACTCGGTGGAGCACACCACGAGTGCGACATCACGCGCAGCGCCGAGGTGGACGCCCTTGCCCGCTTCGCGGCGGAACGTTTCGGCAGTCTCGACATTGCGGTCAATTGCACCGGCTGGGCCCCCATGACCAAGCTGCTGGAAGTCAAAGAGGACGAACTGGACCGCTTAAGCGCGCTGCAATTCAAGGGCGTGTATTTCTTTCTGCAGAGCATGGTTGCGCAAATGGCGGCGGGCGGCGGGGGATCCATCGTGCAGATGTCATCCGCGTCGGCCTATGCCCTGCTCTACAATCACGCGGCCTACATCGCGACGAAATCGGCGGGCGACGCGCTGGTGCGTTGCTTTGCGAACGAGTTCGGCGCCAAGGGCGTACGCGTCAATTCCATCGCGCCGGGACTCACGGGCAGCCCAATGACCGCGCACGAGATGCAGCTGCCGGGTTTGCAGGAGGCGTTCGTGAAGGAATATCCGCTCGGACGCCTCGGCACCGCGGACGACATCGCCAATGCGGCGCTGTGGTTGGCGGGCGATGAAAGCTTCCTCACCGGCCAGGTGCTGCAGATCAACGGCGGCCTCACTTTGCGCCGCAACCCCAGCCCCAGAGAGATCAGCGCCAGCATGAAAGCCGCGGCGGCGGCCCCCGCAAAAAACAGTCAGGTCTGATTGTTTTATGGCGGCCCCGCTGCTACCATCGGCCTAGGTTACCGAGGAGGTCTGCCGTGGCGGTCAATTACAAAGTCGAATGGCCCATGAGCTTGCAGGCACCCGCCGACTCCCTGGAAGCGAAGCAGCCCGCCGTGGACAACGGGCTCGACGTGCCCGATCCGTCGCGCTACTCCTCCGCCGACTACATGAAAAAGGAATGGCAGCATCTCTGGCCGCGCGTCTGGCTGCTGGCCGGCGTCACTCCCGACCTGCCGGAATCCGGCGACTACCAAGTGTTCGAGATCGGACTCGAGGAATTTCTGCTCGTTCGGCAGGACGACGCGTCGATCAAGGCCTTCTACAACGTCTGTCCGCATCGGGGCAATCGGATATCGCTGAACGATCGCGGCAGCGTCGGCAAGTTCACCTGCGCCTTCCACGGCTGGCAATTCGCCTGCAGCGGCGAGCTCGAGAAAATCACCGATGAGGCAACCTTCGATCCACGCCTGATCGCACACCGGCCGGGCTTGCGCGAAGTGCGTTGCGACGTTATCGGCGGTCTCATTTTCATCAACATGGACGGCAAAGCGCCGCCGCTGCGCGAGTGGATCGGATTGCCGCCGGGTTATATCGAGAACTACGAAATCGACAAGATGAATGTGGTGCGGCATGTGCGCAGCGAGTGGCGCGCGAACTGGAAAACCGGAATCGATGCCTTCTACGAGACCTATCACCTGCCCTTCATCCATCCGCAAACGCAAGGCGTGATGGAAGATTTCAGCCAGTACGACTTATATCCCAACGGCTTCAGCCGCATGATCGTGCCGATCGGCGTCAAGTCCCATCGCGTCGGCGACCAAGTCAGCGTCGACCCCTACCAACAGTACATGATGCAGGAAGCGGGCATCGATCCGGCGAAGTTCAACGGCACCGCACGGGAAGTGCGCGCAGCCATCCAGCAGGCGAAGCGCGCACGCGGCAAGCGCTTCGGGTTGGCTTACTACGACAAGCTCACCGATGCGCAGCTCACCGACAGTTGGGCCACGGGATATTTTCCGAACGTACAGATCGGTATGCATCCGGAAGGCGTGTTCATCATGCGCTTCCTGCCGCATGCAACCGACCCGGAACGCTTCTACTACGACAACATGACCCTGTTCCGTTATGTCGACGATCCGGGCTACACCGTTCCCGGTTGGATGGGCCTGCCGAGCGGCATGGACGTGACCGGCGCCACGCGTCCGGACATCGAACGCATCCCTGTGGATGTGCGGCCGAACTTGGGCGAGGTGCTGGATCAAGACGTCGAATTGGTCGCCGCCGTACAACGCGGCTCGAAATCGCGGGGATTCCGCGGTCCGCTATGGTCCGAACAAGAACAGCGGGTACGCCATTTCCACCGCGAGCTCGATCGCTACATCAATCGCGAAAAATAACCGCGCGAAAAAAATGACGGCCGATCGTCTCGGCCGGCTGCCGATGGCTCCCGCAGGGCTGTCCATAGCCCATGGCGGCGCGCACTACCGAAATCACGGGCCTGACTCAGGTTGTCTGCGCGCTCAACAGCTTTTGCAGTTCCTGTTGCTTCTGCAGGGCGTCGGGCAGTCGCCCGTACTTCAGTGACATCGTGCAGTCCTTGAGCGCTTTGTTGAGCTCACCCAGCTTCATATAAGCGAAGCAGCGATTGTTGTAGGCGACAGCTAGATCGTCAGGCGGTTGCAGCGAGGCGTCGAAGACGAAAGGATATTTTTCGAATATTTCGAGCTCGACTGCGTACTTGCCGAGTAGCGCATTGATGTGCTCCATTTCTATAACCGCTCCCCATCGTATGTAGTTTTCAGATCCCTCCTCGGCGATAGGCGCGAAGTCCGAAAGCGCTGCATCATAATTTTTGAGTCCCTCGTAAGACCGGGCGCGATTGTAGCGCGCCGCCGACACGTCGCGCTGGGTGTCTATCAGATGCGTGCACTCTTCCAGAGCGTCTTGAAAATGATGCAGCTTGAAATAGGCGAAGCACTTCAAATACTGAGATCCGCCATGATTGACTCCGGCAACTGTGTTGGCGGCGTCGTGATAGGCAATCACTCTGGCGTACTGCGAGGTATTCCTGGCGACCCACGCCATGTCCTCGTAGATGGCACCGAGTGCTGTGTCCTTGTCATCCTCATTAGGAAAAGACATGCGCTCGACGTCATCCAATGCTTCCTTGAACTTCTGATCCACATTGACCGGATTGTCTAGCTTCGACCAAACCCGGGCCGTAATGTCGTCGAGCACATAGTTGTTATGTCCGGACTCGTGGATCAGCTGGTTATCGCTGCCCATTGCATCAGCAGCCAGCTGAAGCACCGTGTTGATCGAGGTTGAGTCGCCCTGCGTGCCTACCATATCGCCCAGAATCGGCCAGAGTGCATTGCTGAATTGAATGGGGTCAGTGTGCTTATAAATACTCAGGCCTTTGGCAACGCCGTCCGCCAGACCTCCCGTGACATAACGATTCATGTAGCCGTCGATGCACGCGGTGAGCATCTCGTGCTTGAGGTCGCGACACTCTACCCAGGCAGCATTCAGCAGGTTCGCGGTGAGCTGCAAATAGAGCAGCTTCAGCGGTGAGGAAGGTGCTGCGGAGCCCGCATACCGGTTTACGAACTGACGCATGGCATCGACGGAACCGCCCCATTTGGGCTGAAGGTAATGAAGCTTGATGCGATAAAGTTCGTAGTAATCAGGGAAACGCGCGACACTGTCGCGAAATATTTTGTCCAGTTGCTGCGACTTGTCGCGGCTGCCCGAAATTTCGAGCAGCAAGAAATAGCTCCAGGGAATGTTGGGGTCGAGTGCGATCGACTGACGCACGTCATCCTGCGCTCGCCGTAGGGATTCCTGGAATGCTCGCATGTGTTGGCCGGGAACCGCATCGCCGAAGTCGGGACCGCGGATGAGCCAAGCGGTATTCGTATAGTACTTCGCACGGATAAGGTAAGGCAGTGCCGACTTCGGGGTATGTGAGATCCACGCGTTCAGCCCCTCAAGGAACTTCGGATCGTCGCCCTGCGAAAGAGTATTGATAAACGCGTTGAACGGATGAAACGAGAACGACTGCAATTTGGATTGCGCCAGAACGTTTTTGGCAAGCAGCTCAGCTGATTGATAGTCCCCGTGTCGCAACGCCTCTCCTGCCGACATCGCCTTGTCGGTGGTTAGGACGTTCGTGTGCGGTTTGACACCGAGTTTCGCGGTTTCCTCCGCTACGAGCGCCACCAGCGAATCGACGTTCTCGGAACCGTGAGGAGTAACAGCAAGACTGCCTGAACGAATAGGGGAGCTGGCCGCGGCAGACGGCTGTGCGGAGCGCTGCCACACCATAAAGGCTGCTGCCAATAGCACGACGGCCGCAAGGAAGCCTGTGAGGAAAGGACGAACGGTAGCGCCTTTGCGATTCGATACAGATTTTTCGTCGAGCACGTCCTTATCCTCTGATTGCACGCACACTGAGCCTGAATCAAGCGAGGCGAGTTTGCCGCCTATCGGAGACTCAGTCCGTGCGACGCGTCAAAGTGCGGCATTTGTTGGAGCTGGCGAATCGCACCAATTATGAGATTTCGCGGCGTGCCGATCTTTTTGCGGGCCGGCTTGTTAGAGCAATACGGCCAGTCGCTATCGCCACCGGACTAACCGATTGATTTTGTGGGTGAATTTCTTTCGCAAGAACTCGCCCTCCACGAGATATTCTTCGACGAAAAGCACATAAAACAACATCGCCCAATCAATAGATAATTGATATGAAGGGCGAATGCACCGAGCAGCATCTTTGTCACTTTTCGCCCTGAGAATCAGGCACTCGATCTGTCTCCGCGCCCTCGTTCTGCGACGTCCGTTGTGTATACCGTAGTTTACACAATGCCTCCTATGGTATACAGTGGATCCATGTTTGAAGTAAAGCGCACGGATGCGTTTGATAAATGGCTCAAAGGATTGAAGGGCAGCCAAGACACGGACATCAAGAACGCGCACGCAACGTGGAGAGAATTGAACCCGCCGGCCAAAAAGCCGGCCAAGAAGGAGTGATCATGGCAGCCAAGAGCAAACGTCGAAAAATCAAGGTGGCGCCCTACGATTCGGCAGATTACCTGAAGACCGAAGAGGACATCAAAAACTACCTTGAAGCTGTTTTCGAAGAGCCTATGGATCGGCAGATGCTAATTCACACGCTCGGCGTTGTCGCTCGAGCGCGTGGCATGATGAAGCTCTCCAAGGACACCGGTATCACCCGAGCCGGCCTCTACAAGGCACTCTCTCCGAGCGGCAATCCGAGTTTCGAGACCGTGACGAAGATTGTCGGCGCATTCGGCATGGTCTTGTGGGGG
>Ga0137412_10003942_pt1 | contig 11872 bp, 10 predicted proteins | sample CZODoug2_1_16fun_FD_122160 | JGI IMG/M metagenome (GOLD analysis project Ga0137412, IMG submission 122160) | Vadose zone soil fungal communities from Angelo Coast Range Reserve, California, USA - CZODoug2_1_16fungal (Hybrid Assembly) | ecosystem: Environmental > Terrestrial > Soil > Vadose zone...
CTGATCGAGTTCTACCGCTCGCCGGCGCGCGTGCAGTGGACCCCGACCGGCAACAACGTGCCGGATTATCCGAAGCTGGCGCAATTGTGGTGGCAGAACATCGGCGACGCGTCGTCGGGTGCGAAGACGCCGCAGGCGGCGATGGATTCGCTCGCCGCTGCCCAGGACTCGGTGATGGAGCGGCTTGAGAAGGCCGGCGTGCAGGGCGCCTGCGGGCCGAAGCTCAACAAGAAGGAGAAGCCGGAATACTGGTTCGCCAAGTCGGAAAAGGACGGCAACATCGCGCCCCAGCGCAAGCTTGCCAACGAAAAGCCGAAGGGCGAAACCATCGACTACGACACGCTGATCAAGTCGTGGCCGGCAAGCCCGCCCAAGCGCGCGGAAGCGAAGTAGGGCTGGTCGTGTGTCCCGGACGCGATGCGGCGCGCTTGCGCCGCTTCGCAGAGCCGGGATCCACAACTGGGCCCCGGATCAGCAGCGCACCGCTTCGCGCTGCGCAGCATCCGGGAAACGCAGACGAACCAAGGCCGGGAGCAATCCCGGCCTTTTTCTTCTCGTCATTCCGGGGTGCGCAAAGCGCGAGCCCGGAATCCATAACCACGATCGTGCGTATGGATTCCGGGCCTGCGCCCAAGAAGGCGCATCCCGGAATGACGACCACTGATATCAATCCGTCATTGCGAGCGAAGCGAAGCAATCCAGGGCCACGCAGACGACTCTGGATTGCTTCGCTTCGCTCGCAATGACGGCTATGATTGGCGTCTCGCCCTCTCCAGCCCGAGGAGCCCGCCATGCGCATGATGTTCCGCTGCGATCCCGCGCTTGTTGATCATCTGCCACGTCCCGCGCCGGCGCGCACCGCGCTGCCCGACTGGCTGCGCGCGATGCCCGCAAATGCGCATTCGGACATCCATGGCCGCGCGATACGCACGGTCAAGCAGTGCCCGCCCTTCGTCGACGCGATGGCCTATGGCGTCATGATCCCGCTGCCTTGCGACGTCAGCGTCGATCGCGGCGCGTTCTCGTGGGACTGGGACATTCCCGAGCCCGCGACACCGGGCCACCCGCGCGCGCCGCTGAGCTTTCATGTCGCGGCCCAGCTCGACGGCGCGCCGTTCGCGCGCGACGGACAGGCCGCGCTCAAGTTCAACAGTTTCTGGACCATCGAACTGGACGAGGGCTGGTCGTTGTTCGCCACCCATCCGGTGAACCGTGACGACCTGCCGTTCCGGCTGGTCTCGGGCCTCGTCGATGCCGACCGCTTCCACGATGGCGGTATCAATTTCCCGGCGGTCTGGACCGATCCCGATTTCTCAGGCGTGCTTCCAAAGGGCACGCCGGTCGCGCAGTGCTTTGCGGTGCCGCGCGCAGCGCCGGAACTGGTATTCGAGCGTTTCGATGAGATGCATCGCGAAGGCTATGCGAAAACCGTCGCGGAGGTGCTGGCGTCGCCCGGCGTCTACCGCAAGCGCTTTCGCGCCCGGCGCGGGCGGCTAACCAGCTAGCGCGCGCTTCAGCGCATTCTCGTCGAGCCAGAGCCGGCCGTGTGCGGCCGAGGTCAGCGCCATCGCGATGGAGCCGAACATGTCTGGCCGCAGGCGATAGGCTTTAGCGTAGGCCTGCATCGCTGCGTCCGGATCGCCGGCTTCCTGCAGCACGATCCCGAGATTGAGCGCGGCTTCGGCGAAATCGGGCTTGATCGTGATCGCCTTGCGGTACGCGTCGGCCGCGCCGCGAAAATCGCGCAGATCCTGCCGCACCAGGCCGAGATCGAACCATGCAGAGGCGGGGGCCTCGCTCGCGGTGGCGCGTTCGAGAAGAGTGACGGCGCTCGCAAAATCCTTCTCCTCCCACGCCAGGCGTCCGAGCCGCGCGGCTGCTTCCTGATGCTGCGGGATCGCTTCAAGGATGGCCCGCCACGCCGCGCGCGCTTGCGCGTTGAGGCCGGCCTGATCCAGTGTGCGGGCTTTTTCGACGAAGAGATCCCGCTGCGGCGCGATCGCGATTCCCCGGTCGAGATGTTCAAGCGCGCCGTCAAGGTCGCCTGACGCGCGCGCGATGCGCGCCGCGAGCAGCCGGGCTGCGGCGTTGTCCGGGCGCCTTGTGAGGCTTGCCTCGATGTGGCGGCGCGCGGCGGAAATCTCGTTTTGTGAAAACAGCACAGCGGCCAACAGATGGCTCAGCACGGGCTCGCCGGGCTGTGGCGCCAGGCCCTGCTCGCAGAGTTGCCGGGCCTCGTCGCGCCGCCCGGCGTTGAACGCGGTGGTGGCGCGGCGCGCGATGTGCTCGGCGGTCTCGTTCATGCCGGCATTAGAGCAGAGCATGCGAGGGCGAGGAAGCGCCGACGATCGCTCTTTCCGTCATTCCGGGGCACGCGAAGCGTGAACCCGGAATCTCGAGATTCCGGGTCTGGTGCTCGCGCACCATCCCGGAATGACAGTGGAGAGATTTGCGCGCGCTACTGCGCCGCCTCCAGTTTCTCGCCGAGCGCGGGGTAATCCGTGTAGCCCTTGGCGCCGCCGCCGTAGAACGTGGCCTTGTCCCATTCGTTCAGCGGTGCGCCCGCTTTCAGTCGCTCGACCAGATCGGGGTTGGAAATGAACGGCTTGCCGAACGCAATCAGGTCCGCGGTGTTTTCCGCCAGCGCCTTGGTCGCCAGTTCGACATCGTAGCCGTTGTTGGCCATGTAGGCGCCGGCAAAGCGCTTGCGCAACGACGCGTAGTCGAACGGCGCAATGTCGCGCGGGCCGCCGGTCGCGCCCTCGACGACGTGGAGATAGACGAGCTTGAGGGCGTTGAGGCCGTCGATGATGTGGTCGAACAGCGGCTGCGGGTTGGAGTCGGAAATATCATTGGACGGCGTCACCGGCGAGATGCGGATGCCGGTCCGGTCGTGACCGGCTTCCGCCGCGACCGCCTTGGTGACTTCGAGCATCAGCCTGGCGCGGTTCTCGATTGATCCGCCATAGGCATCGGTACGCTTGTTGGCGCCGTCCTTGGCGAACTGGTCGAGCAGATAGCCGTTGGCGCCGTGGATTTCGACGCCGTCAAATCCGGCCTCCAGCGCATTCTTGGTTGCGCGCTTGAAGCTGTCGATGATGCCGGGGATTTCCGACAATTCCAGCGCGCGCGGCTCGGAGATGTCGGTGAAGGTGCCGCCGACGAAGGTCTTGCCCTTGGCGCGGACCGCCGATGGCGCGACCGGCGCGCCGCCATTGGGCTGCAGCGAGATGTGCGAGACGCGGCCGACATGCCAGAGCTGGATGAAGATACGCCCGCCGTTGTCATGCACGCGATCGGTGACCTTGCGCCAGCCCGCGACCTGCTCCTTGGAATAGATGCCGGGCGTGTCCTGATAGCCCTGGCCCTGTTGCGAGACCTGGCTGGCCTCGGTGATCAGCAGCCCCGCGGAAGCGCGCTGCCCGTAATATTCCACCGCCAGCGGGCTCGGCACCATGCCGGGCGGCACCGCGCGGTTGCGGGTCAGGGGCGCCATCACCAGGCGATTGGGCAGCGTGATCGGGCCGAGCTTAAAGGGCTCGAAGAGTTTGGTCGGCGTGGTCATGTTGTTTTCCGGGAGCGATGAAGGATAAAGGAGAATTGTGCATTGCCACTGGCCGCGCAATGCCGGGAGCTATTCCCGTTGCGCAGACGAGCCGCGCGAGACGCGGTTTAGAAGGATCGGCTCAATTTTACGGATAGCGCGAAACAGGCGAACTGCCGGTTGGCGCTTGACCGCGATTTTCTTCGTCATTCCGGGGCGCGCGCAAGCGCGAACCCGGAATCTCGAAGTTGTGCTGTCTGCGCCGGAAGGACGGGAAGTGCTACGCCACCCCGAGAAAATCGCGTTTTCCGACCTCGACGCCGTTGTGGCGCAGAATACCGTGCGCGATCGCGGCGTGGAAATAGAAGTTCGGAAACGAGACGCGATTGACGAACTCCTGGCCCTTCAACGTCGTGGTGGCGTTCGGCCCGGTGGGGAAGGTGACGTCCTTGGCATCGCAGCCTTCGAACTGCGCCGGCTTGAAGGTCTTCACGTATTCGATGGTGTTGGCGAGCCGCTGCTTCAATTCCGCAAAAGTCTTTTCGGTGTCCGGCGTGCTCGGCACCCCGCTGCCGGTCAAGCGCGCGCAACCCTTGGCGGCGAAATCGCTGACCAGCTGAATCTGTTTGCTGAACGGCAGCATGTCCGGATAGAGCCGGGCGCCGAGCAGGACCTCCGGCTGGATCTTCTTCGCCTCGCAATGGGCTTCGGCCTTGGTGAGCAGACCGGAAAGGCTGGACAGGATCTGCAGGTAGGCGGGGACGGTGGCGTCATAAAAGGACATGTGATGCTCTCGGGTGGGGGAGGGATAGGCAAGCGTTCCCGAGATGGGGCCGGGGCAGGTGAAATACAACTGCTCCCCCTCGTCATCACCTGCGAAAGCGGGTGATCCAGTACGCCGCAGCGCTGGTCATCCAGGAAACTGCCGCCACGGAATACTGGATGCCCCGCATTCGCGGAGCATGACAGCGAGACGAGGTTAGTGCACCGCAGGCACTGCCGCCGGCGCCGCCTGTGCGCGCGGCCCGCCGCGCATCCGTGCCAAGAGCTCCGCCGTCGGCCAGGAATCCGCCGGCAGGCCATATTTGATCTGCATCGCCTTCACGGCCGTGCGGCTCTGCTGGCCGAGCACGCCGTCGACCTTGCCGACATCGAAGCCCGCGCGCACCAATAGTTGCTGCAATTCCTTGACCTCGTTGAACGGCAGTTGTGCGACGGCGCCGACCGGCTTGCGCATCGCCGCCGCGCCCGCGATGCGGCTGGCGAGATAGCCGGCGGTGGTCGAATAGATCAGCGAGTTATTCCATTCGGTATAGGCCGCGAAATTCGCGTAGGCCAGAAACGCCGGCCCCATCCGTCCCATCGGCAACAGCAGCGAGGCCGGCAGTTGGTCGTTCGGAAGGCTGCGGCCGTCGGGATAGCTGACGCCGAGCTGCGCCCATTTCGAGCGCGGCAATTGGATCGTGAGATCGGCCTGGTCCCAAGGTATATCCGCCGGCGCGCGCACTTCCTCGAGCCATGGTTCGCCGCGCCGCCATTTCAGGCCGGTCGCGATGTAGTTCGCGGTCGAGCCGATCACGTCGGCGGCGCTGCGCAGCAGATTGCGCCGTCCGTCGCCATCGTAATCGACCGCGTAGGTGACGTAATGCGTCGGCAGGAATTGCGTCTGGCCGAGCTCGCCGGCCCAGGAGCCGACCATCTCGTCCGGCGCAAGGTCGCCGCGGTCGATCACCTTCAGCGCGGCGATGGTCTCGTTCTGGAAGCGCTCGCTGCGCCGGCAGTCATAGGCCAGCGACACCAGCGAGGGCAGCACGGGCAGGTTGCCCATGTTGGCGCCGAAATCGCTTTCCAGTCCCCAGAACGCGGCGATCACCGCCGGCGGCACGCCATAGTCCTTTTCGGCGCGCGCGAATGCCGAGGCGTTGGCCTTGATCCGCGCCTGGCCCTCCTGCATGCGGAAGGGGGCGGCCATGCGGCCGGCGAACTGGGTGAAGATCTGCCCGAACACGCGCTGGCCGCGGTCGCGGTTGACGATGCCCTGGTCGTAGACGAGATAAGGCGAAGCCTCGGCGATGGCGCGCTGCGAGACGCCCTCGGCCACCGCGCGCTGCTTCAGCTCGGCGAGGAAGCGCTCGAAGCTCGCGCCGCTATGGCAGGACGCCGCGCGCGGCGAGGCGGCCATCGCCGGACGTGGCGAAGCCGCAGGCGGCCTGGTGGGCGCCGCGAAGGGCTGCTGGGCCGACGCCGCGGACCAGCACGCCAGCGCTGCCATGATTGCAATCGAAATTCGAATTCCAGGTAACGGGATTTGCATCGATTCGCCGGGCTCGCGGGAAAGTGGACCGCCATGAAATATCCCAGACGCGTTCAAAATGAAATCGTCCAAAATGAAATCGTCTCGGAGGCCTCATCGCGGCCCAAATGTGACGTTCCTCCAGGCTGGCATGCGATGCCGAGGGGCAGGCGACATCACCCGATATCGATACCCGATATCGATCTTCACGCGCGTCGCTCACCCGCGCGCGCCGTGATCACATCCCTCATCCGCTCGGCGGATGCTATTCGCCATCGTTGCATGTCGATCAGCATCTGATCGCGAACACGAAGCGCGATCTCGATCGCGACGCGTGATCTCGATCGCGACGCGCGATCTGCCCTCGAATTTTTCTGCGACCTATCGTCGCTTCTTAGTCGGGAAGAGTACCCGCTTGCGACGGGAGATATCCCCGCGCATGCGCGCATCGTTCTTTGTTGCTTTCCACAGGATTCAATAAGTGCCGATACCGCAGGCATAACTTCAATTGTTAGAATCGTTCTTGCCATCCTGTCGCAGGCGGCGATTCGTCGCGCGACAACTTATTAGAACGTCTAAAAACATCGCGTGAGCATCGAGTCGCAAAGCTGCCTTCAATCAGTCGACCTGCAAACGATTTCGATTGTTCAGTTCGCCGCGGAAGAAGAGCCGCCTCGCTTCTTCTTCCGCGCCACACTCAACCTCATCAAAAATAGAAGTGACGGCGCGTTGGTGTAGAGAGGTATTTCAGTTGGGAGAGTCATAATGCCACGTCATCATCAGTCACTGGAAGACATGCTGATTCACAACAGCGCCTTTCAGGATTTTTTTGCGGCCATGACCGGCGGCACGTCCGGTCATGATCACCTCAACGGTACCGATACCGGAAACATGCTGTTCTCGGGCCGCGGCGACGACGATGTCGCCGGCAAGGCGGGCAACGACATGCTCGACGGCGGCAACGGCAACGACATGATCTGGGGTGGTTCGGGCAACGATAGCCTGTCGGGCGGCAAGGGCAACGATCTTCTGGTCGGTGGCTTCGGCGCCGATCACATGAACGGTGGAAGCGGCAACGACACCTTGCTGAGCCGCTCGGACGCGGGCGAGCCGGTGGCGGCGCAGGACGGCACCACCCAGATTTTCGCGGACGAGACGGCCGCGTTCAAGGCCGTCAACGATGTGCTCACCGGCGGCAGCGGCGCCGACACCTTTCGCTTCGAGGGCCTGGTGAACGCCAAGGACGACATCGTCGCCAAGCATGTCAACGCCGACGGCACCATCGATTGGGCCGGCGTCACCGGCGAGAACAACAACGTCCACGACCATTGGGTCGATGGCTTCGGCAACGATACCATCACCGACTTCAACCGCGCCCAGGGCGACAAGATCGAGATCGCGGCGCATACCGCCGAGGTCAAGTCGATCGAGCATCTCGACAGCAATGGCGATGGCAAGGCCGACTACAGCGTGATCACCGTCATCAGCCAGCAGGGCGCCGCAGGCGCTCACGACGAGGATCTGCTTGGGACGATCACCGTCCACGGCAACCTGGTCAAGGCCAGCGACATCAAGGTCGACAACATGGCCGTGTACGGTGCTTACGATAAGGTCGGCCAGTTGCCGGCCGGCACCCATTTCCAGCTCGAGGATGATGGCGTGCTGCCCAACGGCGCCACCGACGGCGGCCACCATGACGATGGGGCCATGATGATGCATCTCGCGATGGCCAATCACATGTAGGCGCGTCAACGAAATCTGAGCCGCGCGATTTTCCTTGGCCGCAGGTAGCGGGTGGGATTTCGCGCAGCTGGACAAATGAAAAGCCGCGCGGAATATCCCGCGCGGCCTTTTTTGCAAGAGCGGATCGTTGCAGGATCGAAGTGTTGCAAGATCGAAGTGTTAGATGGCTCAGTAATCGTAGCCCGGCCGGCCCGGATAATACTGCCTGTTGCAAGTCCGGCGGCCACGGTCGTATGCGGCCGCGTTGCCATGAGCCAGCCCGCTCACATATTTGAGACAGCGCACGTAATTGTCATTGCTGAGCCAGCTCAGGTCGAGCGCGGAGGCGGGGGAGACTTGCGCGGAGCCGGCGAGCGAACCGAGCGTGACGGCGGCGGCGAAGGCAAACAGAGCGATACGCGAGGTCTTCATGGTCCGTGTCCCTTGACTGTCCTGTAGCGGCTGCACGATGCAGCGCGTGTCAGGACCATGAAGGGACAAAGGGTTCGCGTATGTGCAAGGCCTCACATAGAGCGGCCCGACGTTAAGCGACTGCGCATCCGCGTAAGACCCCTCACACGGAGCGCGAGTAGTCCTACTGCGTCATAACCGGCTTATCCCCTCATCCTGAGGAGCGGCGTCTTCGCCGCGTCTCGAAGGATGCGGCCCGGAAGTAGCACCGAGGCCTCATGGTTCTCCCGGCGATGCAAAGCATCGTCCGGAGACGGCGCTTACGCGCCTCCTCACCAAGAGGAGTAACTGACGCGGTAGAAGTAGCCCGGTAAAGAATGATGGCTCTTATTACTATTGTCCGGGCCGCAATTCAGCGGAAGCGACCGGGGTGACGGCGGGCACGGCCGGGTCAAATCCGAACAGCTCGACCAGGAACTTGTAATAGTCGGGCATCTTGTCCTTCAGCTCTTCGCGCGTCTTGGGATCGTGCACCGATTGCTTGCCGGCAAGGAAGACGCTGGCGGTCACCGCGAAAAACTCCCGGTCGTTCTTCAGCGCATAGCTTTCTTTCGGGAGCAGGCTCTTGGCCTTGGCGTAGCCGTAGAAACCCTTGATGCCGAGATTGTCATAGCCGTTCGGCATCAGCTTGGCATGATAGGCGTGGAGGAATTCGTGCAGCACGATCGGATCTTCCGCGTGTCGCGCCATGGTCGGGCTCAGCATGACGATGCCCGTGCCGGAATCGGCGGCGAGCTGAATCGCGTCCGGGTTGGTCCATTGCTGCTTGTCATGATCCCAGGTCGTGAGCCCGAGCGTTCCGCGGCGGTGGCGATCAGGCACCAGGCCGCCATAACAGGCCCAGGCGGCGCCCTCTTCGTTGCATGTCATTTCGGTTGCGATCAGCGGTACGGAATGCAGGAACTTCAGCACCCGGGGGCTGAACCCAGCGTTCTCGACCATGTCGATCTGACGCTTGAGATTGTCCTCGAGCGCGTCGAAATCCTTGCGGCCGGCATATTCCGACAGGTCGTAGGTGTAACCGCGATAGGCCGCGAAGCCCGTCGGCGCCGCCGGCCCAGCTGTGCTATCGGGCGGGCTGACCTGAAGCACGCGCGGTTCAGCGCTGGCGGCACTCGCGCCGAGTGCGAAAGCGAGGATCACCGAAAGGGCCAATGCGTTGCGCATGATGTTTTTCCTGCCGTCAGATCGTCGGGCGCGAAGGATGGACCAGCGTCCATCGCGGACCCGCGAGAGCTCCGATATTAGGCGATCGACGTTGCGGCACGGTTAATCGCCGCATGCGACGGCATCTGCGCCGTTATCGCGGAATTAACCATGCCAAGATCGATAGAGGCCGACGGAGAGCCGGTTGTCGTCGGGCCGCCGTTCGCCGCGCCTGTGCAAAGAAGGCCGCGGTCAAGAAGACTGGGTGTAGATCGGTTTCGCGCCATCGCGTACGGTTAGGTGCGGGGCGCAAACCGACCCCGCGATTTTGCAGCCGGAAGGAGGATCTCATGTATGCCGCCATCCGTCAGGCCACGGCAAAAGCCGGAACGGCCGAGGAACTGGCGCGCCGGATCAAGGAAGGCGCCATCCCGATCATCAGCGATGTCGAGGGCTTCATGGCCTATTACGTGGTCTATGCGCCCGACGACACCGTCACGGCGATCACCATCTTCAACAATTTCGCAGGGGCGGAGGAGGCGAACAGGCGGGCACTGGCCTGGAGCGAACAAAGTCTTGCGCCGCTGCTGGTCGGGCCGGTGCTCGCGGTCGCGGGCCCGGTGATCGTCCATACCACGGCATGAACGATCCCGTTTGGTTGAGGAGTTGGGCCGCTGACTCAAAAATGCGGCCAATAAAACGGGCTCCATGCCAAAGCTCGTCATGCCCGGGCTTGTCCCGGGCATCCACGTTCTCGCTTCATCCGAGCAAGAAAGACGTGGATGGCCGGGACGAAGCCCGGCCATGACGAAAAACGTTGGTTCTCCCGGCTTCGCCAAGCATTGCCCGAAGGAATTACTGGCGCCGTAAGAGGAGGGGACGTACAGATCTCAAACAGGTTCATGCCAGACCAGTTCATGCTTCAGCGATTGATGAGTCTCTCCGGATCGATGATCAAGCGGTCGATCCGGCGGCGGATCGTCGCGATCGCGGTCGGATTGATCATCCTGATGGTGGCGACATCGCTGCTGTCGATGGTGATGGTCGGCCGGATCGGCCATCTGCTCGACGAACTGACCGCGAGATACGTTCCGGCCAACGCCCATCTGACGCGGATCACCGTGCTGTCGCTCGAGCGCGCGCTCGCGCTCCGCCGCATGATGATCGCCAAGATGCAGGAGCCGCCGGACGAGAACGCCTACAAGCTTCGCAAGGCGTTCTACGACGCCAAGGACGCCGAGGTCGACCGCGAGGCGGAGGCCGCGCGCAAGCTGATCAACGCCATCATCGACGATGGGAGCACGCCATCGGACAACGCCGCGCTGGCGCGCATCGACGGCCGGATCGACACCTTGATGAGCGAGTTCCGCGTTCATCTCAAGGAGGAGTCGGTGCAACTGATGTCGGCGCTGAATGTGCGGGATTTCGCCGAGGTGCGGCGCAGCCTGGAGCGAATCGACATCCTTCGCGACGAGCTCGATGAGAAAATCGACGCCGTCCGTGCCGATATGGCCAAGGTGAGCTACGCGGCCATCGCGACCATCAAGTCTGAGCAGGCCCGGTCGGTCGTGGTCTCGGCGATCGTGACGCTGCTCGCCGCGATCGTCGGATTGATTTTCGCCCACATCGTCAGCGGCGGCATCATTCGCTCGGTCCGGCAATTGCTGGAGGGCACGCGCGCGGTCGAGGCGGGGCATCTCGATCGGCCCATAGACGTGACGGCGGAGGACGAAATCGGGCAACTGGCCGCCGCATTCAATCGGATGGTGCTGCAGCTGCGCGAAAATCTGCGGGTCAGGGAAACCTTCGGCAAATATATCGATCCGCGCGTCGTGGAAGGGTTGATCGACCGACCGGCCTTGACCGCGGCCGAAGGCCAGCGCCGCGTGATGACGGTGCTGTTCTGCGACCTGAAAGGCTTCACCAGTTTGAGCGAGGGCATGACGCCGCAGGGCCTGGTCAAGGTCATGAACCGCTATCTGTCGACCATGTCGGAGCCGATCCGGACCCACCGCGGCATCATCGACAAATATATCGGCGACGGCATCATGGCCTATTGGGGACCTCCTTTCGTGGACGAGGCCGACCATGCGCGCCTGGCCTGTCTCGCCGCCCAGGACATGATCGAGCGCATCGCGCCGCTGCGCGAGGAGATCCCGGATCTGCTCGGCGTGCGCGGCACGCCGATGGAGAAATGCGATTTCCGGATCGGCATCGCGACCGGCGAAGCGCTGGTCGGCAGCATCGGCTCCGACGTCATGATGAGCTACACCGTGATGGGCGACGTCGTGAATCTCGCCTCGCGCCTGGAAGGCGCGAACCGGATCTACGGCACCCGCAACCTGGTCTCGGAGCGCACTGTGGCGGCCATCGGCGATGCCGTTGAAATTCGCGAGATCGATCGGGTCGTGGTCGCCGGCCACACCCATTCCGAAGTGATCTTCGAGATCATGGGACACAAGGGCGCGCTAACGCAGCAGCAATCGGCGTCGCGCGACCGATATCTCGAAGGCCTCGCAGCCTATCGCGACCAGCGATGGGAGGATGCGTCTCGCGCGCTCAATGCCGCGCTCGAGGCCATGCCCGGCGACGGACCGTCGCTCGCGCTGCTCCAGCGCATCGAAAGCCTCAAGGCAGGGCCGCCGCCGTCCGATTGGGACGGCGCGTGGTGGATCGATAAATAGAGAGCGGGGCGC
>Ga0137412_10003944_pt1 | contig 11870 bp, 5 predicted proteins | sample CZODoug2_1_16fun_FD_122160 | JGI IMG/M metagenome (GOLD analysis project Ga0137412, IMG submission 122160) | Vadose zone soil fungal communities from Angelo Coast Range Reserve, California, USA - CZODoug2_1_16fungal (Hybrid Assembly) | ecosystem: Environmental > Terrestrial > Soil > Vadose zone...
CGTAGGAGTCTGGGCCGTGTCTCAGTCCCAGTGTGGCCGGTCGCCCTCTCAGGCCGGCTACCCGTCGTCGCCTTGGTAGGCCATCACCCCACCAACAAGCTGATAGGCCGCGGGCCCATCCTGTACCGCCAGAACTTTCCACCACACCCCATGCAGGATGCAGTCATATGCGGTATTAGACCCAGTTTCCCAGGCTTATCCCACAGTACAGGGCAGGTTACCCACGTGTTACTCACCCGTTCGCCGCTCGTGTACCCCGAAGGGCCTTACCGCTCGACTTGCATGTGTTAAGCACGCCGCCAGCGTTCGTCCTGAGCCAGGATCAAACTCTCCAATAAGGTTTTGTTTGATCGAGACTAGTACAAACTGGCATATTCAATCCAGTTTAACCATCTCAAAGGAACCCACTAAGGGGTTTATTCATTCAAGTACTGGCTATTACAGTACGCTGTTGAGTTCTCAAAGAACACACGCACACCATCTCGCACCACAATTTCTTGCGGCTTGATCCGGGGCTTTGATGTTTCAAAGCTTATCCGGTCTGGATTTTCCCTGTCAAATCGACTCAGCCGAATCGGCTCTGCGAGTCGAAACTTTCTGGGTTCCAGGCCCGGCGGTCGCACACTCTGCCACGTTCTCACGGGAGCTTGTTTCGCGACCTAGGATCTTGGTGTCTTCGCTCGTTCTCGCTGGCCCTTGCGGTCCTGGGCGAGTCCGTGTTGCGCTGACAGAGAGAAAGTTACTCAGGTCGATCACCGAAGTCAAATCGCCTGGTCAGGGCGGTTAACAGCCGGTGTCAGGCCCTGGTCAGACCGCTTTGCCCCGCGGTCGCAGCCACAGAGTGGAGCTGCGCGAGCCCCTGGACGACGCCTCCAGCACCTCTTCCGGGCTCAACACCCGCTGCTGGTCCACCGGCACCAGGTCGTAGCCCCAGGTGCGGAACTCGCGGAGCACGGTGAGCGGGTCGTCGCCGAGGTCGGCGGTCGCGGACGGCGAGAACGCGCACAACACGTGCGGCCGGTCCCGACGCAGCAGCCGCACCAGGCCGCCGAGCGCCCGGTGCTCACGCCCCGGCGCGTCCACCTTCACCACCGACAGGCGCATCCCGGCCAGGCTCGCGATGCTCTCCAGCTCCTTGTCCAAGCGCACGCCACGAACGGATCCGCCCAGCTCAGCCGGCCTACCGTCGTCCATGGGCTCGAGAATCGGGGCGCCGGCGAACTGCGTCGAACCAGCGGGCAGATGGCTCTGCGCCAGCGAGGCCGCGGCCGGCACCGGCGGCCCCGGATTGGGCCGCACCGCCACCCCGCCGGTCAGCGCCGGCTCGGCCAACAGGTCCGCCGCCTGGTCCCACGCCGCGCCCTCGACCACCACCAGTCGCTCGGCGATCTGCGGCGTCAGGTTCACCCCGACGTTGTGCCGGAGCAAGCGCCGCACCGGGTCGCTGGGCTCGACAGCGACAACCGCGCCGCTGGCGCCGAGCAGGCTCAGCACCCTGATCGTGTGATATCCGACATGGGCGCCGATGTCGACGAAGATGCCGTCCGGCTCGACCAGCGAGTCGATCAACCTGGACAGCTCCGGCTCCCACACCCCGTTGCTCGACAGCAGCGGCAGCATGAGCGCGTCCTCGGACGGCAGCCGGAGCAGGCCCACGTCACACAGCACGAGCGAACTCGACACGCCCTCGACCGCGCCGCCATGCCGTTCGTGCTCACGCACCACGACCCGTCGCAGCGCATCGGACGTGTGCAGCGCCTGGTCGGCGGCGCGGAGCCCGGATTCGAGCCGGCCGTCGCGCTCACGCAGGCTCTCCGCGACCTTCGACTCCAGGGCGTCGATGCGGTCGAGCGTCTTGTCGAGCATCAGGGTCAGACGGTCGAGGCGGTCGGCGAGCGTGTCCATCTGCTTGGTCCGCTTGCCGGCCTCGGCCACGAGGGCGTCCTCCAACTCACGCAGGCGACGCCCCTGACCGGCGAGATCGGCGCTGACCCGGACCACACCGTCGTCCGTGCTGACGAGTTGGTCGCCCAGCTGGGAGTGCCGGTCGATGAGCCGTTCGAAATCGGCGCGGAGGCTCTCCAGCTCGACGAGACCCCCGACGTCGCGGATCTCGTCCTGCCGGCGCAGCAGCTCGCCGGCGGTGCGCTCCATGCCGTCGAGCACCGTGCCGAGCACGTCACGGAGATGGTTGTCGTAGTGGTTGAGGACCCGGAGCACGCCCTTGCGCAGCGCCGGCGCCATCGGCATCCGGCTCGCGACGTCGACGTCGGGCTGGCGGAGCAGCGCGTGCTTGGCCGAATTCAGCGGGCCGAGCGGATCGGTGTCGTTGCCGCCGCGGGCGGCCGAACGCCGGGCCCGCCACGTGCGATAGGCGTGCTCGACCCGTTCCTTCAGCTGGTCGGCGACCTTCGGCAGGGAGTACGCGCGCAGCAGGTGCCATCGGCCGGTGCGGGCCAGGCGGTCCGCGATCTCGGGGTCGTCGGCGACCTCGAGCAGCAGCTTCGCCGCCACCTCGATGTCGGGCTCGGTGCCGCCGTGGTGGCAGGGCACGAGCACGGCGGTGTTCGCGTCGAACAGCTCGGTGACGGCGCCGTGCGCGCTGGCGATCACCGGCACGCCGCGGGCGGCGGCCTCCGTGAGACCCCACGCGATCAGGTCCGATCCGCCGCCGCGGTGCAGCGACAAGGCCCAGTCGGCGGCGTCCAGCAGGAACGGCAGGCTGATCGGGTCCTCCACGAGCCGAATCCGGGGATCGGTCGCGGTGGCGAGGCGGAGGCGCTCGGCCGACTCGGGGTGCTCGGCCGAGCCGGAGACGGCCAGCACCAGCCGGACGTCCTGGCGGTCCGGGAACGCCGCGAGGAACGCCGACACCGCGCCGAGCGCGTTGCCGACCCGTTCGGCGGCGTGATCGACAACCGTGGCGAAGACCACTTCGTCGCCGATGTCGTGCGCGGTCCGCGACGCGGTGCGGGCCGCTTCCTCGCGGACGGGGCGGTCGAGCACCGGGAGGGTGATCGTCCGCACCGGCACGGAGACCGTCTGCTCCAGGGCGAGCCGTGTGGTCTCGGACGTGACCCACACCTCGTTCGCGTCCACTTGGCCGCCGACCGGGCCGGCGTCGGTTCGGACGGCGACGACGTACCGCTCGGCCGGGGCTGTGCCTTCCTTGTCACAGAGCAGGACCACCGGGTAGCCGGGCTCGGTGGCCGCGGGCAGACCCGAGGCACGGGCCGAGGCCGCGACGAGGTCGGCGACCCAGCCACTGCCGAGCACCGAGACGCCGAGCTGTTCGAGCAGCGTCGCCTCGTTGCCCGGTCGTTTGGGCACGGCGTCGAGGTGGATCCGGCCGCTCGCGACACCGGGGCCGGCGCACCATTCGCGGAACGTCGAGCTGTCGGCGCCGAAGGGCTCGGCGAACTGGCCGCGCAGCGCGGGGTCGTCCTGCCACACCGCATAGGCCCATCGGGTGGAGCTGGGCAGGCCGTCGACCTCGTCCGCGGCCCAGGCGACGAACTCGGCCTGGGCGGCGCCGAACGCCGGCGCGGGCGGCAGCTCGCCGGCACGCTCGGCCGCGAGCAGCGCGCGCCGGTACTCCGCGCGCAGGCCGCCCGGCAGGATCGTGCCGTCGGCGAGCTGGCCGAAGCCGTACTCGCCGCGGTCCTGGCCCAGCCCGTGGCGAACCAGCTCGTTGCGGTAACTGGTGCAAAGCTCGGCCAGCAGCGGGTGCTCGGAGAGCAGGACGCGGGGGCGGGCGGTGACATCGGTGGACAGCAGCCAGGGGCGCAGCGGGTCGAAGCCGTTGAAGTGCACGGTGCGCAGCGGACGCCCGTCGAGCAGCAGGGCTCCGTCGTCCTTGGTGAGCTGGCGCTGCCCGGCGCTCCACACCGAGAGCCCGATGCCCGGGTCACGGAGCACCTCGTGGTCGACGAGGGCGGGGGCGCTGTCGAGGAAGGTCGCGGCGGTCTCCGGCGCCTGGCGGACCGTGTCGAACCAGGCGTGCAGGAAGGCCTCGGCGCCGGGCCCCACCGCGACGAAGCCGGAGTCGTAGACGCCGGCGGCGGCCAGTTCCTCGGGGGTCGGGCGCATGCCGTCGTCGGAGAGCGGCCGGAGCACTCGCGGCACGAGAACGAGCGGCTTGCGGGCCAGCGCCGGCACGACCTGCTCGGGAATGGGACCGACGACGTGCACCGACGGGTCGAGGTAGAGCACGGGACCGCGGTCGGCCAGCAGGCGTTCCAGCAGACGCGGACGCAGCACCGCGCAGAGCTGCTCGGGGGTGCAGGCGGTGGCGAGCTCGGCCAGCTCACGGTCGCCGATGCCGATGTCGGCCGGCGCCAGCACGCCCTGGCCGGTGGTGCCGGGGTCGGCGTCGACGATGAGCGCGACGAACCGGCCGTTCTCGTGCAGGGTCAGGAAGGCGGCGCCGAGGGTGCGGACCGCGGGCAGCTGCGCCTTCGTCGCCACGGTGCAGGCGCTCAGCGCCGTCTGCTCGGGCAGTGCGATCGACGGCGGCACATCCGGCCCGCTCGAACCGGCGGGACCGAAGCCGACCCTGATCACCGGGGTGATCGGCTCGGCGGGCTCGTCGGTGGCTTGGCCTGTGGCAGGGACGTCAGTCACGGGCACAACCTAGCCCGATCCGGCGTCGGGTCGAAGTAATGCCCGCCCTCGCCTTCGACGGCCGGCGCGCGCCGCAGACGGCGTCAACCTGCCTCACCGCCGACGACCCGCCGGGCTGGCCTGCCCGAACGCCGTGACGTAGATCAACATCATGACACGGCGCCGGCCCGGGCCGCGGCGACACGCCGAGCGCCGCTCGGCTTGTCACAGGATCGGCAGGAAGGTGCTCAGCTCGAAAGGGGTCACCTTGCTGCGGTACGAGTCCCACTCGGCCCGCTTGTTGCGCAGGAAGAACTCGTAGACGTGCTCGCCGAGGGTCTCGGCCAGCAGCTCCGAGTGCTCCATCTCGCGCAGCGCCTCGCCCAGGTTCTGCGGCAGGTTCGCGTAGCCGGCGGCCCGCCGCTCGGCCTCGGTCAGCGACCAGACGTCGTCCTCGGCGGCCGGCGGCAGCTCGTAGCCCTCCTGCACGCCCTTCAGGCCGGCGGCGATGATCACCGCGTAGGCCAGGTACGGGTTGCAGGCCGAGTCGAGGCTGCGCATCTCCACCCGCCGGGACGAGGCCTTGCCCAGGGAGTACATCGGGACCCGCACCAGGGCGGACCGGTTGGCGTGCCCCCAGCAGACCGCGGTCGGGGCCTCGCCGCCGACGATGAGCCGCTTGTAGGAGTTGACGAACTGGTTGGTCACGCCAGTGATCTCGCGGGCGTGCCTGAGCAGGCCGGCGACGAAGGCCTTGCCGGTGGCGGACAGCTCGTACGGGTCCTCGGCGTCGTAGAACGCGTTGCCGTCGCCCTCGAACAGGCTGACGTGGGTGTGCATGCCCGAGCCCGGCTGGTCGGTGAAGGGCTTGGGCATGAAGGAGGCCCGCACCCCCTGGGTGATCGCGACCTCCTTGACCACGTACCGGAAGGTCATGACGTTGTCGGCCATGGTCAGCGCGTCGGCGTAGCGCAGGTCGATCTCCTGCTGGCCGGGCGCGCCCTCGTGGTGGCTGAACTCCACGGAGATGCCCATCGACTCCAGCGTCTCGATCGCGTTGCGCCGGAAGTGCGGCGCCGCGTCGTGGCTGGCCTGGTCGAAGAAGCCGCCGGAGTCCGCCGGGGTCGGCGGGGTGCCGTCGCTCGGCAGGTTCTTGAGCAGGTAGAACTCGATCTCGGGATGCACGTAGCAGGTGAAGCCGGCCTCGGCGGCCCGGCTCAGCGCCCGACGTAGCACGTGCCGGGGGTCGGCCCAGGAGGGCGACCCGTCCGGCATGGTGATGTCGCAGAACATCCGCGCCGAGTAGTGCTGGCCGTCCGCGGTCTCCCAGGGCAGCACCTGGAAGGTCGACGGGTCGGGCTTCGCGACCATGTCCGACTCGTAGACCCGGGCGAAGCCCTCGATCGCCGAACCGTCGAAGCCGATCCCCTCAGTGAAGGCGCCCTCCAGCTCGGCGGGCGCGATGGCCACCGACTTCAGATATCCCAGCACGTCGGTAAACCAGAGCCGCACGAAGCGGATGTCTCGTTCCTCGAGCGTGCGCAGCACGAACTCCTGCTGGCGATCCATAGGCCGCAGCCTAGGAACATCGCGTTACATCCATGTTTCGGGGCTGGTTGTAGCCCGGATCGGGGTGCTCTCGGGCGCCATCTCGGCACGGAGAGGCGGCGGTCGGTCGGCTGTGTCGCAGCTGGCTGAGTCCTGCGTCACACCGGTGTGCCCCGGGCCCGTTCGGTGCCCCTGACCGCGCCCGGCCAGGGGCCACCTCGGGGTTGCGGGCCCTGACGACGGCGTCCTGTTACCGAGCTGCACACCAGGCAGGCCGCGCAGCGCTGAAACCTGCCTCCTGTGCAGCTCGGCAACAACAGGCAGCCAGCGGGGTGCCCGCGTGCGCGGTCAGGGGCCGCCTTGGGGTTGCGGGCCCTGGTAGCCCTCCTTCGACGTGTCGTCCATGCCGATCTCGTGGCCGATCCCGCCGGCTACGACGTTCGCGCTGACCTTGGCGCCCGTCGACCCGATGTCCAGGCCGATCGCCTTGTCGCCCTTGCCGTTGAACAGGTTGTTCCGGATGGTCACGTTCTGCACGGCCTCGATCATCACGCCCTGCGAGGCGCCGAAGTTGCAGATGTTGTTGCTCCAGATCCAGTTGGCCGAGGTGCCGTCCCCGCCGCCACCGTCCCCCACATCGCCAGGGCCCTCGGCCATCAGGCACTGGTTGTCGATGTTCTCGCACCGGTTGCCGTCGATCAGCACGTTCTCGCTGGACGGCTCACCGTTGGTGAAGGTCTGCATGCAGTCGGCGTGCGCGCCACCGGTGTTGGTGATGTCGGAGATGGTGTTGTGCAGGATCTTCAGGTTGTTGCCGAAGAACCGCAGCCCGTCGAAGTCGCCGCCGGTCGGGTGCTTCACCGTGTTGTTGCGCACGGTGATGTTGTTGCCGGTGATCTCGATGCCCGGGGCCTCGGCGCCCAGCACCTGGAAGCCGTCGACCACCACGTTGCTGGCGCTCACCGTGATGCCCTTCACCGCGACCCGGCCGTTGCCGATGATCACCAGCGGCGCCTGCTCGCTGCCGCCCTTGGAGATCTCCAGCCGGATCGAGCCCATATCGCCGGTGATGCAGATCCGGTCGCCGGGGCTGGCGCTGCTGATCGCCTGGCTCAGCCCGGCACTGTCGGTGACCTGCTTGGTGCAGCCGGACTGGTTCGGCGTGCCAGCGCCGGGCGGGCCACCCTGTACCTCCAGGGAGTTGCCCGAGCCACCGCCAAACCCACCGCCCGAGCCGCCGCCTAAACCGCCGCCTGAGCCACCGAAGCCACCACCGCCCGAGCCACCACCGGAGTCTCCGAACAGTCCTCCGCCGCCGGAGCGGTTGTCCGAGCCACCGGACAGTCCGCCCGCGGTGCCCCCGGACGCATCCCCGGTGGGGCGTTGCGGCGAGTCCCCGAACCAACCACCACCGGCCGGTGCCCCGCCACCGCCCGAGCCCCTTCCGCCCTGGTCACGGTCCTCACCCGAGCTGCCACTCCCCGAGCCGCCGCCGGTTGAGTCCCCCTGCTCACGCCCCGCCGCGCCACCGGACGCGGCGCCGTCGTCACGCCGGGGCGTCGCTCCCTGCTCCCGCCGGGGCCGCGTGCCACCGTCGTCCCCGGTCCCCGCGGCCGAACCGCCGCGCGACGGGCCGCGCGACGGGCCGTCCTCGGACCGCCTCGGCAGCGCGAGCGGCGGTGCCGAGGGACTGGCCGAAGGCGCCGCCGGGGCGGCGGAGCGCCCGCTCGGCGACCGGTCTGCCGGCCGCGGAGCCGCCGCGACAGAACCAGAACCGGTGCCAGAACCAGAACCGGTGCCGGAGCCCGCGCCAGAGGTGTCCGGGGCGGCCGGCGGCAACACCCGGGGAGCCGGCGCCGGGGCCGGGGCATCGGCCGGACCACTGGCCATGTTCGTCTTCACACAGATCACGTCGTTCGGGCCGGCGTTGGCCACCGCGTCCTTCAGCCCGGACTCGTCGAGGACCTCCTTGGTGCAGTTGATCTGTGCCGTGGCCCGCCCGGACCCACCGCCGGCCGGCTTCGCCGAGGCCCCGGCGGGAGCAGCGGGCGCCGCCGCCCCGGCCGCCGCGGCGGGTGCGCCACCGGTGGAGGAGCCGTCCGGCGGTGCGGCCGCCGACCCCGAGCCGCCATCGCCCGAGGTCCACCCGCCGCTCGCCGAACCGGACCCGCCGCCCCGATCGGCACCGTCGCCCCCGACCGTGAGCGGACCGTGCAGCGCATCCAGCCCGCGCGCCTGCCAGGAGCTGCCGTGGGACGGGCCGGAGAACGCGGTCAGCAGGGCGAAGAAGACCACCGCGGCGGCCAGCACCGCACCGGCCACCGCCGCCCTCCGAGTCAACCCACCCCGAGCCAACCCACCCCGAGCCAACCCACCCCGAGCCAACCCACCCCGAGCCAACCCACCTCGAGCCAAGCTGACGCGCGCAGACGACCGCCCAGCCCGATTCATGCCGCACAGCGAACACCCGACCCGACCCGCCGCGAGGCCGATCGGCCCAGATCGTGTGCGATCGCAAACACGCGGCCGCCCCCACCCGCGTACCCGCCTCCAGACCCCGTGAGTGGCGAGTTGGGCTATGGCCCAACTCGCCACTCACGGGTCACCCGGCCGGCCGGGTCAGCTGGGGTCGAGCGTGCAGTGGATGCCGTCGGGCGGTAGCTCCAGGTCGGTGAGGTACCTGGTCACGGCGCCGTCCACGCACTGGTTGCCGCTCAGGCTGGCGCCGTGCTGGTTGCCCTGCACGGAGAGCAGCCGCCCGCGCAGCGCCTTGGCCAGCTCCACCCCGGCCTGGTAGGGGGTGGCCGGGTCACCGGTCGTCGAGACGACCACCACCGGGGGCAGGCCGGCCACGTTGGGCTGGTGGGCCCGGCTGGTCGGCGGCACCGGCCAGAACGCGCAGGCGTCCCGGGCCGCGCTCGGGCCCTGCCCGTTGTCCTCGAACGGCGCGACGGCCAGCGTCCGCCTGCTCTCCTCCAGCGCGACGGCAGGGTCGGTGCTCGCCTGGTCGTCGACGCAGCGGACCGCCTGCAGCGCGTCCTGCAGGTTGCTGTACTGGCCGTGCCCGGACCGCTGGTAGTAGGCGTCGGCGAGCCGCATGAGCATCTCGCCCTTGCCGCCCACCAGCTCCTCGAGGCCCTGGCGCAGCGGGGACCAGAGATCCCGCTGGTACATGGCCTTGATCACCGCCGTCTGGGCGTCGCCGTAGGCCAGCTTGCGGCCGTCCCGCAGCGCGACCGGCTTGCGCAGCAGCGGCAGCACGAGCGCGCGGTAGTTGGCCGTGGCGACCTTGGGATCGCCGGCGGCGGCGCCCAGCGGGCAGCTCGGCTGCTGGCCGCACCAGGCGGCGAACACCTCGAACGCCCGCTGGAACGCGGCGGCCTGCGCCACCGACTCCTCGACCGGGTCCTGGTTCGGGTCGAGCGCGCCGTCCAGCACCAGGGCCCGGACGTTGCCCGGGAACGCCTCGGCGTAGGTGTAGCCCAGCCGCGTGCCGTAGGAGTAGCCGAGATAGGTCAGCTTGGCGTCCCCGAGCGCCGAGCGCAGCACGTCCATGTCCCTGGCCACGTCCCGCGTACCGACGTTGGCCAGCAGGTCCGCGCCCGAGCGGTCGACGCACTTGGCGACGTCCCCCTTCGTCTCCTCCTCGTAGTGGGCGTCGCGCGCCCGGGTCCGCTCGGCCGCCGCGGCCGCGGTCTCGCCGGGCGGCGGGGCGTCGTCGGTGTCCCGGTAGAGCCGGTCGTCGTCCCGCTCGCGCCCGGTGCTGCACTTGATCAGCGGCTCGCTCGACCCGATCCCGCGCGGGTCGAACCCGACCAGGTCGAACCGCTCCCCGAGCGGCGTGTTCCGGACCTGGTCGGCGAGCCCGGCGGCCAGCTCGGTGCCGGAGCCGCCCGGGCCGCCCGGGTTGACCACCAGCGAGCCGATCCGCCGGTCCGGCTGGCCGGCCCTGCTCCGCAGCACCGCCAGGCGGGCCGTCCTGCCCGTCGGTCGGCTGTAGTCCAGCGGCACCTCGAGGTAGGTGCAGTCGAACCGGCCGCACCGGCTCCAGTCCAGCCGCTGGGCGTAGAACTGGCGCAGCTCCGGGCTCGGTACCGGCCCGACCGCCGTGCCCGCGCCGAGCGTGCTCCCTCCGCACCCCGCCAGCGGCGCCACCAGCGCCAACAGCGCGACGAGGACCAGCAGGGGCCGCCACCGGCGCGGCGCCGAACGCGCGCTCACGTCAGGTCTCGCCGTCGGGCGGCGGCGGTGCCGAGCAGCATGGCCACGGCCGCGTAGGCCGCGACCACCAGCAGCATCAGCCACCAGGACTGCGCGACGCCGAACCCACCGCCGAACTGCTCACCGCCGGTGAGCCCCTTCAGGACATACCGCACGGCCACCCCGGGCAGGTAGTCGGTGATCCGGTCGGTGGCCTCGGTGAGGCTGCCCAGATAGACCAGGATCGGCTCGAGGATGAGGCAGTAGAGCAGGACGGCGAGCACCCCGAAGGACTGCCGACGCAGCAGCAGGCCGACCCCGACCCCGAGCACCGCCCACAGCGCGAACAGGAGCGTCCCGCCCGCGCTCACCGCGAGCAGCCACGGCACCTCGCCGTCGAACGCGGTGTGGCTGAGCAGCAACCCACCGACGCCGGCGGCCGCCGAGACCAGGCCGTACACGACGCCGACCAGCGCCGCGAAGATCATCTTCGCGACACCGAGCTTGGCCCGGCGCGCGGCGTTGAGGTAGCTGGTGACGATCGTGTTGTGCCGGTACTCCCCCGACGCACAGACCACGCCGAACAGGAGCGCGAAGAGGATGCCGATGTCCAGCGCCTCGGCCTGGCTCATCGCCAGGAACTCGTCCTTGGCGTTGACCCAGGCGTACGTCAGCGCGAGCAGTGCGGCCGGCAGGAGCAGCGCCCACCAGGTCGAGGTGGACAGCGTCTTGCGCCTCTCCGAGGTCACCAGGTCGCGGATCTCCCCGGCCGACCAGGCCGACCGGGCCGGCCGGGCGGTCAGGGGCACGGTGTCGAGGTTGGACGCCGACATCACTGCTCCCCTTCCCGCATGGTGGGGATGGTGGGGGTGGCCGGCGGGTCGTCGGGCGGGCCACCCGGCGCGGGGGGCAGGTACTCGCTCTCGGTGAGCCGCAGGAACCGCCGCTCCAGCTCGGCGGGTTCGCGGCCGGGCCCGGCGAGCTCGTCCATCGGGCCCTCGAACACGGCCCGGCCCTTGCTGACGATCACCACCTGATCCACCGTCTGCGCGATCTCGGCGAGCTGGTGGCTGGACACGAGCACCGTGCGCCCGGTGGCCGCGTAGCGGCGCAGGAACCCGCGCAGCCAGGCCACCCCCTCCGGGTCGAGGCCGGAGCCGGGCTCGTCCAGGACCAGCACCTGAGGGTCGCCGAGCAGGGCTGTCGCCAGGGCGAGGCGCTGGCGCATGCCGAGGGAGAACCCGCCGGCCTTGCGGTTCGCCACGCTGGCGAGCCCGACAAGCTCCAGCACCTCGTCGGCGCGGCGGTCCGGCAGGCCCATCGCGGCGGTGTAGACCCGCAGGTGCGTGCGCGCCTTGCGGGAGCGGTGGAAGCCGTTCGAGTCCAGCACCGCGCCGACCACCCGGGTCGGCTGGACCAGCTCGCGGTAGGGCACGCCGTTGACCGTGGCGGTGCCGCTGGTCGGCGTGATCAGCCCGAGCACGGCGCGCAGGGTGGTGGTCTTGCCAGCCCCGTTCGGG
>Ga0137412_10003945_pt1 | contig 11869 bp, 10 predicted proteins | sample CZODoug2_1_16fun_FD_122160 | JGI IMG/M metagenome (GOLD analysis project Ga0137412, IMG submission 122160) | Vadose zone soil fungal communities from Angelo Coast Range Reserve, California, USA - CZODoug2_1_16fungal (Hybrid Assembly) | ecosystem: Environmental > Terrestrial > Soil > Vadose zone...
ACTAGAATCGCGCTCCTTTCCGGGGCGTTAGCTCAGTTGGTAGAGCAGCGGACTTTTAATCCGTTGGTCGCAGGTTCGACTCCTGCACGCCCTACCAGGACAAGGGCTCCGGCAAGGCCCGAGGTGGTAAACTGTCAGGCTGAAGGACTGTCCGGGAGGGCGTCCATGCTTGCTTTGCGGCCGGCACACCGTCTGGCGCAGGTCAATTACGCGCCGAGGGTTTTCGCGTTCGCCTTTTCACTGCTCGTGCTGCAGGCGCTCATGATCGAGCGCGGCCTCTCGGCCTGGTTGCTGTTTTTCGGGGTGCTGCAGTTCCTCGTCTATCCGCACCTCGCCTATCTGCACGCGCGCATCGCGGCCGACTCCCGGCGCGCGGAGCTCCGCAACCTGATCGCCGACTCGGTGTTGCTCGGTGTGTGGGCGGCCCAGTTGCATTTCGCGCTGTGGCCTTCGTGCGGTCTTCTTGCCGCCGTCTGCCTCAACAACGCCACCACCGGGGGACTCAAGCGATTGGGCTGCGGCGCGGCCCTGTTCGCCGCTGCCGCGGCGGCGTGGGGCGCGGTGCTCGGCTATCCGTTCGAGCCGCAGACCGGGCCGCTGGTTTCGGGTCTGTGTCTCGTGGGGATCATCGCTTACACCTCCTGGATCGGCACGATCGTCCACCGGCAGAACAAGCACCTGATCCGGGCCCGCGACGCGGTGCGCTCGAGCGAGGAACAATCCCGCTTCATCGCGGAGCACGCGGGCGATTTCGTCGCCGTGCTCGACTCGAAGGCCCGCTTCCTCTATGCGAGCGCTTCGCACCGTGAGCATTTCGCCGGAGAGGCCGTGAGGCAGGGCGGGGACTGGCTCGCCCTGGTGCACCCGGACGATCGCGAGCGCGCGCGCAATTTTCTGCGCTATATGACGACATCGCGCTCGGGCGAGCGCGTCGGGCTGCGCATGCTCTCCCCGCACGGGCCCTCGCGCGTCCTCGAGTGCGACGGAAATCCCGCCAGCGACCATCGCGGCAACGGGGAAACCGTGATCCTCGTGTGCCGCGACGTCACCGCGCGCGCGCGCGCGGAAATCGATCTGCTGCTCGCCGCGCACGCCTTCGACGGCTTGAGCGACGGCGTGCTGATCAGCGACGGCTCGGGCCGCATCGAGTACGTCAACAAGGCCTACGCCGACCTCACCGGTTACCAGCCGGGCGAAGTGGTCGGGCGGACCGTCAACGATCTGCGCTCCGCGCTCCAGTCCGGGCAGCTCTTCGAGGAGATCTGGCGTGCCGTCGGCCGGACGGGCAGCTGGCACGGGCAGTTCAAGGAGCCGCGCAAGGACGGCAAACTCGTCTCCGTCCGTGCCAGCGTCTCCGCGGTAAGGAACAAGAACGGCGTGGCCACGCACTACGTCTGGGTGATCGCCAGCGATACCCGGGAACACGCTGCCGCCCGTTCGGCGTGAGCCCGCGCTCTCAGCGCCAGCCCCTTGACATGAGGAGGATAACGCCGAGCAGGATCACCGCGGACGACAGCCACTCGTAACCGGTGACCACTTCCCCTGCGAGCCACACGCCCAGCAGCATCGCGATGACGGGGTTGACGAAGGTGTAGCTCGATGCCAGGCCGCCCGACACGCGCGCGAGCAGCACCATGTAGGCGTTGAAGGCCATCAGCGAGCCGAAGACCACGAGGTAGGCCCATGCGAGCACGGCCTTCGCGTGAAACGGCCAGTTCGAAGCCACGGCAGCCGGTTCGCCCGCGGCGAGCGACACCAGCATCAAGGCGCAGCCGCCGCAGAGCATCTCGCTCGCAAAACCGGTGGCCCCGGGCGCGAGCGTCCAGCGGCGCTGGCTCATCACGCTGCCGACCGACCAGCTCAAGCAGGCCACGGCGATCGCTGCGAGGCCCTGCGGCGACGCGCGAAAGCCCGCGCCCTGCGTCAGCATCAAAACGCCTGCGAGTCCCACCGCGATCCCGGCCGCTTCCAGCTTCGAGGGATACACCTTCCACATCATGTTGATCGCCGCGATCATGATCGGCACCACGGCGATGAAAGCCACCGCCAGCCCGGACTCCACCGACTGCTCGGCATACGCGGTGCTGCCCATTCCGCCGCCCAGCATCAGCGTTCCCACGAGAAACGCGTTGCGCCACTGCACGCGCGTGGGCCAGCTCGCCTTGCGCGCGAGGCGCATCCACGCCATGAGGAGCCCCCCCGCCACGAGGAAGCGCGTTCCCATCTGGAAAAACGGGGGCAGGCTGATCAGCGCCCATTTGATCGCGAGGTAGGTCGAGCCCCAGATGAGCCAGGTGGCGGCGAGGCACGCGAGGATCAGCGGGCTCAGGCCGGGCGCGGCGCCCTCGGCGACGGAATCATCCATCACCACACGCGGCAGCGGTTCTCACGGACCATCGGTTGTCCGGCCTTGCACGAAAACGCCCGCTCGAACTCGGGCATGTTCACCACCAGGCCGTTGACGCGGTACTTGCCGGGCGAATGCGCGTCGGTCAGGGCCCTCGCGCGCAGATCCTCCGGGCGATGGTGCTCGCAGGCCCACTGCGCGTAGCCGACGAAGAAACGCTGCTCGGGCGTGAAGCCCTCGCGGCTCTCGGGCCGGGTGCCAGCCGTCTCGGCCTTCCAGGCGAGCCAGGCGAGCACCAGGCCGCCGAGGTCGGCGATGTCCTCGCCTTCGGTGAGCCTGCTGTTGATCTTGACGTCGTCGACGATCGTGTACTGCGCGTATTGACCGACGATGCATTGCGCGCGATCGGTGAATTCCTTGGCGTCTTTCTCCGTCCACCAGTCCTTCAGATTGCCCTGCGCGTCGAACTGGCGTCCCTCATCGTCGAACCCGTGCGTCAATTCGTGGCCGATGGTGCCGCCGGTGTTGCCGTAATTGGGCGCGTCGTCCATCCTCGGGTCGTACAGGGGCGGCTGCAGCACCCCCGCGGGGAAGTTGATGTCGTTCATCTGCGCGTTGTAGTAGGCATTGACCGTCGGCGGCGTCATGCTCCACTCGCCGCGATCGAGCGGCTTGCCGATCTTGGCGAGCCTGCGCCGCGACTCGAACAGGTTGGCGCGCGCCACGTTGCCGGCGAAGTCGTCGCGCCTGACCTCCACGGGTCCGTAGTCGCGCCACTTGTCCGGGTATCCGATCTTGTTCACGATGGCGCGCAGTTTTTCCAGGGCTTTCCGCTTCGTCGCCGCGCTCATCCAGTCGATCCGATCGAGGTCGTCCTCCATCGCCTGCTCGACCTGCTTCGTCATGTGCAGAGTCTTCCGTTTCAGCTCGGGGCTGAAGGCGCGCCTCACGAACTCCTGCCCCAGCGCTTCGCCCAGCTGCGCGTCGACCAGCGCCACACACCGTTTCCAGCGGGGGCGCAACTCGGGCGCGCCGTAGAGCGTCCTGCCGAAGAAATCGAAGTCCGCGTTCACGAAGGCGGAAGACAGAAACGGCGCGGTCGCACGGGCGGCATGCCAGCGCAGATAGGTCTTGATGTCGGCAAGGCCGAGCGAGCGCCATTGCCTGTCCAGCTCTTTGAAGAATTCCGGCTCGGTGACGTTGAACGTATTCAATCGCGAAAGACCGGCGGTCCTGAGGTAGACGTCCCAGACGAATCCCGGCGTAAGGGCCTTCAATCCCTTTGCGTCCATCTTGTGGAAGAGCCGGTAGGGATCGCGGCGCTGCGTGCGGGTGAGCGACGCCTTTGCAAGCGCCGTTTCGATCTCCATCACTTTGCCGGCTTCGCGCTTTGCCGCCTCGGGCGAGTCGCCGAGGAGCTCGAACATGCGGCCGACGTGGGCCGCGTACCGGGCGCGAATTTCCTTCGACTTGTCTTCGTCCTTCGTGTAGAAGTCGCGGTCGGGCAGGCCAAGGCCGCCCGAGCCTGCGAACGCGATCACCTGGGTGGCGTCCGCGTAGTCCTGATTCGAATCGAAGCCGAAGAACAGGCTGCTCGATCCGGTCGCGAGATGCAGTCGGGCGAGCACCGCGGCAAGATCGCTTTTCGATTTCATTCCGTTTATCCGATCGAGGGTGCGCTTCAACGGCTGCGCGGCCAGTTTCTCGACGGCGGCTTCGTTCGTGCAGGCGGCGAAATAGTCCCCGATTTTCTGCTGCGCAGCGCTTCTGCCGGCAGTGCTCTTCGCCAGGCCGTCGAGGATTCCCCAGAGGAAGCGCTGGTTCTCCCAGGCGAGCTTGCCGTACACGCTCCAGCGCGACTCGTCGGGCGGGATGGGATTGTTCCCGATCCATCCGCCGCAGGCGAACTGGTAGAAGTCGACGCAGGGATCCGCCGACTTGTCCATTGCGCCCACGTCGAGGCCGGGTGTGTAGGGAAGCGAGGTCAACGGCGTCTCGGGCGCCCGCGGAGAAGGCCCGGTCGCGGGAGTCTGAGCCGATGCAGGAAAGCCGAGACCCGCGGCCAAGGCCGCGGCGAGGAGAAGGCGGGAGTGTTTCATCGGTCGGGGTGTGGACAGCGGCGCGGTGGCGAAGGATCATTATAGAATGACCGGCGTGCCCGCTCCCTCGCATCAGCCCTTCGTCCCCGACCGCGCCCGGCTCGCCGGATTCGCATTGCGCGCCGTCCTCGGCTTTCTTCCCGCTGTATTGATCTCGCGTGCCGCGCTCGCCGCCGAGGGAATGTGGCTCCTCGACAATCTGCCGCTCTCCCGCCTGCAGGCGGAATACAAGTTCACGCCCGGCCGCGACTGGGTGGATCGCGTGATGCGCGCGTCGGCGCGCATCGCCGGCGGCTGCTCGGCTTCGTTCGTCTCGAAAGACGGCCTGGTGATGACCAATCACCACTGCGCGGCGCGCTGCCTCAGCCAGCTTTCGACCGCCGAGAAAAATCTCGCCGCCGCCGGCTTCCTCGCGCACGGCCGCCAGGAAGAAGCGCGCTGCCCGGAGATCGAGTTGAACCGCCTGGAGCAGATCACCGACGTGACCGGCGAGGTCAAGGGCGCGACCGCCGGCCTCGACGGCGAGGCATTCAAGGACGCGCAAAATGCCATCAAGGCGAAATTGTCGTCGGCTTGCGTCGGCGCCGAAAAGCAAACCACGCGCTGCGACGTGGTCGACCTCTATCACGGCGGCCGTTATCATCTCTACAAATATCATCGTTTCCAGGACGTCCGCCTTGCCTGGGCCCCGGAAGAGGCGGTCGCGTTCTTCGGCGGCGACCCGGACAACTTCAACTTCCCGCGCTACGACCTCGACATCGCGCTGCTGCGCGCCTACGAAGACGGCAGACCGGCGCAGACCAAAGACTTTTTCCCGTTCAGCAAAACCGGCGCGGAAGCGGGAGAAACGGTCTTCGTCACCGGCCACCCGGGCTCGACCCAGCGCCAGCTGACGATGTCGGAGCTGGATACCTTCCGCGACGTACGCTTGCTGGGCGAGCTGCTGCGCCTTGCCGAGGAGCGCGGCGTCCTCGAGCAGTACAGCAAGCTCGGACCCGAAGCGGCGCGTATCGCGGAAGCCGATCTGTTCGGCGTCGAAAACAGCTACAAGGCGCTGCGCGGCGAGCTGAAAGCGCTGCTCGACCCCGCATTGATGAGGCGCAAGCGCCTGGAAGAACGCGATCTGCGCGCATTTGTCGCTTCGCGGCCGGCGCTCAAGGCCAGCGCAGGCGCGGCGTGGGATGCGATCGACAAGGCCCAGCGCGCCTATCGCGACATCGAGACGCAGTATTCGGTCATCGAGCGTGCGCGCGCCTTTGCGAGCCGCTATTTCGCCTACGCGCGCCAGCTGGTACGCGGTGCCGAAGAACGCGCGAAGCCGAACGCGGAGCGGCTGCCCGAGTTCACCGATTCGCGCCTGCCGGAGATCGAACAGGATCTGTTTTCCACCGCGCCGATCTACCCCGAGTATGAGAAGGTGAAGCTCGGCTGGTCGCTGACGAAAATGCGCGAGCTCCTCGGCGCGGACGATCCATTCGTTCGTCAGGTGCTCGGCAGGAAGTCGCCCGATCAGATCGGCGCGGATTTGATCGCGGGAACCCGGCTGGGCGACCCGGCGGCGCGCAAGGCCTTGTGGACCGGCGGCAAGGAGGCGATCGCAAAGTCGGACGATCCGTTCATCAAGCTCGCGCTCGCGGTCGACCCGGCGGCACGCGCCATCCGCAAGCGCTATGAACGGGAAGTGGAATCCGTGGTGCAGAAAAATACCGAATTGATCGCGCAGGCGCGATTCGCCCGGCAGGGAACCAGCGCCTATCCGGATGCGACTTTCACGTTGCGTCTGTCCTACGGCGAAGTGAAAGGCTGGGACGAAGGCGGCAGGAAGATCCCGCCCTTCACCGATTTCGCCGGCGCGTTCGCGCGCGACACGGGCGTCGATCCATTCGCGCTGCCGGCGTCATGGCATGCGGCGAAGAGCAAGCTGAATCTGGCGCAACGGTTCGATTTCACGACCGACAACGACATCATCGGCGGCAATTCCGGCAGCCCGATGATCAACCGCAACGGCGAAATCGTCGGCCTGATTTTCGACGGCAACATCCATTCGCTGGGCGGCGCTTTCTGGTTCGACGACCGGACCAACCGCGCGGTCGCGGTCCATAGCGGCGCGATTCTGGAAGCCTTGAACAAGGTATACGGGGCGGCCGATCTTGCGCGCGAGATAACCGGGCAGTAGGCCCCGCGTTCCGGGCTAGAACGTGTAGGCGAGGCCGAGGGAAATCACCGGGTAGTACTTGAAGCTGTGAAGGCTGTCGTCGAGCCTGGATTGCTCGGCTTGCGCGTCGCTCTGCAGCTGGGTGCACCTTGGGCTTCCCTGTGGCGCCGCGGTGCCGCAAGTCACGTCGATCTTGGACTTCGGACTGCCCTGGAACATGATGCCGGCGTCGAATATCAGCGACAGGCCGTGGTTGATGGGCCGCCCATAGCCGATGCCGAAATAAGGCGCCGCCTTGTTGAAATCCACTTTGGCGTCGAGCGAGCCGACTTCCGCGGCGGTGTAGGTCTGGTTATCGATCGTGAAGGTTCCGCCCGACGGCTGTCCCTTCATCGTGAGCTTGTTCCCGTTGAACATCGCACCCAGGCTGATGCGGAAATTGTTCGCGAACGGAAACCAGTCCCCGAGCAGCGAAACCGTCTTCAGCTTCAGCTTCATATCGTAGTCGATATCCGACTCGGTGCTCGTTTGCTTGCGCGTGTAGCCGTCCGCATTCAGGCGCACCGCGGCGCGCTGGCTCAAGGCGTACGACAGCTCGGCCCCCCCGCCTAGTGTGCCGCCGCGAAGACCGAGCGAGGTGTCCGCCGCAGCAAGGCCGGGAAAAGCCAGTAGAGGCAACACCGCGGCGGTGATAAATAATTTGCGCATCGTCTTCTCCTTTCGGGAGGGCGGGCGCCCATCTTATAGCAGGCGCCCCGATGCCGGGGTGATGCTTTTCTCGAAGAAATGACTGAGCGGATCGGGCGCGTACTCCCCGAACGGTTCGCGCTCCGCGTACCCCGCATGCCGGTAGAGGGCGAGCGCCGCCGCCTGGTGGATTCCCGTCTCGAGGCGCAGCCACTTGAGACCCTCCCGCGAAGCCTCCTCCTCGATGCGCATCAGGATCGCGCGCCCCAGTTTCTGCCCGCGGGCCTCGGGATGCACGAACATGCGTTTCACTTCGCCGTAGCCGGTCGGATCGATGCGCAGCGCGCCGCAGCCGAGGGCCTCGCCTTTGCGCCGCGCGACGAAGAAGCGGATGTTCGGCGCACACAGCGTGTCGACATCGAGGATGTGGTTGCTTTCCGGGGGATAGAGCGATTCGAGAAAGGCATCGAGCGCGGCGAGGAGCCGCATCACGTCCTCCTGGCGCGGGCTTTCGAGCCGGATGGCAGCCCCCGATCCGCTTGGCCGGGATACTATGACGGCTCCTTTCGTCCAGGGGCGAGTCTCATGGGTATGCGATCGCGCAAGGTTTTCCTTTTCATCCTGATGTCCGGATCGCTTTGCTCCCCTCTTGCCGCCGCGGCCGCGGAACCCTGGATCGAGAGAAGCGACCGCAACTCCGCGATCGTAATCGAGATGCAGGGCGCTTTCTACCCCGAGTTTACGTCGGAATTGGGTGTCGATCGTTTCGATACAGCCGTGCTCGATCTCGGCCCGGGGAATGCGAAGCGCTATGACGCTGCCGCAGGACGGGTACTGGAGCGGCTGTCGGCCGGGCGAAAAACAGAATCCGATCCGAAAGTGCGGCAGGACCTCGACCTCCTTATCGACGCGGTTGAGCGCAGGCGGCGCACCGTCGCGCTCGAATATCGCCTGCTCATTCCCTACTTTGATCCGTCCAAACATATTTTTCAGGGGCTCCAGGTGCTGCTCGACGCGCGCAACGGCGAGTCGAGGCGGCGCAACGCCCTGGAGCGCCTGCGGCGCTACGCCGGCATGGAGCCGGGCACCGCGCCGCTCGCCGAGCTCGCGCGCGCGCGCACGAGCGAACGCTTCCGCACCGCGCAGCTGGTCTGGCCCTACGAAGGACAGGTGCGCCAGGACCTCGACAACTCCGAACGCTACATCGCGGGAATCGCCGAGCTGTTTCGCTCGAGCGCGCTGCGCGACTGGGAAGCGGCGCACGCCCGGCTCGCGGCGCAGTTGCGCAGCCACTCCGAATGGGTGAAGACCGCCGTCCTTCCGCGCGCGCGCAAAGAGCACACGCTGCCGCGCGAGCTGTACGCGGACCGCCTGAAGACCACCGGGATCGACCTCGAACCCGAACAGGCGATCTCGATGGGCACATTCGCATTCACCGAGATTCGCGACGAGGCGGCGCGCCTCGCCGCCCGGATTGCGCGCGAGCGCAATCTCGCGTCTGCGGATTACCGCGACGTCATCCGCGAGTTGAAGCGCAACCCGGTTCCGCGCGATCGGATCCTCGCGCTCTATCGCGATCGTTTGAAGGACATCGAGGAGATCGTGGTGCGCGAACGCATCGTCAGCCTGCCGCGGCGCGCGGCCTCCATCCGCCTCGCGAGCGAAGCGGAATCGGCCGCCATCGCCGCGCCCTTCATGAACCCGCCCCGGCTCGTGGGCAACCGGGGCGAAGCGGGGGAGTTCGTCCTGCCCCTGCAGAATCCCAATGCAAAGTCATCCGATCCGGTCGACGATTTCACCGCGGAGGCGGCGGCGTGGACGCTGACCGCGCACGAAGCGCGGCCCGGTCACGAGCTGCAGTTCGCGGCGATGGTCGAGGGCGGCGTTTCGCTCGCCCGCGCGGCCTTTGCCTTCAACAGCACCAACGTCGAGGGCTGGGGCCTTTACGCCGAGAGCCTGATGATTCCCTGGTTTCCCCCGGAAGGGCAGTTGTTCGCTCTCCAGCTTCGCCTGCTCCGGGCCGCCCGGGCGTTCCTCGACCCGATGGTCAATCTGGGCAGGATGACCCCCGACGAAGCCAAGGCATTTCTCATGCGCGAGGTCGCGCTTTCGGAACCGTTCGCGCAGCAGGAGGCGGACCGTTATGCATTCAGGTCTCCCGGCCAGGCGGTGTCCTACTTCTACGGCTACACCCGGCTGCGCGAGCTCCGGCTGAAGGCCGAGATCGCGCTCGGGCCGCGTTTCGAGCAGCGCAAATTCCACGACTTCGTGATCGCGCAGGGCCTTCTGCCGCCCAAGCTGCTCGAGCGCGCGCTCATGCAAGAGATCGGAGGCATGCGATGATTTTTCCCGGAGCCGAGCCAAGCGCCTCCCGCGCGTAGCGGTCCGCGAGCTGGTTCATTCCCGCCAGTATCGACAGCGACACTGCCACGGCGGCGATCGCCGCGGCAACCCGTTCCCCTTTACCGATCGTCCCCATCGCCGTAACCCTTTAAAGTGATCTAGACAGTTACAGGTTAATGTGGCACAATGTAACCTGTCAAGCGCTATTTGAAGGTTACACGAAGGTTAGACGGAGATTAGACGATGGCTGGATCGACCGCCTTTCAACGCACCAAGGGCAAGCCCTACGCGGAAACGTTTCGTTGCCCGGGGGGCGCCTTGTGCCTCGATTTCTGCAATTCCGGCGAGGGCACCCGGCGCGCCTCCGGCACCGATTGGATCGCGAGCTTTGCCGACCTGGTCGACTGGCTCGATGCCGCGGGAGGCGTCACGGGGAGTCAGGCGGCCAGGCTGCGCGAGGCCGGCGCGGCGTCGCCCCGCGCCGCAGCCCGGGTATGGAGCCGGGCGATCAAATTTCGCGAAGCCCTGTTTCGTGTCCTGAACGCGAAGGCCGAAGGCGGCAAGGTTGCCCGCGAGGATCTCTCGGACATCGAAGCGGAGCATGCGCGCGCGGTATCTTTCGCACGGCTTTCCTGGGCGGGGGAAACGTATCGGTGGTCGCTGGATCCGTCGGCCGCGGCGCTCGACGCTGCGATGCAACCCCTGGTCGAATCGGCGGTGAACCTGCTCACGTCGGCGAAGCTCGAGCGGCTGCGCCGGTGCGGAAATTCAACCTGCTACTGGCTGTTCGTCGACGAGACCCGGAACCACAGCCGGCGCTGGTGTGAAATGGCGAGCTGCGGGAACGTCCTCAAGGTGCGCCGCCACCGCGAGAAGGCGCGCAGCGCCGCGCGCTGAGATCAGGATGCGCGGCTCAAACGCACCGCCCACAAGCGGGCGAGCGCTGCGGCGCCGTCCGCCCCTTGCACCGTCTTCAAGATCTGGATCGCCTTCTGGTTCTGGCCCGCCAGATGGTGGGCGTACCCCAGCTGGAGCTTCGCGTGGTCCAGCCGCCTGAAGGCCTTTGCGTCGCGAATCCCCTTCTCCATCAGCGCGAGGCCCTGTTCCGGCTTGCCGAGCAGGACGTAATTGAAGCCTTCATTGAAAAGCGCCCTGCCGTCCTTTGCGGCTCCCGACTGTGACTCATCGCGCGCGAGCGCTTTCTTGTCATCGGCGAGATTCTTCGCCGCCATGTCCTTCAGGCGCTTGTGACGCGCGGCTTCGCCCCCGGTGCCCAGAACGCCGGACGCGTAGCCCTTGTCGATGATCCTGACCGCCTCCATCGGGAATCCTTCCTGGAGGGAGAGCTGCGCTGCGTCCAGGTACTCCTCCGCGCCGCGCATCGTGCCGGTCTCGATCTTGAGGCGAGCCAGGTCGAGCGCGAGCCGCTCGGAAAACCCGGGACGCGTCGCAATGCCGTAAATGACGCTGAGCCAGTATTCCCGCTTCGGGTAGTAGGCGACGAGCATTTCCATCGCCTTGCCGTTGCACGCGGCGTCCTTGGCTTGCGTGCAGGAGCTCGCGAGCAGCTGCAACTGCTCCTCGGCGGGCGCCTTGTTCTCGCGTTCGTCGGCTTCGATGTCCTTCATCAGCTCCCTGGCCGCGCCCGCGGAGTCGCTGCCCAGGTAGAGCGCCTGGATGTAAATCGTGCGCACCGACTTTTCCGTGCCGCCGTCCTTGAAGTAGCGCGCCGCCAGCTCGGCGGTTTTCGCGTAGCTTTTCACCACGTAGTACTGGCTGGCGGCGGCCGCGAGAAACTGCCGCCTTTCCCCTTCGGGGGAAGTCGGCGAGGTCGCCACGTTCTCGAAGGCGCGGGCCGCGATGGCCGGCTCCCCCGCCGTGGCCGCGGCCTGTCCCAGGACGCGCTCGACCAGATAGTTTTCGTATGGCGTTCTGTCGCCGACGGCCTGCGCTTCGCGCACCTTGGCGAGCGCTTCCTTGCCTTTTTTGGATTTGAGGAGCTCGATCGCGGCCTGGATCGGCTTGCCGACCTCGGGCCGCACCGTCGGGCCGCTCGCGCTTGGCTCCTGCGCGAGCGCGCTTGCGGCGAACAATGCGATCGAGCCAAGGCGGGCGAAGTAAAAGCAGACGCGCATGAAGCTTGCGTTTCGGTCAGCGGATAAACTGCTCGTTGCCGATCAGGCCGATTTTTTTCATTCCCAGCCGCTGCGCCGACGCCATCACCATCGCCACGCTCTC
>Ga0137412_10003946_pt1 | contig 11867 bp, 8 predicted proteins | sample CZODoug2_1_16fun_FD_122160 | JGI IMG/M metagenome (GOLD analysis project Ga0137412, IMG submission 122160) | Vadose zone soil fungal communities from Angelo Coast Range Reserve, California, USA - CZODoug2_1_16fungal (Hybrid Assembly) | ecosystem: Environmental > Terrestrial > Soil > Vadose zone...
ACGCCTTCGCGCGGTCGGCGGGGATGTCCCCGATGCGCTATCTGCGGCAGGTGCGGCTGGCCAGGGTCCGCGCCGAGGACCCGGCAAACGAACAGGCCCCGTTGTTGCTGGGTGACTGCTATTTGCGGATGGGGCGAGAGAAAGACGTCATCCGCGTACTGGAGCCGGAGGAACGGAAGCATCCTGACGATCCAGGCATAGCCTACATGCTGGGAACGGCGTTGATTCGTGACAAGCAAGTCGAGAAGGGACAGGTCCTGGTAGACCGAATTCTGCGTAATGGCGACTCGGCCGAGGCGCACCTGATGCTGGGCAGCGCCAAAATGAATGTTGCCGATTTTGCAGGCGCGCGGGACGAATTCGCCAAAGCGGTAGCGCTGAATCCGAATCTTGCGGAAGTGCACGTCCTCTACGCCAAGGCGCTGGTACTCACGGGAGATTCCGATCAATCTTCGAAAGAATTCAAGGCCGAACTGGCGGTGAATCCGTTCAATTTTGATTCAAACTTGCAACTGGGCGCAACGTCGAGGCAGGAGCAGAACTATGAGCAGGCTAACCGATACTTCACGCGGGCGCTAAAAACCAGACCGGGAGACCCCGGCGTCCGGTATCAACTGGCGCTCATAGCTCTGGACGACGGCAAGCCTGACGAGGCGCGGCAGCTGCTCGAAACCCTCGTGAGAGAATCGCCTCAGTTTACCGAGGCACATGTTTCGTTATCCCTTGCTTACTATCGTTTGAAGCGGCCGGCGGACGGCAAGAGGGAGCAGGAGATTGTCCAGAAATTGACAGCGGAAGCACAAGCCAAACAGCCAGGAGCGAAGGCACAATAGATTGCTGCACTCGCAGCTCCAGACAATGACGGAATGAAATTCACGAGAAGAGAATGGATAAGACTGGCCTCAACGTTTGGCGCCACCCAGTTGTTGGGAGGGCGAGGCGCCTCCGGCCAGCCGCAGCCTCTATTTGTTGAAGTCCCGTCATCCGCGAGCCGCATCGAGTGGGTCCACGAAAACGCAATGTCTCCCAGTCGCTACCTGCCCGAGGCTGTGGGCCCTGGGTGTGCTTTTCTCGACTTCGATAACGATGGGTGGATGGACATTTTTTTGGTGAACAGCGGCCCCAGTGATTTTTGGACTCCGTCAAGGCCGGTCCGCAATGCGTTGTATAAGAACAATCGGGATGGGACGTTCACCGACGTCACCGAGAAAGCCGGCGTAACCGGCGCGTATTTCGGGATGGGAGCCGCCGTGGGCGACTACGACAACGACGGCTGGCCAGACATTTTCGTTACTGCATATGGGAAATGCATTCTCTACAAGAATGACCACGACGGGACGTTCACGGACGTAACGGAGAAAGCCGGGGTCGCCACACCCGGCTGGACCACCAGCGCCGTTTGGTTCGATTATGACAATGACGGCAGGCTGGATCTGTTTGTCTGCAGCTTTGTGGATTACTCGGGAGTGCGCAAACTCGAATGCGGGAATAACCAAATCGGTAGGAACTATTACTGCGTGCCGCGCGTTTTCAAGCCCACGGCAAGTTTCCTCTAGCACAACAATGGCGACGGTACTTTCACTGAAGTGAGCAAGGGGACAGCCATTGCTAAAGCTTTGGGAAAGGGCCTGGGTGTAGTCGCCACGGATATAAATAATGATGGCAGGATGGATCTCTTCGTCGCCAATGACACGGTGCAGAACTTCCTCTTTATGAATCGCGGCCCCGGCTCCAACGGCCGCTGGATTTGGGAGGAAGTTGCGTTGCAAGCGGGCGTTGGATTCAGCGAGAGCGGGCGACCGCGTTCAGGCATGGGAGTGGATGCAGGAGACCTCAGCGGAGACGGATGGCAGGATCTGTTTGTCGCCAACGTTGATCACGAGATGTTTTCGGTTTACGAAAACAATAAAGATGAAACTTTTCGCGATGCCGCTCAAGCGCATGGCGTGGCTCGCGCCACAAGATTGCTGAGCGGCTGGGGGTTGAAGTATTTCGATTACGACAACGATGGCTCTGTCGATCTTCTTCTGGCCGATGGCCACCCTGACGACATGATCGATAGCTACTCGATGCAGGTGAAATACAAAGAGCCACTGCTTTTGTTTCACCAAGGTGAGGACCGGAAGCTCCACGACATCAGCGAAAGCGCGGGTCCGGCGTTTCAGAAGTATTTTGCTGCGAGAGGCCTGGCCGTGGGCGACTACGACAATGACGGTGCGCTAGACGTGCTCATTGCAACCAACGGCGGGGCTCCCGTGCTGTTGAAAAACAACGCGGCCAAGGGGAACAATTGGCTGGGCCTCAAGCTAGAAGGCGTGACGTGTAACCGTGACGCCATCGGGGCGCGCATTCTATGGAAAGCGGGCGGCAAATCGCGCCAGCGCCTTAAGAACAATGGTGGCAGCTATCTCTCTTCGCATGACCTCCGGGAAGTCCTCGGCATCGGCGCCGCCGCTCAAATCGATGAGCTCGAGGTCCATTGGCCCGCGCCAAGTAAACGCATCGAAAAGCTCACCAGCGTCGCCGCAAACCGGTACATCCATATTATCGAGGGGAAGGGCTTAGTGTGAAGTTTGCTTTGCTGCCCCTCGCTATCGCCTGCGTTGAAATAACGACAGTCGCCAACTTTGCGCGGATTTATTTTCGGTGCAATTTCGGGGCAGAATGTGCGCCCACGTTGCCACCGTTTGGAATCGCCGTCGGTGGAGGGACGAGCTATAACTTCACGGTCTTCCCAGTCCTCGCGGCTAAGTAGACAGCCATCATTAAATTCAGGTCGCGCAGGCCCTCTTCGCCCGGCGTGAGCGGTTCCTTGTTTTGCATGACGCATTCAGACATGTGATCCATCTCCAGAGCAAAGTGGTCAAGCACGGGCAGACTCCTTTCCTCGGTAACGCCGTCGTGGTGAACTCTCATTCGCAACTCCCGGTAAACGGTGGCGGGCTCCATCTCCAGCCAGCCCTTTGTGCCTACTACGCGGTAGTGACTCTGCGAGTCATAGCCATAGCTGGATGTACAGTTCGCAAGAATTCCGCTCGGGAAGCGCAATTGGAAATTGATGTTCTCTTCCACTTCCGTGAAGCGCGGGTCATTCGGGGCGCTGTACATCAGCGCGTTTACCTCGGTAGGCTCCTCTCCGGACAAATAGCGAGCGGCTTGCAGAGCGTAAATGCCGATGTCCATCATGGAGCCACCTCCCGCAAGGTCCTTCTTCAAGCGCCACTGATCGGGATCGCTGACCCTCCACCCGTTGTTTGCGAGAATGACCTGGGTTGGTCCGAGTTCCCCGGAGCGCGCAATGCGGATGGCCTCTTTGTTGTAGGGTTCGTAGCGGCAGCGGTACGCAACCATCAGCTTTCGGCCGGCTTTGTGCGCCGCATCGATCATCTTCTGGCAATCGTCAGGTGTATTGGCCATGGGCTTTTCCGTCAGCACGTGTTTGCCCGCCTGAAATCCGCGAATTGTGTATTCGGCGTGCATTCCGTTTGGCAGAACAATGTAGATAATGTCTACTTTGGGGTCGTCCTTAATCGAATCGTAGTTCTGATAGTTGTAAATGTTTTTGGGATTCACCCCATATTGCTGAGCTAGTTTGTTTGCTTTGTCGGGGTGACCGCTCACCAGAGCTGTAACGCTGGATTGTTCGCACTTCGCAAAAGCGGGCAGGATTTCGTGAATGGCGAGATTGCCCAACCCGACGATGGCCCACCCTAATTTCTTGCCCGGGGAATCTGGAGCGGCCGCCTCTTTCGTTCCAGCCTCCTTCAAGAATGCTCCTGCCACATTGGCTGCGACAAAACCCTGGCTAACCTTGGCAATGAACCCGCGACGCGAGAGTTCTTTTCCACAGGAATCTTTCATGATTTTGTTCTCCTTCATTGCGGACTGCGTTGCTTCCGAATTTCTTCCAAACGCTTCTTCAAATAATCCTTATATTCCTGCTGCAATTTTGGGTCAGCAGGAGTGGAATAAATCTCGCGCGACTTATATTGCATTTCGTCAAACTTCTTTTTTGTCCATTCATCATGAATGCGGATTTCATCCGCGCGGTCGAGTACTTCCTTTACCAATTGGGGAGGAACGAAATATACGCCCTCGCGGTCACCCACGACCAGATCACCGGGCATTACGGTAACGCCGCCAATTCGTACCGGAACATTGATGCCCGTCAACATCACGTTTCCTATGGGCGTTGGATCAACAGCCCTGAAATAAGCGGGCATAGCAATCTCTGAAATTCCGTTGAGATCCCGAATGCTCCCATCGACGACTAGGCCACCGCTATGGGTAGTTTTCATCACGTAATAAAAAAGGTTGTCGCCTACGATGGTTCCATTCACTTTCTTACCGAACAGGTCCACGATCAACACGTCGCCTGGTTGGAGCATATCGATGGCCAGTTGATTGGTCAGCGGCCCAAGACCGCGTTCCTTGGCTTTGGCCGAGGCAATCTTATTTACATCTGGGCGGTCCGGCATGAACTGAACGGTGAATGCCCGTCCAACCATTGGTTTTTCAGGATGCAGGATCTGAAATCCATCGGCGTACTGGTTGCGGAAGCCTTTTTCTTCCAGAACTGCCCAGACTTCTTCCGAGGAAAGTTCCCGCGCTCTTTCTATCAGATCGTCCGGGACCTTGGGACGGCCGTCGGGGAGACGTTCGAAGTTGCTCTGTGTCGTGTAGTCGGCTAGCTCCTGCTTGGAGAATGTCAACAATTGCCCGTGAAGGGGACTAGGCGTAAGCAGGACCATTGCGCAGAGTCCAAGAACAACCAAAATCACTATTCGAGTGCAAGAGTCATGGAAGGTCTTCATAAACAATTACCTCCGAAGCTAGAAAGACGGCGACTCGACCTACAAGACGAGTACTATCACCCGTGCCAGCAGGCGGCAATCTTTCGTTGCGCCCGAAACTCTCAAAAGAATAACAATTTGTCAAACGGGAAATCTTGTTTTGGGCATATATTCTCTGAGATGATGCGGGTCAGTAGCCAGGCCGATAAGACAAATTCAAAAAACTCTATGGATTCAAAAGGACAGCGCGCCATGGAAAAAAACGGCGGGAACACGTTCGATCGTCGCGAAGTGCTGAAGACCTCGGCAATGGCGCTGGGCGGTTTGGTGTTGGCAGGGGAGCGGACGGAAGCCTTTCCCAAGGGCGTCAATACCAACTCGAGCCCGTCCAAGCTGAAGATCACAGATCTTCGCGTCGCGACTCTTGTGAAACCCGGCCCCAGTCCTTGTCCTCTCATTCGCATCGATACGGATCAGGGTGTTTACGGTCTCGGCGAAGTCCGGGACGGAGCAAGCGCGACCTACGCACTGTTCCTGAAGAGCCGCATTCTCGGTGAAGACCCGCTGAAACTCGACAAACTTTTCCGCAAGATCAAACAGTTTGGAGGGCACGCCCGGCAAGGCGGTGGCGTGTGCGCCATCGAAATGGCACTGTGGGACATCACCGGAAAGGTTTACAACGCACCCGTCTACGCGCTGCTGGGAGGTGGCAAATTCCGCGACAAGATCCGCCTCTATGCAGACACCACGGAATCCGATGATCCCAAGGTCTACGCGCAGCGAATGAAGGAGCGAAAGGAAGGCATGGGCCTCACCTGGCTCAAGATGGATTTGGGTGTCGAAATGGTTGCGAGCACTCCCGGCACGGTCACCAATCCTACAGACGTAAATCAGTGGGAAGCAAATCAGCTGCCTCATCCTCTGCTCGGAATGGAAGTCACCGACAAAGGCATTGCAATGCTAGAACAATATGTCGCCGCCGTGCGCGACGCCGTCGGAATGGAAATTCCACTTTCCATGGACCACCTCGGGCATCTTGGCGTGAAGTCCATCATCCGACTGGGCAAGGCATATGAAAAATACAACTTGTCGTGGATCGAAGATGTCATTCCCTGGACTTATACTGACTTGCTCAGGCAAATCTCTGAAGAGAGCCCCACGCCCATTCTGACTGGCGAAGATATTTATTTGAAGGAACCGTTTCAGGTGCTGTGTGAGAAGCGCGCAGTAAGCAAGATTCAGCCGGACCTCGCCACCGCTGGAGGTATCCTGGAAACTCACAAAATCGGAGATATGGCCCAAGAATACGGCGTGCCGATGGCTCTGCACTTTGCTGGGACGCCGGTCTGCTGCATGGCGAACGTGCATTGCGCTGCAGGCACGCAAAATTTCTTGGCCCTCGAACACCACTCCCTCGATGTGCCTTGGTGGTCATCCATTGTACAAGAAGGAACCAAGACGCCAATCGTCAATCGTGGCTGGATCGAAGTACCAGACAGGCCCGGCCTCGGCGTAACTCTGAACGAAAACGTAGTTCGCCAACACCTGGCGCCCGGCAGCGGTTATTTCGAACCCACCCCACAGTGGGACAACGAACGCTCCTGGGACCGCCTCTGGAGTTAGGAAAGGTGCAACTGGAACTGTGTGGAGCAAACCTAACTGGCATCCACGGGAAATATCCTGCCCCGTAATGTGCGTAGTTTGGTGGAACAAAATTCTCAAGTAAGAGGCTCCGACGCGGCCGCAAGGGGCGAAGCAGCGTTCCGAAGCACAGGCCGATAAATCTAAACATGGCTAGGAGTTATAACAGAACAGTGACGCGAGGAAGGCTATGTAATTGATTTCAAAGTCGGCCAGAGTTCTAGCGAACCGCAACCGTCCGGAATTTCGATTTCGAATCGGCTACCTCGGTTGGTCAAGGACTGGTCGGCTGCTTCGCCTCTTGCATTTATGCACCGCAAGCGAAACGTGCACTGCATGCGAACCTCGCAAACGCCTTATTTGCAAGGTTTTGCGCTAAGTCGTTGATTCCACGGCTGGGGACGTCGTTCAGTTGGTTAGAACGCTGCCCCTTCTCACGGGTGGTCGCGGGTTCGATTTCATGATTCCCGGAACTGAGTTCCCTTTCATAAATTCTCCTGTGCATGCAAAAGGCCAGCCAGGCCCAAGCGCTTAGTTTCTCGCTTTTACTAACGTGGATACACGGCAGTGGTACTGGCTACAACACGGTACTGCGCCCCTCAAATTTGAGAGTGCGATCGAGTTCAACGGATGACGGTGCATTCCATCCCCAGCAGTTGACCAAGCTTGCTCAACTTGCTAGAGATATGGCCGATGCCGATCGCACAATGATGCGCTGGGCCTTCGGCATTCCAAGCGTTCATGAAATTTCTCGCTCCCATCGAGAAGCGATAGCGGCTGTTGGTGTTGCCAATTTCGAGAATCGGGCCAGGCTCGGAAATAGACTCGGCAACCAGCAATTTGAGTTTTCCGTCACCCGTTTGGACAACCGAGAGCAATGTCACTGGGCCGTGCTTGACGGACATCTCAACTGAGAGCCCGCGGCCGACCTTGCCGTGATACACACTCAGCGGGCGAACCTTGGTCTTGCCTTGGGCAATAGCGATGTGACCCGGTCCATCATGCCCCATCAATATGACATCGTCGTTGAAATCGACGGCATAGTACTCTGTGAAGGAACCACCAACTCCGAAACAATCCATGATCTTCATGGCTTGAGCGTTCTTGATTTCGTACTCGCCGGCCACGGGTATGCCTCGCGCCGTAAGCAGGCTGGTACCCAGAATGATGGAACTGATGGTGTCCTCGTTTTCAGAGTTCTCCATTCCCTTGTAGTAGTAGGCGAGTGATCCCAACTTGTGAACCTCGACCAGCCGATCCATCGCGACCGAGGTGCGTGCGGCGCGTTCTAATTCGACCGGCGGGCAATCCGGCCGCACGTCGAAACTATCCTGGAAAACCTGGACGCGATCGCTGATCTCCTGACGGGAGACTTTCCGACGCAAATCCGCGAGTTCGTCAACCTCCAGCATTTCAATGTGCCCCCCAAAATAAGCGCACTGTTGCGTGAGATCAGAATAGATATCGAGCATCCCGCCGTAATAATGGCCCATGACTCCTAAGCGATTGTGTTCCATCGTGTGAGCGACGCGGCCCGCTTCGATCCATGCGGAGATCTCATCCCACGCCAGTGGGTCGTTGTCGAGCACACCAGTGACTTGAAAAAACGGAATATGGCAACGACGAAATACGTTCGCGATTTCAGGTACTGGACAAGCCTGGCAATAGGCCAGCCATTCGCCGGTCATTTTGGTTCGGTCGCCTATTTGATTAAAGGACTTGTAATCAATCGCCGCGGCGGGTGAAAGATTGAGGAGGATCACGGGCACTCTTGCTCTTCTCACAACCGGAAGGACAGTGGATGACAAGCCGTATGTCGTGACGTACAGAAAAGTCAGATCGACATCGTGTCGCCTGAACGCATGACCTGCATCCTGGGCCTTTTCGGGAGAATCCACCAAGCCTAGATTGATAACCCGGATGCCCGGTCTTTCCAGTCGCTGGGCTACCTGCTGGATATATCCCGTCAGGCGTTGTTGCAGGCCTTCGAATTGAGGCCAATAAGCGTCGAGTCCGATTCCGAAGAGCCCTACTGTGAATTCACGGATTGAAGAATTCTCGCTCATGTTTGCATTCACTCCACCGTGAGGGGCTCACGGTAAATGCGACGGGGATCTACTAAGATTCTATAACGAACATTATTTACCTATTGAAAAAAGAATTCAACTCACTTAACCTATGGCTCGCGCGCGTCCGCCACTTTACTTGGCCCGCTGAACCGTTCTCAGAGGGAGCATCTCATGAAGCTATCGCATTTAGTTCGATTCCTGCTTATTCCGACACTGGTGGTCGCCACTGCCCGGCGGTCTTCAGCACAGGAGGCTCCCGTCCAATTCACGGTCCATTGGGACAAGGTAGCAAAGGAATCCAGGACAACTCCTACGTTACAAGTAGTCGTAAACCCGCCGTTGCGCCGGGGCACCGCGGTGCACGACAACGCGTTCAAAGCGCTCCATGATCTCGGAGCTGACTATGTGCGCTATGTACCCTGGCTTCCGTATCCGCGTCTTGGTGTGGCGGAATTGGAACCACCGAAAGATGGCAAGACGTTCTGGGACTTCTCGCTTATCGATCCGATGACAATCGATTTTCTGGAGGCCACCAAGGGACATTCGACCGTTCTCAACTTCAGCACCATTCCGCAGTGGATGTACAAGACCGACAGACCCGTCAACTATCCCGATGATCCAAACAAGGCAGTGTGGGACTACGAGCAGGGAACAGAATTGAGAGACGCCACATTTAACGAAGTTGCGGACTATTATGCGCGACTCTTGTCGTGGTACACGAAAGGTGGATTTGCAGACGAATACGGGAAACGGCACGAGTCTGGTTATCACTATTCGATTCCCTACTGGGAAGTTCTCAATGAAGTGGACTTCGAACATCACATGACGCCGCAACCGTACACGCGGCTGTACGATGCGATCGTCAGCGCCATGAAGAAAGTTCAGCCTGAGCTAAAATTTGTCGGCGTATCTCTGGCCATCCCGGGCCAAAATCCAGATTTCTTTGAATATTTCTTGAATCGCAAGAACCACGAGTCAGGTGTGCCACTGGACTGCATTTCCTACCATTTTTACGCCGTACCTACGCCTGATGAGACGCTAGACATTCAGCAGCATACTGTCTTTGCGCAGGCGGACGGTTTCCTGAATACCGTCCGTTATATCGAAACAATTCGCAAGCGACTCTCGCCCGAAACAGCCACAATGATTAATGAAATTGGGATCATTTCTGCAGATGACATCGCACAAGTTGATCCAAATCACGTCTCAAAACCCATTCCTGATTCGTATTGGAATCTTGCGGGCGCCGAGTACGCTTACCTTTTTGCGGAGCTCACACGGTTGGGCATTGACGTCGTGGGAGAATCGCAATTGGTCGGCTACCCCACGCAGTTCCCTAGCGTATCCATGGTGGAGTGGAACAACGGAAAACCGAACGCCCGTCTGTGGGTATTGAAGCTCTTGCACGACAACTTTGGCCCCGCCGATAAGATTGTGGAGTTTGCCCCCGATCATCCATACCTCACCGGCCTTGCAGTGGTAACCAAGGCTGGCAAGCGCAAGATGCTGCTGGTGAACAAACGCGACCGGAATTTGGATGTATCGATCGCGGGAGCTGCTGGCGGCCATTTGGACTATTTGGACGTCACCACAGGATTTCAACCCCCTGCTTCCGCGAAATTAGCTTCGGACAAGTTGATGATCCACGGTTTTTCCGTTGGAGTTCTTACTTTCCCTTAGGCCATGGTCGGGCGTTTCCGGAAAGCCGGGAGGTCGAGTTGCCAAGAGTTGCGTTTCGATTGCGAATCAAGGCCGGTAAGGAGGCGGAATATGACGCCGCGCACCGGAATGTTTGGCCTGCCTTGCTGTCCAAATTGAAAGAAGTCGGGATCTCCGAGTATTCCATCTTCAGGAGAAATCAGGATTTGTTTCTGTTCATGCAGGTTGATGACTTTGAAGCTGCGTGGCGCGCGCTCGACAACGACCGGACCAACTTGGAATGGCAGCAAGAGATGGCCAAGCTCTTCGAGCCAGTACCGGGGCTGAAGCCAGGAGAAAAATTCGCGATGATGAAGGAAGTATTTTACATGGAATGATCGGCTAGATTTTATGACTGGCCTAATCCAAGATTGAGCTCGTTCGTGAGACGAATCGCGGCACGCAGTTGAATGTCTTCTAAGGAACGGCCGATTTGTGGGCCGCACTATTTCATGCCCTTCATTTCCTGCACCGCACGGATCACTTGCACGGGGCCAAGCAGCCCGGAAGGTTGCAGCGGCGCGTTCGCCTTATAGAACTTCGGTGAAGTGAAGGTATAAGTCTTGGTGGTGTTTGGCTGGCGATCGCCAATGATGCGATTCGCCCAGCCATTCGTTACCTTAATTTCGACGGTATTAGCGCCGGGGTGTAATGCGGAAGTCGCGTCCACACGATAGGGCGTCTTCCACACGATGCCGAGAGGTTTGCCGTTCACTGAAACTTCGGCAAGATTTTTGACTTCCCCGAGATCGAGCCACAGTTCCGCACCCGGCTTGAACCAATCGGAGTCCGCCTGAAGCGTTTTGGTATAGGTTCCCATTCCACCGAAATACCTCACGCCCTCGTCCGTGCTTTCCTGCCAGGGGACAAGTCTTTCCAAGGTGATTTGGGGAGGCGCTCCGCGGTCTGGCTGAAAGCTCAACTGCCACGGACCAGCAATGGTAGCAATTGATTTTTCGACAACGGCGGGTAAAGTGCGAGCTGGCGCTTTCGCCGGATGGCGGAAAACGACGAACACGGTTTCCCACGGGTCCAGGTGCAAGGGCACCGTGGTTCGACCATTCACGCTCTTGTAGGAAGCGGGCCCAATCTTTCCAGTGTCCGCATGCCAGAGTTCCACTTCCCGGCCATCGATGCGGAACGTGGTTTCTAATTCTTCGGAGCGATCATTGCGATTGTCTACATAATAGAGGTCTGCGCTGTCGAGCCTGCGATGCACGAAGAGCACCTCGGTGTCCGGTTTTGGCTTGGTGTATTCGAAATCAGGAGCCACCTTCATGGCGGCGAGCACGTCGCCCAACTTCTCGTTGCCATGCACCCTCCCTTTGCCGACGCTGTTTCCTGCCCCGGTGGGGCCCCAGAGTTGATCCAGGATGCCCTGAAATTCGGTTGTGTCGTCGGTCAAACTGGGTGTGGCGACCGGTTTTGGACCACAAACAACTGCCCCGGCCTGCACCAGATCACGAATCCTTTGCAAAACCGGGAGCGACATGTGCTGACTGAAAGGATCGAGGGCGAGAACACGGTACCTCATGCCACTGACGGTGGCGAGTTCGCCGTTTTCGATCGTGAGGAGATGCACTAGAGCATCGGCATTGATGTAATCAAAGTTGTAGCCCGTGGGAATCTCAGGACTTTTCGCACCAAACAAGGCTGTGATGTTCGA
>Ga0137412_10003947_pt1 | contig 11866 bp, 8 predicted proteins | sample CZODoug2_1_16fun_FD_122160 | JGI IMG/M metagenome (GOLD analysis project Ga0137412, IMG submission 122160) | Vadose zone soil fungal communities from Angelo Coast Range Reserve, California, USA - CZODoug2_1_16fungal (Hybrid Assembly) | ecosystem: Environmental > Terrestrial > Soil > Vadose zone...
TTCTCGAGAAAACAGCGCAGCTCCGGACGCAAGTAAAGGAACGCCTCGGCGACCTCCCGCTCGACGATCCGCAATACAAGCAGCGGTGCAAAGAGGCTCTGGAACCGGCGCTGGTGCCGGCGTTCGCGATGGTGCGTGAAGCGGGGCGACGGAAGCTCGGCATGCGGCACTTCGACGTGCAGTTAATCGGCGGCATCGTGCTGCACGAAGGCAAGATCGCCGAGATGAAGACGGGCGAAGGCAAGACGCTGGTCGCCACGCTTCCCGCGGTGCTGAATGCGCTGACGGGCCGCGGCGTGCACATCGTCACGGTGAACGATTACCTGGCCCGACGCGATGCGGAGTGGATGAGCCCGATTTACCGCGCACTGGGGTTGACCGTGGGAGTCATCGTCCATGACTTGAGCGATGCCGAGCGTCGCGCCGCCTACGGCGCGGACATTACCTACGGCACGAACAACGAATTCGGCTTCGACTATCTCCGCGACAACATGAAGTTCGACCTTGTGGAATGCGTCCAACGAGGCCACCAATTCGGCATTGTCGACGAAGTGGATTCCATCCTGATTGACGAGGCCCGGACGCCGCTGATCATTTCGGGGCCGGCGGAAGAATCCACCGACAAGTATTACCGCATCGATAAGATTATTCCTAAATTAATTCAGGATATCGATTACACCGTCGAGGAAAAACACAGGACGGCCACGCTCACCGAAGAAGGCGTGAGCAAGACCGAAAAACTGCTGGGACTCGGCAATATGTACGACCCGCAACACATGGAAACGATTCACCACGTCTACCAGGCCCTCCGCGCCCACACGCTCTACCATCGCGACGTTGAATACGTCGTCAAAAATGGGGAAGTCATCATCGTCGACGAATTTACCGGGCGCGAGATGCCCGGCCGGCGCTGGTCGGACGGCCTGCACCAGGCCGTCGAGGCCAAGGAGGGGGTCAAGATCGAACGCGAGAACCAGACCCTCGCCACAATCACGTTCCAGAATTATTTCCGTATGTACAAGAAACTTTCCGGCATGACCGGAACGGCGGAAACAGAGGCCACCGAGTTCAACAAGATCTACAAACTGGACGTTTCGCTGATTCCCACGAATCGCCCGCTACGGCGCGCGGAAAATCCCGACGTGGTCTATCGCACGGCGGCGGAAAAATACGAAGCCGTGGTCAACGGCATCCTGCAGGAAGACAACAGCTACGCGTTCGGCCTCCGGCAAATTCACGAATCGGGCCAGCCAGTGCTGGTCGGCACGATTTCGATTGAGAAATCCGAGCACCTGGCCAATTTGCTGAAAAAAGCGGGCATCCCGCACCAGGTATTGAACGCGAAGCAGCACGAGCGGGAAGCAAAAGTCATTGCGCAAGCAGGGCGCAAGGGAGCAGTGACAGTATCGACGAACATGGCCGGCCGCGGCACGGACATCCTGCTTGGGGGGAACCCCGAGGCGATGACGCGCGATCATTGCTTGCGTGAAAAGCTGGCCATTCCTTATATCGCGGCGCCCGCGGTCATCGGCGCGGATAACCCAACCGCCGAATCGGCGCAGAATATGGTCCTGTTCCAGCAGGAAGGGAAAATCTTTCAGGTGCCAGCGGAACAGTGGAAACCTATCTACAATCAATATGTCGAGCAGTGCCGCACCGAACACGACGAAGTGATCGCACTGGGCGGGCTTCACATTCTGGGCACGGAACGTCATGAAGCGCGGCGCATCGACAACCAGCTTCGCGGGCGCGCCGGCCGGCAGGGCGATCCGGGCTCGTCGCGTTTTTTCCTGTCGCTCGAAGACGATCTGCTGCGCGTATTTGGCGGCGAACGCGTGAAAGCTCTGATGTACAGGCTGGGCATGACCGAAGGCATCCCCATTGAGTCCAAGCTGATTTCACGCCGGATTGAGAACGCGCAAAAAGCCGTGGAGGCCCAGAACTTCGAGGCCCGCAAGCACCTGCTTGAGTATGACGACGTGATGAACAAGCAGCGCGAGACGATTTACTCGATCCGCCGCTCCGCGCTCGAAGGGAAGGAGCAGAAGGATTATGCGCTAGGCATCGCGGAAGACATCGCGCGCGAACTCGTCGATACTTTCTGCCCGCAGAATGAGCACCCGGAAAAATGGAACGTCACACAATTTTCCGCCGAGGTGCTGAATCAGTTCGGCATCGACGTAAAGACAGCCGGGATCGATGCGGCCAAGATGAGTCACCACGAACTTGCCGAGGCGCTGGTGACGCGAACCAAAGAACGGTACGCCGAGAAGGAAAAAATGTTCGGCGAAACGATGATGCGGTGGCTTGAACGGCGCATCATTCTGGATATTGTCGATACGCAATGGAAGGACCACCTCCTCACCCTCGATCACCTGAAGGAAGGAATTGGCTTGCGCGGGTACGGGCAGAAAGACCCTTTGGTCGAATTCAAGAAGGAAGCGTTCATATTGTTTGAAGACATGATGGGGCGCATCGACACCGAAACTGTGCGGTACTTGTTTCTGGTTCAGCCAGCCAAGCCCGAGGACCAAGCGCGCGAAATTGAGCGGAGGCAGCGCCGGCAGCAACAGGAACTGCAATACCAGGCAGGCGCCGCGCAAGCCGAAGAGCCCAAGCCAATCCGCACTGGTGCGAAAGTCGGCCGGAATGAACCTTGTCCGTGCGGGAGCGGAAAGAAATACAAGAAGTGCCACGGAGCAGCCGCATAGACGCCCCGCAGCCCCCTTCTGTTGGTGGGACCGAAAGAGTTTCCATTTTCCAACGAAAAAGTAGTTTCAAGAGGCGGTTCGTGCGTCTGAATCTGGCCGGAAGAAATTTACGTGCGGTAACTAAAAGTTGAGGACTAATCCCGACCCGATGGAATAGTTGAACTCCCTCGTGGTGGATCCGAAATGCGAGCCGATGACATCGCCCTGAACTCGCCAATAGGCACGGGGGAAAATCTTAATGTCCACTCCGCCTCCAGCCATGAATCCAATCGCCGAGTTACTACCAAGTCCGATGACATTGTTTGTCTCGCTAAAGCGGAAGTGCTCCCAACCCACAAGAGCATGGGCCCATGGTTCGAACCGGGTTCTGTTTTGCGCGGAAACGTGCGGCCCGCCTCCGATGAAGATAGATTTCGCATTCAGATTGTAGGCTGTGCTGCCGCTGCCAAATCCCACGGCGGCGGTCCCTTCGATGCCAAACCAATTATTCAAATAACGAGTGATGCCCGTGTTGTACCCGAAGTCATGAAATGTCTCTGCGAGAATTTTGAAATGTTGATATTGAATACCAAACCCGAGTTGCCAGGATTCACGTTCCGACGGTTGAAACGTAACGGGAGCGGCGGGTTCACTTGCGGGGCTGCTTGCATCGAACGCCGATGAAGCATCCTGGGCTGTCGCCGTAAACGACAGACACAAAATCATCCCGCACAAAAATAGTGCCTTACCCATTTGGATGACCCTCCTCGCATCCCAAGGTGCGATTTCACACCGGCCTCCATCTTCACCTCCATGCACTATGCTGTCCACGCAAAACCAAAGAGGAAGTTCCGGGCAAGTCAACAGTTGCGCTCCCCGGCTTGGTTAGGCAGCGGATCTTGAAGCAGCCAGATGAATGCGCAACCGGCGAAGATCTATCCTCCGGCCCGCCAACTGCATATGTAGCCGCGCCCGAATCCACCGCTCAAGTTGCTGGAATTGCTGCTTGGCGTGGCTAATCTGAATGAATGCGTGCGCCGTTTCAGCGCAATGGCCCAGCACTAGGATTGACGGGGTATCCGTTTGGCATCCTCATTGCCCCCTGTGCTTGTGCGCGCATTCGCCACGATCTAAAATTAGATGATCGAAGGACTGCAGTGAATGATGCGGCTCCCCTCCATCAGATGGTGGTGTTTCCAGTAGCTCCGGGAAAGATGAAACTTCTCTCAAGCCTGCACGAGGAAACAAATATGACCAAAAAATCCAGCATCATCCGCGAAAAAAACGACGCGCCGCCATCCACGCACTTTGAGGTGATGCTGGCGGCGGATATCAGCACGATCTCTCCTGTCGTCAACTGGGTGATGCATCTGGTCGGCGAGATGGAATATGGCGCGGGCAAAGAATTTCAAATTGAGATGGCGCTGCGCGAGGCGTTGGCGAACGCCGTCCTGCATGGGTGTAAGGCGGATCCCACCAAGAGGATCGAGTGCTGCGTAACGTGCGACGAACACCGCGGAATTTTAATCGTAGTACGCGATCCCGGGAATGGCTTTGACCCCGCAAAGGTCCCCTCCCCTACCGATGAGCAAAACATCTTCTCCGACCACGGCCGCGGGATTTATCTGATCAATACGCTGATGGATGATGTGCGATACGAACGCAACGGCGCAGAAATCCATATGCGCAAGTATTGATGCCCATGCCAGTCGAATCCGCACACAAGCCTGCAAGTCCACCGCCGGAAAAAAATGACCGGTTTCGCGTGGAAATGCCACACATCCCCGGCGTGGGCAATTCGCGCCCGGGCGCTTCGACGAGTGCGGCCAATTTCAATGCCAAACGCCTCTTGCAAATTGGTGGATTGGCGGCCTTTGTACTCCTGATCGGGGGCGTATTTTTGTGGCGAGTGAAAAGCGCCCCTCGTGGCGCGGCCGAATCTCCATCGCCGGAAGCGGCGGCAGCATTGTCAGTGCCTCCACCCGCGGCGCCAGCTTCGGAGGCTCCAGACACTGATGGACCCACCGTCGCGGCGACTGCCGAAGAACTTGCCAAGCCTTGGTCGGCGAAACAATTTACTTTTGTGAAGCCGTTGACTCACGAAAAGGTGGATGCGATGGTGATTCGTCTCCCCGGCGGACGCCTTTGGGCCTTTGCCCTTCTCGAAGCCTATGGGCACTGCGACCTGAAATTCGTAACGAACTTGGGCGAGCTCGCGAAGCAGTATGGTTACCGCGCCTCCCACCCGATGGTGGCCAGCCCGTGCAGCAGCACGGTCTACGATCCCTTGAAGGTCAGCGCGCTTAGCGGTGACGTTTTCGTCCGGGGCGAAATCGTGCAGGGCGGAGCTTTGCGGCCTCCCATTTCGATCGACGTGATAGAAAAAGACCGCACCATCCTCGCTGACCGTATGGAATGACCGGTTTGTTTGTTGCGTTGGATTGAATGCTGTGCGCGCGGCGATTTCCTGTATAAAATTCCAAATCATGATGAATCTTCAAATTCGCCGGGGCAAATGGGCCCGCGAGAGTAACGCCCGATGACCGCGCTCAATGAAACACACGATCCGAAGCGAAAGAGCTGGGTCGCTTCCGCTGAAGGTCATCCCGATTTTCCCATTCAGAATCTCCCCCTTGGCATCTTCAGCCCGCCAAACGGGGAACCGCGCGGTGGGGTCGCGATTGGAGACGCGATCCTCGATCTTGGGGCGGCTGCAGCGGCTGGATTGTTTTCCGGCGCGGCCCGTTTGGCCGCCGATGCTGCGGCGGGGCCCACGCTGAATCCGTTGATGGCGCTCGGCGCGGAGCCTCGCATCGCTTTGCGCAAGCGTTTATCGGAACTATTGAGCTCTGATGGCTCCGAGCGGAGAACAGTGGAAAGTCTCTCCCGCAAGCTTCTGCACAACGCAGCGGAATGCGCCCTCTATCTGCCAGCCGCTATCGGCAATTACACTGATTTTTTTGCCGGGATTCACCACGCCGTCAACGCCAGCCGAAGGTTGGGAATCGGGCTGACACCAAACTACAAGTACTTTCCCATCGCTTACCACGGGCGTGCCTCCTCGGTGCGTCCTTCAGGCACGGCAGTCAGGCGGCCAAACGGCCAGCATGTCCTCGAAGCCGGCAAGCCGCCGAGCTTCGGCCCATGTCAAATGCTCGATCACGAATTCGAGTTCGGCGCCTGGATCGGGCCCGGCAACGACCTCGGGGAGCCGGTGTCTATTTCGCGCGCGGGAAATCACATTTTTGGGTTCTGCCTATTGAACGATTGGTCGGCGCGGGATATCCAGGCATGGGAAATGGCCCCGCTTGGACCGTTTCTCTCAAAAAACTTCGCCACGACAATTTCACCTTGGATCGTTACACCGGAAGCGTTGGCGCCTTTCCGCGCCGCGCAATCGCCCCGGCCCAAGGACGATCCCCAACCGTTGCCATATTTACGGAACGATGGTGACCAACAAACAGGCGCGCTCGATATTGAATTGGAAGCGTCGCTTCTGACTCCCGCCCTGGCGGCGAAAGGAAAACCGGCACACCGCCTGTCGGCCGCAAACACGAGAGACCTCTATTGGACCTTCGCGCAAATGGTGGCGCACCACACCAGTTCCGGCTGCAATTTGATTCCCGGAGACTTGTTCGGCACCGGCACAATTTCCGGCCCCACTTCCGAGGGTTGCGGGTCCCTGCTGGAGCTCACTGAAAACGGCACGAAGCCGATCCATCTCCTCTCCGGCGAAACGCGCACTTATCTTGAAAATGGAGACGAAGTCATATTCCGCGCCGAGTGCCGCCGGGCAGGTTATGCCTCGATCGGATTTGGCGAGTGTCGCGGCACAATCCTGCCCAGCGTCTAAGAGGATCTATTTCGACCAAGCAAGTAGGAAGGAACCTATCGCTCCTTGAGCTTCAGCTTGCCGGCGGCCTTGTTCTCTTCGAGAAATGCCCGCAACGTTTGGCTGGTGTCCAGAAGCCGGATCCACTGTTCGTAATAAAGAGTGACGGGGAACCGGCCAAGCCCATAGACACTCACGCCTCCCTTTTCGCCGACTTTGAATTCCAATTCCCCGGTACGACGCCCGGCGCCCTTCTTTTCCAGGTCCGCTAAACGCGCTTTTAATTCTTCGTAGGTTGGCTCCGCCATTTATCCTCCTCAATTTCTATTTAGGTCGCGAGGTGGATTATACATAACAACGGCAATATTAATCAGGCACCCGCCGGGCATCCGGGTGCATCTTAGACGGTGGTAGACGTACATACGAGGGAACCCCTGCTCGACGCCACCCAGCTGCCCGGACTCGAAACCTCGGGGCCACGATAGGGTTAGACCTCAGCGGAGGATATATGCGAATCAGAAAGTTTGCGACGATGTCTCTGGCAGTGCTCAGTGTGGTGGCGCTGGCCGCCGGCTGCTCCAGCACTCAAAAAGATCAGACTCTCGCCAACGATATCAAGGCCAAGATGTTTTCGGATCCACAGGTGAAGGCGGCCAAAGTCGACGTCGCTGTGAAGGATGGCGAAGCGACCTTGTCCGGTGAAGTTCCCGACGACGGAGCCCGCTATGAGGCATTCAAGATCGCGACGGACACGCCTGGCGTGAAGCACGTAGTGGACAAGATGGAGGTGCGCACGGCGCAGGTAGTTCCAGCCGCGGAGCCGGCTCCCATCGAGCGGCCTCGCGCTCCCAAGCCTGTGCGCAACGAGCGCAAGCACCAAGCCGACTCAAACCTGCGGTCGGTGAAGTCCGAACCCGATCCGGCGCCCGCACCGCCTCCCGCGGCTTCGATGCCGCCGGAGCAGCCTGTGGCAGCCACGCCTCCCCCGCCGCCTCCGCCGCAGCCAAAGCGCGTGGAAATCCCCGCGGGGACCTCGGTGAGAGTCCAGATGATTGATGGTGTGGACTCCTCCGTGAATCACGCCGGCGAAATGTTCCACGCGAGCCTCGCAGCGCCGATTATTGTGGACGACCAGATCGTCGTTCCAGCGGGGACCGACGCATACATCAAGCTGGTGAACGCGAAATCGGCGGGCCACATGACCGGCCAAAGCACGCTGGCGCTGGAACTGGTGCGCATGGAGCTCCAAGGAAAGTCGTTCGTGCTGGCCAGCAATGAATACACGCAGACAGGCAGTTCGCGCGGCAAACGCACGGCGGAAACCGTGGGTGGCGGCGCAGTGATAGGCACGTTGCTGGGCGCGGTGATTGGCGGCGGAAAAGGCGCCGCGATTGGTGCGGCCACTGGCGCGGGGGCTGGTGGGGCTGTCCAGGGCGTGACGAAGGGACAGCAGGTCCGGATCCCTTCGGAAACGAAACTGGACTTTATTCTCGAACAACCCGTGGAAGTCAGCTACTTCCCTGAAAAGAATCACACTCCGCGCAACTAGTCGAGAAAGAACGGTAGAAAAGGCACGGCCCGCCATGGTGGGCTGTGCCTTTGTTATTTTCGATTGGGCTCTTTGATTTCTTCTCGATCGGGCAAGGCAGCCGAAAGCTCCTTGCAAAATTCCATGACGCGGGCTTCGGCCCAAAACCGATCGTCGCCGCTGTAACGCGAGATAAACGCACAGTGTCCGCCGTGCGCAGGAGCAATCAGACGGACACGATCGTTTTTCACAATGGCGGGATCGGAGAAACTCCTGAAGGGGACGAATGGATCGTCCTGCGCCGTCACCACGAGCGTGGGCACGCCGATCTCGCCCACGACTTGCAGCGCGCTTGAGCGTGCGTAATAGTCTGACGCGTCGCGGAAGCCGCAGTACGTCGCCGTGATCACATCGTCAAATTCGCGCAGCGTGCGCACGCGCTCCATTGGTCGGAGATCGAACTTTCCGGGGAAAAGCTTCGCTTTGCGCCGCATGCGATCCTTGAGGTCGCTCACAAAATGTCTTTGATATACGAAATTCGACGGCAGGCCGACGGCGTCGACGCACAGAGCCAGTTCCAGCGCGGGGCAGACGGCCGCAACGCCCTGCAACTGCCGCGGCGCGGCGCACGCGAGTTCACCCGCCATTTTCAGCACGAGATTCCCGCCCATTGAATAGCCGGCGAAGAAAATTTGCGAGAGAGAATCCCGCTCGATGAGTTCGAACAGGACCGCACGGTAGTCCCCGGAAAGCCCGGAATTGTAGAGTGTCGGCGTGAGCGACTCCGTCCCGCCGCAGTTGCGCTGATTGAGCCGTACCGCGTTCCATCCGGCCGCGAAAGCGCGCTCGGCAAGCCCCCGCATGTATCCGGATTCGCTCGACCCTTCAAGTCCGTGGACGAGCACCAGGGTAGGGCGTTCGCGAGGTTGCGATTGCCAGTGGCATTCGCCCCGAATGCGCGTGCCAGGTTCGGTTTCAAATTCCCTCGGAGTGCTTCGCGGGAGGCGGGGAAATCTTCGAGGCCAGAAAGAAGAGGCAAGTGTCTGTGCATGTGGATTACGCAGCAGGGGATGTGGGTCGAAAGTCTCCATTCGCAGATCATTCTACGACACGCCACCGACTGCAACACCCCAAAGCATGGGACATCCCCGAAAATATGGAGCGGTGGAGTGGCGGGTATTGGACCGGTTTCCGATAGGACGGCTTCTCACGCACTATCCAAATAGTTTCGGTAGCGACTATTGTAAGCCAGCTTGTGTTAGCTTTTGAAAGCATCCCCCAGTGGTTGCCGAATTACATTGAAAGGTGGACCCGCCCCCCCCGATTGCACTCGGCCCTGCTGGAGCGAGCCACGAGAAGTAGATGCTTGACGCTTGCGGAAAATTTCCTGCCGTAGTCACAGCGACGTTGTCGATGATTATTCCGCTCGTGCCGCCTGTGCTCACGTCCGAAAAAGCTGTCATACCCGTGCCACCATTGCTGTTAGCATTGCCTCCGGGACCAGGAGGCCATGAAGTTAGAGTGGTGAGATTAAGAGACATTACGCAACCGGTCTGGCCGTTGCATGGGTAGTTCAGGTTCGCGACGCTGAGAAAAATCCAATCTGTGGAAGTGTTTGTATTAAAGACCTCGGTTACCGGAGAGCACGCAACATTAGGCGGATTCGAAATCACACCGTTGTATGCAAGAGTTCGATAGCCAGTTGAACCTCCGTCCGGAATTGCATTCATTACACCAGTGCTACTGAACCCGACGCGCCAAATAGCGGGAGCATCGACTTGCGTTGGATCCTTGCCGCAGAAGTAGAGAAAGCCGGTGACATTATTCGCCGTGCTATTCAGATAGTTGTTATCAAAATCGCCAGAGAACATCGGCGACCCAGCTGAAGTTCCACCCACACCAGCAAGCGTCACGGAATTACCCAACGCGGTATCGGTTTGTACTATTTCACCGTTATGGGTAGTGTCTTGACCGTTGAACCAGAAGACACGGCCAGTTGTAATGTCAACCAGGGGTCCGTCAACGATGGAGCCGGACAGCGCTATGGTCGTTGCACCCAGGCAGGGCAGTGAGGTCCCAAAAGCGCATGTTCCGGATGAACTTCCTGCTCCTCTGACGTACCAGATGGATCCAGCCGAATCGCCAACGAAGATATTATTGCTATTCGAGTCGGAGACCGGGCTTGTGAGGATCGTGCCAGCGTCCACAGTGATCGGCCAACCGCCAGTAGTTATCTCGGCCGGTGTCCCGAGGAATACTCCCGAGAAACTGTGAAGAACGCCGCTATTGTCGCCAACGTATAGCGTATCGGTTGCGAAATTATAGAACGGAGACGAGTTCGTATCTTGATTCCCATTCTGAAAGGGAACGCTAATCATGCAGGATTGGCCATTGGGACAGCTGGTTGTGTTCCAGGCAGTGTTACCCAGCGCGCCTTCCGTTGTGTTGACGTAGCTATTCGTGGGAATTTGCGGCGATGCGATGGTGGTACCTTCGCCTGCCGCGCCCTTCAGAATCCGGAGGACGGCGCCACTGAGCACGGAGGTCTCGACGAACGCAAGCTTATCGCCGAGTAAGGATAGGGCAATGGATGTCTGTGCCCTGCCGGTGCCCGTGAAATAGGACCACATCACCGACGGCCCATTTATCCCGCAAAAACCGGCGGGACTGCTACCAGCCTGCGATGTATAGAGTTGATTGAGCGCAATAATATTGGGGGTCCCGGAAGCGCCCGGAAGAGATGTGTTAAAAGCGACATAGTCGTTCACACAGTCCGGAGCGGCATTGGCATCAAAACCAAATTTCGCGGGATATGTGGTCGCGCTTCCTGCTGTGGCCGTGCCGGCCGCAAGGGAACTCATTGAGAATGCCCAATCCCTATGCATTTGGTTTTTATGGCGGAACCTCAGACTCGACCGCTCGCTGCGGCCCTCTGGGTCCATATCCGCCATTTCGTGAGGCGGATTCTTCCGAAACATTTGGTGCCAGTAGCGGGGCTCCTGTTGAACCTTCAAGGCTTTTATAGGACTTGAGGGGATCGAGAATTTCGCGTGATGGTGACTCCAATCGTAGGGCACCGGCACGCTCTGGTGGGGCTCCGGCTGTGCGCCATGAGACATCGGCAGTACGACGGCCGCCAACCCGCCAAGCAAACCCAGTGCCCAAACCATGCCACTCGGAATTCTGAATTCCATGGATCTCCTCGCGTAACGCGGGATTGCAGATCTAGACCTTTTGTTTGTGGATTAGTTCCCACGAATTTAAGTCAGTCTACCACTCCATTTCTGATCTGCGAGGATGGTCTGTGCCCAGTCGTGTATGTCCGTTGGCGGTAAGTGCTCGTGTTCAATACCAGATGACCAGAATGAGACTGGTCACTGTCGTGACCACATGTAATTTAAGTTTCTCTACGTATCTGCACGACATGGCCCCACCCGCCCTCAAAATGCCGGGCGTATTCTACTGCCAACCTGTCACTCTCCCCAGAGCCAGCTGGGTCCCGGGAAACGCTAGTCTTCTATCGGAAGCGCGCGTAGCGTCCGCCGCGCCAGCGGCTTCGTTCAAACAGGATTATCGGAAACTGGCCCACCACTGAATGGCGGGCGCGCTTGATTTCAGGTGGCCGCGCGCATAGAATGTTTTTTCAACGATGATTGTCCGCACTCTTGGAGCCACAACTCTTGCGCCCAGCGGCCTTCCGCTGGGCTGCGTTGTTTTCAGGGGCCATTTTTTTAACGTGCCAAGGAGATGGGAATGGAAGGACCGATAGCCGAAGGTCTGACGTTTGACGACGTGTTGCTGCTGCCGGGAAAATCC
>Ga0137412_10003948_pt1 | contig 11865 bp, 10 predicted proteins | sample CZODoug2_1_16fun_FD_122160 | JGI IMG/M metagenome (GOLD analysis project Ga0137412, IMG submission 122160) | Vadose zone soil fungal communities from Angelo Coast Range Reserve, California, USA - CZODoug2_1_16fungal (Hybrid Assembly) | ecosystem: Environmental > Terrestrial > Soil > Vadose zone...
TGGCCTCGGCGTCCGGCGTCCCAGTACGCAGGCCCACGACGACATGCCTCCCGCGGCGTGCTGTGCGTGGAGTGCCCGGTATTCATACCCGGAGCCCTGGCTGGGGTGGACGAGGCTTCTCTGCCGCCTCGCCCCTGGCCGACCAGAGGTCCGTGCCCTCATTCCTACTGCGTGGTGGCGGTCACATCAAGGGCCTGCGGCAAGTGCACCGTTTCAGACACTCTGGGTGCAGAGCGGAAGTGCCCCGACCGTGGAGTAGTCATCCGTTCAGGGCCTTGTGACATGGCCGTCAACAGGGAGTCGCCAACTCGTCGCCTCGGCTCACCCGCGAGTCGAGCTGGATAGCTCAGACGGGGGTTTGCCGACCTGGACGCGACTTGGCCGACTCAACCGGAGGTTTGCCGACCGAGCCATCGCGCGCCGAGCACGGCGATGACCGCGAGTCCGCCAACCGCGAACGCGAACGAGAGGGCTCCGGTGGGCAGCAGCGAGCGGACCCGTGAGCTGAGCCGGACGTAGAGCGGGATCGGCGCGACGAAGTTGACCACCGGCCAGCCCTGCGCCCGGGCGATCCGGCGCAACGCGCGGTCCGGGTTGACCGCGTGCGGATGACCGACCAGTTCCAACAGCGGAAGGTCGGTGATGGAGTCGGAGTAGGCGTAGCACTCGGCCAGCTGGTAGCCGTGCTGGTCGGCCAGCGCTCGGGCGGCGATCGCCTTGCCTTCGCCGTAACAGTAGAAGTCGATCTCGCCGGTGTACCGGCCGTCGAGCACGGCCATCCGGGTCGCGGCGGAATGCTCGGCGCCCAGCGCGGCGGCGATCGGCTGCACCATCTCCTCACCGGAGGCGGAGACGACCACCACATGGTGGCCGCGCCGGTGGTGGTCCTCGATCAGCGCGGCGGCCTCCGCGTAGATCATCGGGTGCAGGATCTCGCCGAGTGCCTGCTCGATCACCGCGCGGACCTCGGCCACCTCCCAGCCGGCGCACAGCGCGCTGATCCGCTCGCGCATGCGCTCCATGAAGTCGGCGTCCGCGCCGGCCACCATCAGCAGCAACTGGGCAAACCCGCTGCGCACCAGGGCACGGCGGCCGATCAGTCCCCGGTCGCGCAGTGGGCCACTGAAGGCCAGCGTGCTTGACCCGGCGATGATCGTCTTGTCCAGGTCGAAGAACGCCGCGACCGGGGTGGCGGGCATGTCCGCCGTGGTGACGGGGCCGTCGAGGCTCGTGGGACGGTGCTCCGCATTCGTGACGCGCCCGTCGCTGTTCGCGGCATGGCCGTCGGCGTGGCCGTCCGCGCGGGCGTCCGTGGTCACGGCGCCGGCGGGGGGCGGCGCGTGCGCCTCTTCCGGGGCGTCCGGGCTGGACGATGGGGTGCGACGGTACACGTCGGCGAGCATAGAGAAGGAGATCCCGGTTCCGTTGCGGGTCTGCCGGATACGGATCTGTATCTACCCACAAGATTTCGGGCGAGTTGGCCCAGATGGCGCTACAGTACGTAGGTCTGGCTCCGGCTGGACAGGTTCAGCTCGACCCCCCGGAGCTGAACCGTACGACGACCCCCGCCTTCCCCCCTGGCGGGGGTCGTCCACATTTCGGGACAAGTTGCGGGCGCGCTCGGTCTCTAGCTCATGGGCTGCCATTTCGGTGCCCGGGGCCTTACGGATTAGCCGGCGGCACTGGCGGGCCTGACATGCTGACTCACAGCTACCTCCTAGCATGCCCTGCATCCGCGCGTGGAGCACCATTCGAAGCCCGGCAGGCGATATTTTTCCGGCATTGAAACGTGAAAGCCACATTCTGTTCATGACCGGCGCTAATGCGGTCACTGTGCGTCATCGCGCGCTCGCAGTGCGCGTCGGGTGGCTCCAGCCCCTGTACCCCCCTCCGCCTCTTCCGTAGCGGCCCAACTTCGCGTCTGCGCATCTTGGGCCGCACCGGAGTCAGCCCGTGTGCAACCGGCGCCTCACCGGGACCGCCCGCTCGCGCGCCACGCCGGAGCCTGCTGGTCGCGCGCCTCGCCGGAGCGCGCGAGTAGCGCGCCACGCCGGAGCCGGCTGGTCACGCGCCTCGCCGGAGCCCGCGAGTCGCCACCCGCTGTCCCCGAGCACGGCGCCCTCCGACTACGGCGCCCCCAAGTACGCCGCGCGCCAGTACGCCGCGCCTTCCCGCGCCGGGGGGACCCCCCATTTACAAGCGTCTCGCGCCGCGCCGACAGTTCCGCGTGGATGGGCTCCGAGTCGCGTGAGTTATCCACAACGCAGTGAGTTATCCACAAGTTGATCAGTGCCGCTACCCATGCCCGCCATTTCGGCAGACGGTGGAAACACCTCTGGCGAGCCGGCCGATTCGGCCTCGCCCCGAGCCGAGCCGGGAGGGCGCGGGCATGGATCAACAGCGGACATTGGTGCTCCTCGAGGACGATGAATTGCTCGACGATGTACTGCGGCTGGCCGCCGCGGCCGGCTGCGAGCTCGAGCGGGTACCGGATCCTTCGGCCGCGCGGCTGCGCTGGTCCTCGGCCCCGCTCGTGCTGCTCGACGAAGCCGCCGCCCTCAGTTGCGCGCGAGCCGGTCTGGGCCGTCGCCAGCGGGTTGTCGTGGTGTCGCGTGGCGAACCACCTGGTGGCCTGTGGCAGCACGCCGTCGCGGTCGGCGCCGAGCACGTCATAGCCCTGCCCGAGGGGGAGAGCTGGCTGGTCGCCGCGTTGGCCGATGCGGCCGAGGGGGTGAGCCGCCGAGGGCGGGTGGTCGCGGTCGTCGGTGGCCGGGGTGGGGCCGGCGCGTCGGTTCTCGCCACGGCGGTCGCCATCGCGGGGATGGCAGACGGCGAGCGGGTCATGCTGGTGGACTGCGATCCACTGGGCGGCGGGCTGGATCTGCTGCTCGGTGCGGAGGATGCCCAAGGCCTGCGCTGGCCGGATCTGGCGTTGTCCGAAGGTCGGGTCGCCTCGGCGTCGCTGCGGGCGGCGCTGCCAAGGCCGGCCCTGGGCGGCGGCCCCGGCGAGCTCACCGTGCTGTCCTGCGATCGCGGCGGTGCGGGGCCGCGGCCCGGCGCAGTTGCCTCGGTGCTGGACGCGGGGCGGCGGGCCGGTGAGACGGTGGTGTGCGACGTGCCCCGGTATCCCACGGAGGCCGCGCTGGCCGCGCTCGACGGAGCCGATCTGACGGTTCTGCTGGTGCCGGCCGAGGTGCGGTCCACGGCCGCCGCCGCGCGGGTGGCCGGCGTGCTGCGACAGCGCGGGTCCTCCGTCCAACTGGTGGTGCGTGGCCCGTCACCCGGCGGGTTGTCCCCGAGGGACGTGGCCGCCGCGCTCGGGTTGCCGCTGCTGCACGCCATGCGACCGCAGCCTGGCCTGGCCCGCGCGTTGGACCGGGGCGCGCCGCCCGGCACCCGGCGCGGCCCGCTGGCCGTCGCGGCTCGAGCGGTGCTCGACGAACTGCACAGCCGGGCTAGCGGCGCCCCGCTCGGCGAGGTCTCCGCGTGAGGGCCCCGGCGCTGGTCGACAGGGTGCGCGAGCGGCTCGCGAGCGCCGGCGGCGAGATCAGCGCGGCGGTGGTCGCGGCGGCCGTCAGGGCAGAGGCTGGTGGCGTCGTGTCCGACGTCGACGTGTTGTCCGCCCTGCGGATGCTCCAGCAGGAGTTCACCGGCGCTGGCCCGCTCGAGCCCTTGCTGCGTGACCCTGGCACGACCGATGTGCTGGTCACCGCACCCGACTCGGTGTGGGTGGACAGGGGCGACGGGCTGATCCGCACCGAGGTGCGCTTCACCGACGAGGCCTCGGTGCGCAGGCTGGCCCAGCGACTGGCTCTCGCCGCCGGGCGTCGGCTGGACGACGCCAGCCCCTATGTCGACGCTCTCCTGCCGGGAAGCGGCGTGCGTCTGCATGCGGTGCTCGCCCCGATCGCGGCGGACGGCACCTGTCTGTCCCTGCGCACGCTGCGCCCGGCGGCCCACGATCTGGCCACTCTGCGCCGCCTCGGCACCGTGGATGAGACCGGTTGGCGGCTGCTCCGCGCGATCGTGGCAGCCCGGCTGGCGTTCCTGATTTCCGGCGGCACCGCCTCGGGTAAGACAACCCTGCTATCCGCGCTGATCGGCTGCGTACCGCACGACGAGCGGGTGGTCAGTGTGGAGGATGCCGAGGAGTTGCGCCCGGCGCACCCACACGTGGTCCGGCTGGTCTCCCGGCCGCCCAACATCGAGGGCGCCGGCGAGGTCGTGCTGCGCGACCTGGTCCGCCAAGCCCTGCGCATGCGGCCGGACCGGCTGATCGTCGGTGAGGTCCGGGGCGCAGAGGTCTGCGATCTACTCGCCGCGTTGAACACCGGGCACGAGGGCGGTGCCGGCACCGTGCACGCCAATTCGACGAGGGAGGTCCCCGCACGGATGGAGGCGCTCGCCGCACTCGGCGGGATGTCCCGGGCCGCCCTGCACAGTCAGCTTGCCGCGGCCGTCCAGGTGCTACTGCACGTCGTGCGGGCGGACTGTGGCGCGCGCCGGCTGGCCGCGGTCGCGGTACTGGAACGCACCGACGGCGGGTTGATCGCTGAACCGGTGTGGGAACTGGGGCGGGGCTGGGGCGACGGCCGGGGCCGTCGAGCGCTGGACGCACTGCTGCGGGAGCGTGGGGTCGAGCCGCCATGGTGACCTCGCCGCCCGACCCGCGCTGGTCCTGGATGGCCGCCGCGCTGGCGCTGGCCGCCGCGATCGCTTGCTGGCCGGCCTCCCCGGCGCGGAGCCGGTTGGTCGCCCTGCTGGAGCCCGCGCGAGGGCCCGGCGGACGCCTCGGTCACCTCGCCGGCTGGATTGCCGTGGAGCCACGCCAGGGTGCGGTAGTCCTGATCGTTTCGGTGCTGTGCGGCGGGCTGCTGGCGGGAGTCGGTGGCGCGCTCGCGGCAGGCATCGCGTCGGGCGTCGGTTACCACCGATGGCGCGCTGGAGTGGTACGCCGTGGGCGGGCAGGTGAGGTCGCCGCGCTGCTCGACGCGGTCGCGGTCATGACTGCCGAGCTGCGAGCGGGCGCCCACCCGGCTGGCGCCGCGGCGTCGGCGGCCGTGGGTGGCGGAGTTGTGCGCCGGGTGCTCAACTCGGTGGCGGCCGGTGCGCAGCTGGGCGCGCAGGTGCCCGCGTTGCTCGAGCGGCACGCGGGCAGCGAGCCGGCCATCGCTGATGAGCTGAGACGGATTGCGGCTGCCTGGGCCTTGGCCGAACGTCACGGCGCCACGCTTGCTGAGCTGATGGACGCGGTGCGTGCCGATCTGGAGGCGCGGGTCCGGCTGGCCGGGCAGATCAAGGCGCAGCTGGCCGGTCCCCGGGCTTCCTCGGCTGTGCTGGCCGGCCTGCCCTTGCTCGGCGTCGCGTTGGGCCAGGGAATCGGCGCCAATCCGTGGCAGGTGTTGACCGGCACGCCGCTCGGCCAGGCCCTCCTGGTAGTGGGAACCGGGTTGGTCTGCGCCGGGATGCTCTGGAGCGGGCGGATCACCGGCAAGGCGGTGCCGCAATGACCTCGCTGCTGTTACTGGCGGCGGCACTGCTCGTGGCGCCGTCATGGTCACCGGGCCGGGCCCGGCTGGTCAGGCTCCGGCAGGCCGAGAGCGCCCCGAACCGGCCTCCGACCCAGCCCGGCCGCGCGATGTTGCCGGTCGTGTCCGGGGTGGCGATCGGGTTGCTCACCCTCAACACGCTGGGCGGCGTGCTGGGCGGGTTGCTCGCCGCCCCGCTGGGCGTCGGCTCGGCTCTGGCCTGCCGGTGGTTCCTCCGCCGCGAACGTCCACCCGAGCTGGACCCACTCCGCCTCGCCGGTGGCTGGGATCTGTTGGCCGCCTGCCTGCGGTCAGGTCTGCCGGTCCCGCTCGCCGTCCGCGCGATCGCCCAGCACATGCCGGGCGCCGCGGCCGCCGAGCTGGGCACCATCGCCGACCGGCTGGCTCTTGGCGCCGATCCGGGTACCGCGTGGGACGTACCCGAATCCTCACCGGTCCACAAGCTCGCCAGGGCGGCCCGCCGCTCCGCGCGCAGCGGCGCCAGCCTGGCCACCGTGGCCCAGTCCGCGGCGGCCGAGGTACGTGGCGCGGCGCTGGATCTTGCGGCGGCCCGAGGCCAGCGCGCGGGTGTGCTGATCACCGGACCGCTCGGCCTGTGCTTCCTGCCGGCATTCCTCGCCATGGGCGTGGTCCCGGTGGTCATTGGCCTGGCAAGCGGCCTGGCGGTGTCCTGGTGATCATCTTGAGCCACCTCAGGCCGGCCGGCCTGAGGCCAACCGCGTCGGCGAGAACGACGCGGTCCGAACCGAGACAAGGAGAAGATCATGCGTCACGTGCGGTTATGGCTGACGGTGCGGGTCCGGGCGGCGCTGGCCGGGGACGACGGGATGAGCACGGCCGAGTACGCGATCGGCACCATCGCCGCGGCGGCGTTCGCTGCCGTCCTCTACGCGGTGGTCAAGGGCGACTCGGTGGTCAACGCGCTCACCTCCATCGTGCAACGGGCGCTCTCGGTGAACTTCTAGGCCGGCCCGCCGGATCCGCCAGCGCCAACGATCGGGGTGCCGTGACGGTCGAGGCGGCGCTCGCGTTGTGTTCGTTGGTTTTGGTGCTGGCCTTGGCCATCGGGGCGGTCGCGGCCGCCGGCGCCCAACTCCGCTGTATGGACGCGGCCAGGGAGGCCGCCAGGCTGGTGGCTCGCGGGGAACCTGACCGCGCCCGTCAAGCCGCCGAGGCCATCGCGCCTGGCGGCGCCCGAGTGGACATCCGCGTCGTGGGCGACGAGGTGAGCGTGCAGGTGTCCAAGGGCGTCGGCCAATTGCCCGGTCTGACCGTCTCCGGGCGGGCGCTGGGCGTGCTGGAGCCGGGGGTGCTGATCAGCGGTCCACCGGAGACCGAGTCGCATCTTCCGAGCGGGCCGCCGTGATTGCGGCCCGGCGGGGCGCCGGCCGCCTAGATGACCGGGATTGTGGTCTCGCCACGGTATGGGCCGCGGCTTGCATGGCGGTGGTAGTGGCCCTCACCGCGGTCGGGGTCAACCTCGGGGCGGCCATCGGTAGCCGGCATCGGGCCGAGGCGGCCGCCGATCTGGCCGCGTTGGCCGCCGCCAGCCACGCCGCCGACGGGGAGATCGCCGCCTGTGCGCACGGCGCGCGGGTGGCTGAAGGGATGTCCGCGCGGCTGGTCAGCTGCCGCCTCGCCGGGTGGGAAGCGAGGGTCGAGCTGGAGGTCAGGCCGCCGCTGTCACTCGGTGGGTGGGGAGTTGCCCATGGTCGGGCCCGGGCCGGGCCTGCCCCGGAATGACCGGCAGCGGTGCGTGGCCGTAGCGGAATCGTTAAGGAAAGGCGGTGAGTGGTTGGCAAATCTCGGCGAGCGGCGGGAACGCGGCTATTCGGCACCCACTGCCTCCCGATCAGGCGTTTGCCCGCTGAGCCGTCCCAAGGGCGGCGCTCGTCGTAGACACCGCGCCGATCGGCGACATGAGCTGGCGCGGCTTCCCCTCGGCCCTTTGACTTGTGGTTGCGCGGTACCGCCGTGGCGAGTGCCGCACGTATGGACGATGGAGGACACGGCAATGTCGTGGTGGGACAGCTACCGGGCGGTGTACCGCGCCGAGCTGACGGCCAGCGCATACGAGCTGGCGGATCACGGTTGGCCGGTACTTCGCGGCAACTACTGGCAAGCCGACCGGTGGGTCGGAGCGGAGGGCGCCTCGGTAACCGGCCTTGCCCCGCTGGACGTCGATGGATTGGCAGCCAGCCGGGATGCGGCCGAGGTCGACGCCTGGTGGTCGGAACGGCCTTACTCGGTGCTGCTGGCAACCGGATTCGTGGTCGACGCCATCGAGGTGTCCGCGCTGGTCGGGCGCCGCGTGTGCGCGCGGCTCCGGGAGACCGACCTAGTAGTTCCGGTGGCGGCCACACCGACCGGGCGTTGGTGGTTCGCGGTCCGTGCCGGCGAGGCGCTGCGCCCGGAGCTTGCTTCACGCCCGGACGTGATTCTGCACAGCCGCGGATCGTGGGTGGCCGCGCCGCCGTCGGAAGGGCCGCAGGGCGTGGTGCACTGGCGGGTCCCGCCACCGGCCTGCGGGTGGAGCTTGCCCGACCCGTGCGATCTGCAGGTGGCGTTGCTGGAGGTGCTCGGGCAGCGCCCGCCGGTCGCTCCGGCGGACACCGGGCTCGGTTCCGTGGGTACCGGCGTTCGGTCCTGAGCCGCGCCGCGCGCTTCGGCCAAGAGGCGAGGCCGCCCGGCCCAGCCTTCGGATCAGTCGGCCGGGGACGGTGCGCCGTGCCGATCCCGGGTCCGGGCCCCCCGGCTGAGCGCCTCCAGCACGATGTCGAGCACGATCACCGCGCCGTCCTTGTCCAGTGGGTTGTTGCCATTGCCGCACTTGGGTGATTGCACGCATGACGGGCAGCCGGCCGGGCACTCGCACCCGGCGATGGCCTTGCGGGTCGCGGCCAGCCAGGGGCCGAGCTCCTGGTAGCCCCGCTCGGCGAACCCGGCGCCACCAGGGTGGCCGTCGTGGACGAATACCGTCGGGGCGCCGGTGTCCGGGTGCAGTGCGGTGGACATCCCGCCGATGTCCCACCGGTCGCACACCGCGAACAGCGGGAGCAGCCCGATCGCGGCGTGCTCGGCGGCGTGCAGCGAACCGGGGATCCGAGAGGCGTCCAGCCCGGCGGCGAGCAGCAGGGACTCCTCGATGGTGTACCAGACCGCACGGGTGTGCAGGGTCCGCGGCGGCATCTCCAGCGGCACTGTCTCGATCACTTCGCCGTTCGGTCGCCGCCGCAGGTAGGACACCACCTGCGAGGTCACCGTGACGTCCCCCAGCTGGACGGTCACCCCCGGCGGAGGGAAGGACGTGGGGCCCGCGGCCGAGGCGAGCTCGGGCTCGACCACCGCGACGTCGACGACGCTGCGGGCTGACGTGGACCAGTCCGGCTCCTCGGCGTGCACGAGCGCGAGCCCGTCATCGAGGCTCAGCTCGTCGACCACGAAGCTGGCGCCCCGATGCAGGTACACCGCGCCCGGATGCAGCGTGGCCGGCGCCGTCGCCGCGTCCACCGTGCCCAGCATCCGACCGGTGTCCGCCTCCACCACGACCACCTGGCCGGCGCCGGAACCGCGGATGTCCACGTTCGCCGCAGGCCGCTCGGAGGGCAGCGGCCAGAACCAGCCGGCCGGCCGCCGCCGCAACACACCGTCCTCAACCAGCGCATCCAGCACCGCGCGCGCCTTGGCGCCGCCGAACACCGACATCACCTCGGCATCGGTGACCGGGGATTCGGCGGCCGCGCAGGCCAGCTGCGGGGCCAGCACGTACGGGTTCGTCGGATCCAGCACACAGCTCTCCACCGGCCGGCCGAGCAGCGCCTCAGGGTGGTGCACCAGATAGGTGTCCAGTGGGTCGTCCCTGGCCACCAGCACGACCAGTGCCTCCCGGCCAGCGCGACCGGCCCGGCCGGCCTGCTGCCAGAACGACGCTCGGGTGCCCGGGAACCCGGCGACCAGGACCGCATCCAGCCCGACGATGTCGATGCCCAACTCCAGCGCGTTCGTCGAGGCCACCCCGAGCAGTTCGCCGGAGTCCAGCGCGGCCTCCAACGCGCGCCGCTCCTCGGGCAAAAACCCGGCCCGGTACGCCGACACCCGCGCGGCCAGGGCCGGATCCACCTCGGCCAGGGCACGGGCGGCCCGCAGCGCGGTCACCTCGGCGCCGCGCCTGGATCGCACGAACGCCAGCGTGCGGGCCCCCTCGACGACCAGATCGGCCAGCATCCGGCCGGCCTCCGCACCCGCCGACCGCCGCACCGGGGCGCCGTTCTCGCCGGTCAGCTCCTCCAGCAGCGGCGGTTCCCAGAGCGCGACGGTACGCGGCCCGCGCGGCGACCCGTCCTCGGTGACCGCCGTGACCGGGACGCCGACCAACCGCGACGCCGACTCCGCTGGCTGGGCCACCGTGGCCGAGGCCAGCACGAACGTCGGCGCGGCACCGTAGCGCGCACACAGCCGACGCAGCCGCCGCAGCAGCAGGGCCACGTGGGATCCGAACACACCTCGGTAGGCGTGGCATTCGTCGATCACCACGTAGCGCAGTCGGCGCAGGAAGCTGGCCCACTTCGCGTGCCGGGGCAGGATTGTGCGGTGCAGCATGTCCGGGTTGCTGAACACCCACCGGGAGTGCGCGCGCACCCAGTCGCGCTCCTCCAGGGCGGTGTCGCCGTCGAAGCACGCGGCGCGCAGCTCGTCGAACTCGCAGGCCAGCACCGCGCCCAGTTGGTCCGCGCCGAGCGCCTTGGTGGGTGACAGGTACAGCGCGGTGGCCTTCGGATCCTCGAGCAGCCCGGTCAGCACGGGCAGCTGGTAGGCCAGTGACTTCCCGGACGCGGTTCCGGTGGCCAGCACCACGTGCCGCCCGGCGCGCGCCAACGATGCCGCCGCGACCTGGTGCGACCAGGGCCGGCGCACGCCGAGCTCGCCCAGCGCGGCCACCGCGCGCGGATGTGCCCAGCCCGGCCAGTCGGCCTCCTCGGCGGGGCGCGCGGGCAGCTGGGCCACGTGGGTCAGCGGGGACTCGCCGGCGGGGACGCCGGCCAGTACCCGACCCAGCAGGCCTCCCGGTCGGGGCGGTCCAGCGATTGCTGGGGGCACGGGCGACACCCTCGGCGCGACGGGCTCCGCGCGAGGATCAAGGCCCGGAGCGTCGGTCGACGCACCGGGGTAGGAACCGGGGAGAGCGGGCATCGGTCTCATTGTGACCCGCCGGACCGACAACATGAGTCGGCCGCCCGCCGCGAGCGGACTCGCCGCCCTCGGTCCGGACCCGGAGGACACCCGCATCCCCGGAGGGGAGCCGGAGTCAGCTGGTCGGCGAACCGGGCCGGACCAGGGAAGGACTAGGGCGGGACCCGGCGAGGACTAGGGCCGGGAACTGGGCAAGGACTGGGCGCACCGGTGAGACGCAATATCAAACGATCGCGTTCCGCATCGGGTGTTGCGCATGACGAGCCCACCACTAATGCCACCAACTCGGGTGAATAGTGGCTGAGCTGAGAATGATGCTCGACACGTTTCGCCAGGGTTGCCTATACCCGTTCTCAGCAGCCCGCGAGGGCCCCCATACACTGCGCCCACATCGGGGTTCGCTGACTAGCGGCACCGTCATGAACAACGTGAGGATCGGTCCAAGGTCAGTACTGATCTCGCCGTCCCCCCGTTGACGAATGCGATTTCAACCAGGAGGACGGATGTCCCGGCTCATTCTCGCGGAGGGCCTTGAGCTCTCCTCGAGTGACCGCACCGTGGTCGGTGTGGTCGCCGTGGTCGCCCTTATCGCGCTGGTGATCGGTTTCTTCTTGCGCAAGGAGGTGCTGGCCGCTGGCCAGGGCACCGAGCGCATGCAGGAGATCGGTCGCGCGGTGCAGGAGGGTGCCGCGGCTTACCTCAACCGACAGTTCCGCACGCTCGGCATTTTTGTCGTGATCGTGTTCGTCCTGCTGTTCGTCCTGCCGGCGGACACCACGGGCGAGCGGATCGGTCGATCGATCTTCTTCGTGATCGGCGCGCTGTTCTCGGCCACCATCGGCTATCTCGGCATGTGGCTGGCCACCCGGGCGAACATCCGGGTCGCTGCCGCCGCACGCGAGGAGGGCGGCCGGGAGAAGGCCATGCGGGTGGCGTTCCGCACCGGCGGCGCGGTTGGCATGTTCACCGTCGGCCTCGGCCTGTTCGGCGCCGCGCTGGTGGTCATGGTCTACGCCGGCCAGGCGCCCAAGGTGCTGGAGGGCTTCGGTTTCGGCGCCGCGCTGCTGGCCATGTTCATGAGGGTCGGCGGCGGCATCTTCACCAAGGCCGCCGACGTGGGCGCCGA
>Ga0137412_10003949_pt1 | contig 11864 bp, 9 predicted proteins | sample CZODoug2_1_16fun_FD_122160 | JGI IMG/M metagenome (GOLD analysis project Ga0137412, IMG submission 122160) | Vadose zone soil fungal communities from Angelo Coast Range Reserve, California, USA - CZODoug2_1_16fungal (Hybrid Assembly) | ecosystem: Environmental > Terrestrial > Soil > Vadose zone...
CACATGGACCGCCGCGCCGTGCGTCGCCACGGCTCGGTCAAGACTTTCGCTATTCACCGGCTTATCCGCATACACCAGGAACCCTTCTTTGCCCGCAGGCAAAGACTTCGACGCTTTCGCGAATTCTCCGGAAACAAAACGAATCAGCGCGAGTTTCGATTCTTCCTGCAGCTTCTCCGCCCTGTGTGCGGGAGCCTGCGGTGTCTGATCCGCGTCGCTCTTCGGATTTGTGGGGAACAGCGGAATCTCTTCGCCGAACGTCACTGGCGCCTCAGGTTGCGCCGGTTGCTTCAAGTTGTACACACGCGGAACGTCCGCATCTGCGAACAGCACCAGCGTCACCGCAATCGCGAACCAGTTCGGCATAGTCGCCCGGGCCACCCGGGCCCGTCCACATTCTACGATGCTGTCTCCCCCTTGGGTAGATGTTCGGCTGCAGCGCTCCCGCTCTGTTGATCAGATTGCCTTAGCGAAGACAAGCGGAATTAACAATTCCGTCCAGAGCGGCCCCTTTTCCAGTACGCAACCAATAGCCCGCCACGTCTCCCTTGTTAAAAATGGCTTCGCGCCAGCCTTCGCCGCGTACGGTCCGTCCCCGCGCATCCACACCCATTACTTTCCCCTCGTCGTCTTTCATCCATCGTTCATCCACCCAATCTGAATCCAACGAATTGGCCTCGTCAACCGTCCCATCGAGGTTACGAGAGATAATCAGCTCTGCTGACGCCGGCTCTTCCCCTTGGTCGTAGACGAAAATCGATTCCCGAACTTCATACCCCTCCAACGTGGACTGCATTGACGACGGGAGAACAAATCGCGCCGAAAACCCTATCCGCTCGTCGGAACCGCCGCTTGCGCACTTAGGAATGATCCAATCCGATTCCCGGGCATCTTGCAGAACCAAACGAATGGACGCGCGTCCCGGCTGTACGGTCCGTGCCACCGGTCGATACCTGGGATCTTTCACCCTAAGCTGCTGCCCAGCGTTGGTAAACCCGAATTCTCCCTGCTCATTCGTCACAGAAGTTTGCCGCTCCGGAGGTGAGCCACCAAGGACGTCATTGATTACCGCCACTCCGGCCAGCGGCTTCTTGTCAGGCCCGACCACGACGCCTCGCAAACTCAAATTCGCCGCCGGAACAGACGTCACATCGGAGACTTCCGTAATCAGCAACAGCGTGCAACAACCTAGGTGTCCATACCCTCCATAGGTGACGCCTTTCGCCGTCTTGCTCTCTTCGCCCGCAAAAAATCTTCCAGTCAATGTCGCGGTTACCCGGTAATCTGCTTTCTCTCCATGACGAGCTGCGATCAGCGCATAAAACTTGTGGAAGTTATCGTCTCTCTTGATCCCGTACGAAACACCCTCAATCTCGATGTCCTTTCCGGGCTTCCTGAAGTTGTCGTTCGCCATTGACGCTACGATCCCGGGCACGTCTCCGCCGAAAGCTAGCCATATGCCTTGCTCGCTCTCACATTTCCCATGTCCCAGCGTAAAGTCTTCGAAATGAACATTCACCCTGCTCCGCACACGAATCATCTTCCCGTCGAAGGTTTTCGGATGTGCCGCCAATTCGCAGCCGGTTACCTCCACCGTGCTTTCTTCGGCACACACTGCCGAAAAAGTACCGCAGAGGTTGAGAACTAGAGTTTACCCACAAAATTCTGCGAATCATCGTAGCACCCCTCTTTTCGTGAATCGCCTAAGGCACTTCCGGCAAGATGCCCTATCTTGGGCGGTTTCCAAGTGTAGATGCGGTTTCTCTCTCTTCGGCTGCTAAGTGGATCATTCGAAATCCAGTGAGCCTATGGAGTGACCTATCGTTGCCAGTTTGCAGACGGTGAGCTCTTTCTTGGACTTCTCCGCGCCTTGACATTCCTTCGGTCCTTACAAACGCACAACTCGTTCGAATTACCTCTTAAATTATGTATTGACTTTATTAACTTTCTTGTGATAGGATGCTTTGTGCTTCTGGCGACGCGCTCCTTGTGCCTCACGGCGTCCCACCACCCTCTCGGCCTCCCACAAGAATCCCGTAAGTCCTCTGCAATGAACACTTACAAAAAATGCGCCTGCAACCCCTTTAGAATGAACACTTGTGGCGCAAAGGACTTAAAGTACCTTTGTTTTCAACACTTACAAGAAAGAGGGGGAGGGGGGCCCCCGGTCCTGGTACCTGTTGCGCTGCTTCTTGTGAGGGAGAACTCCGGCGTACTCTCGCCGCCGGGCGCGTGTCGCTTACCATTCTCCGGTGACATTCACCTGCACGCCAGACCGGTCAATACGCATCGGCAGCAATTGTCCGCCCGCCGCCGCTACTGCTTTCTCCACGCTCTCCCGCGCGTCCGGCTCAATCAGCAGCACCACGCAACCTCCGCCGCCCGCGCCACAAACTTTTCCGGACAGCGCGCCCTGCTTCCGCGAATTTTCGATAATGCGGTCCACCGTCTTCGTCGAAATCGTCGGCAAATTCTTTTTACGGAAAAGCCATTCTTCCCGCATCAGCCGGCCGGTCTCTTTCCAGTCCGCTTTTTCCAGCGCGCCGCGCATCGCTTGCGCCACTTCGGAAATCCGTTCGAGATTGCCCATCACTTTTCGCTTCCCATCAATGTGCGCCTTGAAAACTTCCCAGTTGTTGATGCCGGACTGCCTCGGCTTTCCCGTATAGCAAAGCACCAGGCGCTTTTCGAGTTCAGTCAAATCCACACGCAATTCCACGCGCCGCTCACCGCCTGGAGGCAATTCAATCGCCGCCGCGCCGCCAAACGCCGGCGGATAGTGATCCTGCGTCCCCGTTGGCACCTTAATCACAATGCCTTCCGCATCGCGGCTGATGTGAATCCAATCCACTTTGCTCTTTCCAGCAGAAGTAAAACGATCCACTGCCGCGCAAATCGCCACGGCCATCGCGCTCGATCCGCCAATTCCCGCGCCTGCCGGAGCCTCGGAATCCGTCGTCAGCGTGAATCCGCCTTCCGGCCGGAAAAATTTCGCAATTTCCGCGAGCAGCGGCAGCTTGTAGTGCTTCGCCTTCACCATCGCGTCGAACGAAGCAAATCCTTCTTCGCGTTTCGTATCCAGCGACACCAGCCGTACTTTTTTGTCGCCGATGCCGCGCGTTTCGATCACGCAACTCGCATACCGGGTAATTGCCGCATTGATGGTCAAGGCGCCCGGATGAAAAAGATAGAGCGGCCAGATGTCCAGCGTGCCGCCGGCGAGGTCCACGCGCGTGGGTGCTTTGGATTCAATTCGCAAGTTAGTTTCCCTCTTGCCAAGATTCTTGCAGGCGATCGTTCTTCGGAGCAGGGGTCCGTCGCAGACGAGGATAGCGTTTCGAGAGGGATGCGTTCAGGAAATTTGTGGGGCAGGTGTCTCGCTGTTAAAGACTTACTTTCCAGTCGTGCCCGCGGCGCGGCCGCGCGCGATCAGCTGCGGACCTTCTTTTTTCGCGTTTGCCAGCGCGGGGTTGGTCTCAAAACATCGCCGGCAACGCGCTTCATACATTCCGGAAGCGCCAACCACAATCAGTTCCTCGCTCTCCACGAGCCGTTGCGTATGGACCGCCGGATTGCCGCACCGCACACATATCGCGAGCAATTTCGTAATTTCTTCCGCCATGGCCAGAAGGCGCGGCATCGGCTCGAACGGGCGTCCCAGATAATCCGTGTCGAGTCCGGCGACGATCACGCGCTTGCCCAGATTCGCCAGCTGCGTGCACACGTCCACAATTTCGTCGCCCAAAAATTGCGCTTCGTCGATTCCCACCACTTCCGTCCGCGGCTGCACTTTCGCCATCACTTCCGAAGCATTGTTCACGCATTCCGACTGAATACCCAATCCGGAATGAGACACGATTTCGTTCGCCGAGTAGCGTTCGTCGATCGCGGGCTTGAAAATCTGCACGCGCTGCCGCGCAAACTCCGCCCGGCGCAACCGGCGAATCAATTCCTCGCTCTTGCCGGAAAACATCGGCCCGACCACCACTTCGATCCAGCCCATATTTCCTTTGACGATGTCCACGCTCGACCCTCCGTACAGTTATCTTGCCGCCGAACTTATCTTTACACTCGTGCGGCGGTACGTCTTTGCATTATAGAACGGCGCGAGCCCGCGGTTCGGAAATGTTTGGGGCGCAGGTGGGGCGCCTTAGCTCTCTCCCAAGCCGCTGCGCGCGATGCGTTCCGTCTTTGCGTATTTTTCGTAAGCGGCTTCATCGAACACAAAATCCATCGTGGGCACCAAATGTTCTTCGACGCCGCCAAATTTGGACTTGAAGACGGTAAGGTTTCTCCAGGGATGATCCGGCTCATCATCGGGCGCGATCCCCCACAAATCGTACCACTCGTGTCCGAGTCCTTTTGCTTTGCGCATAATTTCAAAATGCAAGAGGTAAGGCGCCATCACTTCCCTGTGAATGTCGCGCGAACCGCCGTAAAAATATGTGGCTCGCGGACCAAAACGGATTACGAGCGCGGTCGCAATTCGCACACCGCGATATTCGGCAAAAAAAAGCGAGCCCTTTCCAATCGGCGAAAACAAAGATTCCAGCGTTTCAAAATAATCCGGCGGCTTCGGGGCAATTCCCTGCCGTTCGCAGGTCTCTTCGTAAATTTCCTGAAAGTCGGCGAGGCCTTGTGCGGAAGTGTCCTCCATCACCGAAACACCGTGCCTTCGCGCGACGCCGATGTTATATCTGCCCTTGGGCTTCATTTGCGCGAGAAGCTCGCACTCGGACAAACGCAGATCCACACAGCGCGTGTCCCTGGCTTCCAAAAAAAAGTCGGCGCATGGCCGAATGGCGCGGAATCCTCTTACGAAATCGGGAAGAACTTTCCAGCGAGGTTCCATGCGCACGTGACTGACGACGCCTTGTTCGGACTTGCGTCGCTCTTCAATCGCGGCAAGCATCGCGTCAAACACCGGCTCCGCCAACGAAGGATCGGACGCGAGTACCGGGCCGTCCTGGATGTAGTAGAAACAACAGCCGGTTTGGTGCAAGAATCGAAGCGCCACGGCGCCGCCGATAACCTCGCCTCCGTTGCGCAGGACAATTCCAAAATTTCCAAAGCCGCACGTGGATCGAAAATCCACCCACCAACTCGATTGCATGAATCCCGTGTCGGGCCTGGGTTCCACAAAAGTGTCCCATTCCCTCCACAAAACCTGCTCGTGCAGCGGCACGTCCGCTATGTCGCTCGCCGGCGGCGTTCCGTGCGGCCGGCAAGACGACTCCGTAACCGTGGCTGGGTCCGGGTCCATTGTAATCTCTCAAGCGGCGAATCCGCGGCGGCGCTGCGGACTTGCCGCGTGTTCCTCTCTTTCCTCCTGAATCGCGTGGTAGATTGCGCCGTCGTAATTCCTGCAATTGGGAGCCGCGGGGCGCCTATGCCAATAATTGACGAGCAGAGTCAACCGCAGTTCGGAGGACGCAGCGGACTTGCCGTTGCCATTCGAGGCATCTTGTTCCTCGGCTTTGGCGACAACGCCATGGCGCAGGTTGCCCGTAAACGCGACGTAGTGATTGGGAATAGCGTCCAGCGTCCTTCCGAATTCTGCCTTCGGCGGAACCCAGGAACGCCCATCGGGTCCGAGAATTTGATCGAAAACCATCGTCGGACTCGAAGGAAACAGGTTCAGATACAAAATGCTGGACCAGAGTGGGTGGACAATTTCTCCGGTCAATTGCCGCAGGCTGCGGTCGCGATCGGTGTGAAACGGGAGCGACTGTCCATAGGCGAGCCTTCCCAGCCACCACTCCATCCCGATACACTCCGGACCGGGCCGCACCAGATCGCGCAGCTTAACGATGCATTCTTCAACGACGTTGGAAGGTTTCGCGTCGAGTGGAAACCAGAACGTGGTGTTGTAGCTGCCCATGTCCTCCATGCGTTCCGTGCCGACGGAATTCACGGCACGCACGAGGCGGCGGAAAAGTTTTTTTGGCAAAGCGTTCTCGAAAAGATTTATTTGGCTCATCTGAATGTTCCCTTCCTCTTTCTCGGCCACGCTTCAGAGCGCGGGCACAAATCCGTCGTCGACCTCGAACTTCACGATGACCTGCCGCGTGCGCCGATGCACGGGCAGGACCTTGCGGAGTTTGGGATTGAAATAATCCTTCAACATCATCGGCCGTGGTTCCTTAAGAAAAAAATTGGGAGCATCCGTGACGGCAGTGCAGGCCAAAACACTCAATTCTTCACGATTGGAAATATGCTGCACGATGCAAGGCACTCTGGTAATGCCCAACTCGCGGAGGGCGCACGCGCGATGGCTGCCGTTGTTTAGAATCAATCGCTTCTCGGCATAGATAGCATTGAGAAAGTTACTGCCGAATCCGACGGCGATGCCGACGACGCCGACGAGATTTCCCGGCGGAGGATAATTTTGCAGGTGTTCGCTCTCGAGAGGCATCACGCCGAGAAACCGCAGGTCGTTGGAAGAGGACACGAAAACGTAAGTGTCCTTGTGCAAGCGAGACCATTTTGCGGGAGGCAGCACTCGTTGCGTGGGGAGACAGAAGCGAAAAATTTCCGCTTCGTCAGGACTGGGCCCGAGTTGTGCCTTGAGCTGGCGAACAAAAGTCAGGTCAATGTGATGCTGATAGACGACGAGTTGGTCGAGATCGACGAAAGCGACTTCCGTGGGAACGGTATTGAAACTGTTCCGGACGAGCGGAGCCTTGAGGAACTCGCGCAAGAGTTCGCTGCCCGGGCTCACGGGCTCGATTGCCGGACTGTCGGCGATGCCCGCCTCTTCTTTTTCCAACGCGCGAACCACGCTGTTAGCCGCGTGCCATTCTTCGGTAAGACCGCCGGGATGCTGCCGATCCACCGCACGATCCCGGACGAAGCGAAGAAATTGTTTCAGAGTCGGCTGACCGATAAGATAGAGATATTCGTCCGCATCCTCCCGCGGGGAAGTCGCGACCGGCGTCTGCGATTCGCGGATTGCCGACGGCGATTCCAATTCTCTGTTCAGCTCGTTTTGCGCAGGCATCGATGTCATGTTGCGAGGCCCCCTTCCCGGTTACTGTGGGGTCAAAATCAGATTCTCTTTCACCACCACGACCAAAATTCCACCTTGATCGCGTGCGCAATGCGGCGAGTGAGCAAATCGAGAGCACGCTTTCGTCCGCAAAGAATTTTTGCCTGGCCAGTCATTTCCGGCTTGAGCAGCAGCGCAGGATTCTCAATTTGCGTGGTGACAATAATCGTGTGTTTTGCGTTGCTGGATGACGACAGGGGCGCAACAGGCAGAACCGGCGTCTCGCTTGCGCTGCCGTTGTTGTTTCCGAGCAGGCTGATGGAAACGAAATTCACTTTGCCGTAGAACTCCTGGTTGGGAAAGGCGCGGGCGCGCAGGATGACACGTTGATTCTCCTTTATGTCGGCAACGTCCTTTTCATCGACGGCAATTTCCGCGGTCACCGTGCGCAAGTCGAAGACCTTGGCAATCAGGTCTCCTTTTTTCACAAACTGGTTTGTCAACTGTTTGAGTTGTGTTGTCGGAGTCGCGACAATTCCCGCGGAAGGACTGTAAACCGTGAGCATGCGGCGCTGTTTCTGCAAATGCCCTCGATCGGTTTGCAGTTGGTTGACTTGCGCTTTCGTTGCTTCAATATCCTCGGGGCGGCTGCCTTGCAGGAGCACGCGCAACTGACTTTCGGAAGCGACCAGATCGTTGCGGGCGGCGCTTTCCAGGGCCGCAGCATCTTCGTATTCCTTTTGCGACACAAGTTTTTCGTCCAGGCCACGCTTCATCATGGTCAAGCGAATCTGCGCATACTTGAGCGCGTCCCCCGCTTTAGTAACGGCAGCCTTGGCCACTTCAATTTCGGCCTCGGTCGGGCCAACCACGAGTTTTTTCAGAGTGGCGTTGGTTTGGGCGATCTGTTGTTCGGTTTTGTCGAGCGCGGCGAGAGTGTCGATGTCGACAAGCTGGGCGATCGGCTGTCCGGCGCGGACGTAGTCGCCCTCATGCACATAAATTTTTCCGACGACACCGTCCACGGAAGCGCGAACGTCGCAATTTTCAATGGGCAAGACGCTGAAAGGACCTTGAACGCGCAGTTCGCCGTGGCCATAAAACAAGGCGAATATTCCGGCGCCCACGACGCCTAACCAGACGATACGCTTTACCAAACGGCCCCAGCGAACACGCTTCTTTTTTTCGGGCGGTGGTGGACTGGCCTGGTTTTCGGGCGGTGGCGGGCTGGCTTGTTTTTCGGGCGGTGGGGGGCTGGCCTGTTTTTCGGGCGGTGGAAGCGGTGGAAATAGTTCAGGGCGTTTGGGCTGATCCGGTTGCGGAGATTCCTTCGCAGGGGGCTCGTACGACGGGGCCGCGGGATGCGGCGACGCCGGCCTCTCCGCAATTTCGATCTCTTCGGTTTCCGTCGCATTTTCTTCCACGGTTAGCAGTTCGGATTCGGCTGTTGCGTACGTTCTTGCGTACGTTGTCGGGTCCGCTGTTTCATACGTTGTTTCGTAGGAATCAAAACCCTCATCGTCGAAAGAGGCCGATCCTCCTTGCGGATCGCCGAACATTCTGCGAAATCTGCGGCGGTACTTCATTCCAAGGAGGCCGAGGGTTATCAGAACGGTCGTTGGTGAACGATCCTCCATCAAGGCGCCGCCTGCAGTTATAAGAATCAGTCCAAGGATGGAAAAAGATCCCGCGAGAGCCGTGGTTCCATAGACGGCAAAAATGCATTTCTCGCGCCAAGTAAGATTCTCGTCGGCGGACGAGGTCTTGCCCAAACCGAACAGGCGCTCGACGAGACTTCCGACGTAGCGGAACGATCTTCGCCGCATGTTCGGAATCTCGAGATAGTCGGCCAACAGGTAGTAGCCGTCGAGTTTGATAAGCGGATTGAAGTTGAAAAGAGTCTTGACGCCGGAAGTCGTCATCACACTCAAAGCGAAAAAATTGATCCAAACGCCGGGCTCGGTTACGCGCCACGTCAAAACGGCGAGGGCCCAGAGAAACAATTCAAAATAGGGTCCGGCAAAACCGACCCAGAGGCGCTGCGATTTTTTTGGAAAGAGCCAGGCGTCGCTCACATTGCAATAGAAGGCCGGCTGGAGAAAAACCAAGGCGCAACCCATTTCGTGAACATCGCCGCCGAAATGGGCGCACGTGAGGCCGTGACCAAATTCATGGGCAGTGACGACGAGAAAATTCAGGGCGATAACCAAAGCAATTTGCGAGACGCCATAAAGCTGGGGAAGGCTGTCGCGAAAGTCGGTCCAATTGGCGATCGTAACTCCGACGGCTGTGGCAATGGTGACGAACGAGAAGATCACAAAAAAGGGCGTATAGAAGAAACGAGTCCAAGGGACCATGCGTTTCAGCAGTTGGCAGGGATCAAAAACCTTGAACCGGCAGTAGAGCGGGCTGCCGCGAAACCGGCGCTGTTTCGAATTTGGACTCGGCTGCCGGGAACCGGGAAGGTCGAGCATGCCGTTCTTTTTCAAACTGGCGAGGAAGGCAACGAGAATTTCCGGTGGGAGCTCCGCGTCAAAATGCGATTCCGTTCGTTGGACAATCTCGTCCACCGTTGTTTTGCCGTCGAGTTGCTGAGCGATAAATTGCTCGGCTTCTCCGAATCGGAAGAACCTTCCGGTGGTCGGGTTCTTGACAATAAAAGAGGTGTCGTGCGCCGTGTGGCGAGGACGCACGATGAGATCTGGGCGAAGTTTGGGTAGGTACAAAGGCATAGATTTCTTTAGGCAAAGGGTTATATTGGGAGAAGGAGGAACGGGGGTATCAGCACCGTCCTCCTAGTCCCAAGCCTTGCACTACCAGGCGCTTGCCCGCCAGGGGTGCCTGGTAGATGCATTTTTAGTTGCTCACCTTATTATCTGACAGCACTACTTGGAGCCATGACTCTTAGAACCATGACTCTTGTTGCTGCCACCGGTCCCGCCACTCTTGTGGCTGGCACCACTTTTGTGGCTGCCGCCGGTCCCGCAACCACAGCCGCCGGGAGCGATTCTCTCTTCCAGCTTCTGCAGTTCAAGATTGATATGTTTCATTGGTATTCACCTCCTTTCTTTTCGGGGCGCAGGCAACGGACAGAAGCGCCTGGCCGAACTCCAGCTAAGGCTAGCTAAAAATGATCCTCGGAAATGAACTGGGTCGACTCTGTCAGACTGGAAGGAATCAGGTTGCGCTCCCGCCGCCAGAAACAAACGTGACGGCACTTTGACAAAGTTCTCGGGCAGGGCACTCGCAGCATCAACGCTACCTTCCAAAATGGATAGCGAATGAACTGCCCATGAAACATCGATGGCTCTGACGAGACAATCGGAACCCCAGTGAAGCGGGTTGGGCCCTTCTTTCACAGGAGGGCTGCGCATATAAGGCTCCAACAGAAAATGTGCGACGATCGCACTCGAATACCAATCGCCGGCTTAGCGGCCAGCTTCGCCGGGGACTACGGAGGGAGGGCCGCGTCCAATCGAAATTCAAGTTGATCGTTGCTTGAGCAAGCGAGGCACTGCCGTAGGCATGGGGTGATACCGGCTTCGAAGTGAGAGCGAAGCCCCGGTCCCATTCCTCGCTTACTTTGGCGCCTTACTTGGATGCTGAGATTGCAGCGATCCAACGCAGGGCCAAGGAGCAGCCAGAGCGCATTACTCGGGCCGCGTTCGAAGATATACGAAATGTGACGCTAGAGAACAATCCAGTTAACACCTGATTAAGAACATGGGCATTTTCAGGTGGTCAGTGTACAGAGAACGGAGCGTGAGATTGGAGGGAGGTTAGCGAGCGGGGGCCGCGCGACGATATAAATTTGCGTTATAGAACGGCGCGAACGCCGTGATCACCGCGATGCGAAAAGAATCCTGTCGCGTCACCAGATTTCCGCTCAGCACGCCCCAGGCGCCCTGCGCGTCGCGAATGCCGATTTCTCCCGCGAAGCGGTCGATCGCCACCGAAAGTTCCACGCCGCGATCCACAACTTCTTCCGCCACGGCTGCCGCAACTTCTATGCTTCCCGATCGTCCAAAAAATCCCAGCGTGCCATCGCTCGCGTACGCCCAACTTTCCAGAAAAACGCGGCGCTGTCCATTCTCCTGAATGACGTCGAGGCCACCTTCGACGCCGACGAAGAAATCTGCTGATTGACCATTCTGCGCCGCAATTTTCGCGACGGCTTCGGCGCGCTGGCGCGCGCCCTGCATCAACTCTTCCCTGCTCGTCGGCGTATGGCTCACGCCGCTTTCCACTTCCATGCCGATGACTTCAATTTCTTTTTCAGGAGCGAGCAGCGAACCGAAAGAGGCAACTGCGTCGCGCACGGCGCCAACCTTCGGCTTGCGCGTGCTTCCGACGACGACCAGGATTTTGTTCGCTTGCGAATTCATTTTCCGCGGCTGGCGAGATTGTACTCGCGCGCGAAATGAAAAGACACGGCGAATTCCGGTGCCTGCGGAAAACTCCTCGCGCAAAACGTGCCGACGGGAAATAGCAAATAGCGCGCGCAACTTACTACTCGTCGAGGTAGAAGTAAATGTACCAATGGTCTTCAATCTGTCTGTAAACTCGCGTGTGGCCCTTGTCATCCGAATGCCGGTCCGGTGGTAGCGCGTCCAAGGACGGCAGAACCGGTGTCAAAGGCGTGGAACTATAAACGAGTCCTTTTGAGGAGCCAGCGGGAGCCATCCCTGCTTCGTTAATCGGAAATTCGATTCGCTGCGGAGAATCCAAGGGCTTCGTGATCCCATCGGTCCTCACGCGGCTAAACAGTCGCTTGTACTCAGCCCACCTCTTCTGCGATATTCCAATATTTTGTCTGGGCCATTCATTATCGTCATCCAGTGTCGTATAACTGGGCGTAATTCTGATCAGGTGGATA
>Ga0137412_10003950_pt1 | contig 11862 bp, 13 predicted proteins | sample CZODoug2_1_16fun_FD_122160 | JGI IMG/M metagenome (GOLD analysis project Ga0137412, IMG submission 122160) | Vadose zone soil fungal communities from Angelo Coast Range Reserve, California, USA - CZODoug2_1_16fungal (Hybrid Assembly) | ecosystem: Environmental > Terrestrial > Soil > Vadose zone...
CCACTCCTGCTGCGCGAGGAGATGGCGAGACTCGAAGCCGGATTGCGCACTCTAGGACACTAGGACATCCCCTCAGTTGCCGGTGTCGATGGCGTCAGTTCCGGTGTCTCGACGGCAGCAATGTCGAGCCACCGCGCCTGCGCGCGGCCGGCGTCCTTGGCGGCGTTCAGGGCCGCCTCGGCCGCCTTGACCAGCGCTCGGGCGAGGTCGCGCGTGCGCGCATTGTTCGTGTTGCGCACGTCAGCCGTTGGCAGCCAGCAGATGCTGGCAGGGTCGTAGCAAGTCACGCCAACGCTGACCGTGACGTGGCGCGAGGTAGGAGAGGTTTCGTGCGGGATATCGAGTACTTCGGCCGCGTCCAGGATGCGCTGCGCAATGTGTTCGGCGCCGGCGCGCGCAGTCTGCGGCATCAGCACGGCGAACTGTTCGCCGTCATAGCGGGCGACGCTGTCGGCGGGGCGCAGGCAGGCAACCACCAGCGCCTGGGCGACCGACCGCAGGCAGGCATCGCTCGCGGCTTGGCCATAGCGATCGCTGTAGAGCTTGAAGTGGTCGATATCGACCAGCAGCAGCGAGAGCGGTTCGCCGCTGCGGCGGGCGCGCAGCCACTCGCGCTCGAGCGACTCGTCGAACCAGCGACGATTGGCAACACTGGTCAGGGCGTCGATTGAGGAAACACGTCGCAGTCCGTCACTCAAGCCCTTGAGCCGCAACTGCGTCCTGGCGCGGGCCACGAGCAGCGGCGCATTGATCGGCTTGGCGATGAAGTCGGCCGCGCCCATTTCCAGGCCGGCCACCTCGAACGCGGCCTCGCTGTGGCTGGTGACAAAGATCGCCGGTACAACTGCCAGTGATGGATCCTCTTTCATCGCTTCGAGCACTTCGAAACCGCTCATGCCCGGCATTTCGGCGTCGAGCAATATCAGATCAGGGACGGCTTCGTGGGCGAGCCGCAGCGCATCCTTGCCGTTTGTGGCGAACCGCAGAGCCCCGACATTCGCGAGGAGTCCACCCAGCAGTTGGATGGCGCCGGCGTCATCGTCGACGAGCAGGATCTGTTGAGGTTGCGCTGGCTGTGACATGAGCCGGGAATTCAACCGCAAGGGGGGCGCGCTTGCTGCGAGGCACGTCACGGTACGCACCAAGACCGGCGACATGCCTGCCGGGAAGACGGCGGCGTAGACTTTCGCCTACGACGGCACGCGCATCCCGGCGCTAGGCGCCCCGTGATCGGCCGGATACGGTCGTGAGCTTGGACGTCAGTTTTGGGGGTAGCCATGTCCTACACGGCGCGTTCTCCGGGGGCTGCCGTTGCGCGCTCGCGAACGCGTGCTCTTGCCGGCATCGTCGCCAAATCCGTGGCGGCGTGGTTCGATCACAATGCGTCGAGCCTGGGCGCCGCGCTCGCGTTCTACACCATATTCTCAGTGGCCCCCATCCTCATCATCGCGGTGGCCATCGCGGGTGCGGTCTTCGGTCCGGATACCGCGCAAACCGAGGTGCTTTCGCAATTGCGGGCGCTGACGGGTGACGCGGGCGCAGCGGCGATCAGGGAGCTCCTTACGAGCGCGCATTACAGCGATAAGAAAGGAATAGCAGCGGCGATCGGCATCGTGACCCTGGTGGTCGGGGCGACCAGCGTTTTCGGCGAACTGCAAAACGCCCTCGAGCGCATCTGGCAGACGCCGCCTCAAGCTAAGACGCGGCCTCAGCCCAAGAGCCTCGGCTGGTGGCGGTTCGTTCGGGCGCGCGTGTTGTCGGTGGGCATGGTGATGGGGGTTGGCTTCCTGCTGCTCGTGTCGTTGGTGGTAAGCGCGGCACTGGCTGCCTTCGGCGGCTGGCTGGGGGCGTTTCTACCGCAATTGGAAATAGTGCTTCCGGTGGTCGATCTGCTGGTGAGTTTCGGCATGACCGTGCTGCTGTTTGCGATGATCTACCGCTACGTGCCGCGTGAATCCATTCCGTGGGGAGACGTGTGGATCGGGGCCACCGTGACCGCCTTGCTCTTCACGATCGGCAAACACCTGATCGGTGTCTACCTCGGCAAGAGTTCGTTCAATTCGGCCTACGGCGCGGCGGGTTCGATCATCGTATTGCTGCTGTGGATCTATTATTCGGCGCAGATTTTCCTGCTAGGCGCCGAATTTACCCGGGTGTTCGCCTACGAATACGGCTCTCGATCCTGATGCCGCAGATTCCGACGCACGACGCAAAGACCGCCAGCCGGAGCGGCGTGCGGCCGGCCGCGGCCGCCCTCAGTTCGAAGTAGAACCGAACAGGGGCATCCATTAATATTAATTATGACAAATGGTTCTCGAAAAGCTGGAAAATATCCTCAGTTGCCACCACAAGGATCTCCTCAATGCAAAGCAAAATGACACGTCGATCGATCGTCAAGAGCGGCCTCATCGCCGGTGCCTTGGTTCCGGCGTTTGGTTTGATCGGCGGGACTGCCGGCGCAGCGGCGCTCACCCCGCTGGATGCGAACGATCCCACCGCCAAAGCGCTCGGATTCGTATCCGATGCGTCCAAGGTGGACGCGGCGTCCAACCCCACGTATAAGCCCACGCAAAAATGCAGCACCTGCGCGCAGTACGTGGGCAAGGCGGGGGATGCCACGGCAGGGTGCAACATCTTTGCCGGCCATACTGTTCCGGCCGGCGGCTGGTGCAAGGTTTGGGCAGCAAAGCCGGCCTGATTCTTCGCCATTGACACCTGCCCGGGCGCGTGCGGCGCGCTCGGGCAGACGTACACCTCACCCGTACCGGCGTCACGGTACCGCGCCGCGGTTTCGGCCAAGATGAGCCGTGTGGCGCCGTCCCCTCCTGAAAACTCTGGTTGCCGTCTACATCCTATGGGGCGGATGGAACTGGTACACCGGCCGGCCGGTTCATTGTCCCGACGGCATCCTCGCACGCGCCGAGCCGCAGCAGGGGGATGTCACGTCGGTCGCGCCATCCCGGATCGGCCGATGGACGTTGACGCCTCGCGCCACGTACCAGATCACTGCGCGGATACTGGGTGTCGAGCGATATCATGTCGACTTTCTTGCTCCTCTCGTTCCGGAGGATCTCGCGCTCGGCTGGGGGCCGATGTCCGACAACCGCGTTTTGAACAACATGGACATTACACAGGCGAACCGATTCTACTTCTGGCGGTCCCCGCCGAGCACACCCATTTCCAAGGAGGTCATCATTTCCCACAGTGCCAACACGCACGTCATTCCCGACGGTCCGCTGATCGCGCGGCAGCTGTCCCATCTGCGTCCCGGCCAGATCGTCACGTTGTCCGGACTGTTGGTGGACGGAAGGCGCGACGATGGCGCGTGGATCAAGTCCTCCTTGTTGCGCACCGACACCGGCGCGGGCGCCTGCGAAGTGTTGTTGGTCCAGGATCTGAGCGTCGCGCCCTAGACATGCTGTAAGGCGCATGAACCGGTCTTCCCGTCGGCAAATTCCAAGTTATTCGCTGTACGGCGAGACGCCCGGAACAATCCGGCCTACCGATGCGCTGCACATCGAGGACATTCAGTCGCGAAGCCGCAAGTATTTGTGGAAGATCGGCAGCCATCGTCACACGGGCCTGTGCCAGTGCGTGTATGTCACCGCGGGTCCCGTGGTCGCCGATCTCGAGGGATCGCAGGCCGAGTTCGACGGTCCGGCGGTAATCATCATCCCTGCAGGCGCCGTGCATGGCTTCGGGTTCCACGCCGAGAGTCAGGGCTACGTGCTCACCATCAGCCTCGATCGTCTGTTGAGCATGGCCAGCAGCCTTCATCAGGCGCCGATCGCCGCGCTTTTTTTGGTGCCGCGCGTCATCGGACTCGCCTCCGACCCGTTGCTCGCGGCGCGAGCCGCGGGACTCTTCGACAAATTGATTCAGGAGTTCAGGCAACCCGAGAGTCCGGGTCCCCAGGTCGGCTGGTTGGCTTGTTCGGTGTTGTGGATACTGGCGTCGGGAATCCATGCGACGACGACGATACCGCCGTCCGACCGGTACGAACTGGACCGGCTGCGCCGCTTCAGATTGCTGGTCGAGACTCACTACCAGAAGCACTGGCCGGTGAAACGCTATGCGCGGCAGCTCGCCCTCTCCGAGAGCAGCTTGAACCGGATCTGCCGGAGCTTGACCGGTGGCACTGCCTTCGACATCGTGCAGCAGAGACTCGCCTTGGAAGCGCGCCGCCGCCTGGTGTACGTCGCCGGCTCGGTAGCCGCAATCGCGGCGGAGCTCGGATTCCAAGATACCGCCTATTTCTGCCGCTTCTTCCGCAGACACACCGGCGTGTCGCCGACCGAGTTTCGCCGGCATCAAGGTGACGGATAAGTAGACGGATAAGTACCAGTCGGAACCTGAATCGTGCAATAGCCGCCGAGCGGCGCTGCTACGCTGCCGAGCACATCTTAAGGATCCCGTCATGGCTCGTACCCAGGTGGCAATCATCGGCGCCGGACCCTCGGGGCTTTTGCTTTCCCAACTGTTGCATCTGCACGGCATCGACAGCGTGGTACTCGAACGTCAGTCGCGCGACCACGTCGAAGGGCGGATCCGCGCAGGAGTCCTCGAACAGGGGACCGTGGATCTGCTCACCATGGCCAAGGTCGACCATCGTTTGCAGCGCGAACGATTGGTGCACGACGGGTTCGCCCTGGGTTTCGCCGGCCGCTCGTTTCGAGTCGACCTCAAGGGGCTCACCGGCACCGGGGTGTCGGTCTACGGTCAAACCGAAGTGACCAAGGACCTCATGGACGCGCGCGCGGCGGCACGGAGCCCGCCCATATTCGAGGCGGGCAACGTCGGCATCGCGGGCTTCGACGGCGATCATCCCACGGTCCGCTACACTCACGAGGGCCGCAGCCACGAACTCGTCTGCGATTACATCATCGGTTGCGACGGTTATCACGGCGTCTGCCGGCGCAGCGTGCCGGCGGCGCTCATACAGACCTTCGAACGCGTCTACCCCTTCGGATGGCTCGGCATCCTCGCCGACGTACCGCCCGCATCGCACGAACTGGTGTATTCGAACCATCCGCGCGGATTCGCCATGTGCAGCATGCGTTCGCTGACGCGCAGCCGATACTACGTTCAGTGCGGCCTGGAAGAACCGGTGGACGCGTGGCCCGACAGCCGATTCTGGGATGAGTTGCGGCTGCGCTTGCCGGTCGATGTGGCCGAGGCCGTGGTCACGGGGCCGTCCATCGAGAAGAGCATCGCACCGCTGCGCAGTTTCGTGGTCGAACCGCTGCGGTTCGGCCGATTGTTTCTGGTGGGCGACGCCGCGCACATCGTGCCGCCGACCGGCGCCAAGGGGCTCAATCTCGCCGCCGCCGACGTGCGAATTCTCTACCGGGCTCTGGTCGAGCGATTCCGCACCGGCCGAACGCACCTGCTCGATCGCTATTCCGATCAAGTCTTGAGGCGAATTTGGATGGCGGAGCGCTTTTCATGGTGGTTCACGTCCGTTACACACAAATTCTCGGACGACCCCTTCGGGCATCGGCTGCAGCTCGCCGAGCTCGACTACTTGACGGGCTCCACGGCCGCGCTCACCAGTCTCGCGGAGAACTATGTGGGACTGCCTTTCTCGCCGGACTAGCCCTCGAGCTGCCGCTCCAGGTTTCCCAACGTCTGCATCGCCGGGAGGCACTGCGCCACGCTGGCATTGGGCTCGCGTCCCTCGCGGATCGCCGCAAAAAATTCGCGGTCTTGCAGTTCGATGCCGTTCATCGAGACGTCCACCTTGGAGACGTCGATGGAATTGTTCTTTCCGTCCAGCAAGTCGTCGTAGCGTGCGATGTACGTGCCGTTGTCGCAGATATAGCGGAAGAACGTACCCAGCGGCCCGTCGTTATTGAAGGACAGGGACAGCGTGCAGATGGCCCCGGACGCCGTCTTGAGGCCAATGCTCATGTCCATCGCGATGCCGAGGGTGGGGTGCTTCGGGCCCTGCAGGGCAAAACTCTGCGAGATGCTGTCGCCCGTCTGGTAGCCGAACAGATCCACGGTGTGGCACGCATGGTGCCAGAGCAAATGGTCGGTCCAGCTCCGCGGTTTGCCGAGCGCATTCGTATTGGTGCGGCGGAAGAAATAGGTCTGCACATCCATCTGCAGCACCTTGAGTTCACCGGCGCGAATGCGCTTGTGAATCCACTGATGACTGGGGTTGAAGCGGCGGGTATGGCCCGCCATCGCGATCACGCCGGTCTCCTTCTGCGTGCGCACCAGCCGTTCCGAATCCGCCACCGAGTCCGCCATCGGTATTTCGATCATGACATGCTTGCCCGCGCGCATGCACTCAATGCCCTGGGCGGCATGCAGTTGGGTGGGCGTGGTCAGGATCACCGCATCCAGTCCGGGCTGCGCCAAGCTCTCGCCGAGATTGGCGGTCCAGTGCGGGATTTTCCACTGTTGCGCGACTTCCCGAGCGGACTCCATGTTTGAGCCGGCGAGCGAGACGACCTCGACACCGGGAATCTTGGACATGGCTTCGAGATGCTTGATGCCGAAAGCGCCGTGACCGGCGAGACAGACCTTCATGCGATGCTCCTGTTGTCGAGAATCATCAGCGCGGCGGCCGTGTTGGACGCCGGAACATGATAGTGCCGATACACTTCCGACGCGTTCTCCTCGAGCGCGCCGCGCATCACATGCCACATCACCATTTCAACGCCTTCCGATCCGGCTTCGCGCATGTATTCGGTGTGCGAAATCCTGGTGAGCGACACCGGATCCTTGGTCAAATTGTCGAGGAAGTCCGTGTCGAATTGCCGGTTGATGAGCCCGGCGCGTTCGCCCTGCAACTGATGCGACATCCCGCCGGTGCCGTAAATCACGACGCGCAGGTCTTGTGGAAATGTCGCGATGGCCTTGGCGATGGCCTGCCCCAGCTTGAAACAACGGGCGCCGGTCGGCGGCGGATACTGCACGACGTTCACGCAGATCGGAATCACCTTGAAGGGCCATGCGGCAGGCTGACCGCAGGTGACCGACAAGGGTACGGTGAGCCCGTGATCCACCGGCATTTCGTTGGCGATGGCCATGTCGAATTCATCGAGTATCAGCGATTCCGCAAGGTGCCATGCGAGTTCGGGGTGGCCTTGAACGGTGGGAACGGGACGCGGACCGAAGCCCTCGTCGGCGATGGGGAATCGATCCGCCACGCCGATGAGAAAGGTCGGGATGATCTCCAACGAGAAGGCGGACGCATGGTCGTTGTAGACGATGATGGCGACATCGGGCGCCAACTTGGCGAGCCAATCGCGGGCAGGTCCATAGCCCTTGAACAGCGGCTCCCAATACGCGGTGGCGGTTTGCCCCCTGTCCATCGCGACTCCGATGGCCGGAACGTGCGAACATGCAATGCCTGCGACGATTTTCGCCATCACTTGTCCTCCGCGGCAGCGCCGCCCGCATCTTTGTACCGGTTGCCGTCGGGACTGCGGCCGCCGGCAAGCATCATCTTCGCGTAGGTTTCCTTGGGCACTCCGGACATCATGCCGGCGACATCTTGAAAGGTCAGGCCGTCACAGAAGGCGATCTTGATCGTGTAGTAGATATTTCCGCCGACCTTCAGCATGCCCAGCCAGTCCCGCTCGAGCACGGTGCGGCGCTGCTCCGCCGTGAGGGTGAATCGATCCAGGTAGGCGGCCTCATTTTCCTTGAACGCCTTGCGGTTCTCGGCTTTGTTGAGCGACATGCAGAACATGTTGAGGGGGTAGCCGACGCGCCCGCGCTCGGAATCGTATACGTACGTGCCGGGGATATTGTCGTAGTCATGCGGTTCAGTCATGTGATCTCCGGGCCGCGGGGCCGGCGCAAGTCGCCTGATTGGAAAGAATTTCCTGCCTCACGATGTCGCGGATGACATCGATCGCCTTGCGCATGAGAGGGCTGCGCGGACGCTGGGCGGACGTGGCGATGGAGAGGGACGTCGTCAACGGTGGATTTCCGATGGGCAAGGCCCGCACTTCGTTGGCCCATTGAGTGGATTTCACCGCATTCATCGGCAGAACGCCGAATCCATGACCCTGGCGCACGAGATCGATGACCGCGGGAATGCACTCGATTTCATGCGCGACGCGTATCTTCCGGTCGACGCTCGCCAATGCATTTTCGACCGACATGCGCAGGGCGTGCGGCCGGCTTGGGATAATGAGCGGGTAGTCGGCAAGAGCGCTGAGCGTGATGCTCTCCCGCGGCGCCGCCGCCCCGTTGACAGCGTTCGCCGTGAGCGGCGCTATCAGGTAAAGCTGATCATCCAGCAGCGGCAGCAGATCCACCGTGGCCGACGAGGTCGCATTGTAGACCAACGCGCAATCGACGCGGCCGACGTTCAGCCATTCCAGGATGTAGGCCGACAATCCTTCGACGGTCGCCAGGCGTGCGTTGGGAAGACTCTGACCGAATGCTTTCACGAGGGGAACCGTTACGCTGCTGCCGAGACTGGGCGGCAGCCCAAGCGCAAAGTGTCCCGAGTCCCCATTGCGCTGCTCCTCCAATTCCTGCCGTGCGCGACCAACCTGAGTGAGGATGCCCCGGGTATGTTCCAGCAGGCGAGCGCCTGCATCCGTGAGCACCACACCGCGACCATTGCGCTCGAAGAGATTCTGACCCAATTCCACTTCGAGCTGGCGTACCTGGCGGCTGAGTGCAGGCTGCACCACCGAAAGAAAAGACGCTGCCCGCGTAAAGCTCCCCAGCTCGGCGACGTGGCGGAAGTACTCGAGCTGCTTTAGATCCATGTCGAGCCTGTTTCCCGGGCGCGCCACACGCCCATGCCATGTCGAATTGCTATAACAGGTATGCTTATCATTCCTTGATAGTATACGTGATAATCACCATCGCTGAACACCGAAAACCACCGGCGGAAGGGCACCCATGATCGGCCAATCAGGAATTGCGGTTAAGAACGTCAAACGCGCGGACGCGGCGAGCGTGGCGGAACTCTCCCAATACGGCGTCGCCACCATTCACGAGGCCATGGGCCGGGTGGGACTGTTGGCGCCGTACATGCGGCCGATCTATCCGGGCGCCAAAGCCTGCGGCACCGCGGTGACAATTTTCGCGCACCCCGGCGACAACTGGATGCTGCACGTCGCGGCGGAGATGCTGCAGTCCGGCGACATCGCGGTGCTCGGCACATCTTCGGACAACGCCGACGGCATGTTCGGCGATTTGCTGGCGACGTCGTTTCGCGCCCGCGGCGGCATAGGCTTGGTGATCGATGCCGGTTGTCGGGACACGGCCGATCTGCGCGGCATGCAATTTCCGGTCTGGGCGAAGGCGGTGTATGGCAAGGGTACGGTCAAGGCGACCGTGGGTTCGGTCAACACGCCCATCATCTGTGCGGGCGCCTTGGTGCATCCGGGCGACGTGATCGTTGCCGACGACGATAGTGTCGTGGTGGTGCCGAAGGCGCGCGCCGCCGCGGTGGCGGAGGCGGCGCGTCTCAGGGAGACCAAGGAGGCCGCGACGCGCGAGCGTCTGGGCGCGGGCGAACTGGGGCTCGACATCTACGGTATGCGCGACACGCTGGCCAAAGCGGGGCTGAAGTATTTCGAGGACGAGGCCGCAACCCGGGAGGGAGTTGCAACCCAAGGGGGGCTGCGCAAGTGACGGTGGCCGCCAGGAATCCTCTCAAGACGTGTCTGCCGCCGGATCCAAATCCCGTCAAGCCGACGCTCGTGCTTCCGCCGGACGCCTGCGATGCTCACTGCCACGTTTTCGGGCCCGCCGGCAAATTCCCGTATGCGGCCGACCGCAGCTACACGCCGCCCGATGCACCGGTGGAGGAACTGCGGAGGTTGCATGCTCGCCTCGGAATTTCGCGCGCGGTCATTGTGCATGCAAGCTGTCACGGGACGGAAATGGATGTCACGCTGGACGCGATAGCGTCCAGCCATGGTGCCTATCGCGGCGTCGCCTGTGTGGAAGATTCGGTCACGGACCGGGAACTCGAGCGCCTCCACAACGGCGGCATCCGCGGCATCCGCTTCAATTTCGTCAAGCACTTGGGCGGCGTGCCGGACCTCGCCGTGTTTTACCGTTTGCTTGCCCGAATCAAGCCCTTAGGCTGGCACATCGTGCTGCACTTCGACGCCGACGACATCCTCGCCCAGCGGGAATTGCTCGGACGCATCGACGTGCCGTTCATCATCGATCACATGGGGCGCGTGAAGGCCGCCGAGGGACTCGAACAACGGCCTTTCCAATCCCTGCTCGGCTTGTTCCGAAGCAATCCGCTGGCGTGGATCAAGGTCTGCGGGGCCGAGCGCGTCTCGAGCGGCACGCGGCCCTTCCGCGATGCGGTGCCTTTCGCGCAAGCGCTGATCGCGGCCGATTCGGCGCGCATCCTGTGGGGCACGGACTGGCCGCATCCCAACATCAGCAAGGACATGCCGAACGACGGAGAGTTGGTGGACTTGTTCGGCGAGATCTGTCCCGACGCGGCGGTGCGCGCTCGCATTCTGGTGGACAATCCCACCCGCATGTATTGGCGCGATTGAACTTAGGCGCAACGCACGAGGGCCCATCATGATTATCGATTGTCACGGTCACTACACGACGGCGCCGGGCGCCCTGCAGAAATTTCGCGACGCGCAGATCGCGGGGCTGAAAGAGGGCACGGACCTTCCCTTGGACGCGCAGGCGCCGATCGGCGACGATGAGATTCGAGAGAGCCTGGAGAAGGCCCAACTCAAGCTGCAACGGGCGCGGGGCACGGATCTGACGATTTTTTCGCCGCGCGCCTCGGCCATGGCCCATCACATCGGCAACGAGACGACCAGTCGACGGTGGACTCGGGCCTGCAACGACCTGATTCACCGCGTCTGCACGTTGTATCCGGAGAATTTCGTCGGCGTCTGTCAGTTGCCGCAGTCGCCGGGAGTTGTCCCCGTCAAGAGCGCTGCGGAACTCGAGCGCTGCGTCAAAGAACTCGGGTTCATCGGCTGCAACCTGAACCCCGACCCTTCCGGGGGAAATTGGACCTCGCCGCCGCTCACCGACCGCCATTGGTATCCGTTGTACGAGAAGATGGTGGAACTCGACGTGCCCGCCATGGTGCACGTGAGTTCCTCCTGCAACCCGAATTTCCACGCGACCGGGGCGCACTACATCAACGCCGACACCACGGCGTTCATGCAATTCTTGACCAGCGACCTGTTCACCGATTTTCCGACTCTGCGCTTCATCATTCCGCACGGGGGCGGCGCCGTGCCGTACCACTGGGGAAGGTATCGCGGACTTGCCCAGGATCTGAAGCGCCCGCTGCTCGCCGAGTACCTGTTGAAAAATGTGTTCTTCGACACCTGCGTCTATCATTTGCCCGGCATCGAGTTGCTGCTCAAGGTGATTCCCGCCGACAACATCATCTTCGGCTCGGAAATGGTGGGGGCGGTGCGGGGAATCGATCCGCAGACCGGGCATTATTTCGACGATACGAAGCGCTATATCGATGCCCTGGCCTTGAGCGACGGCGACCGCCACAAGATCTTCGAAGGCAACGCGTGCAAGGTGTTTCCGCGGTTGGGGAAGCTGCTCGAGAATATCCATGCCGCATAGAGAACGTCCATGCTGAACGGCAAACCACCGTTCCGGGCCGACCATGTCGGCAGCCTGCTGCGTCCGCCGGAACTCTTGCAGGCCCGCGACCGGTTCAAGAACGGCGAGATATCCGCGCCGGAACTGCGCACCATCGAGGATGCGTCGATTTTACGCGCGGTGCGGATGCAGGAGGAGGCCGGTCTGCAAGGCATTACGGATGGCGAATACCGTCGCGGCTCCTGGCACATGGATTTTCTGTATCAACTCGGCGGCGCAACCAAGGTCCAGGACAACCTCAAGGTGCAGTTCCACAACGAG
>Ga0137412_10001272_pt1 | contig 11859 bp, 12 predicted proteins | sample CZODoug2_1_16fun_FD_122160 | JGI IMG/M metagenome (GOLD analysis project Ga0137412, IMG submission 122160) | Vadose zone soil fungal communities from Angelo Coast Range Reserve, California, USA - CZODoug2_1_16fungal (Hybrid Assembly) | ecosystem: Environmental > Terrestrial > Soil > Vadose zone...
TCGCTGTTCGCACTGATAGGTGTGGTGCTCGGCCTCGTCGCGGGTGTGCTGCTCGCACCGCACGTGGTCACCTACATCAGCGGTGCCCGCACCCAGCTGTTCGCGACGTTGTTCCTCATCCTCGGACTGGTGGTGATCGGCGAGATCGCCGGTGTCGTGCTGGGTCGCGCGGTGCGCGGCGCCATCCGCAACCGGACCGTTCGGACGTTCGACTCGGTCATCGGGGTCGGGCTGCAGCTCGTCGCAGTGCTGGTCGCGGCATGGCTGCTGGGGTCCCTGCTCACTTCGGCGGATCAGCCGAACCTGGCGGCGGCAGTACGCGGTTCACGTGTGCTGACCCAGGTCGACGAGTTGGCGCCGAGCTGGCTGAGGCCGGTACCGCAACGGATGAAGGCGCTGCTGAACACCTCCGGGCTGCCCGAGGTGCTGCCGCAGTTCGGCCGCACGCCGATCGTCAACGTCGAGATCCCCGACGCGACGTTGGCAGGCGATCCGGTGGTCGCGGCCACCCGGCCCAGCGTGCTCAAGATCCGCGGCGTTGCGCCGAGTTGCCAAAAGGTGCTCGAGGGTAGCGGTTTCGTCGTCGCGCCGAACCGGGTGATGTCCAACGCGCACGTCGTCGCGGGCTCGGAGAGCGTCACCGTCGAGGTCGACGGCCAGACCTACGACGCCGGTGTGGTGTCGTATGACCCCAGCGCCGACATCTCCATCCTGGACGTGCCCAATCTGCCTGCGCCGCCGCTCCAGTTCGACATGCAGGAAGCGAAGTCAGGCACCGACGCCGTGGTGATGGGCTATCCCGGCGGCGGCGACTTCACCGCCACCCCGGCACGGATCCGGGAGGTCATCCGGCTCAACGGGCCCGACATCTACCACACCACGACGGTCACCCGCGAGGTCTACACCATCAGAGGCACGGTCCGGCAAGGTAATTCGGGCGGTCCGTTGATCGACAAGGGCGGCGCAGTGCTCGGCGTCGTGTTCGGCGCCGCGGTGGACGACGCGGACACCGGGTTCGTGTTGACCGCCGACGAGGTGGCCAGGCAGATGGCCAAGGTGGGCAGCACCCAACGGGTACAGACCGGGGCCTGCATCTCCTGAATTAGGTGCGGTGCACCTGCGCGAGGAACCGCGACAGCTGTTCGTTGACTTCGGTCGGTGCCTCTTCGTGCGCGAAATGCCCTGCGCCCGCAATGGATACGTACCGGCCGTGCGGAGCGTAGTGCTGGGTCTTGTACACCGGGTCGGCCAGCACGTAGGGGTCGGCGTCGCCGCGCATGTGCAGCACGGGAACGTTCAGTGGGCGCTTCATCGACTTCATGAACCGTCGGCCCTCGGCCCGGAGTTGGCTGCGCACCGCCCAGCGTTGGTACTCCAGCGCGGAATGCGCCGCCGACGGGATCCGCACGGCCCTGCGCAGATGGCCAATCGTCTCCGAGAAGTCTTCTGAGGCTTGCCATTTGCCACTCGATCGGCTGCGGACGAGCAGTTCGAGTTCGGCTGCGTCGTGGCGGGTCAGCTTTCGCTCCGGCCAGAACGGCACCTGGTAGCGCAGCATCCCCGGCAGTAGCGCAAGGCCCTGGTCGCGTCGAGTCAGCGCGGAGGCCCGCAACGCCACCGGGTGCGGCGAACTGACCACCGCGATCGCGCGCACCGACCGCGGATGCAGCACCGACGTCGCCCAGCACACCAGCCCACCGTCGGCGTGACCGACCAGGGTGGCGGAGCTGTGTCCGAGTGCGCGCACCAGGCCCGCGGTGTCGCCGGCCAGCGTCCAGCCGTCGTAGCCGCGCGGGGGTTTGTCGCTGCCGCCGTAGCCCCGCAGGTCGACGGCCACCACGCGCGCCCCGGTCAGGCCGCGCAGTTGGTGGCGCCACGACCACCAGAACGACGCGAACCCGTGCATGAGTATCACCAGCGGTCGCTCGGCGGACTCGGCGGGACGGTTCTCGGTGGGTAGCGCTTCGACGACGTGGAAGCGAATCCCGTTGGCGTGCACGTCGAGATGACGCCATGGACCGTCGATACGCGTCATCGACGGATCGGGAGGGGGCACTACCAGCCTGATGGATCTGCGGTCGACGCGCCGTTGGTCGAAGTGATCGCCTTGCCGGGCTTGTCGCCGCCGGGGGTCAGGGCCGCCCGTGTCTCCTTGACCGATTCGATGGTCTGCTGCGGACCCCGGATTCGTCGCACCTTCAAATACCCCAGCACGGCGAACGCCACGGCGGTCAACACCATGACGGCGAACACGATCAGGAACGCGACCCACCGCCACAGCCACGTGTCGAGGAGTTCGGCGGCGAAGAAGAAGAAGAAGAACGTCGAGTAGAACAACACGACGAGCGCCAGGATGAAGTAGACGCTGCCGGTGAGGCCCTTCTTCACGTCACGGGTGATCTCGGCCTTGGCGAGTTCGACCTCGGCACGCACCAGTGTCGACACCTGCGTGGTGGCGTCCTTGACGAGGTCGCCGATCGAAGGATCGGGTACCGGCGCGTGTGGATCCACCAGCGGAATCGAAGTGACTGTGGTCGGCACGCCGTTCTTACGGTCGCCTGTGCTCACGGACGAGTCCTCCCCGCGTCGAGACCAAATTGGGATGTGCAGTGCGTTCATGTTGCCATGTCGCGCCCGGCTCGACCTCCCCGGCCGACGTTAGACTCACGGGGTTTGGCGAGAATTCGGATGGGGCAGTCGACGGAGGTGGTGTTGAGACATCGCTGGCACGACACTGCCATTGCAGTCGTCGTCACGGCAGCCCTGACCGTCGCGTCATCGGTCCTGACCGCGCCGTTTGCCCGCGCCGTCGACCCCGTTGCGCTTGGCGGTGGCTCCGGCATCGTGATCGACGGCGATACGTTCTGCACGCTCACCGCGATCGGCAACGACAACAAGGGCAATCTCATCGGGTTCACGTCCGCACACTGCGGCGGGCCCGGCGCCAAGGTCGCCGCCGAAGGCGCCGAGGACCACGGCGTGCTCGGCACCATGGTGGCGGGCAACGAAGGCCTCGACTACGCGGTCATCCAGTTCGACCCGACCCTGGTGCGACCGGTCGCCGAGGTGAACGGCTTCCGCATCGACGGCATCGGACCCGATCCGGTGTTCGGCCAAGTGGCGTGCAAGCTGGGCCGCACCACCGGCTACTCCTGCGGCGTCACGTGGGGGCCTGGCGACACGCCAGGCACCATCGTCAACCAGGTGTGCGGGCAGCCGGGCGACTCGGGGGCGCCGGTCACCGTGGACAACCGTCTCGTCGGCATGATCCACGGAGCGTTCAGCGAGGACCTGCCCACCTGCGTGGTGAAGTTCGTGCCGCTGCACACCCCTGCGGTGACGGTGTCGATCAACGCCGTCCTCGCCGACATCACCGCCAAGAGCAGGCCCGGCTCGGGATTCGTGCCGGTCCCCTCCGCAGTCTGAAGCCCCTACTTCGTCGCCCTGATCGCCTCGAACACGCTGGGGTCGACCAGCGTCGAGGTGTCGCCGAGTTCACGACCCTCCGCGACGTCGCGCAGCAGGCGGCGCATGATCTTGCCGCTGCGGGTCTTTGGCAGTTCGGGGACGACGTGAATCTCGCGCGGGCGGGCGATCGGGGAGATCTCGGTGGCGACTTGCTTGCGCAACTCGTCGATCATGTTCGCCCGATCTTCTGCAGCCGCCGCTGCAGAGGCCTTGAGGATGACGAACGCGCAGATCGCTTGACCGGTGGTGTCGTCGCTGGCTCCCACGACGGCGGCCTCCGCCACCCCCGAGTGCCCGACGAGCGCGGACTCCACCTCGGCCGTCGAGATGCGGTGCCCGGAAACGTTCATCACGTCGTCGATGCGGCCAAGCACCCAAATGTTTCCTTCGGCGTCGTAACGCGCGCCGTCGCCAGCGAAGTACCAGCCCTGCTCGGCGAACCGCGACCAGTAGGTCTCCTTGAACCGCTCGGGATCTCCCCAGATGCCGCGCAGCATCGACGGCCACGGCTTGTCGAGGACGAGGTATCCGCTTGGCTGCTCGCCGTGATCGGCGCCGGGGTCGAGTTGGTTGCCGTCGTCGTCGACGATCTTGGCCGAGATGCCGGGCAGCGGGGTCATCGCCGACCCCGGCTTGGCGGCCGTGACGCCGGGTAGCGGCGAGATCATGATCGAACCGGTCTCGGTCTGCCACCACGTGTCGACGATCGGAGTCTTGTTGCCGCCGAAGGCTTCCCGGTACCACCGCCATGCCTCGGGGTTGATCGGCTCGCCGACCGAGCCGAGCAGGCGCAGGCTGGTCAGGTCGTGTGCGGCGGGGATCTGGCGCCCCAGCTTCATGAACGTGCGGACCAGGGTGGGCGCCGTGTAATAGATTGTGACGCCGTACTTTTCGATGATCTCGAAGTGTCGATGCTCGGTGGGTGAGGTCGGCGTGCCCTCGTAGACCACCTGCGTCACGCCGTTGGACAGCGGGCCGTAGACGATGTAGGTGTGCCCGGTGACCCAGCCGATGTCGGCCGTGCACCAGTACACGTCGGTGTCCGGCTTGACGTCGAACACGTTGAAGTGGGTGTAGCTGGACTGCGTCAGGTATCCGCCGCTGGAGTGCACGATGCCCTTGGGCTTGCCGGTGGTGCCGGACGTGTAGAGCAGGAACAGCGGGTGCTCGGCGTCGAACGCTTCGGGGGTGTGTTGCGCCGACGCGCTGTCCACCACCTGGTGCCACCACAGGTCGCGCCCCTCGGTCCAGTCCACGTCGATCCCGGTGCGCCGCACCACCAGGACGTGTTCGACCGTGGGTGAGGCTTCGACTGCCTCATCAACGGCTTCCTTCAGGGATACCGCCTTTCCGCGCCGGTACTGCCCGTCGGTGGTGATGACCAGCTTGGCCTCGGCATCCTCGATGCGGGCCTTCAGTGCGGTCGCGGAATAGCCGGCGAACACCACCGAGTGCATGACGCCAAGCCGCGCGCAGGCCAGCATCGCGACGATCGCCTCGGGCACCATCGGCATGTAGATGGCGGCACGGTCGCCGGCCACCAGTCCCAGGTCCGTGAGTGCGTTGGCAGCCTTGCTGACCTCGGCCAGCAGCTCGGAGTAGGTCAGGGTGCGGCTGTCGCCGACCGGCTCGCCCTCCCAGTGAATGGCCACCCGCTCACCGTTGCCGGCCTCGACGTGGCGGTCGACGCAGTTGTAGGCGACGTTGAGCTTGCCGCCGACGAACCACTTGGCGAACGGTGCGTCGGACCAGTCGAGCACCTCGGTGTACGGGGTCTCCCATGACAGCCGTTCGGCCTGTGCGCCCCAGAACGCCAAACGGTCCTGCTCGGCCTGGTGATACAGGTCGGCGGTCGCGTTCGCGTTGGCAGCGAAGTCAGCGGGCGGTGGGTAGGCAGACTGAGCTTCGGTGTGCGTCTCCGACATGGCTGTGAGCGTAGTCACCCGACGTTGCGTGAACGTTGGCAGCTCACGGCCATGCCTGCGGGCGGCGCGTCTGCTGCGACGAACGTCACGGAACCCGGGCCCAACGGTCGGCTAGCGTGTGCTGCCGTGACGGATCCGCTAGCCCCGCTGGCCGAGCTGCCCGGCGTGGCCGAAGCGTGCGATGAAGCCAGAGAGGCGCTCGGCAGGGCGCATCGGCACCGGTTCAACCTTCGGGGCTGGCCGACGACGGCGGCGGAGGCAGCGATGCGGGCGGCGCGCGCGTCGTCGGTGCTGGACGGCGGATCGCTGACGATCGGCACCGGGGCCGGGGCGAGCGAAGCGACGGGGGCCGGGACCGGGGCGAGCGAAGCGACGGGGGATGTGCGTGCAGACCCCGTGCTGGCTGGTGCGCTGCGGGTGGCCGAGGCGCTCGAGGGTGGCGCCACCGCACTGGTCGGGGTGTGGCAGCGGGCGCCCATGCAGGCGATCGCACGGCTGCATGCGTTGGCCGCCGCCGATCTGACCGACGACGACCGACTGGGCAGGCCACGGCCGGACGCCGACGTCGGGCGTCGTCTCGAACTGCTCGGAGACATCATCGCCGGCGCACGGGTTCCGGCTCCGGTGCTGGCCGCCGTCGCGCACGGTGAGCTGCTCACGCTGGCACCGTTCGGGGTCGCCGACGGCGTGGTGGCCCGCGCCGTCTCGCGGCTGATCACCATCACCAGCGGGCTGGATCCGCACGGCCTCGGCGTTCCCGAGGTCTATTGGATGCGTCAGTCCGGCGACTATCGCGCCGCCGCACGGGGGTTCGAGTCCGGTACCCCCGCCGGCCTGACGGCGTGGATCCTCGCCAGTTGCACGGCATTCCACGCGGGCGCCCGGGAGGCGTTGGGGATAGCTCAGGCGGCGTCGGAATGACCCGCCAGCAAAATGAAGCGGGCGACGCTCCGAAAATACTTCGGCTCGTCGCCCGCTAGCACGGACTCCGGTTACCAAGCGTGCTTGGTGGGTTGCGTGGGACGACCTCGGCGTTCTTGCAATGCGCTATACGTGCGACCCCACCCAAAGGGTCATCCTCGTAGTCCGCTCTTCGCAATTACGCAGGCCCGCAACACTTTTGCCATTATCGCGGCTTATGCTCCGCGTGGGTGCCGGGTTCCGTGCTGGGTAGCCTGGCTCGGGAGTTCGCGCCTTCTCTTCCGGCTCGACCTTGGCCTTGCCCGGCTTCCGTGCTTCCTTTGTACTCCGTGACCGCGGTCACATCAAGTGCCAATTCGGTGGTGTCGCCGGATCGTTACGACGCCTAGCTCAGCTACCTTCCGGTAGGTGCGGGACGCGTCAGGGGGCGAAACGCCGGAGCAGCGAGTACGTCAGCGCGCCTGCCGCCAGTGCGCTCACGCTGACGGCCACGGTGGTCGCGACGGCGGCGCCCGACGGCGCGGCGGGAAGACGGTCGCGCAGCGACACCGGCCGGGAGAACGTCTGCGTCGGCCAGTCACGCGCCGCCGCTTCCTTGCGCAGCGCGCGGTCGGGATTGACCGCCGTCGGATGACCGACGGATTCGAGCATCGGCAGATCGGTGATCGAGTCCGAGTACGCGTAGCAGTGCTCGAGCGCATAGCCCTCGCGGGCGGCGAGCTCCTTGATCGCCTCGACCTTGCCCTCGCCGTAGCAGTAGAACGCCACCTCGCCGGTGTACTTGCCGTCCTCCACCACCATTCGGGTGGCCATCGCATGGGTCGCGCCGAGCGCGCGGGCGATCGGCGCGACGATCTCCTCGCCCGATGCCGACACGACGACGACGTCGCGGCCGCACAGCTTGTGGTCGGCAATCAGATTTGCGGCTTCCGCGAACACCAGCGGGTCGACGATTTCGTGCATCGTCTCGCCGACGATCGACTTCACCTGTTCGACGTTCCACCCGGTGCACATGTTGGTGATGTAGGAGCGCATCCGGTCCATCTGTTCGTGGTCGGCGCCCGACATCAGGAACAGGAACTGCGCGTACGCGGATTTCAGGACCGTCTGTCGATTTATTAGCCCTTGATCAAAGAAGGGTCTGCTGAAGGCCAACGTGCTCGACTTGGCGATGACCGTCTTGTCGAGATCGAAGAAGGCGGCGGTCCGGACGGGCAGGCCCGTCGTGGTCTCGCTTCCCAGCTTGGACGGATCCGCCAGCAAGCCGTCCGCCGCTTGGTCGGATGCGCTCACAGTCTCAGCATAGGTGCCGCGGGCACGACGGGGCTTGGCGGCTCCGCTCAAGTGGCAGTCAATGTCACGTGGCCGTTGCTGCAACTTTCCAGGTCACAGGGTTGTTGCGTGTGAAAGCAGGACTTGCCAGCCCCCAAGTAAGCGTGTGTATAGTGAGCATTACTCGGCTTATGCCGGGTGTGCATCAGCCCGACCCCCCGGGGCTGATACACGACGACCTCCGCCTCCTCCCCCCCTGGCGGGGGTCGTCCCTTTTCTGGGGTCTTTTCTTCCGCTCGAGCGCACTCGCCGAGCCGCGCCGCCGGCAACCTTCGCCTCGTTGAAGCCTTTGTGCACAGATCCGATTTCGTCCACAGATCGCTTCGCTGGCGTAGCGATTCGTCGTCACGCTCGGTCAGAGTGGGGTGATGAACACCAGTGGCGGGATCCTCGCATTGGTCGCGGATGCGGACCTGCGCAACGAGGTCGATCGGGTCGGCGCGGCGGTCGGGACCCGGGTGGTGCACGCGTCCGAACCGTCCAGCCGCAAGGTGTGGGAAGCCGCTTCGGCCGTCGTCCTCGACGTTGAAACCGCCTGCCGCTGTGCTGAACTCGCCATGCCGCGTCGCGGTCGCGTCTTCCTCGTCGGGCGTTCCGAGCCGCGGCAAGGGCAGTGGGAAGCGGCGATCGCCGTTGGGGTTGCGCGGGTGCTGGTCCTGCCGGGTCAGGAGGCCGATCTGGTCGCCGACCTCGCGGATGCGGTGGAGTCGCGACGGGCCGAGCGTCACGGTGCCGTCCTCGCGGTCATCGGCGGGCGCGGCGGTGCCGGCGCATCGGTGTTCGCAACGGCACTCGCCTTCGCCGCACCAACGGCGCTGCTGGTCGACGTGGATCCGTGGGGCGGTGGCATCGATTTGGCGGTCGGTGGGGAAGCAGAGGCCGGACTGCGCTGGCCCGACCTGGCGTTGCAGGGTGGCAGGCTCGACTACGCGGCCCTACACGACGCACTCCCGACCCGCGACGGCGTGACGGTGCTCTCCGCAGGCCGCGCGCCCAGCGAGGTCGACGCGGTCGCACTCGGCGCGGTCATCGACGCCGGCCGTCGCGGCGGCACCACCGTCGTCTGCGACCTTCCTCGACGAGCCACCACCGTCGTCGAAGCCGCGTTGGACGCAGCCGATCTGGTGGTTCTCCTGACCCCCGCAGACGTCCGGTCGTGCGCCGCCGCAGCGGCCACCGCGCAGTGGTTGGTGGCCTCCAACCCGAACGTCGGTCTCGTGGTCCGCGGGCCGTCGCCTGGAGGATTGAGCTCGGCCGACGTGGCGCAGATCGTTGGGCTGCCACCACTGGCCGCGATGCGGACACAACCCGGCGTGGCGGCGATGCTCGAGCACGGCGGGTTGCGCCTGCGTCGCCGTTCGCCGCTGGCGTCGGCGGCCCGACGGGTCCTGACGGTGCTGCCTCAGCGGGTGGGGGCGGCGTGAATACTTCTCTCATCGACCGGGTCAGGGAGCGGCTGGCCGCCGAGTCGGCGTCGCTTCGGCCGAACGTGGTCGCCGCCGCCATCCGCGCGGAATCCGGTGGCGTGCTGGGTGATACCGAGGTACTGAGCAACCTGCGGGTCCTGCAAACCGAACTGACGGGCGCGGGCATCCTCGAACCGCTGTTGCGCGCCGACGGCACCACCGACGTGCTGGTCACCGCACCCGACGCGGTATGGGTCGACGACGGAAACGGATTGCGCCGCAGTGCGATCCGGTTCGCCGATGACGCCGCGGTCCAGCGGCTGGCACAGCGTCTCGCACTATCGGTCGGGCGTCGCCTCGACGAGGCACAACCGTGGGTCGATGGGCAGTTGACCGGTCTTGGCATCGGCGATCTCGTGGTGCGGCTGCATGCAGTGCTCCCTCCGATCGCGGGCGGCGGCACCTGCCTGTCGTTGCGGGTGCTGCGGCCGGCCACCCAGAATCTCGACGCGCTGGTCGGAGCGGGCGCCATCGCCGCGGACGCACGCGGGCTGCTCGCCGAGATCATCGGCGCGCGATTGGCATTCCTGGTCTCTGGCGGCACGGGCGCGGGCAAGACCACGTTGTTGTCCGCCGCGATGGGCACCATGTCGCCCGACGAACGCATCGTATGCGTCGAGGACGCACCGGAATTGGCGCCGCGGCATCCGCACCTGGTCCGGTTGGTCGCGAGGTGCGCGAACGTCGAGGGGATCGGGGAGGTGACGGTGCGGGACCTGGTCAAGCAGGCCTTGCGGATGCGCCCCGACCGGATCGTGGTCGGTGAGGTACGCGGCGGCGAAGTAGTCGATCTCCTGGCCGCACTGAACACCGGCCACGACGGGGGCGCCTGCACCGTGCACGCGAACAGTCCCGCCGAGGTGCCCGCACGCCTCGAAGCCCTCGCTGCACTGGGAGGTCTGGACCGGTCGGCGCTGCACAGCCAGCTCGCCGCCGCGGTCCAGGTGCTTCTGCACGTGAGCCGGGATCGCGGCGGGCACAGGCACCTGGCCGAGATCGCCGTGCTGCGGCGCGGGTCGGACGGATTGGTGAGCGCACTCACCGCTTGGCATGCCGAACGCGGATTCGCCGACGGCATGGCGGATTTGAGCAGTCTCGTTGCCCGGGGGCGGGGGTGAGCGTGGCCGCCGTCAGCCTCGCGCTGGCCCTGTTGATTGCGCCGGGTCCGCCGCGGCGACGGCTCGGGTTGCGCGGCGTCCCGAGAGCGACACGACGCCCCGCGTGGATAGTCGCCGGCGTTCCGTGCGTCGTCGCTCTGATACTCGTCGTGCCCATCGCGGTGGTCGTGGCGTTCGCGATCCTGGCGTTGACGTTGGCCACACGGCGACGGCGGGCCGTCCTGAGCGCTCGGCGTGCTGCGGAATCCGATGCGCTGCAGGGGGCACTCTCCGTTCTGGTCGGTGAACTGCGGGTCGGCGCCCACCCGATTGCCGCCTTCGAGACGGCAGCGTCCGAGGTGGACGGTCCCGTCGCCACGAGATTGAACGAGGTGGCGGCGCGGGCGCGGTTGGGCGCCGACGTCGGGGCGGGGCTGAGAGATGTTGCAGCACAATCGATGCTGCCTGCACAGTGGGAGCGTTTGGCGGTGTGTTGGCAGCTGGCCCAGACGCACGGTTTGGCCATCGCGACATTGATGCGCACCGCCCACCGCGACATCGTCGAACGGGATCGCTATGCGTCCAGGGTGAGCGCGGGCATGGCAGGGGCCCGCGCTACGGCGGTGATCCTGGCCGGGTTGCCGCTGCTTGGCATCGGCCTTGGTGAACTGATCGGTGCCGACCCGGTGCGCTTCCTCCTGTCCGGCGGGCCCGGTGGCTGGCTGCTCGTCATCGGCGTCGTCCTGGCGTGCTGCGGGCTGGCGTGGTCAGACCGCATCACCAACCGGGTGCTGACATGAGTTGGGCCGCACTGCTGCTGGCCGTGGCACTGCTGATCGGGGGTAACTCCGCGCGGGCCGGGCGGCGGCTCGACCGGGCGAGGGGTGCGTCCCTTCCGCGGCCACCGGCATCCGAGCGGGCCCGCGACCCGCTTGCCGTCGCATCCAGCCTCGACGTCTTCGCAGCGTGTCTGACCTCGGGCATGGCCGTGGCCACAGCAGCCGCCGCGACGGGACCGTCCGCCCCGCGCCCGTTGGCCGGGGTGCTGGTGCGGGCGGCGGATCTGCTGACGCTCGGTGCTGACCCTGCCACCGCATGGACGGATGTCGGCAGGCCTGCGGATCAACGGATCGAGGCGCTCCTGCGCCTGGCGCGACGGTCGGCGGCGTCGGGCACGGCGCTGGCGCAGGGCGTGGCCGAACTGGCCGAGCAGTCCAGGCTCGACGCGGGTGACGCGGCGCAGGCCGCGGCCGAGCGTGCGTCGGTCCTGATCGCCGGCCCACTCGGCCTCTGTTATCTGCCTGCCTTCCTCTGCTTGGGCATCGTGCCAGTGGTCGTGGGCCTGGCCGGTGACGTGTTGCGGTCAGGTGTTTGGTGAGCGTGCCTGTCGGATTGTCGCTTCGCGGACGTGCCGCGGGTTGGAGGACGAATGAAGGGGAAACACGAAGATGAACAACGTCTTTCGGCAGTTGAAGGTTCGGTTGACGATGCTCGTGGTCGACGAGTCCGGGATGTCGACGGTCGAGTATGCCATCGGGACGATCGCCGCCGCGGCGTTCGGCGCCATCCTCTACACCGTGGTGACCGGCGACTCGATCGTGAGTGCGCTGACCAACATCATCACCCGGGCGCTCAACACCAACGTCTGAG
>Ga0137412_10003951_pt1 | contig 11859 bp, 10 predicted proteins | sample CZODoug2_1_16fun_FD_122160 | JGI IMG/M metagenome (GOLD analysis project Ga0137412, IMG submission 122160) | Vadose zone soil fungal communities from Angelo Coast Range Reserve, California, USA - CZODoug2_1_16fungal (Hybrid Assembly) | ecosystem: Environmental > Terrestrial > Soil > Vadose zone...
GTGATCACCGTGGCGTTCGAGGCGGAGCTGGCCATCCTGTCCGTTGCGCCGGACGCCACCGACCGGGCCAAGTCGCTGTCGGTGGGTACCTACGGGGCCACCCGCGGCGTGCCGAGGCTGCTCGCCGAGCTGGCCCGACGGGGCACGCCCAGCACGTGGTTCGTGCCGTCGGCGCTGCTGGAGCGCTACCCCGAGCAGGTCGGGGCGATCCGCGACGCCGGGCACGAGCTGGCCAACTGCGGGGTGGCACTGGAGGACTTCGGCGCGCTGGACGCCGCCGCGCAGCTCGCGCTGGTGAAGCGCGCCCAGGAGGGGTTCCGGCATCGGCTCGGGGTGGAGCCGACCGGATTCCGGGTGGGCCGGGGCGAGATGAGCCCTGGGCTGCCCGCCGCGCTAGCCGCCGAGGGGTTCACCTGGTCGTCCTCGCTGCGCGGCGACGACCGGCCGCATTTCCACGCCGCGCCGGCCGAACGGCTGGTGGAGATCCCGCACCATCACCACCTCGACGACACGGCGTACTTCGCCTTCAACCTGGACCCGCCGATCCCACCGGGCAGCCCACGGATCGCGCCGACCGGCGACGTGCTGGACAACTGGATCACCGAGTTCGACGCCTACCACGCCGAGGGGCTCTGCTTCGTGCTCACCCTGCACCCCGAACTGATCGCCACGCCCGGCCGGATCGGCATGCTCGCCCAGTTCCTCGACCACGTGCACAACCGGGACGTCTGGCTGGCCACCGCCGGGCAGGTGGCCAGGTTCTGGAGTGAGCACGGCCCGGCCAACCCACCGGATCACCCGGTAGAGGTGTTCCACCGGATCATCGGCGAAACGGCTTGAAGACGCTCTCCCAGCGCTTCGCGTCCTTCGCCGCCGCGACCAGCTACCCCGACATTCCGGCGAGCGCTCGCGATCGGGCGCGCATCCACCTGCTCGACACGCTCGGCGCGGCGATCGCCGGATCCGCCTCCCGGGAAGCGGCGATCAGCCGGGAGGTCGCGGCTAGCTCACCCGGCGATGTGCCGCTGTGGGGCACGCCGGCCACCTCGGCGCCGCTGGCCGCCGCGTTCGGCAACGGCGTCGCCGCGCACGCCTTCGAGCTGGACGACTCCGGCGGCTGCGACCACTCCGGCGCCGTGGTGGTGCCCGCCCTGTTTGCCGCGGCCGCGTTGACCGATACCCCGGTCGACGGCCGCACCGCGATCGAGGCGGTCGTGCTCGGCTACGAGATCGCCCGGCGGGTGCAGAACGCACTCGGCGGCTACGACGAGCTCAATACGAAGGGCTGGCACTCCACCGGCGTGTGCGGCACGTTCGGGGCCGCGGTCGCCGCCGGACGTGTCCTCGGGCTCGACACCGGCCAGCTCGTACAGGCAATCGGCCTGGCCGGCTCGTTCACCGGCGGCACCTGGGCCTTCCTCGGCGACGGCGCAATGTCCAAACGGATGCACGTGGGCCGCGCCGCCGAGACCGGACTGCACTGCGCCCTGCTCGCGCGGTCGGGTTTCACCGGGCCCGACGCGCTGTTCGAAGCGCCATGGGGCGGGTTCCTCGGGCTCTACGGCGGCGACGGCGCCGACCCCGGCGCGCTGGTGGCCGACCTGGGCGCGGACTGGCAGGTGGAACGCGCGTCGATCAAGCCGTACGCATCGTGCCGCAGCACCCACGCCGCCATCGACGCGCTGCTCGACGTGATGGCCGAGCACACCCTCAAGGCGGAGCAGCTGGCCGGCATCGAGGTGCGGACCAGCCCGCTGATCGCCGACATGTGCGGCGGCCGGGAACTGGACTCACTCGTCACCGCACAGCTGAGCATGCCGTTCGCCCTGGCCACCGCGGCGCTCCACGGCACCGTCGCGCTGGCGAACGTGGCTGCGCCTGGCCGATCCGACCCGAGCGTCCGGGACCTGATGGACCGCGTCGCGATCACCGTTGATCCGGCCCAGTCCGGCGGGTCGGCCGCTCCGCTGCTGCGTATCCAGCTGCGCGACGGCGGCCTCATCCAGCGGCGGGCGGGCACCCCGCTGGGCGCCTGGACGAACCGACTGCCGGAAGTGGCCACCCTGGACAAGTTCCGGGCGCTCGCCGGCACCCGGCTGACCCAGGAGCGGACCGAGCGGCTCGCCGGTCTGGTGCTCGGGGACGCCGGCCTTGCCGCGATCGCGCCCATGTTGGCCACCGACACCACCCCGGAGATCATCTCCTGAGGTCAACCCGGTCAGGCATCGCTTCCGTTGGTGGTGTCGCGGCGGCCGGCGCTCCAGCCGTAGGGCAACGGGTCGCCGTTGAGCACGTAGGCCCCGATCGCCCGTTGCTTGTAGATGAGCGGGTTGTGCACCGCGACGGTCCGCGCGTTGCGCCAGTGCCGGTCCAGCCGCCGCTGTTCGGACACGATCGAGGCGCCGCCGACCTCGAACAACTGGCTGGTGGCGTCGAGTACCTGATCGATGACCGTCGCCTGGGCCTTGGCCGCGGCCAGTTCCGCCTGGTCGACGAGGTCCTCGTTGGTATCGCCGCCACGGCTCAGCGCGTCGTCCAGCACGGTGTCCAGGACGTCGGCCACGGCCAGCACGGTCGCCCGGGCGGAGAAGGCGGTGGCGGACAGCCGCCCGATCACCTGCTGCACGAGCGGGTCGTGTCGAGGCAGGTCGGCGGCGGCATGGGTGTAGCTGCGGGTGCGTTCCCGTACATAGCTGGCGGCGTCGTCGGCGGCGCGCTGGGCGATGCCGGCGAGCACGGACAGCTGGACGAGCTGCAGGTACGAGGTCGCGTAACCCTTCCCGGCAACCCCGTAGCCGGGTCCGAGAATTCGGTCGGCCGGAACTCGCACGCCGTGGAAAGCCGTGGTGCCACTGGCTGTGGTCCGTTGACCGAAGCCGTCCCAGTCGTCGTGCTGGGTGATCCCTGGCGCGTTCGCGTCGACGAGCACCGAAACGCGCTCCCCGTCCCGGTCAGCGGCCACCACGATGTGGTCGGCGAACAGGCTGCCGGTGCTGTAGTACTTGGTGCCGTCCAGCACGTAGTCGTGGCCGTCGGCGGTGAGCACGGTGCGGTAGCGGTCCACCGCGCCGATCCCCGGCTCGGTGATCGCGTTGCCGACCAGTGCGCCGTCCGCGACCGCGCGCAGCCACCGCTCACGCTGGCCCGGGTCCGAGGCGAGTCGCTGGTCCTCGACGAACCACCAGTGCACCCGCAGGGCCTGCGGCAGGTTCGACTCCGCGGCGGCCAGGTCGATCAGCAGCCGGAACTGCTGGCGCACGGTGACCCCGAGGCCACCGAGCTCGGTGGGCACCCGCAGCGCGGTGAAGCCGGCCTCGCGCAGCCAGCCCACCTCGGTGTGCGCCAGCCGGCGATCGACCTCCCGCTCGACCGCGCCCTCGGCGATCCGTTCGAAGATCGGGCCGAACCGGGCGTCCAGGTCCGCATCCGTGATCGTCGAGCTGTTGGAGGCGATGCTGTTGGAGGCGATGCTCACCGCTGTCCCCGTTCCAGAGCCGGTTAATTCCCACCAAAATAGACAACTTTCGAATGGCCGTCGACGTACAGGTGAGCAGGGGTGTGACGAAGGCCACAGCCGATCAACGCCCGCCGCTGAATCGGATCTTCGTCATGGACCCGACCGCCGATGAGGTAACTCTCCGGCCGGCGGCCCGCGGCTACGGGTCCCTTCAGCCGTCCGAGTCGCCGCTCCGATCGCTACAGTTCGCCGTTGATGCAGGTCAGACGGAGGAGGTAACCGTGGCCGAGTCCGCCACGGCGGCGCTGGAGTCGTTGCTCATGTCCAGCCCGTTCAGCGATCCAACCCTGTTGGAGGCCACCGACACGGTCCCGGATCGCCGGATCCTGCCCGACGTCACCGTGGTCAAGGTGGGTGGGCAGAGCCTGATCGACCGGGGCCGCGCCGCCGTATTCCCGGTGGTCGACGAGCTGATCGAGATCAAGCGGACGCACCGCCTGCTGATCGGCACCGGCGGTGGCACCCGCGCCAGGCACATCTACTCGCTGGCCGCCGAGCTGGGGCTGCCGACCGGGGTGCTCAGCGAGGTCGGATCCGCCGTGGCCGGGCAGAACGCCTCGATGCTCGGCTACCTGATGGCGCGGCACGGCGTACCGGTGGTCGGCTCGACGGCGCTCAGCGCGATCGCGCTGTACCTGGCCGAGTCGGGCGCGGCGATCTTCTCCGGGATGCCGCCGTACGACATGTGGCAGCGGGTGCCGGAGACCGGGGTGATCCCGCCGTACCGCACCGACGCCGGTTGCTACCTGGTCGCCGAGACCTACGGCTGCGCCAACATGATCTTCATCAAGGACGAGGACGGCCTGTACACGGCCAACCCGAAGAACGACCCCTCGGCCACCCTGATCCCGGAGATCACCGTGGACGAGCTGATCGAGGCCGACCTGCCTGACCTGGTGGTCGAACGGCCGGTCCTCGAGCTGATGCGCCACGCCCGGCACGTGCGCTCGATCCAGATCGTGAACGGGCTGCGACCGGGGCTGATCCGGCGCGCCGTCGAGGGTGAGCACGTCGGCACCATCATCAGGAGCGCCTCATGACCGCCGCGAAAGACGTCCCCTCCGCGCTGATGCGGCAGACCCTGCTGGACCGGGAGCTGGTCAAGCCGATCGAGCGCCCGGTGATCCGCATGCTGCCGTGGCTCGAGGTGGTGGCGATCGGCGGCACCGCGATCGTGGACCGGGGCGCCGAGGCGCTGCTGCCCGTGGTGGAGGAGCTGCGCGGGCTGCTGCCCGAGCACCGGATGCTCATCCTCACCGGCGCCGGGATCCGCGCCCGGCACGTGCTCGGGGTAGGGCTCGACCTCGGCCTGCCCACCGGCGTGCTGGCCAGCTTGGCCGGCGTCGAGGCGGAGCAGAACGGGCACCTGGTCGCCGCGCTGCTGGCCGCCGACGGGGTGTCCTACCTGCCGCACGGCGGGGTGGCCCACCAGCTCGCCGTGCACCTGGCCGCCGCGCGTGCCGTGGTATCCACCGCGTTCCCGCCCTACGGGCTGCACGAGGTGACCCCCAGGGTGGGCAAGCTCCCGGTGCACCGCTCGGACGCCGGCACGTTCCTGATCGCCGACGCCTACGGCGCGGCGCGCTGCGTGTACATCAAGGACGTGGACGGGGTGTACGACGGCGGCGAGCTCCTCCCCCGGGTCAGCACCGCCGAGCTGCGCGAGCGTGGCCCGGCGGCCAGCCCGGTGGACTCGTTGGTGCTGGAGCTGCTCGAGCAGGCCAAGAACGTCAAGGAGATCCAGGTGGTCAACGGCCTCAACCGGGGCGCGGTCACCGACGCATTGGGCGGCAAACCGGTCGGCACGGTGATCCACGCCGGCTGAATCCGTCAGGCTCCGGTGGTGGAGCCGGGCCGGATGATCATCAGCACGGTTACCGCCACCCACAGCAGGTTGAAAATCCCGGTGTACCTGGCCAGCCGCGCGGACATAACCCGAGCGTGCTCCGGAGTGGGCGTCTCAGTGAGGACGGCCAGGATGCGGTCCTGGCGTGGCAGCACGATCAGTACCAACACGCCGGCCGCGATCGCGGTCAGCACGATGGAAACGATCAACCAGGCGTCACCCAGTACGCCGAGGCTGCTCGCGGTGGCCAACCCGAACACCGGGACCACGATGCCCACGGTGGCGTATACCCGGCAGATCCGGTGCAGGGTCCTCAGCACGGTGCGATCGCCGTCCGCCCCCGGCTCGGCGAGGGCGCGGCGCGCGGCGGCGGGGAACATGCTGGCGGCGACGGTCACCGGTCCGATCGCGATGATCACGGCCAGCACGTGGATGCATAGCAGGAACTTCGTCACGAACCGGCCACCGGCGAATCAGCCCTTCTCGTTGTCGATCAACCCGGACACTAGCCAGCGTTGGGCGGAACTGGAATGGGCCAGAATGCCAGATTCCAACGGATTCTCGCCAATGGTTTGACCAGCGGCTCTTGCTAACTACACAGGCCACACTCTTGGCTGAAATGGGCAAAATCTCTACAATCCTGCCATGCACACCGTGGCTGTCCTGGCCCTGGACAAGGTCATCCCGTTCGACCTGGCCACCCCGATCGAGGTGTTCACCCGCACCCGGCTGCCCGATGGCCGCGCCGCGTACCGCCTCCGGATCTGCGGGACCACCGCGACGGTCGACGCCGGCGCGTTCACCCTGCAACCACCCTGGGGCCTGAGCGCCCTGGCCGAGGCGGACACCATCCTGCTGCCCGGCTGCGCCGATCCCACCGCGCCCATCCCGGAGGAGGTGCTCGACGCACTGCGGCTGGCCGCGGCCAACGGCACCCGGATCGCCTCGATCTGCTCGGGCGCATTCGTCCTGGCGGCGACCGGGCTACTCGACGGGCACCGTGCCACCACCCACTGGCTCGCCGCCGCCATGCTCGCCGCCCGGTATCCCCGTATCCAGGTGGACCCGGACGTCCTCTACGTGGACAACGGCCAGTTCCTCACCTCGGCCGGAGCGGCGGCGGGGCTGGACCTGTGCCTGCACCTGATCCGCCGCGACCACGGCTCCTCGGTGGCCGCCGACGCCGCCCGGCTGTCGGTGATGCCGCTGGAACGGGAGGGCGGGCAGGCCCAGTTCATCGTGCACGACCATCCGCCCACACCACAGGGTTCCGTGCTGGAACCCGTGCTGCGCTGGATGGAGGACAACTCCGCGAAGGAGCTGACCCTGGACGACATCGCCACCCACGCGGGCATGAGCACCCGCACCCTCAACCGCCGCTTCCGCGAACAGACCGGCAGCACACCGCTGCAATGGCTGCTCCGCACCCGCATCCGCCAGGCCCAATACCTGTTGGAAACCACCAGCCACCCGGTCGATCGAATCGCCACCCAGGCCGGATTCGGCTCACCCACCGCCTTCCGCGACCGGTTCAAACGCGTCGTCGGCACCAGCCCCAACACCTACCGCGCCGCCTTCGCCCCCGGAGTCCGCTGAATCGTCAGGGTTTGGGGCAACATCGGGCCTTCTCCAACCGTGCCGGGCCGGCTCAGTGTTCCCGACCCGACAAAACGCACAGCCAGATCGCGGATTGAGCGATTCCGATCCGGCAGGATGACCTGGTGATCGCCGCGGCTACGCAGGACGGCGGACCGACGCTGCAGCTGCCCAGCACCGGGCCGGACGCGATGTCGCTGGACACCGCGCTGGCCGCCATCCTGGGCTACGCGCGCGGGCGCCGCCCGCTGAGATTCCGGTCGCCCGACTGGCCGAGGGGCCACTGGGCGCAGCTGCCGGCCTTCGGCTGGGCTCGATTCGATGCGCAGCCGGTCGGTCCGCTCGGTGACACCGACATCCTGATCGGCGAGGGGCTGCACGGCAGGCTGGACCGCGCCGACTGGGCGGATGTGCACGACGCCCTCACCCGGGTGCGCCCGCTCGCCGATGCCGCCGCCGACCGAGCGGCCGGTCGGACCTTCTGGGAGCTGCCCGACGAGGAGCTGTCCGTGCTCGGCGAGCCAGGCACGGTCGGCGCCGCCCTCCGCGAGATCGGGCGGACCAGCGGGAGACACCCCGAGCACGTCTCCGCGGCACTGCACCACCGCCGACCCGAGCTGGTCCCGCACCTCACCCGCAGCACGCGGCGCGCCATGCTCCCGCACGTCGAGGAGGGTGACAGCGGCGTGGAGGCGGTCATCCTGCGCGAACTGCGGGCCAACGACCCAGCCCTCTCCGCGCTGGAGGCGACCACGGCGGCACTGCTCGGCGACGCCCGGCCGACCCGGCTGCGCCTGCACGACATCCTGCTCTGGCTCGCCACCACACTCCGGTTGACCCACGCCGTCGAGCTCGGTCGCGGCACGGACGAGTGGCGGGCGCACTACGCCGGTGACTACGCCGGCGACCACCTCGGACCCGGCGAACTTCCGGCCAGGGAACGCGGTAGCTGACCGGACACTAGGGAGCCCACTGCGCAAACCACGCGGCGGCCGCGCGCAGCGGCACCGTGACCGGTGCGATCCGCGGGTACCACGCCTTCTCCCATTCCAGGGACACCCAGCCCGACCAGGACCGCAGTAGCTCACCGCACTCGGCGAGCGGGACCCCGCCCTGCCCCGGCGGAAGCGGCGTCCGGTTGTCCGGGCCCTCGGCGTCCTTGATCTGGAAGTAGCCGAGGTACTCGCCGAGGACCGCGCGGGTTCGCGCCGGCGCCTCGCCGTGCCGCCACGGGTGCAGCGCGTCCCACAGCACGGCGACCTGCTTCGGCGCCGCAAACGGTTCGACGAGGCGGAGCGCGGCCTCGCCGGTCGGGTGGGAGTCGTGCGTCTCGACAAGCAGCTGAACCCCGGCGTCCCGCAGGTCGTCCAGCACCGCCCCGATCCGATCATGGGCGGCCGCATCGCCGGCGTCGCGGTCGCCGCCGCCGGGGAACACCCGCACGGCCGGAGCGTCGAGGTGCTGGGCCAGCTCGATGAGCGCCCGCAGCTCGGCGATGACCGGCTCGCGCGGCCCGGGCGCGCACACCTTCGGATAACCGGCCAGGCAGGCCACCACCAGCCCGGCATCGGCGATCTGCGCTCGCACCCGGTCGGCCTCGGACCCGGTGAGCCCGAGGTGGACCTCATCGCCTGGATGCACCCGCAGTTCCAGGCCCTGGCAGCCATGCTCGGTGGCGAGCTGTGCGGCCTCCCGCACCGGCACTCCGGGCATACCCAGCGTGCTGACCGCGAACCGCCAGCTCATCGGCGGTGCTCCACAGTGACCGGCTCGAAGCCGACCCTGGTGAGCGAACCGTCGTCCGCCCACCGCACCGCGACGCTGTCCGCATCCGCGATCACCTCACTGACCGCCGCGGTCAGGGGCTCCGGCTCCGGTCCCTCGGTCAACGTGACCAGCGCCGCGTAGAGCCTGGTACCGACCGCCTCGGCGGTCAGCCGGGGTACCCGCGCCCAGGGCACAAAGGCGGTGCCCGCCGGCGCTCGCACCTCGTCCTGGCCGGTCCAGCCGTGCAGGGGGTGCAGGGCCGACCGCACGGCCTCGTCCCTGCCGGTCGCCCATCCGGTCTGCTCGACCCGGCTGCCATCCGGCGCGCCGACCACCCGGTGCACCCGCAGCTCGAGCCGGCCCCTGGCCACGACGACGCTCTCCACCCGAAGCCCCGGCACCATGGGCGCCCCGGTGCCGAAGACCGGGCGATGCCAGGAGGCGGCCCAGCCCCAGCCGTCGCCCTGTCCGGCGCCCAGCGGATGGATCCGGCGGCGGGCACTGCATGCCCCGCCGACCACCACGCCGAGGTGGTTGTCCGCGACGCTGGTGGTGGGGCCGGTCCGGGTGGAGTAGGCCTGCCTGCCGTAGAGCGGATCGTCGTCGGCGGCGGATTCACCTCGGTGCGGGGGTACGTGGTCGCTGCCGTGGTTGTGCAGCCGGACGATCCCGTCGGCCCGGGTGCTCTGCACCAGCAGCCCGGCGGCGGGCAACGCCAGCACCCGGTCCGGGCCCTCACTCGGCGCCGGCTCCTCCACCCCGGTCCACAGTGGATGCCCGGCCGGGGCGAGCAGGCAGACGAACGCCTTGGACGCCCAGTACGGCGAGGCCGGACCGGAGTAGCGCTGCAGGGTAGCCGCGTGCGGTCCGTGCCAGCCCAGGCTGAGCAGCCCGTCCTGTCCCACCGCGCCCCGGTCCAGGAAGTAGCGCAGCGATCCGCTGATCACCCGCCGGGACGCGCCTGGACGCAGCGGGGTGTGGCCGGTGACCGCTCCGAGCCCGACCGACGATGCCGCGGCGAAGCGGTAGGTGAGCGAGCGCCCGAAGTGGATGGGTGCTCCGTCGGCGCCGAAGAGCAGACCGAAGCTCTCCAGGTGTTCGCGCAGCCGGAGGCCGTGCGGCGTGGGTCGGTCCGCGAGGTGGGCGTCGAGCACCGGGTACAGGTGCAGGGCCCAGCCGTTGTAGTGGTCGAAGGCCCGGCCGTCCCCGTCGGAATACCAGCCCTGGCCGCGGTACCAGGTCTCCAGCAGCGCCGCGGCGCGAGTCCGGGCGCGGGCGGTCTCCGCGTCACCGCGACCCACCGAGTCCAGGAAACCGGCCACGGTGAACGGGAACAGATACCAGTTGTTGGGTGCCGGCACGTGCCGCAGCGCGCCGCGCAGCCAGGCCGCCACCCGGTCCTGCACACCCGGGTCCAGCCCGTCCCACAGCCACGGCCGGGTCAGCCGCAGACCGAGAGCCACCGACGCCGACTCCACCATGGGCTGTCCCTGGACCGAGTGGTCGAGGATGGCCGGCCAGGACTCCGCGTCGTCGTTCCCCGGGGCGTGGGTGCCCGCCGCGATCCCGTCGGCGTAGCGGTCCAGCCACCCCCTCGGGTCCTTGCCCTCGGCGCCGGCCACCCGGAACGCGGCGGCCAGGAAGGTGCGGGCATAACCCTCGAGGCCGTCCGAGCGGACCCCGTTGCGGGACGCCGGGCCGGGCAGGTCGAGCAGGGCTCCGCGCGGGCTGGCCCAGCGCCATGCGGCCTCCAGCAGTCCGTCGGCGGCGGCCTCCCAGTGCTCCCGGGTGTAGCCGGTGTAGGGACTCAATTCCCGGTCGTCGGGCGGGAGTTGAAGGGGGTTCATGCGAGGTGGGCCAGCCTTTCGGGTCGGACCGGATGGGCGAAACCGAGACCCGAGGCCCAGCGGGCGACCTCGGTGACGGCGAGCTCGGCGAGGCGCTCCCATTCGTTGCCCTGCGAGCCCGCCAGGTGCGGGGTGATCAGCACATTGTCGGTGTCCCACAGCGGATGTCCCGGCGGGAGGACCTCGGGATCGGTGACGTCCAGGACGGCTCGGATGCGGCCGTCCGCCGCCGCCTCGACGAGCGCGTCCTGGTCGACCACCGCTCCCCGGGCAGTGTTGATCAGCACCGCGCCCGGTCGCATCGCGGCGATCAGTTCTCGGCTGACCAGGCCGAGGGTGGCCGGGAGTAGCGGGGTGTGCACGCTGACCACGTCGCTGCGCGCGAACAGCTCGCCGAGGCCGACCGCCGCGACGCCGAGCGCGGCGGCTTCCTCAGCGGTGACGTACGGATCATGCAGCAGCACATGTAGGTCGTACGGCCGCAGCAGTTCGATCACCCGGCGCCCGATCAGGGAAGCGGAGAGGATGCCTACGGTGCGCCCGAAGTTGCCGACCTCCCGGGGTGTGCTCAGCCAGGTATCACGCCGGCGGGTGGCACCCAGGTCCCGGGCGCGTTCCAGCACGCGTTTGCCGCTGAGCAGGATCATCGCCACGGTGTACTCGGCGACCGGCAGGGCGTTGGCCGACGCCGCCGAGGCCACCTCGATCCCCCGGTCCCAGCATTCCTTGGTGATGTGGGTGCGCACCGATCCCGCGGCGTGCACGACGGCCCGCAGCCGGGGCGCGGCGGCCAGCACCGCGGCGTCCAGCGGCGGGCAGTGCCAGCCGGTGACCAGCAGCTCCACCTCGGCAAGCACGGCGGCGGCCCGCTCGGTGGCGAAGTCGTCCAGTACGGGGCCCGGCACGAGGTCACAGACCTGGCCGAGCGCGGCCAGCGCATCGGGCGCAAACACGGCGGTCGCCGCGGCCGGCGCCATGGCCAGGGCGGCGCGCGGGCGCGGGCGGCCGTTGGGGATGGTGGGCATCTGTCTCCTGGGTTATTTGACGGCTCCGGCGGTCAGTCCCGACCGCCAGAACCGCTGCAGCAGGACGAAGGCGACGATCAGCGGCAGCACCGCGAGCAGCGAACCGGTGATCACCACCGGGAAGTAGTCGGGATCGACCCGGGCCGAGCTGTTCCAGGTGTACAGGCCCAGGCTGACCGGATACAGCTTCTGGTCCGAGAGCATCACCATGGGCAGGAAGAAGTTGTTCCAGATCGCGGTGAGCTGGAAGAGGAAGACGGT
>Ga0137412_10003953_pt1 | contig 11858 bp, 10 predicted proteins | sample CZODoug2_1_16fun_FD_122160 | JGI IMG/M metagenome (GOLD analysis project Ga0137412, IMG submission 122160) | Vadose zone soil fungal communities from Angelo Coast Range Reserve, California, USA - CZODoug2_1_16fungal (Hybrid Assembly) | ecosystem: Environmental > Terrestrial > Soil > Vadose zone...
TCGACCATCGCGCGATCGCACACGACCCGTGGCGCCGAGCCGAGGTCCAGCTCGACGCGCGTGTCGCTCTTGCGCGCCTGCAATCGCACGAGCGGCAGCACCGCCTCGATCAACGCATCGACGCCGACCGCCTCGCGCGCATGCTCGCGCCGCCGCACGAAGTCGTGCACGCTCTTGATGACGCGGCCGGCGCGCTCGGCCTGCTCGGCGATGCGCTGCGCCGCCTGGTGCAGCATCGGCATCAGCTCGGGGTCGCTGCCGTGCGTCTCCATCATGTTCAGCGTGCCGGACGCGTAGGCCGCGATCGCCGAGAGCGGGCCGACTCTCAAGGTGTCATGTCTCAAACCACACGCCAGAACCGTGACGACAGCTGCCTGCACACTCGCAGGCTCCCGTATCAGCGCCTCGATGTCCATATCCGAAGCAGCGCGGGCAACCTCGATCGCCAGCCGGTGCTGGGGAATACGGTCCGCCGCAGCCATGAGCACGTCGACCGCCCGGTGCCCGCCGAGCCGCCCGAGAGCGCGATCGCATCGATACGATCGATAGCGTTGGCAAGGCCCAGCACTGACTCCTCGCGCGTGCCGGGTCCGCCACCGCGCACGTCGATCGCGGCGACCGCGGGCTGGTCAAAGACAACGGCGGTGACGCCGGAGGCAAGCGCCGCGTCGTCGGCGTGACCGACGCGGACGCCGGAAATATCGGTGAGGAGATTTTTCAAGTGGCGCTTCCCGTCCGGTCGTAACCCGCATCATTCGCCGGACACGATAGCAGCCGCGCCCAAGGCTTCAACCGTCAAGCGCCACCCGGATCATCCTGGCGAGTTCGACCTTGCGGTAGGGCTTGGCCAGCAGCAGCACGCCGGGGTCGAGACGTCCGTGATGGACGATCGCGTTCTCGGTATATCCCGAGGTGAACAGCGTCTTCAGCGACGGACGCCGCCTCACAGCCTCGTCGGCCAACTGTCGGCCGTTCATCGCGCCCGGCATGATCACGTCGGTGAACAGGAGATCGATGCCGGTGCCGTTGTCGAGAATGGCCAGCGCCTCGGCCGCATTGGCGGCTTCCAGCGTCGTGTAGCCGAGATTGGCGACCTGGCCGACCACGTAATTGCGGACCAGCGTGTCGTCCTCGACGATCAGAACCGTCTCGTGGCCGCGCTCGATCGCGGCCTGCGGCGTGGTCTCGTCGGCGGCTTGACCGGCGCCGGTCGACCGCGGCAGGTAGATCCTGATGGTCGTGCCATGACCCTCCTCGCTGTAGATCTTGATGTGGCCGCCGGACTGCTTGACGAAACCGAACACCATGCTGAGCCCGAGGCCGGTGCCCTTGCCGACTTCCTTGGTGGTGAAGAAGGGATCGAACACCTTGGGCAGCAGTGCGGCGGGAATGCCGCTGCCGGTGTCGCTCACCGCGATCAGGACGTAGTCGCCGGCCACCACATCGCTGTTCATGCCGACATAGCCGTCGTCGAGCGAGACATTGCCGGTCTCGATCATGAGCTTGCCGCCCTCGGGCATCGCATCGCGCGCGTTCAAGGCGAGGTTGAGGATCGCGGTGGAAAGCTGGTTCGGATCGGCCAGCGCCGGCCAGATATCCTCGGCCAGCCTTGGCGAAATCTCGATCTGCTCGCCCAAGGTCGGACGCAGCAATTTGGCCGTCTCAAGCGCCAGCGCGTTGACGTCGATCTCGCGCGGCTGAAGCGGCTGCTTGCGCGCAAAGGCGAGCAATTGCTTGGTGAGCTGGGCGCCACGCTCCGCCGCTTCGTCGATCATCTGTGCGATCGACACGAGATCGGGCCGGTCGGCGACGGATTCGGCGAGCACGCCGGACGCGCCGCTGACGACGGTCAGGATGTTGTTGAAGTCATGCGCGATCCCGCCGGTCAATTGACCGATCGATTCCATTTTCTGGGCTTGCCGGAACTGGGCTTCGGCGGCGCGCTTTTCCGTCAGATCGCGGCCGATGAAGAAATGGCGTTGCACGGCCTCTGACCATGTCCCCATCCAGTTCAACGTCACGACGCGGCCGTCCTTATGGTCATATCGCGTCTCGAAGCTGCGCATGAGCCGGCCCTTCCTGGCCATCCGCATCTCCCCGCGTGTACTGTCCAGATCCTCCTGATGGATGAACTCGATTGCGTTGTGGCCGACCATTTCGTCGGGCCGGAAGCCGAGGATGGTTGTGACGCTCGGACTGACCTGGATCAGGTTTCCGACCGAGTCGGTCACCAGGATCAGGTCCTGCGAGGTCTCGAAAATGCGCTGGCGCTCCTCGATTTCGCGATCGAGCGCTGATCGCGTCCGCTTGCCTTCGGTGATGTCGCGCGCGATTTTGGACGCCCCGACGATCTCGCCGGCCACCGATAGGATCGGGGAGATGCTCAGCGCCACGTCCAGCGTGCGGCCGTCCCTGTGCAGGCGCACCGTTTCGTAGTGATCGATTGCTTCGCCCCGGGCGACCCGCGCGAGAATGTTGTCAACTTCACTGCGCCGGTCCGGCGGAACGATGATCGAGATGTGTTGGCCGACGGCTTCCGCGGAGGAGTATCCGAACAGATCCTCGGCGGCCTTGTTCCAGGCGGAGACGGTGCCGTCGAGCGCCTTCGTGATGATGGCGTCCTTGGAGGACTCAACGACGGCGGCGAACAGCCGTTCGCGCTCGGCGTAACGGTCCCGTTCGGAGGCTGCCTGCCGGCGCAGTGCCCCGACGAGGCGTCCCATCTTGGCCTGCAGCGCGACATTGTCGATGAGAAGCACCCCAAGGACGAAACTCGCGGCGCAGAGGCCGTAGATTCGTCCAACGTAGAAGCCGAGGTCGAATCTGGCGACGTTGAGGATCGCAGCCAGCGCGATGTCGAACAGCCAGGCGCACAGAACGACGATGAGCCAGACGTCGATCACCAGAAGCGGCCGGCGCGACCACAGCACGAGGAGCGCGGCAAGGCTGAGCATCCATACGCCGGACACCACGCCGATCATGATCCGCGTGTAATGGCCTTCGCTGAGCAGCGTCGGAAGCAGATGATGCTCGGCGGTAACGATCCAGGTGAGCGCGGCCATCACGACGCCGACTGCAATGACGCTGGCCGACACCGCTCGCGCTGCGGACCACTGTATTTTGGCTCCGCCATCCCTGGCCTTGGTCATCGCATAACCGATCACCAGCAATGGGAAGACGCCGTGCCAGATCATGTAGAGCCATACGGTGGTTTGCGGACCTGCGCCCAGAAGCCCCGTTGGCGTAAACAGGCCCGGAAAGGACAGGCCGTGGACGATCGCCGCAACCGCGGTGAACAGATACGCGCTCGCCAGCAGCAACATCGCCCATGATCGCAGTATCGCAAATTGCGAGAACAGCAGGATCGCCGTGATGAGATCGTTGATCGCGAGCGCCGATTGGTAACTGGCGACGAAGGCCGGAATCGGAGTGAGCGGCATGCCGGCGAAAGGAACCGAAAGCGCAAACAAGATCGACGAGATGCCAATGACGGCAAACGCCAGCGCGTGGTCACGCCGCGTCGCCGTCTGGGTCGAAAGAAAAACGGTACGATCGTTGCCCGGCTGCATATCGGTCTCTCGCGACTCGGATCGAGCGCGACTTATCTATGTAGCCGATAATGATTTTGTGGAATCAACCAATGGTCATGGGTTACTTTAGTTTAGCGGCGAGGTATCTATGCAACCGCGGCGGGTAACCGGGTTTTTACTGGTCGGCGCAATGGTGATCCGGAATTCTACGGAGTTTTGGGGGCTCCGTTCGAGACCTTGCCGGTCGTTTCTATTTGGAGTGGTATCTAATGACCCGCGTACTCGTGATAGATGATCAGGCAGACGTGCGTGCGATGATCTGCATCGTGCTGCGGCTCAACCATTTCGAAGCGGCCGAGGCGGAAAGTGCGGCGGCGGGTCTGAAGATGTTCGAGCAATCGGCCTTCGACGTCGCGATCGTCGATGTCTTCCTGCAAGATGCCAATGGCTTGGACGTCATTGCGGCCATGCGCAAAAAGATTACGGATTTTCCCGTCATCGCCATTTCCGGAATGCCGTCGTTCGATACGGCCTCACATTCGGCCGAACAGCTGGGCGTGGTGTGCCTGCGCAAGCCGTTCCGTCCGAACGATCTGCTCGGCGCGATCGAAGCGGCGCAGAGATTGTCGCGGCCGTCCGAGAACGGCGCAAGCCTCGCCGCGAGCGCCGGCTGAGCCGCCAAAACAAAAACGCCCCGGCGAAGCGGGGCGTTTGACGGCTGTGAATCGAAGTCAGGTATCAGGAGCCCTTCGATCAAGAACCCTTCAATCAATCAAGAACCCTTCGATCAAGAACCTTTGGGGTTGATCTCGGTGTAGCCGCCCTTGGCGTCCCATTTGTAGACGACATAGTCGAGCTGCTTGATGTCGCCCTTGGCGTCGAACGCCATCGTGCCGATCACGGTGTCCCAGGCGCCGGCCTTGATCGCGTCCATGACCTTTTTCGGATCGGTGGTCTTGGCCTTTGTCACGGCCTGCGACCAGACCTGCATCGCGGCGTAGGTGTAGAGCGTATAGCCTTCGGGATCGATGTTCTTGGACTTGAAGCGATCGACGATCGCTTTCGCGGTCGGCTTGTTGCGCGGATCGGGGCCGAAGGTGAACAGCGTGCCTTCGCCGGCAGGGCCGGTGATCGAAGAGAACTCCTTGTCGGCCAGCGCATCGCCCGCCATCAGCACGGTCTTGAGGCCCTGATCGCGCATCTGCCGCAGGATCAGCCCGGCTTCCTGGTGATAGCCGCCGACATAGACGAGATCGATGTTCTCCAGTTTCAGGCGCGAGACGATGGCGTTGAAATCCTTGTCGCCCTTGTTGTAGGACTCGAACAGCTTCTCGGTGACGCCCGCCTTGTTCAGCGCCTTCTTGGTCTCGTCGGCGAGGCCTTTGCCATAGGTCGTCTTGTCGTTCAGGATCGCGATGTTCTTGCCCTTGTAGGCCTTGGCGATGTACTGGGCGGCCACCAGGCCCTGCTGGTCGTCGCGACCGCAGACCCGCGCGACGTTCCAGAGCTTGCGCTCGGTGAACAGCGGGTTGGTGGAGGCAGGCGTAATCTGCAGCACATTGCCGTCCGCATAGGCCTCGGATGCCGGGATCGACGAGGACGAGCAGTAATGGCCCGCGACGAACGGGATCTTCGCGCTGCCGATCTTTTCCGCCACCGAGCGCGCCTGCTTCGGATCGCAGGCGTCATCCTCGACGTCGAGCTGCAGCTTCTTGCCAAGCAGGCCGCCCGCGGTGTTGAGATCGGCGACCGCCATCTCCGCGCCGTTCTTCATCTGCCGGCCGAACGCGGACTCGCCGCCGGTCATGGGGCCCGCCACCGCGATGGTGATGTCCTGCGCAAACGCTGCGCCTGACAATGTCAGCGACGCGCCCAGTGCAAAGCCGATGAGCTTCAATGATGTCATGAGAGATTCCTCGCGGGGTGTACGCTTCGGGTGGTACCGGGCATGCCGGGCTCGCAAAAGCGACGCATTGTCCGACGATTTCACGTTGAAGTCATCGGCAATTTTCGGGCAATTGCCTGATCCATTCGCAGCATCTTGTCGCGGCGGCGGTCTATCCGCGCCGTCCGCCTTCGAGATAGGCAGCGCGGATTTCGGGGCGTTGCAGCAGTTCAGCGCCGGTTCCGGCGAGCGTGATCAGGCCGTTGACCATGACATAGCCGCGATGGGCGAGCTTCAGGGCATGATTGGCGTTCTGCTCGACGATCAGGACGGTGAGGCCGTCCTGCCGGTTAAGCGTGCGGATGGCGTCGAAAATCTGGCGCGCGATCAGCGGCGCGAGCCCGAGCGAGGGCTCATCCAGCAGCAACAGGCGCGGCCGGCTCATCAGCGCGCGGCCGATCGCCAGCATCTGCTGCTCGCCGCCCGAGAGCGTGCCGCCGCGCTGGCTCAAGCGTTCCTTCAGCCGCGGGAACAGCGCGAATACCCGCTCCAGTCCGCCGGCGCGTTCGGCTTCACTGCAGTCGGTGGCATCGGCGCCCATCTGCAGGTTTTCCGCGACGCTCATGCGCGGAAAAATCCGCCGTCCTTCCGGCGACTGCGCGATGCGCAATTGTGCGATCCGGTGCGTCGGCACGTCGGTGATATCGGCGCCGTCGAACAGGATGCGTCCGTCGCGGGCGCGGGGCTTGCCGAAGATCGTCATCATCAGCGTCGACTTGCCGGCGCCGTTGGCGCCGATCAGGGCGACGATCTCGCCGGGATTGATCTCGATGTCGACGCCCTTCAGCGCCTCGATCTTGCCGTAGGCGGCACGCAGCCCACGGATCGCGAGCAGAGGGGTGGGATTCGGGTGCATCACCTACACCCCCAACCCGTCATGGCCGGGCTTGTCCCGGCCATCCACGGTCTCGTGATCGAATGGCAAGAAAGGCGTGGATGCCCGGGACAAGCCCGGGCATGACGCGGATGCATAATGCTCAGCCGCGGCTTTCTGCGCCTAGGTAGAGGCGAAAAGCATTCAATGAAAAGCCGGCTCACGTCCCGCTCTCCATCACGGCGATGGCTTCCTCTTCGTCGGCGCCGAGATAGGCGGCGATCACCTTGGGGTCGTCGCGCACCTGTTGCGGCGAGCCCTCGGCGATCTTGACGCCGTAATCCATCACCACGACGTGGTCGGAAATTTCCATCACCACGCTCATGTCGTGTTCGATCAGAAGGATCGAGGTGCCTTGCTCGGCACGGATCGACAGCAGCAATTCGCTTAAAGCCGCACTTTCGCGTGCGTTGAGGCCGGCGGCCGGCTCGTCCAGGCAGAGCAGTGCGGGCTCGGTGCACATCGCGCGCGCGATTTCGAGCCGGCGCTGATCGCCATAGGGCAGGTTGCCCGCGGCATCGTCGGCGCGGTCGAGCAGGCCGATCCGCTTCAACCAGAACGTCGCCAGATCGATCGCGCGCTGCTCGGCCACGCGCCAGGACGGCGCACCGATCAGGCCGAGAAAGGTGAGGCCGGAGGCCAGCATCAGCGCGTTGTGCTGCGCCACCATCAGGTTTTCCAGCGCGGTCATGCCGGGAAACAGGCGGATGTTCTGGAAGGTGCGCGCGACCTTGGCCTGCTTGGAGATCCGAAAATCGTTCAGCCGTTCGAGCGCGATCGCCGGCGCGCCCTCATGCGTCAATCGCATGGTGCCGCCGGTCGGCTTGTAGAAGCCGGTGATGCAGTTGAACACGGTGGTCTTGCCGGCGCCGTTGGGGCCGATCAGCGCCGTGATCTGGCGCTGGCCGGCTTCGAACGACAGGTCGTTGACGGCGACGATGCCGCCGAAGCGCATGCTCAGATGGTCGACCGCGAGAATCCTTTGATTGATCCGGTCGCTGGCGCGGTCACCGCTCATCCGTGACCCTCCTTGACGAGGTCGGAAGAGATCGCCTGCGCGTGTTTCAGGTAGACCGTCGGGGCGCGGTGACCGATCAGCCCGCGCGGCCGCCAGATCATCAGCAGCACCATGGCAAGGCCGAACACCAGCATGCGGTACTGCTCGAGGCCGCGGAACAGCTCGAAGCCGCCGATCATGGCGAGTGCGGCGAGCGCGACGCCGAGCTGCGAGCCCATGCCGCCGAGCACGACGATGGCGAGCACCAGCGCCGATTCCTGGAAGGTGAAGGATTCCGGGCTGATGAAGCCCTGCCGGGTGGCGAAGAAGGCGCCGGCGAAGCCGCCGAACATGGCGCCGGTGGCAAAGGCCGTCAGCTTCGTCGTGGTGGTGTTGATGCCGAGCGCGCGGCAGGCGACCTCGTCCTCGCGCAGCGCCTCCCAGGCGCGGCCGATCGGCAGCCGCCGCAGCCGGATCGTCACCCAGTTGGTGAGCAGCGCCAGCGCCAGGATCAGGTAGAACAGGAACACGATGCGGTGGGTCGGCGAAAACTCGATGCCGAGCATGGCTGCCAGACCGTCATCGCCTGGTGTCAGGGGAATGCCGAACAGGCTCGGGCGTGGAATGCCGGAAATGCCGTTCGGGCCGCCGGTCAGGCTCTGCCAGTTGATGATGACGAGGCGGATGATCTCGCCAAAGGCCAGCGTGACGATGGCGAGATAGTCGCCGCGCAGCCTGAGCACCGGAAAGCCCAGCAGCACGCCCCATAATGAGGCGAGGATGCCGGCGAGCGGCAGGCAGATCCAGAACGACAGGCCGAAATTGGTCGCGAGCAGCGCATAGGAATAGGCGCCGACCGCGTAGAACGCGACATAGCCGAGATCGAGCAGCCCGGCGAGGCCGACCACGACATTCAATCCCCATCCGAGCATCACGTAAGTGAGCACGAGAATCCCGAGATCGAGAATATAGCGCTGATCGTAGAAGATCACAGGCACGAGCAAGGTGAAGACCAGGAGCGCGGGCGCGACGAAACGTCCCGCGATCGACAGCCCGTTCTGCACCGAGGCGGGAACGACGCGCCCGCCGGCCGGTCCCCACCATTGCCGCACCAGTTCGACCGCGATGCTGCCGACGAACACGGCGGCGACCAGGCTTGCGAGGTCGCCGAACCGCGTCCAGTAGATCAGTTGCCCGGTGGGACCGGCTTCGGTGCGGATGCCGATCATCAGCGAAAACAGGATCAGCGCGACGAAGGCGCTGGTGGCGCCTGTCTTGAGCACGGCTCCGAAGCCGGGCGCGCCGGCGGCCGGTTTTGGTTCAGATGGGGATCCGCTCACGCCGGTCAAACTTTTTCAACCTCGGGCCGGCCGAGCAGGCCGGTCGGCATGAAGATCAGGACCACGATCAGGATCGAAAACGCCGCGACGTCCTTGTATTCCACCGAGAAATAGGCCGACCACATGGTTTCGATCAGGCCGATCGCGAGCCCGCCCAGCATCGCGCCCGGCAGCGAGCCGATGCCGCCGAGGACAGCCGCGGTGAACGCCTTGATGCCGGCGACGAAGCCCATGAAGAAATCGACCAGGCCGTAATAGAGCAGGTACATCATGCCGGCCACGGCGGCCAGCGCGGCCCCGATCACGAAGGTCATCGAGATGGTGCGGTCGACATCGACGCCGAGCAGCGCCGCCATGGTCTGGTCCTGTTCGCAGGCGCGCATGTCGCGGCCGAGCCTTGTCCGCGCCACCAGCCAGGTGAAGATCGCAAGCAGGACCACGGTGGTGATGACGACGACGATCTGGATATTGGAAAGCTGCACGACGAAGCCGCCGGAGCCTTCATGCAGGGTATAGCCGCCGGTGATGAGCGGCGGGATCGGCTTGACGCGGGCGCCCTGCGCAACTTGCGAATAATTGATCAGCACGAACGACATGCCGATCGCCGACAGCATCGGCGCGAGCCGGAACGAGTGCCGCAGCGGCCGGTAGGCGATGCGTTCCACCGTCCAGCCATAGAGCGCGGTGATCGCCATCGACACCAGCAGCACGATCAGGAGAATGACGGGAATCGCGGTCAGCCCGAACGAGACCAGGACCAGGAATGTGATCAGGGCGATGAAGCCGCCGATCATGAAGATGTCGCCGTGGGCGAAATTGATCATGCCGACGATGCCATAGACCATGGTGTAGCCGATGGCGATCAGGCCGTAGATCGAGCCGAGCACAAGGCCATTGATGAGTTGCTGGGCGAAATAGTCCAAGAAATGGTCCTTGGCTGCCGTTTGTCAGACGACGCGGCGAGGGCCCCCGGGCAGCCTTGAGCGACGCGTCTTTTCGTTTCTAACAGTGGGAACCGGAGGCGGCAACTGCGGCTGTGCCGGCGGAAGCGGCCTGCACGGGCTTTGTTTGACGCAAGCCGGAGTTCCGCCGCCAAAGTTTGCGCCTGCCAAAGTCATGACACGCTATCGCCACGCAATCTGGCCGGCGGAACCGCTGTTCCCTTGCAACCAATGCCATGCTGGCTGGTTATCTCCAGCTGCGTACGAAGCAAAAAAGGAGAACTCTGAATGAGCAGTCAGAATCCGAATCCGGGCCAGCAGAACCAGAACCCTGGTCAGAAGCCCGGCCAGCAGGGCGGCGGGCAGCCGAAGCCCGGCCAGCAGCAGCAGAGCCCCGGCCAGCAGAACCCAGGCCAGAAGGACCAAGGTCAGAAGGACCCGGGTCAGGGGCGCTAGTTCAGCGTCAGCGCGTAGAGTTTGAAGGCGCGTAGAGTTTGAAGGGAGGTCCCGCCGAAAGGCGGGACTTCTCTTTTTTGTACACCTGAAGCTTTCGTGCACCAGTGGCCGATCACGTCGCGAGGCGGTCATTGTGAAAATCCGCGGGTTCAGGTGCGGGACGGGCAAGAGGCCGATGCCGGTGTAGCCGGAGGTATGATGGCCAGGACGTGTTTCAGGCAGGCCTGCGCCGCAGCCGAGGCAAGGTAAGGCAAGACAAGCCGCGAGGCCGGCCCGCGCCGTTAAGGTAAACAGATGGTTTAAATTGCCGCTCGGACTTTAAGCGCGTTACCTCGCCAGGTACCGCCGCGCGCCAGCAGCGCCGCGGCCAAGGCTTAAGGAAGCGAGATGTCCACAAACCTGCGGATCAGTTCATTCAACGGCGTGCTTCTGGCCGCCTATTTCATTCCGACCTGGATCATGATCGCGTTCCGGATGATGGTGTCGCCGATCCACAGTTTCTACGAACAGCCGAATATCGCGATCGCGTTTTTCGTCAGCGATCAACTGCAACTGGCGTCGACGGGCACCGTGCGCGCGGTCTGGCTGCTGGCGCTCGGACGGCTGACGGTGGTGGTGTTCTTCGCGGTCTTCCTGGCGTTCCTGACGCGGCCCTAGATCCGCAAGAGCGGCGGCGCCGACGAGGCACTCGGCATGGCGCTCGGTATCGGCAGCGTGATCAGCTTCGCCGCCATGATGATGGCGGCACAGGCCGGCGAACTCGCCGCGCGCCAGTTGCATGCGACCGAATTGTTGATGCTGCTCGGCACGGCCATCGTGATGCTGGTCGAGCGTCCGGTTCGGCAAGGGGCCGAAGAGAAGGCGACGGACAAGACTGCCGAGAGCTTCAACGCTGAGACCTCCGTCTCAGCTCTTGAGCAGCCCCAGCTCCTCAACCACGGCTGAGGCTTCCTTGACGGCGTGGTTGGCCGCCGGCACGCCGCAATAGATCGCCTGCTGCAGCAGGATTTCCTTGATGTCGTCGAGCGTGAAGCCGCCTTCGGCCAGCGCTGCGCGGACATGCAGGCGGAATTCGTCCCACTGACCGAGCGCCACCATGGTGCCGATCACCAGCACCCGGCGGGTGCGCTCGTCGAAATGCGGCCGCGTCCAGATTTCGCCCCAGGCATAGCGGGTGATCAGGTCCTGGAAGTCCGCGTTGAACCCATTGCGATTGGCGATCGACTTGTCGACCCAGACATCGCCGAGGATTTTCCGCCGTTGAATCATGCCGCCGGCGCGGCGTTCCTGGTCGTCCATTGAACATTCTCCGTCATTCCGGGGCGCCTCGAAGAGGCGAACCCGGAATCTCGAGATTCCGGGTTCGCTGCGCGCCCCGGAATGACAACAAAAACTAGCGCTGCGTCAGAAAGCCGACAACCGCGTCGGTGAAGGCGTGCGGCTGTTCGACATTGGAAATATGCGCGGCATCGAGCAGGGTCAGGCTGGCGCCCGGAATCTGGCTGCGGATGAACTCGCCGGCCGCGACAGGCGTCGACATGTCGTGGCGGCCGGCGATCACCAGCGTCGGGCTCTTGATGTTCGGCAGCAGCGCGCGCTGGTCGAGCGTCGAGAGCGCTTCGCAACAGGCGATGTAGCCCGCCTGTGGCGTGGCCAGCAGCATGGCCTTCATGTTGGCTGCGACCTGCGGCTCGCGCTCCCGGAAATCGGCGGTGAGCCAGCTCGCGATCACGGTGTCGGCGACCGCGGCGATGCCGCCTTCCTGCACCGCCTTG
>Ga0137412_10003954_pt1 | contig 11858 bp, 8 predicted proteins | sample CZODoug2_1_16fun_FD_122160 | JGI IMG/M metagenome (GOLD analysis project Ga0137412, IMG submission 122160) | Vadose zone soil fungal communities from Angelo Coast Range Reserve, California, USA - CZODoug2_1_16fungal (Hybrid Assembly) | ecosystem: Environmental > Terrestrial > Soil > Vadose zone...
TTGACGATGTCCATCGGATACATCTTGATCCCGACCGCCTGCTCCTCGACGATCATCTGCTCGACGATGTCGAGCGCGTCGGGCTGCCAGGGGCTGACCGGGCCGTAGAGCGCGACCCGGTCGGGCCACCGCTCCCGCATGGCCTGGCCGACCCACAGCGCCGAGCCGCCGTCCTTGTAAATGCCGTAGAGCGGCACTCCGTGGTAGATGCATACGTCGGTGTCCGACTCGGCGAACAGCGCACTGCCCAGCAGATCAGGGTTGTGGCCGTTCTCGAACTGCTCGCGGCTCAAGATATAGCGCTTGTCACCGAGTGGGACGCTCCCGATGTGCCCGCCCCACAAGGTTTCGGCGAGCTGAGCGGCGATGCGTTCCTTGTACGGGCCAGGGACGAAATTGTCAGACCGGAAGTTGTAGCCATGCACCGTCGAGTCAATGACGAAGACGTCCTCAAGCGGTCGCTGCGGCTGTGTGGCGGTCATCGCCGCTGATCCGCCCCGATGAGTTCCGTCCGGTCACGGAGAATCGAGCTACCGGCGGAGTAGGTGTCGCGGTAGTCGAACGCCTCATCGGCAGGCTTCAGACATTGGACGTTCGCTGACCCCGCGGATCCGTGGCGCATAGCCGCACCCTTCACTCCGACTTTCCTCAGGTTACCTGGTAACTAGTTCATACGGCAGCGACGAATCGATGTCAACGAAACGAAGCCATCGTTCCGGGCCCGTGGCCGGTTTGCGGCGTTTCGGAAGGCTGGCAACCCCGCGAAATGCCCGATCAGCCGCCCCATCACTCTGGTGGCCCTTGCGTGACACGCTGTGCGCATGCGTCAATCGTTCGTCACAGAACTTCGATAAGCTCCGAGCCACACGGGTCCGCTCCGGACCCTGTACACGTGGCCCGGGACGGCCATGGTCAGCCCTCTGCCTGGCGCGTACCCGCCACGCCTCCTCGCTAGAATTCGAGCGAAAAGTGGCCACGATGGGTCTCGATGAGTCGGCATGCGGCGCACGTGAGGAGCGATGTCTTGGCGGCCACCAACGCACGGTCTGTGGTGTTCGACCTATTCGGCGACTACATTCGCTACGCCGGTGGAGCCATCGGGCTGACATCTCTCTGCGACCTACTGGCGCCATTCGGCGTGAGCCCAGAGGCTGCCCGGACAGTCATGACCCGCCTGCGAAGCGAGGGCTGGTTCGAGTCCACAAAGGACGGGCGGACGGTCACGTACAGCCTGTCGTCGAAAGCGCTGTCCATGCTGGACGAGGGTCGAGACCGCATCTTCACTCGTGATACCTCGCCATGGGACGGCACTTGGCACATAGCCATCTACCAGGTGCCAGAGCAACAGCGGAAGTCCCGGGAGGCGCTTCGCAAACGCCTCATGTTTCTCGGGTATGGATCCCTCGCTCCGGCAACCTGGATATCGGCGCGTGATCACTCATCGCACGTCACGGCAATTGTCGAAGAGTTGAGAGGCTCTAAGGCGATGCTACAAATAACGCAGATGACGGCTCGAACGGCTGGACCAGAAAGCAACAGGGACCTTGCACAACGCTGTTGGCAGTTGAGAGAGATCAACCAGCAGTACAGGCGTTGGCTTTCTGAGTGGCGCCCAGTCATCAAACGCATTCAGGCAAACAAACTATCGGGGCCGGACGCCCTGGTTACTCGCGTTAGCCTCGTCAGAAGCTTCAGAAGCTTCCCGTTCTTCGATCCGGAACTTCCGCCAGAACTCCTGCCAACGCCGTGGCATGGCGTCGCCGCCTACCGAGCATTCATGGATGCGCATCAGTCGCTCGAGAAGGAAGCGACCATCTGGTTCTCCTCGGTATTCTCGCCGTAGGTGCGGTCGCGTGGGAGCGGTCGGGAGCGCAGACTCGGCTAAGGCTCGGGTGTTCTCGACAGCGGTGTTGCCTGCGATGAAGTCGGTCATGGTTCTGCTCCTTCCGGAGCGTGATGGGTCCTCCGGCGGTCGTCGACCAGGTGCCACTGGTCGCCGTAGGTGCCCTCGGTGACGTTGCTCCGCCGCAGCAGATCGTGCGGGAACCCCAGCGATGGTGCAGTGGCCTCGTCGAGGACACGAAGCTGGTTGGCGTCCAGAGACACGTCGACGCTCGCCAGGTTCTCCTGCAGCTGGGTGACGCTCGTTGCGCCGAGCAGGGGAATGACGTTGCCGCGACGGGCCGACAACCATGCGATCGCCACCTGAGCCGCGGTGCAACCTATGTCGGCGGCGATCTTGGCGACGAGACGCACGGTCTCGTCAGGACCGGTTCGGCTGTGGTGGAAGATCTCCTTGGCCTCGTCGTCGCCGAGCCGGCCCCGCGCACCGTGCAGGTACTTGCTGGTCAGCCGCCCCTCGGCCAGCGGCCCCCAGGCCACGACGGCCAGGTCGAAGGCACCGGCCATCGGAACCAGCTCCCGCTCAGGCGTGCGCTCCAAAAGGTTGTAGCGCGACTGCAGGCCGACGAAGGGTGTCCAGCCCCGCAGCTCCGCCATCGTGTTCGCCTGCGCGACCTCCCAGGCGGGCCAGTCCGAGACGCCGACGTAGAGGACCTTCCCGGATCGGACCAGGTCGTCGAGCCCGCGCATCACCTCGACGACCGGCGTCCAGGTCTCGCGGGTGTGCACCCAGAGCACATCGAGGTAGTCGGTGCCGACGCTGCGCAGGCTCGCTTCGACGGACTGCACCATGTTCTTGCGGTGGTTGCCGGCCGAGTTGAGGTCTCCGGCTCGTGTCTGCAGGGTGTACTTGGTGCCGACGACGAACCGCGCACGCTCGGATCGGAGAAAGTCGCCCAGCACCCGCTCGGCGTTCCCCTCGGCGTAAATGTTCGCAGTGTCCAGGAAGTTGCCACCCGCCTCTGCGAACGCGTCCAGGATGAGCCTCGACGTTCTCTCGTCAACGCCCCAAGACATCTTCTCCCCGAACGTCATCGTTCCCAGCGCGAGTTCCGAAACCCGTACTCCTGAACGCCCCAGCAACCTGTATCGCACGCTCGCCTCCACCTCTGGTCGTGCATTCATTGAAGACTCTCGACGAGCCATTCGGGTAACGACGATTTTGGAAGGCCTCCATGCCGATCTAGCATGGGCGAATGCGCATGCTGTGGATGCGGATCTTCCAGGAAGTGGTCCGCCGGGGGTCGATCAGCGAGGCGTCTCGAACCCTCGGGTACACACAGTCGGCCGTGTCACGCCACATCGCGGCGCTCGAGGCCGAGTACGGCGTACGACTCCTCGAGCGGGGACCGAGCGGCGTCGAGCCGACGCCGTCCGGCATTCGTCTCCTCCAGCATGCCGACGCCGTACTGGCTCATGACGCGCTCCTGCGGCGCGAGCTCGACGGACTTCAGCGGGGGGTCCTCGGTCACGTGACGGTCGGCGCGTTCCCCACCGCCGTTGCCGGACTCATACCGGCCGCCTTCACCGCGCTGCGGGAGTCACGGCCTGACACCACCGTCTCGCTCATCGAGGCGACCACACCGGCACTGCTCGAGCGGATCCAGGCCGGCGATCTGGATGTCGCGGTCGTAACCGAAGGGCCGGACGACGCCCCCGCGTCGGGCCGGCTGCGCACCACCCATCTCCTGGACGACCGTCTCGTGGTGGCGGTCGGCCGCGGCCATCGGCTCGCGCGACGGCGCACGGTCCACCTACGTGAACTGATGGCGGAGACGTTCCTCACCGGTTCGGAGACCGACGAGAACCAACTGCTCCGCGCTCACCGGCTAACCGACTTCCGGCCGCGGTCCCAAGTGGTCGTCGCCGACTGGATCGGCAAGTTCGCCTGCGTCGCGGCCGGCATCGGTATCGCCCTGGTCCCCCAACTGGTCACCCGCGCCCGGCCGGCCGGCGTCTTGATCTTGCGGCTACGTGACGACCAAGCGCCGTACCGGCGCGTCATTGCGGTGACCAACCCACGCCAGCAGCCAAGCGTGCTCACCAATACGTTCATCAGTCTCGCGAAGCGTGCCGCACGGTCGTCGAAGCTCAGCGGAGCGCCGACGGCCCGGTGAGTGCGGCGCCGTCGGACAGCGTGTGGATCTCACACGTCGTCCTCGTAGGTGAGCCCCAACGATCACGAACTACCGCTGTCCGGCTAGAGCTGTGCGAGCCCAAGGGTCTCTCGTGCTTCGCTCGGCGTTGCCGGTTCACACCCGAGCTCGCGAACGATGCGCACGGCACGCTCTACCAGCGCAACATTGGTGGCCTGCTTGCCGCGCGAGTAATACAGGTTGTCCTCGAGACCGACCCGAACGTGACCGCCGAGCAATACCGCGTGAGCGACGGCAGGAAGCTGGTTCGCGCCGATCGCTGAGACGCAGAGTTCAGTTCCAGGTGGGAGTTCGTCGACCATCTGGTGGAGTGAGCGCGGCGTGTAGGGCATTGCGCCTTGGAAAAAGCGCTCGAGCCCGAGAACGACGTTGATCCAGTACGGCTGAGTATCGAAGCCAGACTCGGTCAGCCGCCGGCAATCTTGTTGGAGATTTGGCAGGCTCATGACCTCCCACTCTGGCTTGATCCCGAGCTCGGTCATGCGCGCCGCCATCTCATCGCACTCAGATGACGAGGTCTTGCAGAGCAGCTCGCGCCCTCGGCCCGTCACGACAAACGTCTCCGCGTCGAACGTGGCCATTTCGACCAGCGGAGCTTCCAGGCCCTTAAGACGCTCCGTCCAGTCGATACGCCATTCACCGGTGTCGTATTGCTTGATCATGTCCCCGAATACGCCACCACCCGTCGAGTTATTGATGACCACATCACACTTGTTCCGCGTCAGAGTGTTGATCTCGGCGTAGACGTCGGGGTTGCAGGTTGCTTCGTAGTCCCCCGGGCGGCGGGCGTGCAGTGCGGCAACGCTCGCGCCGGCGGCCACGCAGGCGGCAACGTCGTCCGAGATCTCCTGGGGCGACACCGGCAAGTTCGGGTTCTCATCCTTCGTCGCCATCCCGCCTGTGGGTGCGATCGTGATGATGACTTTGCGGGGCTTGGTTTGCGCCGCGGTCGTGCTTGCCATGGTCCACTCCGTTTCGTCGTTCAGTGCGCTAGCAATGCCGAGGCTCGGCCACCATCGGAGAGATCAAGGTCGAGGTCGTGGAACGGATCTTGATCTTTTAGATGGATGTCCACCGATAGAAGGTGTCCGCTGACCGGACATAGCCAGCCCGTCGCTGTCAGCTCCTCGTGGAGGGTGTCACCGACACGTGACGGCAGCTGGATCGGGAAGGCCCTCGCTCCAGCACGCCAGCGCGTCGATCCGACGGAGAGAACAGCACCCGCCACGGTTTCGACCCGCCATTGTCCTGCGACATCGCGAATGGCCCGTAGGCGGTCAGCCAGGGGGAGCCAGCCTTCGCCGTCCTTCACGCCAATCGGGCGCGCGGCCGGATCAAGGTCGACAACATCCTGGGGAACATCCTCGACCGGGCAGCCCAGACGCGCGGCGCGTATTTCCCGGCGGAGTCGGACCGTTTCGTCGTCGAGCCAGCCGCTGGGCCGTCCACCCTCCGTCGGGCGCAGTACGACGCCGTAGATGTCTCGCGCCGCGGCCTCGCTGACAATGCCCTGCCGAACGTCGTCGAGCACCTCGCTCGGCATCCGGTCGACTGGATCGCCGATGCCACCGCCGCCCTGCCAGGTCACCGCGAAGACATCGGTGTTCCGCAGCGGAAATGCCCCGGGCTTGGGCCCGAGATTGGCGAAGCCGTCGCGCTCGGTGCTATCCGTCGGCGTGTCGTCGGGAGTCTTCGCACTGCGCTCGACGGTGGGTGCGGCTCCTCGAGCGAAGGACTGTCGAACGGTGCTTCCCGGCAGCCCGCCGGATAGTCCGATCGTGTTGGGGACCTCCGCGCCATGGGTCATGACCAGCGCCTGGGTCTCTGGCACCGACACGGTGAGCGCGATCTCGGCCGTGACGCCACCACGTCGCCGACCAGCCCCACCCGTGTCGATGGCCAGCCGGCGATAGAGATAGACGAGCGGGGTCTTCTGCTCGTTGACCTCGACATCAGCGATCGAAGGGCTAGGGGTGTTGATCGGCCCCGCGGCGCTCTGCCCATCGTGGTCGGCGAATGCTCCGAATCCACCGGCAAGAGGATCCATCAAGTGCAGGCCGAAGAGTTCGTCGTACTGGTTTCGGCCGCTGAGATTGAAGGTGGCCATAGTTCCGCTGCTAACGGCCTGGGCCCGATGCGCAAATTCCGGTGTCGCCGCCAACAGCCGGTTCAGGGCGGCCGAGACCACATTGCTGACCACCCAGACCGTCTCCACTGTTGCGCTGCCGACTGGCGCCGGCGCGACTGCGCTGCAGATCAGGCCGTCGGGAGCAACGATCTCTACTGGGTTCAGCAGCCCGTCGTTCCAGGCGAGGCCAAACCCGAGGGTCGGGATGACGGCGCCGGCTACACCTCCCGCTAGGCCGGCGCGCGAGCAGTTCACGAAGCCCGGTGCCTGCGGGGAGGACCCCGAGAAGTCGAGGGTGAGGCTGTCCCCGGTCTTCGTGGCCACCAGGTCAACGGTGTAGAGCTGGTTGGAGTGGCCGTCGTGCTCGAGATAGTCCCGGGTATGAACGACGCCGTCCGGCATCGAACTCAGCCTCGTTCGCAACTTCTGTTCGGCGTCGTCGACCATGTGGATCATGACCGACTGAATGACCGCCGTGCCGTACCGGCTACACAGTTCGACGATCCGGTCCGCCGCGACGTTGAGCGTCGCGATGAAGGCACGAACGTCCAGGCCGACCTGGGCCGGAAGCCGCGTGGCCGTCAGAATCATCTCCAGCACGTCCTCGCGAAGTTCCCCGGCATCGACGAGCTTGACTGCGGGGATGCGAAGGCCCTCCTGCCATATCTCCTTCGCCTTCGGCGACCATGACGCAAAATCCATACCGCCCATGTCCGTCTCGTGGGCCATGACACCCGCCCACGCGACCAACTCGCCGTCCACGAAGAGCGGGGCGCACATTTGAAGGTCGTTCTGGTGGAGGGCACCTACGAACGGATCGTTTCCGATGATGCGATCACCGTCGCGGAGCGTCTTTCCGCCAGCCAGTAGATGACGTATCAGCGAGCCGACGGGCGGCGCCTCGAAGGTGACCTGGTAACCCATGGTTGCGAACGCACCGTCGGGCAGGTAGAGCCCGGTGAAGAAGTCACTCGCCTCGGTCACGGTCGGGCTACCGCTCACTGCCTGCAGGGCCAGTCTCATCTGGTCCGTTATCGCCACGAGCCTTCCTCGCACCACCTGGGCCAGGACAGGATCCACGTCAGCTCGTCCGATCGGCGTGGTCATCACTGTCCAATCTTCACGTGGATGGCGCCGAGGCTGTCCGTCGCTGCGCTACCGCCTGGCGGCACGACGACTACGCATCCGGGGAGTTGGATCAAGCACGGTCCGCTGACGAGCTGATTCGCACCTGGCCAGTCACAGCCGTACACGACGGTCGCTTCCGGCGTGTTCGCGTCATCGAACACGACCGGCCGCACGTCCCGAGTCTCGAACCCTTCGCCGGAGGTCGACGACGTTTGCGAGCGTGAGCGCTGGGCGGCGACGGCGCGTACCGAGAGGATCTCGAATCCCGCCTCGCGGTAGCCAGCCCCTTTGCCGAACAGCATCTCGTAGTCGGACTCAAACCGATCCAGCAGCCGGGACAGCGTCGATGCGTCGGGATCAGCGTCTAGAGCAACGTCGAGGTGATGCGCCTGACCGCGGTATCGAACGGCGGCGGTGTAACTCACCTCGGTTGCGTCGGACGAAGGGATCGCCGCGAGAACCCTTCGGGCAGTGTCACGCAATGCGTCGGCGACCAGGGCGGAGTGCGCTCCACCTGGTTCAACGCCTCCGAACAGTCGGACGTAACAGGTTCGCGAAGCTGTAGTTCGGAGATCGCTAGTTCCAGCGCCGAAGGCGGACTGCGCGGTCGCCGTGGCCGGAACCACGAATCCGTCGAGCCCCAGCTCACGACATAGGGCCCACGCGTGGGATGGACCGCTACCGCCCCCGGCGACGACCACGAACTCTCGCGGATCGTGCCCGCGTTCGATGGTCACCGACCGCATGAGATCGGCCATCGCCGAGTCAAGAACCTCACGGATCGCCCTGGCCGCTTCGACAGTCGTCAACCCGAGAGGCTGACCGACGCACTGGTCGATGGCCCGACCGGCCGCCTCGGCGTCGAGCACGATTCCACCGCTACCGAAGCGGTTGGCGTCCAAGACACCGAGAACCAGATCCGCGTCGGTTGCGGTGGGCTCGACACCACCTTTGCCGTAACAGACCGGGCCTGGGATTGCTCCGGCGCTGCGAGGGCCGACCGTGAGGATGCCACCGCTGACTCCAGCGATCGAGCCACCGCCCGCGCCGATACTGGCGACGTCGACGCTGGGTACGCGCATGTCGGCTCCCCCGAACGTGACGTCCTCGCGGAGCAGAGGCGCGCCGTCGACGATCACCCCCACGTCGAAACTCGTGCCTCCTACGTCAAGGGTGAGCACGTTGGGGCGCTCCAGCTGTTCGCCGAGGGCTTGGCCGGCCACCACGCAGGAGGCGGGTCCGCTGAGCAGTCCAGTTACCGGGGTTGCGCTCAGGGCAGCCGCCGGAACGACCCCGCCGGCGCTGGTGGTCATCATGATTGGCGCCGCCATACCCAACGCCGCTAGCTGCTCTCCGAGTATCGCTAGGTAGTTCCCGGCGATCGGGCCGAGCGCCGCGTTGGCCGCAGTGGTGGACGCCCTCGCATATTCGCCGACGGTCGGCGCAATGATGTGAGAGACACTGACGAACGCGTCGGGGAGCCGCTCTCGGACAAGCTCCGCGACCGCAATTTCGTGGGCGGGATTCTCCGTGGACCAGAGAAGGCAGACGGCCACCGCTTCGAGACCCTCGCCCCCCAAGATCTCCACTGACGCACGTGCTGAGTCGAGATCCAAGGGCACGACGATCTGACCGTTAGAGCCGACCCGCTCTCTTACCTCCACGACCAGGTGCCGCGGTACGAGTGGTTTCGAGCGACCGCGGAGCGCATAGTCTCCGAGCTCCACCCCCTGGAGAGCAGCAGTTCCTCGTCGAAGTCGCCCAATTTCCAGCACATCGCCGAATCCCTGGGTCGCAATCAATCCCACTCGCGCAGCGCGGCCGGTCAACAGAGCGTTGAGGCCAACTGTGGTTCCATGACCGAATCGACTGATCCGCGGACACAGATCCTCGACCGACATTTCCGCAAGTTCGGCGGCTAGGCGTAAGGCATCCACGACGCCAGTCACGATGTCGGCCGTCGTCGGCGACTTGCAGACCAGGGTGTGTCCGCTCGGCGATCGCAGCCAGAGATCTGTGAACGTGCCGCCGACATCCGTGCCTACGGCCCATCCACCTGCACTGTTGACCAGCGCGTCGTTCCCGCTCACTCCTGACTCACTTCTCGCATGCTCCTACGTCGGTCGGGTTTCACGGCCAGAAGATCGGAATAGCTGGTTCGAGTCGTGGTTGCGTCGAGTTGCTCCGAGAGCAGAGTTCGGGCCTGGCCGATGGGCGACCTAGCAGCGGTTGATGACAATCATGTGACACGGCCAGCATCTCCGTCAAGGGATCGTCACAGGTAGTGTAGGTGCGGAACGGCACAGCTAGAGCGCACGAGGCAGAAATCCCAGCAGAGCGAGGAAGACAGTGCCGAAGGCCTACCCCGAACACGTATCTGATCCCGAGACCTTCACGCTGACTGCGGCTGGCGCAGTACAAGGCGTGTACGAGGACGGCGTCAACATCTACCGGGGTATCCCCTTTGCGGCGCCTCCAATCGGTAGTCGACGCTTCCGCGCACCAGGGCCGGTCGAACCGTGGACCGGCACCCGACCGGCCCAAACGTCTGGCCATGCCTCGGCTCAAACCAACTCCACGAACCGCGACCGAGTACTCGCGCACGTCCGCGAGCTCGATCCCGGCGTACCTGGGATCTTTCCGTGGCCCGACTACGCAATGTCGACGTACGACCAGCCCGATTCCGGAGAGGATTGCCTGTACCTCGACATCTGGGTCCCCGCCGATCGCGGCATCGAGACTCTGCCCGTGCTCCTGTACTACCACGGTGGGGCCAACGCCGTAAGTTCTGGTTCGTTCGCGCTCGAGCGGGGAGCGAACTTCGCCCGCGAGCAGCGCGTGATCGTCGTACGCCCGAACTACAGGATGGGTGCGGTCGGCTGGGTCCACTTCGGTCTGATCAACGACGAGCTTGCGGACGCTGTGAACCTCGGGTTCCAGGATCAGGTCGCCGCCCTGGAGTGGGTGCACGCAAACATCGGCCGCTTTGGAGGCGACCCCGGTAACATCACCGTCGCCGGAGAATCCGCCGGCGCGACGGCGGTCTCGCAGATCCTGACGAACCCTCGAGCCCGACGCTTGGTTCGGCGAGCGATCATGCAGTCCCTATCGCCCTTCAACAACTGGTGCACGCAGCCACGGCCTGATGCGGAAGCCGTCGCGCGCATGTATTGGCACCTACTCGGTGCCAAGAGTGCGAACGACATTCGCACTGCCGATATCCATAGGCTTCTCGCCGTTCAGAACATCATGACGCGTTACCTGCACCCCGATGCGAACGTTGCGTGGCGCCCGCTCGGCGCTGTCCTCGATCAGCAGTGGGTTCCTGAGCATCCGGCCCACTACCTCTCGACTCAGGACGGCGACCTAGCAGACGTTGACATCGTCATTGGATTTGCCAAGGACGAGTGGCAGTTCTTTCGCGGTCACTCCGGAACCGCACGAGATGGCACACGAGACGACGTCCTGGCCGTCTTGCGACAGGTGTTCGGTGATCGGGCCAGCAGCGTGTACGACCGGTACCGGTCGATCCACCCGTCGCACACCCGCCCCGGCCACGTGCTCTCCGACGTGCTGTCGTTTCAATTCTTCAAGATGTCCTCGCTAGAGATTGCCCAAAATCTCGCCCGGCAGAACTCGCCGGTGTGGGTGTTTCAATTCGCTTGGGATCTCCCCGGGCTCGGCGGCGACCTACGGGCTGTGCATACCGGCGACATGCCCTTCCTCTGGTCGACCTACACCCACCGTGATCTTGCGAACTGGCCGATCTTTCAGGGCATCGATCGCGCGCGCCTGGCCCAGGCGGCCCGCGCCTTCAGCAGTCTCTACGGCAGTTTCGTTCGTACTGGCGATCCGGGGCCGTCGTGGACGCGCTTCGGCGCAGAAGACCACGACATCCTGTGGCTGGCCGAGACGCTCGGCACCCGCTCACGCTCACTCGATGGGGAGCTCGAGGTCTTCCATTCGACCGGCCTGCCCAGCATCGACGCTCTCGAGGATGCGCTGACCGCCAACCTTCGTGCCGCACTCAACGAGTGACCGAGGAGCGTCACGGCCCTCAACCGTCCAAGGCTCCGATAAGCTGTACCCATGGCGAGTCGACCCACCACCGTCGAGCAGCCAGTTCGAACTCGGAGGGGTGCAGCGTCAGTAGAGAAGGCAATACTCGACGCGGTAGTTGCTGAGCTCGCCGAAGTCGGATTCGGCCGCTTGACATTCGAGAGCATCGCCGAACGGGCGGGAACGGGAAAGAGCCCACTTTACCGGCGGTGGCCGGACACGACGTCTCTTGTCATCGATACGTTGGGACACCTCCGTGGGGATCCGGCTGGATACCGCCGAACGGGAATTCTTCGTGACGATCTAATAGGCCTCACCTACCATATGACTCGGGCCCAGCGTGGTGTCAGGGCTGAGGCACTCCGCAGTCTGCTTGGGGAGGCGCATCGCTACCCCCCGCTATTAGTGCGGTTCAGATTAGAAGTTCTGGATCCGATGTTCGATACGTTGACTGAGATGTTGCAGGATGCCGCGGCACGTGGCGA